>Ga0310690_10000329_pt1 | contig 106619 bp, 93 predicted proteins | sample AusTroGonzalo_MG_2_FD_207661 | JGI IMG/M metagenome (GOLD analysis project Ga0310690, IMG submission 207661) | Bovine rumen microbial communities from tropical cattle in Woodstock, Queensland, Australia - Gonzalo_04 (v2) (version 2) | ecosystem: Host-associated > Mammals > Digestive system >...
GCGGTAAGCGATTGAACCCATGATGATGTATCTAAGCCGGAAGCTAATCCGCTGAATGATATCGACATCTTCTGCTACCTAATATTCTCGACCTGGATTGTAAAAATATACAAACCTGCCGTTTTGCCATTTGTACAGGGGTACAATAATATTGTACAAACAACACTTTCTCTTTGCTACAACTGCGCTAAAATTGTTCGCTACTTTATATAATTATTATAGCATGTTATATACCTGACTTCAAGTGATTTTTGAGATATAAAATATTTACATTACTTAACAATTGAGTAAATTTAGGCAATTTTTGTTTATCACAAACGTTTATTATAATATAGTGTGAAAGGTGAATTATGACATATTCGTTTAAATGTAACAATCAACAGCCGCCTTCTTATTCAGGCGTGACTATTAACATCGCAAATCCGGCATTAAACATGCCATGTAATCCTCCAAAGCACAGAGAATTTGCTACTATGCCTTATGATAGTCATCAAATAACGCCCGCAGCTTATCAGGCACAGTATGATGTGCCTTCTTACAGCATATATCAGCCCGGAAATCAAGTTAATAGGGATTATCAAAATGTTCCTCAGGCCTATCCTCAGCAATACTATGTTAATAATTACGAAAATTTTAGCGAAAAAAATTCAGCTGTATATGAAAATTCGGATAGTCAAGCAAATCGCCAGACAATGATTGTTCCGAAAGAAGATAATTATGACAATGCATTTCCAGTACAAGCTTATAATTCAGGTTTACACAGTATTCAAGAAGAACCAAATACAGAAGTTTCAAAAGGAATAATTTCCGAATTAGATGCTCGTCAAGCAGAACAAAAAGAGCTTGAAATGAATGCAAAGAAAGCAAAAGTAGTATCTTTGACGAACGAATACATAATGTCGCTTGAAAACTATCTCAATAACCCGAATACTGATATAAGGCTGATGGCAGCAAAAGAAATTCTGACAAGGTTGGATGAAGACAGAAACCGGTACGACGATGCAGCACTTAACGCATTACTTAATAAAATGCTTCAAGATCCGAGCAAGTTGATAAGAGTTGCTGCTTTAAGCGCGTTGACTTCCGAACTTGCGAGCGGAAATGATTATACAGTCCAATTATTAAATCAAATTCAACAAAATCCGGAAGCGGATCCTGAAGATGTACTTGAAGCTTCACAGATTTTGTTGAAAAGATCTACAACAACCGAAGTGAAGTATGCTCCGGTATATAATTACAATCAAGATAAGGCGATACAAGAAGAATGAAAGGCGTAACTAAAGTAGTTTGCAGAACATTAGGTGCTGCCGGAATGGCGGTTGCTTGTTATGACGCTGCAAAAATTTCAAAACAGTTTGCTGAAATTGGCTCAGATCACGCTCAGGAACACTATCTTGAAAAAGCATATTTTAATTCCCGAACTACTGATGAAGTAAGTTATACATCGAATGCATTAAGAGAAAAAACATTTGAACTTCGTTCAAAAAATCCTTTACCGTCAATTTTTGGAAAAATTAGAGGAAGAAGGCAAGGCTTTTTATACGGGCTTGCAAATTCTTTACCTTTGATTTTCTGCTCATTCTTAGCCATTGTAGGTAAAAATTTCCTTGCAAAAGCCGGTGCAATCTCCATTGGAGGCATTGCTCTTTATAAAATTTTACGTGAAGGTTACGGAGTTGGCAAAAACAATCCTATGCATTAAGATTGTTTAAATGGAACAAACCTTTTTGCCGGTTTTAAACTGTTTTTAGCAACAGATTTTGCGGTTGCATTCTCTCTGATTCCTTGTGAGTTCATGTGTTGTTTTTTTTTGCTTTTTAGCAATGTCGTGTTTTCAACAAGCATAGGAGCAATAAAAAACATTGAAAGAAATGTGCCGCAAACTCCGAGTACTCCGGCTTGTGCCCAAGATGATGTAAAGCCTCTGGCGATTGCAGTGGTAAATGCCCCTGCGATAACTGAAGTACCTGCAGCATTAATCAATGCCACCTGTGCTTTTGACCTTTCCTGGGGAGTTGCTTTGCCGGATTTAACCCCGTGCCCTCTGAATTCTGCCCGAGGGCTAAAGGCACCAATCGGTTGAATCATTTTTCACACACTTTCTTTTTATACTCCCACATTTTAACGTGAACATGTACCTCTGTAAAGTGGTTTAATCTAATACTAAAGTATGATTTTTTAAGTGTAAAATATACGTTATTATTGCGTTTCGGCTATTCGCATTATGTGGCTGTGGTATATTAATGTGTAATTTGGATTTTAGATTGGGTTTATTTCTTTACCATAAAATTTTTCCATGTTAAAATGTTAGCCATGGTTGTCGCAAATTCTTTTGAAGAAGCAGTTTCTCTTATTAAAGACCGGCTGGATATAGTAGATACAGTATCACAATATGTCGTTTTAAAGAAAAACGGGGCAAATTATTGGGGAATTTGTCCGTTTCATGATGATAAACACCCTTCAATGTCTGTCAGTCCGTCTAAAGGTATATATAAGTGTTTTTCGTGTGGTGCAGGCGGTGATGCTTTAAATTTTTTGGTTAGAATTCAAAACCGCGGATACAAAGAGGTTATTCTTGAGCTTGCTGAAAAATTCGGTATAGAATTGCCTAAAAAATTTAGTCCGTCTGACAAAACAAAATCACAAAAAGAACAAATGTTAAAAGCCTGTGAAAAGGCCGCTCAGTTCTATAATGACCAGTTAAAAACTTCTGCTGAATCAAATAAAGCTATGTCATATCTAAAAGGTCGTGAAATATCTGACGAGATTATAGCTGATTATAATTTGGGCTGGGCACCGAATAAATATGACAATCTTTATAATGCGTTAAAAAAAGATTTTAGTGATGAAATTCTGGAGAAAGCAGGGTTGATTCTTAAATCCAATAAAGGCGGTTGGGTTGACAGGTTCAGAAATAGAATTATAATACCAATTCAAGATGAAAAGGGTAATTTTATTGCGTTTGGTGCGAGAGCAGTGGATGAAGGTCAAAATCCTAAGTATTTGAATTCTTCAGATTCGCTTATTTACAGTAAAAGTAAAACTCTTTTCGGACTGTATACTGCCAAAGATGCCATCAAAGAAAAAGATTCTGTCATAATAATGGAAGGCTATTTTGATGTGATTTCAGCACAGGCACATGGTGTAAAAAATGCAATTGCTTCCTGCGGAACTGCTCTAACACCTGAACATGTGAAAATGCTGAGCCGTTATACAAAATCACGCAGAATATATCTGTCTTTTGATACCGATACTGCCGGAATTAATGCGACAAAAAGAGGAAGTCAGGTAATTAAAGAAACTTTATCCGCACTTGGTGATATAAAACAATTCGATGAAAGCCATATTTCCGCGGCATCAGATAACAAATATTCTTGTGAAATCAGGGTTGTTTCTCCGCCGCAAGGAAAAGATCCTGATGAATTTATACGTTCATCAGGCGGTGATGCGTTTATAAAACACGTGGAATCAGCGCCTCTTTTGATTGATTTTCTGCTCAATAATATATTGAGCGAAAGAAATTCCGCAAAAACACCACAGGAAAAATCAGAACTTATATCGAGAATTATTGAAATTTTGGGAGATGTTAACAATAAAATTATTCAAACAGAATATGTTAAACAAGTTTCATTAATACTTGATGTTAATGAAAATGCAATTTTAAAAGAGCTAAAAAAGAGTGAAAATAGCCATTTGGGACGGAATTTACCTCAAATTCAAAAAAATTCTGTAACAAATTCTTCACAATTTGAAATAAAAGCGCAAAAAAATTTATTGAGCGTTTTTATATCAAATGGAGGTTACCAAAATTATGAAAAATTAAATATACTACTCCCTGAAAATATCATCCATGACGAAACATTAATAATTGTAAAAAATACAATTGACAAATTGATTAGTACAGTAAATAATGTTAGGGAATTGACAAAAGAACTCTATACGAAATTTATTGAGGATGATAACTTAACAAAAATATTAACCGATCTTGTTGATATGTCTGAAGCTTTTAATGAACTTGATGCAGACGAACTGGAACAAGCGGTAAGGGAAAATATATACAGATTGAATAGGTGTTACACTGAGCATGAAGCTGAACAATTAAGGCAGCATTATCGTCAGGTTAATGGTGACGATATGGAATCTTTAAAAGCTCAAATAAGGCTCAGGGATGAAATAAAATTAAGGACTGGAGATAAATAAATGGCACAAAAACGTAATTCAAGATCATCAGTTATAAGCGTGGAAGATGAAAATATAGATATGCTTGACTTCGATTCCGAAAAGGAAGACGGAGAAGACTTTATCGGCACGGATTTAGGCACCGATAATATTGAAGATATCATTGAAACATCAAAAATCGACGGGATTAAAAGTGACGATTTTTATATGCTGGATTCATCTTTGCCGGATGCTGACGCCGATACAGAAGTTGAAGCAGCAAAAGGAATCGCTGTAGAAGACCCCGTCAGATTATATTTAAGAGAAATCGGCAGAATTAAACTACTTTCCACAAGTGAAGAAATTGAATTAGCAAGAAAAATAATACAGGGCGGAAGTGCCGGTGCTATTGCAAAGCGTAAACTGGTGCAGGCAAACTTGAGATTGGTTGTAAGTATTGCAAAGAAATATGTCGGCAGAGGAATGCTTTTCCTAGACTTGATTCAGGAAGGCAATTTGGGTTTAATTCGTGCGGCAGAAAAGTTTGACCATGAAAGAGGATTTAAGTTTTCAACTTATGCAACTTGGTGGATTAGACAGGCAATAACAAGAGCTATTGCAGATCAAGCAAGAACTATTCGTATTCCGGTTCATATGGTTGAAACGATTAATAAACTCAAAAAAGTTACCAGAAGGCTGGCGCAAGAACTTTCAAGAAAGCCGACCGAAGAAGAATTATCAGTAGAAATGGGCGTTTCTATTTCCAAATTAAGAGAAATAGTTAAGATTGCGCAGGAACCTTTATCTCTTGAAACTCCTATCGGTAAAGAAGAAGATTCAAGACTGGGCGATTTTATTGAAGATAAAGAAGCAGACGCTCCTATAAAGACTGTAGCTTCGGAATTGCTCAGAGAAGATTTAGCGGAAGTGTTATGTACACTTTCCCCGAGGGAAAGAGATGTTCTGAGACTGAGATTCGGTATGGACGACGGCCGTCAAAGAACATTGGAAGAGGTTGGACAGTTATTCGGTGTTACACGTGAACGTATCAGACAGATTGAAGCAAAAGCTTTAAGGAAACTAAGACATCCGAATAGAAGCAAACGTCTGAGAGAATATGTTGAAACATAATTAATTACAAAATATAAAAAAGGCAGATTCGGTAGTAAATCGGCCTTTTTTGTTGTAAAATATATTTGCGGATGAACAAGGAGTACAGATATGTCTATTACAGTCGAAAACAGTATTGATAAGAAACATTTAGCTGACAGGGAATCTGCTGTAAAGACTTTAAATACGGAAGTCGAAGCAATTTTAAGGCTGAAGGATTCTGTAGCATTGTCTAATCTGACCAATGCTTTGGATTTAATGCAAGATGCACCGGGCAGAATAATTGTAACAGGCATGGGTAAATCCGGTCACATAGGCAGAAAAATCGCGGCTTCATTGGCATCAACCGGAACTCCTTCATTTTTTGTTCATCCAGCCGAAGCAAGTCACGGCGATTTGGGAATGATAACTGAGGATGATGTTGTAATTGCAATATCAAACAGCGGTGAATCCAGAGAATTGATTGATATAATAAACTATTGTAAGCGTTTCGGAATCAAAATTATTGCAATAACAAAAAATGCAGAAAGTTCGCTAGGGAAAGCCGGTGACGTTGTATTAGAACTCCCCAAATACGAAGAAGCCTGCCCTCTTGGTTTGGCACCTACAAGCTCAACCACTGCAACACTTGTTTTGGGTGACATACTGACAGTAGGGTTAATTGAAAGAAAAGGCTTTTCCAAAGAAGATTTTAATTTAAGGCATCCGGGCGGTAAATTAGGCTCAATTCTTAAACGTGTAGGTGATTTGATGCATACTGGACAGGAAATGCCTTTGCTTGACGAAAATTCAAATATGCAGGCTGTTCTTCTTGAGATGACATCGAAGTGTCTGGGCTGTGTCGGATTAGTTAATACAAATGGTGAATTAACGGGGATGATTACAGATGGTGACTTGAGGAGATATTTGTCCTCATCTGTACTTGATAAAAAAGCTGTTAATTTAATGACAAAGAATCCAAAAACAGTTACAAAAGATATGTTGTCAGCAGAAGCGCTCAAAATTATGCACGATAAGAAAATCACAAATATGTTTGTTGTTGACGGAACTTATCCGATAGGAGTTATACATATTCACGACTTGCTCAACAATGGAGTTGCATAAATTACTTGCAGATATGCTCAAATTTTAAAGCTGTTCCGAATTCAAGGTCACATGCTGCAGTTTTACCGAGAACTTCTTCATAATATTTTGGGTGTAATCCGTTGGCGGGACGTATAGAACGGATATTTTCAGGAGTAAATTTTTCTCCGCTTTTAATATCTTTAACTACGTATAAAGAGCGTGCTCCACTTCGGTTTTTTTCATTTATAGAATAATCGATATGCCCAAGAGTTTTTTCTGTATCTCTAATCGCTTGTATTAAATCTTTAAATTCTTCCAAATTTAGAGAGAATCCCGCATCTTCTCCACCATAAGCTCTATCTAGTGTAAAATGCTTTTCAATAACCGTTGCGCCAAGAGTAACTGCTGTAATAGCAGGGATATTACTCATCGAATGGTCTGATAAGCCTATTTTTACACCTTGTGGAGAAAATTTTTCAATCATATCTTTTATTGTGATAATATTCATATCTTCCAATTTTGCAGGATAAGAAGAAGTGCATTTTAAAAGGGTGATATCATTGTTACCGACTGATTTACAAGCATCTACGGCTTCCTGAATTTCTTCAAATGAAGAAATTCCGACAGATATTATCATTGGTTTACCAAACTTTGCCGCATATTTTATTAGAGGGTAGTCTATTGCCTCAAATGATGCAATTTTATACATAGGTACGTTAATTGATTCTAAAAAATCGACAGCAGTATAATCAAAAGGCGTTGAAAATAAATCTATACCGAGACTATCAGCATATCTTTTTAATTCACTTTGCCATTCCCAAGGGGTATAGGCTTTTTGGTAAAGTTGATAGGATGTTTGGCCTGCCCAAAGCCCATCCTCGCTTGTCATAAATTCTTTATTATTGCAATCTATGGTTATTGTATCAGCTGTATATGTCTGAAGTTTTATTGCGTCTGCTCCAATTTCTTTTGCTTTTAAAATAATTTTTTTTGCTAATTCTTTGTCTCCGCAATGATTAGCGGACATTTCAGCGATAATATATGTAGACATGTATAAAACTCCTTTTGGACTATTATAACATAAAACTAATTTGAAAATTTATCTCTTTCATCCCAGGTTAACCAATGTTCTGTCCCGCTTTTTATTAATTCAAGAGTTTGTTCTCCTCCTATATTAAATAATGCATCCAAAACAGACAGATATGGAACAAATTCTTTAGAATGAATTTGCGTGTATAGTTTGGGAATGTAATTTTGAAAAATTACAGGATATTTTTTGTAATCATATCCATCCTCTTTCATATAATCAAAAGAACCAAATGCGCACAAGTACTCATCAGCTCCTGCCCATTCAAAAAGTTCAACAACTCTTTGAGTTCTTACAGAATTTGAAGATGTTTCTTTGGAAAAATCAGAACTATACAAAAAAGTAGTTTCTATATTTAAAATTTTGCAAAGGTATTTTATGATTGCTATATTCATTTCAGCTAATGTTTTTAAATCGGAATTTATTATCTCCTGTAATCCGCCAATAATCTCACTGTAATAAGGTGCTTTCTGATAATTAAATTCAAAAGTTCTGAGTAATTTTTCTTTCCATTTTGAATCTTCAACTATCAAAATTTCATTCAATCCTGCTTCAACACGACCTGGTTTTTGAACCGGTATGATGTAAAAATCAACTTGATTCTTACTCACAAAAAGTTTGTTTCTTGTGTGATGTGATTTGGGGCAGTACTGATAATCATTAGAAAATATAAATTTATCACTCTTTAAAATAAGTTCAAACAAACCCTGCCACGGTAAAAAAGCGGGTTGCATCATACCAACTTTAGTCATTTGTCACCTCCAATAGGTATTTGCTCGTATTGTCAGCTTGGTCTTTCCATATTTTTTTATCTTCTTCATCCATTTCTATTTGAACAAAATTTAATGATTCATATAAGCCAATCGCTACAATATTGTTCTTTAAGACGTGTAAGTAGATTTTATTAATTCCAAGCTCTTTTTTACCTTTTTCAATCAAAAGTTTACATGCGGGTTTAGCCAAATGTTTGCCTCGGTATGCGTTGTCACCGATATATATCCACAATTCTCCTGTTTTGTCTTTTATATATTTAAAACCGCAATTACCTATATGTTTTTTGTCTGCATAAATTGCATATACTTTTTGAGTAGAATCTTCTTTAATCTTTTTAAAATATTCAACATGTGTATTCCAATTTGGTTCTGCTCTTAATGTAAAAAATTTTTTGAATATTGGATCAAATAACCAATCGAAAGTGTTTTTAACTTCTATATTACTTATTTCTTTTAATTCTACTTTTTTATCGCTATCCAATTATTCTGTTCTCCAAGAATTACTTTATTAAAAGTATCATGAATGTTTTGATATTACAATATTATGAATATTTTAGTAATGTGTAGTCCTGAATGTATTTCATATCTTCTTTAAAATCTTCCAGATTTTCTTTTGAGTTTTTATCTGTTTCAAACGTAATTTTACTGTTGTCTGGTATCATTGACAAAATTTTATAGATATCTAATTGCCCGTTACCAAGGTGCAAGTGTGAATCACAGGGCGAAGTAATATCTTCCAGGTCTGTGAGGTGAAACATTTTAGGGTTTAATTGAAGAAAGTTTTTACAATATTCATAAATATCTTCTCCAAGTGAGTTTGCTGCGCAAACCGCATGCCCAAAGTCCAAACAAAACCCGCAACCGGCAGTGTCCATAACCAGCTTTATTTCATCAACATTGTACCCCCTGCAATAGCTTCCCCCCATAATTTTTATAAGTGCAGCAAAAGGTTTGTTCTCGATTAATGCTCTTGGTTCATTAAACATTGCCAGCTGTATAGCTGTTTCTCTTATATTTCCATCACTTCCGCCATGAAAAATAATATATTCCCCATTCAATTCATCTGCATATTGTTTTGTTTGTTCATAAATTTTTCTATTTTCTGATTCTTTTTCTTTTCTTGCCAGATTAAATCCCTGTGCAAAATGTGCATTATGAATTATGAACGGAATCCTTAGTTTTTTCCATTTTTGTAATTTGTCAAGCGTATCAGGTACTACGTAAAGCTCTATATAATCGTATATATCTTCCTGATAAAGCCGAATAGCTTCGTCATAATAAAAGTCGGTATTTACAGACCAAAGTTTTAAACCCCTTTTATACATTGTTTATCATCCTGTATTTTAATTCTGCAATTTTCCAGTCATCGATTGTATCAATATCTTGTATATTCATTTCATCCATTATGTATGCGGCACGCCCTTCTTTTTTATTTTTGTCAGAAGAAGAAAAATAGAACATTCCAACATCATGATAGGTTGCTTCTAAATCTTGTGAGCGAGCGTTCTCATACTCGGGTTCTCTAAAGATTAGGTTTTCATCTTTTATAATAAACGCTCTTTGAATAGGATATGAAAATTTAACGACAGGCGTAAGGGCACGTCTATTTGATTTTATAAAAACTTCTGCTGCTTCTTTTAAAATTTTACCTGTCAAAAAGGGTGCGCAGGGATAGATACAGCAAATAGTATCGAATTCTTTTCCTCTCTTTTTGTATTCTTCAACGACTTCATTCAAAACATCTGCTGTTGTCGCAAAGTCACTAGAAGTTTTTTCGCTTCTTAAAAAAGGAACACTCGCACCATATTTTTGGGCAACATTAGCAATTTCCGTGCTATCAGTAGATACCATAATTTCATCAAATATACCCGAATCTTTTGCGGCTTGTATTGCGTAGGCAAGCATTGGTTTTCCCATAAATTCTTTAATATTTTTTTTCGGTATTCTTTTAGAACCGCCACGTGCAGTGATTATTGCTATTTTTGACATTATTCACCTCTTTTATATATTGCTTTAAAATACTCTTCGGCTTTTTCTTTATTCAAAGGTTTAATTATTAAAGAATCTTTACCGTTCAAACCACCAAACACAATGCTGTAGGATGGGATGTCAATATCTTTTATATAGGTATTTGCTGAAACTACAACAAAATCACCTATGTTTGAATTCCCCAAAACTTTTGTATGCCCCATTAGCATAACATTGTTCCCAAAAGAAGGGTAAATACCTTTATTGTTGCCAACGGTGCAACATTGTGAAAAAGAGAAATAGTTGCCGTACTTGGCTCTGCCTAAAACAGTACCCATCGGATGATCGAACATGAAAATGCCGGGGAGCTCTATTTCATAATAAATATCCGCGGAAGATACTATTTTCAGAAGATTGTAAATTTTATCAGAAAGCGTATTTATACCTTCATGCTTAAATATTGTATTTGATAAAAAATACAAAAACATTGTATACTGGCAAGAATGAAACGGAGAGAGCTTCTCAACTTCAGCATAGTATTTATTTTTTAATTTTGAACAGTTATATAAAAACCGTTCGTCTGTTTGCTTCTTATATTTTTCTATAATTGTTTTCTCTTCTTCAGACAGAAAGAATAAATTCTCAAGTTGTTTAAAAAGAAGTTGATAAAATTTTTCCATATTTTTTATACCAGATTTTTAATCCTTCTTACAATTTCTTCTAAATCATCATCGGTCAAATCAGGATACAAAGGCAGTGAAATGGTATGATTATAATAATTTTCTGCAACGGGATAATCACCCCATTTGTAACCTTGCTCTTGATAATACGGCTGAGTATGGACCGGTATGTAATGCACCTGAAGATTCAAACCCTGCTCTCTTGCATCAAAATAGAATTTCCTTCTGTTCTCAACCAAAATCGGATAAAGATGAAAACATGCATTGGAAAAATCTTTTTCTATTAGGTGTGGCAAACCCAAATTTTTGTTATAAAAATTAACAATTTCTCTCCGGCGCTTTTTAAAGGCATCCAATCTCTTTAACTGCGAAATGCCAAGTGCTGCTTGAACATCTGTCATACGGTAATTGTATCCGAGTTCTCTCATCTCATACCGCCAATCATTAACCATTTCTCCGTCTTTGTGCATACCGTGTGCTCTGAATGCACAAAGTTTTTTGTACAATTCTTCATCATTCGTAGTGACAGCACCGCCTTCTGCGGTTGTGATTGTTTTGACAGGATGGAATGAAAACACTGTCATATCCGAATATTTACAGCATCCGACTTTTGTATCCTTATAATCAGAGCCTATTGCGTGTGCCGCATCTTCTATTATATAAACTTTGTTATCTCTCGGAGCTTGCTTTATGGCTTCATTTACCCCTTCCATATCGCAGGACTGTCCTGCAAAGTGAACAGGAACAACCGCTTTTGTTTTTGATGTAATATGCTTTTTTATTTCTTCAGGGTTAATGTTTGCGGTATCTTTTTCGATATCTGCAAATTTTACATCAGCACCACAGAATCTTGAGCAATTTGCACTTGCTAGGAAAGTCATAGGGGATGTAATAACTTCATCTCTGGCTCCGACTCCGGCAGCCATCATTGCTATATGAAGTCCTGAAGTCGCAGAATTAACGGCTACTGCGTATTTAGCACCTGTGTATTCGCAAATTGCCTGTTCAAATGATTTCACATTAGGACCGCAGGTCAAATAAGGTGACTTTAATACCTCAACAACTGCATTTATATCATCTTCCGTAATATTTTGTTTTCCGTAACCGTATGTTTTCATCTTCCCTCTACCCTATTATTTCTTTCGAAAATATAATAAGATAGATACCCTCTGTTTGTCAAATAAAAACAGGTAAGAACAATTGGATTTTATAAATCCGGTATCAGTATAATTTATCCCTTCAGCATAACCATAAGAACTGAAATATCAGCCGGTTTAACACCGCCGATGCGGGAAGCCTGGGCAAGATTTTGCGGACGGATTTTTTCAAGTAAATCACGTGTTTCGTTTGAAATATGTTTTATTTTTGAATAATCGATATTTGAAGGTATTTTGTATTTTTCAAGCTTTTCTGCTGTTTCAACCTGCTGTTCCTGTCGTTGGAGATATCCGTCATATTTTATGAGAACTTCAACCTCTTCTTTTATGTCATCGGTAAGGCCCAGTGCTTTGGTTTCGGAATCTATTTCTTCAAATATATTGTAATTAATATTCGGACGTTTTAGCAAATCTGCCATTCTGATTCCGCAATCAATATGCTCGCCATACTTTGCCAATATTTCATTTACTCCATCTGTCGCCGGGATTTTTGTACCTTTCAGGCGGGTAATTTCTGATTGAATACGCTCTTGCTTTGCCTTGAATCTTGAATACTGTGTATCGTCAATCAATCCGATGTCGTGCCCGAGCTCTGTCAGTCTGGAATCTGCATTGTCCTGTCTTAAAAGCAATCTGTATTCCGAGCGTGAAGTGAGCATTCTGTAAGGTTCCTGAATGTCCTTGGTTACTAAATCATCTATAAGAGTTCCTATATATGATGAACTTCTCGAAAGCTCTATCATTTCTGAGTGATTCAGATATCTGACTGCATTTATTCCGGCAATCAACCCTTGGCCCGCAGCTTCTTCGTATCCGCTTGTACCGTTGATTTGTCCCGCAAAGAAAAGTCCTTCAATATCCTTTGACATTAACGAATGCTTTGTTTGAACAGCCGGCACATAGTCGTATTCAACCGCATAAGCAGGTTTTATTATATGAGCTTTTTCCAATCCGGGAAGCGAGCGTATCATTTCCACCTGAACACATGCCGGTAAACTTGTCGAAAATCCCTGAATATAGACTTCATAAGTATTCAGTCCTTCCGGCTCAATAAAAATGTGATGAGAAGGATTAGATGCAAATCTTACAATTTTATCTTCAATAGAAGGACAGTAACGAGGTCCGACACCTTGTATAAGTCCCTGATACATAGGCGATTTATCGAGATTTGCTCTTATAATTTTGTGTGTTTCTTCATTTGTACGAGTTAAATAACACGGATATTGCGGTCTTATCGGGCGATTCGGTTTGAACGAATAAAAACTCAGTTTTTCATCACCGGGTTGTACTGTCATTTTTGAATAATCAATGGTTCTTTTGTCAACTCTTGCGGGAGTTCCTGTTTTAAGTTTTTTTGTTTTTATTCCGTTATCTCTGAGCCACTGGGAAAGTCCGTACGCACCTCTTTCTCCGAGCCTTCCGCCGTCATAGCTCTCCAAACCTATCCAGAGCTTGCCTTCCAGGGATGTTCCTGTGGTTAAAACAATAGCATTACAAGAGTATTCGATTCCGTATTCATCAATCGCACCTGTGATTCTTCCGTCTTTGGTTTTTAATTCCGTTATACAGCATTGTTTTAGCCAAAGATTAGGTGTGGATTCAAGGATATTACGCATGTATTTGGTATATTCTTTTTTGTCGGATTGCGCTCTCAACGCTCGTACAGCCGGGCCTTTTGACAGATTTAATGTTTTCATTTGAAGATAAGTCGCATCGGCGACTTCTCCCATAATTCCGCCCAGTGCATCAATTTCACGTACAAGAGTGGATTTAGCGGGCCCGCCTATAGCCGGGTTACATGGCTGAAGTGCAATATTGTCGAGGTTGAGTGTACACAAAAGAACATTACAGCCCAATTTTGCAGCAGAAAGAGCTGCTTCACAACCTGCGTGACCGGCACCTACAACTATTACATCAAATTTGTTATTCAAATAATCCATAAAAATATTATACAACGCTGATTTTATTAGCGTCAGATTTTTTAGTCAGAGTTTGCATATTTTTGTTAAATCTTATAAAAAGCAGTTTATCTGTATGATTTTTCCGGGTGATTAGAGTTGGAAAGAATTATCTCATAATACTCATTTTTGTCGATATTAATTCCCATATTTTTGGTATCAACCGTAAATTTTTTCTTCTTTTTTGTTTTTGGTTTTAGAGATTTATTTTCCATAACTTAATATCTCATTGTTTTCGCCTACCTGAACAATTGATGGTTTGTGGGTTTTTATTTCATCTTCTGTCATTTGAGCATAAGTTACAACAATAATTTTATCTCCGGCCTGAACTTTTCTTGCGGCTGCACCGTTTACACAAAAACATTTGGAACCTCGTTTGCCTTTAAGCGCATAAGTTTGGAAACGCTCACCGTTATTTATATCAAGGATTTCAACCTTTTCCCATTCTCTTATGTTTGCTTTTTCCAAAAAGTCTTCATCTATTGTAATCGAACCTACATAGTTAAGGTTTGAATCAGTGATAGTAGCTCTGTGTATTTTGGAGTGTAAAAACTCAAACAGCATATTTATATTTCCTCATTCTTCAAAAACATATTAGCACAAAAATAGTTTATGGGAGTATAGAAAAAAATATTTATATGTCGTAAACTTTCAATTGTAAGTTTTGAAAGGAGTTAATATGATAGATTTATTTATTATGGAAACCTGCCCTTATTGTAGGAAAGTTATGAAATATATGGACGAAAACGGTATGCAATATAACAAAATTGATATTGCAAACAAAGCTTCTGAAGAATCATTAATTCAAATAGGCGGGAAAAGACAGGTGCCGTTTATGGTAGATAAAGACAGAAATATACAAATGTATGAGTCTTCTGATATTATCGAATACGTAAAAACCCTGCTTTGATATTTGTATACCTTTTACATAACTGCATTTCTTTCCCTATTGATGTAGCAACTTAAAAATGTTATACTGAATGGGTTACGAAACATGCAGGATACTCTCGTGGGTTTTTTCGATAGTATAAAAAAATTTAAAAAAGAGCTGGATAAGGTTGAATCTTCTATTTATACAGGAAAACAATCTTTGCTTGAAGTTTATGAATTAAACATTAAACTGGAAGCGGAGATTGCGCAGAGAACGAAAGAGCTTGATACTGCAAACCAACAAATGCTTACTTTACAGCATATTTGGGATATGATGAATTCCTCAAAACCCTTGTCGAGCGTTCTTAATGCGATAGCAACAAGCCTTCAGGGAGAATTGGGTTACCTTAATTCTTGTATAACAAAAAAAATGGTCGACGGTGAGGGCGAATACCTTAAAATGATGGCATATTCAGGCCCGATGTTTGAAGGTGCTTTCAGAAGTGTTTTCAATTGTGAACCGTATGAAAAGAGGTTTGTTATACCAAAGATATTGGACATTTATAATGCAATCGAAAATGATGATATTTATGTTTCAAAAGATGTTGCCCAGCTTATAAAGACTGCTATTCCTGATATTACTGATGAAGTTTTGGACAAAGAATTGAGTCGAACCGGAACAAAATCATATATACTTATGCCTCTTACGTACAGCCATTCACATTTTGGTTCTCTGGTTGTTTTTTCGTCAAGGGAAGAAGCTTCAGAAAATGAATTGAAGTTTCTGAAACTGTTTTCAAAACAGATTGAACTTGCAATGACAATAGCCGGTTTGTTCCAGACAGTCAAAGAGCAGGCTGTTACTGACAGTATGACAGGATTGTATAACAGACGTTATTTTGAAGAATTTGTACAAAAAGAAGTTGTACGTTCAAAAAGACAAAATACCCAATTTTCAATTATCGGTATAGATTTAGACCATTTGAAAAAGATTAATGACAAATACGGGCATACATATGGTGATATGGCAATCAAAGCCATATCGGAAGTATTAAAGAGCAGCTGCAGAACAATTGATATTGCAGCAAGAATGGGCGGAGAAGAATTTAATGTTATACTTCCAGGCGTCAATTCGCAGGGCGGGCTTATATTCGCAGAACGTATAAGAAAAACAATCGAGAGTATTCCTCTTGAAAAAATAGGTCATATAACAGCAAGTATCGGTGTCGGAACATATATGGACCAATCCGAGGATGTTTATGAGCTGGAAGAATTGGTTGACCATGCAATGTATGAATCAAAACGCAACGGCAGAAATCGTGTGACTGTTGCGAAACCGGCGTCCGAAACTTCCTGGCAGGAGGTCGCAATCAGCGCATTTACGGATATATTGTCAAAACACAGAATCCCTATTGATAAGCGGACAGCCACGGCTCTCAGCAAAAAATTGCAGGAAATGGATATTAACAATGATATACTTTATCAGGTATCAGATGCGCTTGTTTCCACATATAACCCTGAACATGCCGTAGGCGGAACAAAGAAGAAAATAATTCTTTCCACTTTGCTGGCAAAACGATTTGATTTGCCGAAAGAAAATATCGACAGATTAAAAATTGCGGTATTATTGTATGATATTGGCAATACAATGCTCCCTAAGGAAATATTGGCGAAATCGGAACCGCTTAGCGACGAAGAACTTGCATCTATAAAACAGCATCCGCTTATTGCAGCAAGAGAGATTCTTCAGCCGATTAGCAACATAAGTAATATTATACCGATTATTGAAAAACACCACGAAAATTGGAACGGAACCGGATATCCGGGACATTTGTCCGGTGAAAATATTCCTATCGAATCACAAATTATATTGATAGTTGATTCTTATTTTGCTTTGCTTGAAGACAGGCCATACAGAAAAGCAATGTCAAAAACAGATGCGATTAAGACTATTTTGGTAGATTCCGGAACAAAGTGGAACTCTGCGCTTGCGGACGAATTTGTTTCAGTTACAAGTAACGAGGATTTTAATGATTAATCTTTTAATTTTATATGAATTAAACAGAACCCCGTTAACTATGTACGGAATATCAAGACAAATAAAATTAAAATTTTCTGTGCTTATGAAGCCTAGTTTGGGTACATTACAGCCGGCATTGAAGAATTTTGAAAAAAAAGGATTGGTAAGCTCTCAGAAATATATGTCAAAAGGCGGACGGCCTTCTATATGCTACGCTATCACTGAAAGCGGTAAAAAAGCTTTGACAGAGGAATTGCTGGCGCCATTAACCGAAAATCCGGTTCAGTTTTTGGTCAGTGCACGTGTTAAACTCTGCTGTGCAGATGTATTAAAACAAGAAGAATATTTACAATTAATTCGGTTGTTGAAAAGAAAAACCGAAAATCTTATGCTTGATACAAAAAAACTTATGACAGAAGGTAATATCCCTGAAAATTCAGCAATGATTTATGATAATCTGGCATGTGAGTACAGAAATTTTCTGTCATTATTGGAGGGATTAGAACATGCCTGCCATAATTAGCGGGGTAGAAAAGGGTTCAATCGCTGAAGAACTTGATATTGGAGAGGGTGACATACTGCTTTCTATAGATAAAGAATCTCCTCAGGATATGATTGATTATAATTTTTTGTGCAAAAGCGAAAATATAATTCTGGAAATTCAGAAGAGAAATGGTGAAATTGAAGAAATTGAACTGGAAAAAGACTATGATGAGGATTTAGGCATAATATTCGAATCGGCTGTTTTTGACGGTGTAAAACCCTGCTTAAATCATTGTATATTTTGCTTTGTTGATCAACAGCCAGATGGATTAAGGGATACATTGTATGTAAAAGATGATGACTACAGGCTTTCATATTTACAGGGTACATACATAACTACAACAAACCTTACGGATAAAGACAAAAAGCGCATAGCCAAACTTCATTTGGGACCGTTTTACATATCAGTGCATACAACGAATCCGGATTTGCGGGTTAAAATGTTGAAAAATCCTAATGCTTCAAAAATCATGGATAATTTAAAATGGTTTAATGAAAACGGGATTCCGTTTCATACCCAAATTGTACTATGCCCCGGATATAATGACGGCGAAGAATTAAAACGCACATTGAAGGATTTGACTGCTTTTGGTGAAAATCTTTTATCAGTTGCTATAGTTCCCGTTGGTGTTACAAAGTTTCGCAAAAACGAGTTGCAAACAGTAGATAAAACTACAGCAATTGAAACAATAGAAATTTCAAAAAAATATAATAAGGTTTATTGCTCTGATGAATTTTTTATAAAAGCGGGACTTGAGATACCCGACAGAAAATATTACGGAAATTTTTCACAGCTTGATGACGGCGTTGGTTCATTAAGAGCTTTGATGGATGATTTCGACAATTTTGATTTACCATCAAAGATAGATAAACCATATTCATTGACTTTTGCGTGTTCAGTAGCGGCAAAAAGTGCATTTGAATATATTTCTAACAGACTTAATGAAATAGAAAATTTACATGTGTGTGCCAAACCTATAGTTTCTACATACTGGGGTGAAACGGTAACGGTTGCAGGTTTAATTACCTCGGAAGATTTGATAAATTCGGTGAAGGAGCTTGATACGGATTTGGTTGTCATTCCGTCAATAATGCTGAGGCCTTATACAGAATTATTTTTGGACGGAAATTCTTTGGATTATGTAAAAGAAAAAACAAACAAGGAATTTTTTGTAACAAGAAATAATTATTCCGTATGCGAAGTCATAGACCTTATAAAAAGTATGGTTTAGTTTCTGAATCGTTAGTTAAAATGCATTTAATGCAGAATGTCGCATAATTAATTATTTTTTGAAAGATATTTATCTTTAGCTTTTTGAGCTGTTTCTGCTATTAAATCTCCGACATCATCAGCATAATTAATATCAGAACATCGAATTTTTTCTTTGTGTCCGAATAAAAATGCAAACATTCTTGATATAGCAGTTTTTCTTTCTTTTCCTGCAAATACATCAAATCCCAAATCCGTATAATTTTTTAATCTAACTTGTATGTCAACGCCTTTTGCAATTTCTTTCAGTTTTTCTGTTGCCGAATTAACTGAATATTTGTTGAATGCGTATACATTTCCCCATCTGTGAATGCCGTTTCTTATTGTAAGTGCTTGGAAAGAGATTGGATTTGTAGTATCAAAATTTGTTTTCATACATAACTCCTTTGTGTATTTTATAAATTATTAAAAACCCCTAAAAAATTTTTTTGCTAGTTCTTTTATAATAACAAAAAATAATTATTTTTGTCATTAATTAATGTATTTTGTAATCTTGTTAAAAAATATTGTTGATAGTACAATTGACCTATAGTTAATAAGATAGGGTATGAATAAGAATGATTAGACTAAACTACGGGAATGTCAATGCGATAGTTGTTGGAGAACAAAACGGATTAAATATTGAAAGTGAATTTTTAAGTTACAAAGAAACCATAAAGAATGTGATTGCAGATTTGAATCAGCGCAAAGATAAGCCAGGACAGTGGCTTCAGTGGATGAACCTCGGTTACAGCGAAGAAACGGTTTGGTATGTAAAAGAATTTGCTTCAATGGTAAGAGGTCGTTTTGATAGTATACTTATTTTAGGAATCGGCGGTTCGGCGTTGGGCGGAATTGCCGTTACCGAAGCACTTTTAAAGCCATATTGGAATTTGCTTACAAAAGAGCAGAGAAATGATTATCCGAGAATATTTTTCCTTGATAATATTGACCCGGACAGTATTACAGGACTTTTACAAATCCTTGATTTGAAGAAAACACTTGTTAATGTGATAACGAAATCCGGTTCGACAGCGGAAACAATGTCACAATATATGATAATCAAAGACCTAATGGAAAAAGAACTCGGCGATGATTACAGAAAGAATATTGTAGCAACAACCGACCAAAGAGTAGGTGTCTTGAGACAGCTCGCTGATCAGGAAGGGTATAAAACTTTTGTTGTTCCTGATGATGTAGGCGGAAGATTTTCGGTATTTTCGGCTGTAGGACTTTTGCCGTTTGCGCTCGTTGGTCTTGATATCGACAGAATTATGAGCGGTATTAAGGATATGGACTTGGCTCTTAAAAACACTGATATATTCGAAAATATTGCAGCGCAAGGTGCTTTGATTAATTATTTGATGGATACAAAGTACGGGAAGCATATTTCCGTAATGATGCCTTATTCTAGCCGATTAAAATATATTTCAGATTGGTATGTTCAACTTTGGGCAGAATCATTGGGTAAAGAATATAACAGAAACGGAGAAAAAGTTAATATAGGGCCGACTCCGGTTAAAGCTTTGGGTGCAACAGATCAGCATTCTCAGATTCAGCTTTATAATGAAGGACCAAATGATAAATTGATAACATTTATCAGAGTGGATAATTTTGATAATACGCTTGAAATTCCGAAGATTTTTGAATATACAGGAATCGGTTATTTGGGCGGAAATACGGTCAATGATTTAATCAATGCTGAGGCAGATTCAACAAGAGTTGCACTTGCGGATTATAATCGTCCTACGATGACGATTAACATCGATAGAGTTGATGAATACAATGTGGCTCAGCTTATGTATATGCTTGAGGTTCAGGCCGCAATTGCAGGTGAGTTATATAATATTGATACATTTAATCAACCGGGTGTTGAGCAGGCAAAAAATTATACCTATGCACTAATGGGTCGTGCCGGATATGAAGATTCCGCACGAAGCCTTCGGGAGAAATTGGTTACTGCATAATTTGGTAATTCTGAAAAATTTAGTTTAACTCTGCGTATACTAGGTTTCGGAATTTTAAGAAAAATTCTTCTCTGGTGTATTTGTTTTCTGTATGTGTATTTGGTTCTATAACGACCACACTGTCTGGTGTTATTTCTTTTATTGCGTAAACATGCCTTGTAATATAATGCCTTTCAGCATTTATATCATCAGACCATTCATTATTAATACTTTCTTCATCACTGCTTGAAGCTGTAATTACAAAGTCGTGTTCTTTCATATCATTCATAAGTTCATCTAATACGTTATTTACGAAACTATAGTCCCAAAACAAATTGCCGACAAAATCACATGTTATATCCGGGGGAAGAATAGCTTCTAAAAATTCTTTATGATTTCCTCCTTCTACACAAGTGCCGTTTTCTAATTTTAGCATTTCATAGCCTAAGGCGACAATAACGTAATCAGGCTCATCGTAACCGAGTCTTGTCATTGCGTTGCTTATTTCTTCTTTTGTAAATTGATAGGTTTTTCCTATACCCTGAAATGTAACAGTACCAATTCCTGTAGTTTTATCGTAATCGACTGCATTATTGAGAATATTCAAACCTGAATTTGTAAGGGTAAGAGCTATAGAGGGAGACGCTATATAACAGGTACCCAATGCACCTTGTTTGGGCGGAACATCGAATTCTCCGTTTAAGGCTTCTTCGTTAAAATCACTTTCATTGTCTTGTAAACGTTTTTCATAGCAAGTTATTTGTCCGTTTTCGTCATATTCAATTGACATTTCGCTTGCTTGTTTAAGTGCATCTCCTCCGGATATAATATGGTCTTTCATTTTCATTGATTTATCAAAATGTAGAATAGACCAAATTTGCCCTTTGTTATATCTATATTCTGTATATTCATTAGTTTCATCGTCGTAAGTTATTTCTGTTTTCGGTGTTATACCGTCTTTATGGTATTTTATTTCTGAAACTAAAAATTGATCATAATATTTTGTAAACGAATCCTCTTTCATATTGCTTGAATTGGTTTTTCTGACTTCTACAGAATATATTGTTCCATCTTTGCGATAAACGGTATTCTTTACCAAGTAATCTCCAACTCGTTCAAAGCTTTCTTTTATGCTGCCGTCAGGCCATAATAAATTAGTGCTTTTTAAATTGTACCCCTCGTATTTGTATACTAAATCATTAGATTTTTTCACGATTCGTTCTTTAAGTATGGGAATGCCGGATTCGTCATATTCAGATACTTTTATAGTATTTTCGCCGGTTTCTTCATCATATATTCTTTCTACACGGGTATTATTTGCATTATTAAAATTCTGTATCAGCTGATTAAGTTTATTTGTTATTTTTTCTGTATATTCCTTTCCCAAATATTTTTTTAAAAAATTCTGAATTTTTTCAGAATTGACATCAGCTGAAGAATATAGGACATCATTCATATCAACAATCTTATCTGTGTCATTGAATGCAGCCCAAATCGAGCCATTATTAGGTTCTTTACCTTCAATAGGCTTTAAATCTTTATTTTGAGGATTAAAATTTATCGGATTAAAATGAACCATAAAAGTTTTTCCTAACATATATATCGGCAGAATTTTTTAAAACTTTAAAATCTTTGATAAATTTTTACAAAAATTTACATATGTAAGAAAACAGAGTTTCTTATTAGATTAGGGCTTTATTAAGAATTTAATTGCTTTGCCTTCTATATGCTGCTGTATTGCGTATTCTACTTTATCAAGAGGCAATGTATCAGTGATTAGTTTTTCGACTTCAATTTTTCCTGAGTTAATCAAATCCAGAGCTTCTCTGAAATACTTTGGCGTATGATGAAATACACTCATAAGTTTTATATCGCCATAGTGCATTTTTGTTGTGTCAAAAGTCACAGTTGAGCCTGATTTACAGCCTCCAAAGAAATGTACCGTTCCTCCCGGACGGACACATGAAAATGCACGTTCCCAAATTTCGGGCAATCCGACACATTCAACCACAACATCAAGTCCACGTCCTTCTTCCGAAAACTTTTTAAAAATCATTTCCGGATTTGGATATTTAACTAAATCAACTACTTCATCTGCGTGGGCAAATTCTTCTGCCAGTTTCAGCTTTATAGGATTCCTTCCGGCAGCAATAACTCTCGCTCCCATAAGTTTTGCTACTCGTGCAAACATTAGTCCAATTGGGCCGATTCCAATTATTCCGACCGTTTGCCCCGGTTTTATTTCAGTTCTTGCTGCTCCATGTACCACATTTGCCAAAGGTTCGCAAAATGCTGCTTTTTCTAGGGGTAAATTATCCGGAACAATAAGCGTATTTTTTTCAACGATTCTCGATGGAATGACTATATATTCAGCATAGGCGCCATTCAACAAATCAAGATTCTCGCAGAGATTATATTCTTCTCTCTTGCAGTAAAAGCATTCTCCGCACGGTGCAGAATTTGCTGCAACAACTCTGTCTCCCGGTTTGAACTTGGTTACGTCATCTGCTACTTTTTCAACGATTCCAGCGAATTCATGTCCGAAGCCCGACGGGATTTTTTTGATTAGTACCGGATGCCCTCTGCGATATGTTTTTACATCAGTTCCGCATGTTAATGCAGAATCAATTTTTACAAGTATTTCTCCCTTCGCCAGAGGTTTAATTAATGTTTCTTCGTATTTAATATTTTGTGGTCCGTAATACAAAACAGCTTTCATAAATTTTCCTTTTGAGGTAGATTTCTTAATATTAGAGCTATTCCTGCTGTTAATATTATTAGAATTGAAACAATTATTGCGACAGGCACTCCATGAACATATAAAACACTGTCAATTCTGCATCTTTCAACGGTTATTCTTGCAAAGGAGTACAAAATTAAATAAATTAGCGCAATATTGCCATCTTTTCGTGACTTTGAAAATTTAATTAGGCAGAACAAAATGACAAATATTGTTAAATCCAAAATGCTTTCATACAAAAACGCCGGATGAAAATATTCATACCCCTGATAAGGGATAGGTCTGTACTGAGGTGCTATATATAGTTTCCAAGGAAGCTCAGTAGGTCTGCCAAATGCTTCAGAATTAAAGAAATTACCCCATCTTCCAATTGCTTGTGCTATAGAAAGTCCGACCGCCGATAAGTCAGCAAGTTTAAGCAGAGGCATATTTCTGCGTTTCGCAAAAATTAATAATCCGATAAAACCACCCAGTAATGCTCCGTGTATTGATATTCCGCCATGCCTTATTGCGAGGATTTCGGTCGGAAATCTTAAATAAAAACCGTAGTTAAGTGCGCAATAGTAAAGTCTTGCACCAATAATACCGAACAACACAAGGTATGGAACTAAATCAATCGCAGTTTCTTTTTTGAAATCAAGATATCTTGTTCCGATGTATTCAGAAATAAATGTCCCTGCAAGAATAGCGACGGCAAGCACAACACCATAAAAGTAAATATGTACTCCAAAGATTGTGCAAATGATTTGTGAAGGTGATGCAAACATTTAGCCGCCTACTTCTATAGTTTTTGTTTGAGCAGAAGAATTTTCCTGTTGGCCAAAGGCTTCACAATCCTTAATCAAATCTTCAACAGTATCCTTATCTTCTGCATTTGGTTCCATTTCAAGATATTTTTTAAGGTTTTCCAATGCGGCAATTTTTAATCCTTCGGCTTTAGTTTTATCCTCATCAGAGACTTTTCTGTCGACTTTTTCATTTTTATCTTTATCAAAAACAGTTGTTTCTACAAGTTCATCGGCATAAGTTGCCTGTGCAACTCCCAAAGAGTAATAAAAATCAGCATGATTAGGTTTTAGTTTTATTCCGTTTTCAAAAGCGTCAATTGCTGTATCATATTTTTTTGCGTTAGTTGCTGCTATACCGAGGTTATAGTATGTTTCGTACATTGTAGCATCTAAATCGATACTTGCCTGCAAACGGTTCATCGCCGATTCATAATCTCCTTTTTGCATATATTCATTTGCTTTGTTATTAAGCTCCTGAACTGCAATATTATTAATACAAGCCGTAGAAATAACGGCTATAAAAAGTACCGAGGCAATTAATAAAGCTTTTTTCATATATAAAAATCCTTAACTCTCAATTAAAACTTATATCTTATTCTAATATATTACTAATAAATAATCAATCTTTGTATAAAATGTTAACTTTACTTAATCTTTATTGAAGGGTGGCTGTATCTGTGCTAAAGTTGGGCTATGGCTAAGTTTATTCCGCTTCACATTCACACAGAGTACTCATTATTGGACGGTATGATCAGGGTTCCGGATTTGGTTAATTATGCAAAGGAAAATGATTTGCCGGCTATCGCTGTTACTGACCATGGCGTAATGTATTCTGCCATAGAATTTTATGAACTTGCTAAAAAAGCGGGTATTAATCCGTTAATCGGTTGCGAATTTTATGTTCATGACTCTGATATTCACAAGCAAGAGGCTCATCACAATCCTTTGTATCACTTAATATTAATAGCAAAGAATCAGCAGGGTTATAAAAATCTTATAAAACTTGTTTCAACAGCCTGGTGTGAAGGGTTCTATTATAAGCCCAGGATAAATTTTGAGCTTTTAAAAGAATATCATGAAGGTTTGATTTGCACTTCTGCATGCTTGGGAGGGGAAGTGTTAAAATACTTAGTTGCCGGTGAAAAAGATAAGGCGAAAGAAACCGCTCAACGGTATAAAGACTTGTTCGGAGATGATTACTATCTTGAGCTTCAGGATCATGGACTTACTGAGCAAAAGCGTACGAATCCCGAATTGATCAAGCTCTCCAGAGAACTCGGTATAAAAATGATAATAACAAACGATTCTCATTATATGAAGAAGGAAGACGCAGATGCTCAAGATACCTTGCTTTGTCTGCAGACAAATGCGGATAAAGATGACAGCAGCAGATTCTCATTTCCAAACAATGAATTTTATATAAAATCCAAAGAAGAAATGCGTCAGGCATTTTCCTGGATGGACGATGATATGTTTGAAGAATGTTGTCAAAATACTGAAGATGCCGCATCAAAATGTAATGTGGAAATCGAGCTTCACAATGCACCGTTACCGCATTATGAAGTCCCGGAAGGATATACGATACCGACATATCTTGAACATCTTGTAATGGAAGGATTGAAGAAAAGATATGGAGATCCTGCACCGGAAGATATTGTAGAGAGGGCGAAGTATGAACTCGGCGTTATTAACCAGATGGGATTTCCTGCGTATTTTCTGATTACTTGGGATTTTATTCATTTTGCAAAAACTCACGATATTCCGGTAGGGCCTGGCCGAGGTTCAGCTGCCGGCTCTGTAGTTGCTTACGCTCTTGAGATAACTGATATTGACCCAATACAGCACAAACTATTGTTCGAAAGATTTTTAAATCCCGAACGCTTTACTATGCCTGATATTGATATCGATTTTTGTATCGATAGAAGAAGCGAGGTAATCGACTACGTTATACAGAAATATGGTGAAGATAAAGTTTGTCAGGTAATAACTTTTTCAACTTATGCACCGAAAGCTGCATTCAAAGGCGTCGGCAGAGTTCTTCAGGTGCCGTTTGTTGAAGCGAATAGGCTTACGGGATTAATTGAGCCGGCTCTTGATGTCGCAAGGGTAACTAACCCTAAAGCCGAATGGCTTAGAGATATTATTTCAGCAGATGGCATGTCCGAATTTAAACAGCTTTATGAAGATGACTACAAAATAATTAATCCTGAAACTAAAAATGAAATAAGTTTTAAACGCTGGGTTGATATGGCTGTTGCAATAGAAGGACTTAAATGCGGAACCGGAACCCATGCGGCCGGCGTAATTATTTCGCATGCACCTCTGGATACTATTTTGCCTGTTCAGCCGTCCAAAGACGGTATTGTTCAGACAGGGTATCCGAAGCACGAGGCTACTGAAGTTCTGGATCTTCTTAAAATGGATTTTCTTGGGTTAAGAAACTTAACCATGATTACAAAAACGGTTAAAATGGTAAAAAAATACCGTGGAATTGATGTTGATATTAACCACATACCGCTTGATGATGCGGAAACTTATAAAATGCTTTCTAAGGGTGAAACTGTCGGAGTGTTCCAGTTGGAATCTCAAGGCATGATTAATTTGGTTAAAAAGCTGAAGCCTGACGTATTTGAAGATTTAGGCGCTCTTGTTGCACTATTCCGTCCGGGTCCTTTAGGCTCAGGCATGGTTGATGATTTTGTTGCAAGAAAACACGGACTTCAGGAAATCACTTATGCACATCCTCTGCTGGAACCTGTTTTGAAAGATACATACGGAACAATTGTTTATCAGGAACAAATTATGCAGGTATTCCAGGTTTTAGCGGATTATTCACTCGGTCAGGCAGACCAAGTCCGCCGTATGATGGGTAAAAAAGACCTTAAAACAATGGAAGAACAGCGTGGCAAATTTATTGAAGCATCTGCTAAACATAATATGAAAAAAGAAGATGCGGAAAAACTTTTTGACCAGATTCTGAATTTTGCATCATACTGTTTTAACAGGTCGCATTCTGCCGCTTACGCATTTGTTGCATACCAAACCGCATATTTAAAATGCCATTATCCGGTAGAATATTTGTCGGCCTTACTTTCGAGCGTATCGGATAATAAAGACCAAACGCAACTATATATTGAAGAAGCAAACAGGTATGGTATAAAAGTTCTTCCTCCGGATATAAATAAATCTTTCTTGGAATATACACCCGACGGCGAAAATATACGTTTCGGAATGGCTGCGATTAAGGGAGTCGGAGAATCAGTTTGTGACGCTATTATAAAAGAGCGGGAAGAAAACGGTTCTTTTACAAGCATATTTGATTTCTGCAAGAGAGTTGAGCCTAAATATGTTAACAAAAAATCTCTTGAAGGTTTGATAAAAGCCGGTGCATTTTCAAATATAGAAAAAAGCCGTAAACAATTGTTTGAAAATATTGAGCACATATTGGATGTGACTTCCAAGGAAGCTAAAGACAGAGAAATGGGACAAGTTAGTTTGTTTTCCTCAGCAGAGAATCTTGAATATGCTAATATCCAGTACCAGCTTTTGGGAGATGGCAGTGAGTATTCTGACAAAGAAATTCAACAGTTTGAAAAAGAGTTTTTGGGTTTTTACGTATCTTCACATCCGCTGTTTTCAATCAGGGATAAGATTCCGTTTTTGATAACGCATCGTATAAGTGAATTGAATGACGTTAAAGAAGATGAATTAGTAACCATTTGCGGACTTGTGACTGCAGTAAGACAGATTCCTACCAAAAAGGATCCTTCGAAATTTTTGCGATTTGTTACTCTGGAAGATTTGACTGGAAAGGTTGACTGCGTTTGCTTCCACAAAAAACTCCTTGATTACGGAGATATTTTACAGCCTGATAACAGAATTATTGTCACCGGAAGATTACAGCATAGAGGTGAGGACCAGTTGAGCGTCGTAATTGAGAATGCTAAATCTTTAGATAATTCCAATATGGTAACAGTCAGTCTTAATGACGAAATGAAATACGAAGAGCTCTTTGGGCTTAAGAATATTTTGGCACAGCACCATGGTGATGACCCGGTTATGATTAGATTACCCAAAGACGATGGCGGTACAAGGATTATGACAGCTCCGATTTTTTGGGTAAAAACAACCAATGATTTGGTAAATAATTTAAAACGCTCTTTTCCAAATAGAATTGATGTTCAAATTGATTCAATGGAAACCCCTCTTGAAGTATTATCCGGGTCATAATTAAAGATTTTTCTCGGATTTTTTTATGTAACAAAATGTAAAAATGTTATTTAAATTAGGCAATTCTGGAGCTTGAGCTGACTTAAAAAGCATACAAAATAATTATGAAGGATGCATATGCAAGTATTATTTAATTCGTATTTTACATCACAGCAAAAAATCAATAACAGCAAAGCAGATAAGTTTAACATATTTGCCCCAGCATTATTTACTCCTGCATTTAAAATGAATATGAATGAACTAAAAGGTGTTGACCAATTTGTCGCAAGGAAATATACCATAAATCCGCAAAAATTTAAGACACTTGAGGCTTTTCAAAAGTACTGTAAAGAATTGGCAGAGAAGCTTAAAAATTGTGATTTTATGGGAAGGCAGAAGGAAACACAAACCCAGAGAAAGGTAATGATAGAGGATTGGTATAAATACATAGCGAAAGAAAATGGTGAATATACCGGTGCTATGATTTTTATGATTATGAGCGGAATTACGGCGGGATTAAAACCTCATGAAGACACACTTCCTCCGGTATTGAACAGAGGAGTTCTGGCTGATACAGTTGATAAAATTAAAAACAAGGTTCAGGAGAATCCCAAAGATCAATCAATAAATTTTGCCAAAGAATATCGGCAAAATCTTCAAAAAGTTCTAATGGAAGAAGGTTCAGCTCTTGATTCGTCATTAAACGGATGGATTTTAATCCCTTCTAAAAAACACGACCCTGAGAATTTTGAAGCAAACGTAGACAAGCTAAAAATGTTATCTCATGACAATTGGTGTACAAAAAGTTACAATGCTGAACCATACCTTGCCGAGGGTGATTTTCATGTTTATATGGAGAACGGCAAGCCTAAACTGGGCGTAAGGTTTGTGGGTGATAGAATTCAAGAAATTCAGGGCGAACAAAACAATTCCAAAATACCGGTAAAATATGGTGATATTGCCCTGGAACATATAAAAGGTTCTAAGTTGCGCGACAAAGCCAAACAGGAAGTTAGAATATTAGAAAAAGTCAAAGCAAAAATTGATGATTTGTTAAAGAAAGAATTTCCCAATGGCATAGAGAACTATTCTGTACAGGAAATATTTACTAAATTGGGCCTTGAATGCACTAAAGATAATGATGGTATGCTTATCCTTTCAGAATTTAAAAATTTAAGTGATGAATTTACATATTCTGATTTAGGTCTTAATGAAAGAAAGCTTTACGGGAAAATTAAAGCTATTAGTGGAAATGCAAATTTTGGAAGTGTCGATACAAGCAGTTTTACAAACCTTGAAACAATCGGAGGTAATGTAAAAATTGGAAGTGAGAGTCAGGGATATATGTTCCCGAAACTAAGAGAAATTGACGGTAATTTAAATATCACTGATGATTATACATATTCATTGTTTGAATTGCAAAGAGTAGGCGGGAATCTTCATATAGGTTCGACAATATTACCGTTCGAACCGTTTAAAAATCTGACAGAAGTCGGCGGTGATTTAGAAATACCTCATTTAAATATTAAATCACTCGGAAGTATCAAGAAGATTGGCGGTAATGCAGACTTAAATCATGAGCTTGAAGATTTGGGCGATTTAAAAGAAGTCGGAGGAAATCTTGATTTATATATGAATCGACAATTAAAGACATTTGGTAATCTTGAAACAATCGGCGGTGATCTATATATGGAAGAATCCGAAGTAAAAAATATAGGCAATTTGAAGTATGTCGGCGGAGATGTCGAACCAAATGATTATTTAACAATTGAAGATTTCAAGGATAATGATGTAGTAGTTGAAGGAAGTTTTGATAAATATCCTTATGACACGGAGGATATTTTTGATGTCGACGATGTTGATGAGTCTGATGAATTCGAAAATGAAGATGATTATTCAGACATATTTCCGGATGAATTAAAATTGTTTGATGAAGACCCGCTTTATGATGATTGGGGGTAAATATATAGGGTAAAAATATACAGATAAAATAACTTCATTGAATTAAGCGAACTTAATTGACAACCATATACGAAATTGTATATGGCTGTTTTTTATAATATAATTATTTATGCAGGGAGGTTGAGAGGGTATGTTAAAATACTTCAGCGGTTCGTATATTGTAACAATTGCCGGTATAATAGCCGCTTATCTTTGGGGCGAGCATTTCCACTCCGGTTCAGGGCTTTCGTGTATATTTATTGCTTGTGTTTTAGCTGTATTGGAAGTCAGCCTTTCATTTGACAATGCGGTAGTTAATGCAATGAAGCTTGAAAAAATGTCCGAGAAATGGCGTCATCGTTTCATTACATGGGGCATTCTGATTGCTGTATTCGGAATGAGGTTTTTATTCCCGCTTGCGGTTGTTTCAATATTCGCCAAATTGCATATTCTATCAGTTTTAAATATGGCACTAAATGATGTCAATCAGTATGCGCATTATCTTGAATTAACACATGCTCCGATTGTAACATTCGGCGGTGCATTCCTTCTTATGCTGTTTATGGATTATTATACTGACGAAGCAAAAACAGTTCACTGGATAAAATGTTTGGAGCAGCCGATTCAAAGGCTTTCCAAAATCAAAGGTATTTGTACAATTACGGTATTGTTAGCTTTAGGCATACTTATAACTCAAGTTCAGCCGGATATGCGTCAGGCCGTAATCGGTTCGGGTATCGCCGGAATAATTACTTATCTTGTAATTGACGGACTTGCGGAATGGCTAGAAAAAAGACATGAAGAACGAGCAAAAATTTGTGCTGAAACGGTTAAGTGTTCGGGACTTGTCGGATTTTTGTATCTTGAACTTATCGATGCATCATTTTCTCTTGACGGCGTACTGGGCGCATTTGCTTTGAGTCAGGATATAATAATCATAACCATAGGGCTTTTTATCGGTGCAATGTTTGTTCGTTCACTTACAATAATGCTCGTTGAAAAGAAAACCCTGAAACAGTTTTTGTATCTGGAACATGGTGCACACTGGGCAATCGGAACACTGGCTGTATTGATGTTTGTTTCTACAAAGATTGAAGTGCCGGAGGTTGTTACGGGAACACTGGGGTTGATTTTTATTATCAGCGCTTTAATTTCATCGGTGCTTCACAACAAAAACAGGCAGAATTAGAATTTATATGGATAGATTAAGAGATAAAAATTTATATTATGTCGGAGGAGTCGTTCGTGACGAGCTTTTGGGTGTACAAAGTTTTGACACCGACTTTTGTTATGAAGGTGATGCCATTGAATTCGCAAATAAAAATTTTAAACAGAACATAATAAAAACCAATCCGGATTTCGGCACTGTCAGACTTTGTATTGATGATAAAGAAATAGATATAGCCTCGACGAGAGAAGAATCATATCCGAAACCCGGACATTTGCCGGTCGTGAATAATATCGGCTGTTCTCTTTCTGATGATTTAAGGCGCAGAGATTTTACAATAAATGCTATGGCAAAAAATACGTTAACTGGCGAAATTTATGACCCGCTTAACGGTTTGGCGGATTTAAAATCAAAGACTTTAAAAATTTTACACAAAAACAGTTTTATTGATGACCCGACAAGGATTGTCAGGGCGCTTAAATTTTCCGTAAGATTCGGGTTTGAGCTTGAACCTGTTACCAAAAGACTTCAGGAAGAGTATCTGGCTGATATAAACTATGATATGAGTTGTCACAGGCTTAAAAAAGAGCTGACCGAAACCTTTAATCTGAATTCGGCCGAAGCATTTGATAAGTTTGTTAAAACGGGTATTTATAGATTGCTGGGCGATAATCAGCCTGATGTAAAAATTTCGGGAGCGCAGATACGTGATGCAATTGGTGAGAATTTTGCAAATCCCTGGATAATATATATGAGCTTTTTTGACTTGTCAAACCTTCCGTTGACGAGAACCGAAAAACGGATACTTGAGTGGGCGGAACGTTTAAAAATAGAAAAAGCAACAAACAATACTCCAAGAGAAAGTATTGTTATAAACAATATTTTGAGGAATTCTGATAAATGCTGAAAAATTTAATCCAATATATTACAAAATTACTTATACAACCGTTTATCCGGCATGAAATATGCAGGATGAATAGTTATTCCGGAATAAATACCGGTAATTTAAGAGATATTCCGGTAATTGTATCTTTGACTTCAACCCGCAGTCGTTTTGGATTATTGCAAATATCATTATTTTCTCTTTTAAATCAAACATTTAAGCCGGATAAAATTATTTTGTGGCTTGATGAAGAAACAGAAGATATGACAACACTTCCTTACGAAATAACCGGATTTATAAAAAACGGACTGGAAATCAGATTTGTTAAAAGTATAAAATCTTATACGAAAACAATATACGCATTAAAAAATTATAGTGACAGTATAGTTGTTACGGCTGACGATAATGTATATTACAGAAAGGATTGGCTAAGAAAACTCTACTTGTCCTATATAGCGAGTCCGAAAGATGTGCATGTTCACAGGGCTTATGAAGTAAGTTTATCTGATGATGGCAAGTCTTTGTTTTTTGGCGAGGATTGGAGTCCCCCAGTAAAATACGAGTCAGCCTGTTACAGTAATTTTCTTTCAGGCGACGGCGGAATTCTTTACCCTCCAAAATGTTTCGGGAGTGAATATTTGAGAGAAGACATATTCTTGAAAAATTCACCGTTCAGCGATGATTTGTGGTTTTGGGTTATGGCGCTTGTGCATAATAAAAAGATTCGTGTTGTAAAAGAGCATTACAATTATTTCCTGAAGTGTTGTACTTGTAAAAATATTTTAAAAAACTATGAACAGAATTTTCCTGATAATGTGGAAATAAGAGCACTGATGAAGTTTTACGGGCAGAATATTATAAACAGGCTTAATGAAGAAACACAGTATCAAAATAATTCAACCCTATAAATGATTTTTAAATTCTTATTTTACTTTAATATATAGTCATAAGAGGTATTTGTATGGTTATAAGAATATTAATGATGCTTTTGGCTGTCGTTATAGTTGTGAATCTGTTTATAACAGCCGGTTGTTATATTACGGGTGAAAACTTGTACATGAAATACGGCAGGCAGATTACTATAGGTGTTTGTTTATTTGCAATATTAACAGGTGCAATGTATGTTGCGCTGGCTTTGTTAGGTCTGAAAATATAAAGGAGGAATATGGACAAAAGAGTTTTCGGTATACCAATTCTGGTATTGTTATTGTTGGTGTGTTTAATTGTGATGGTAAATCCGTTCGTTATGGTCGGTCCCGGTGAACGTGGTATAAAAATAAGACTCGGACAGGTTCAGTCTGCAAGTTACGGCGAAGGCTTGCACCTGATTATGCCGTTTATAGATAAATTCAGAACAATGGATGTTAAGACTCAAAGAAATACAAAGACCACCGCAGTTTATACAAAAGATATTCAGCAGGCAAGAATAACCTATGTTCTTAATTATAATGTGGAGCCGTCAAGCGTTAACAGGTTATTCCAGCAGGTAGGTCTGGACTATGAGAATAAAATACTTATTCCTGTTGTCGAGGGAACTATAAAAGATATTATCGGTAAATGGAATGCACAGGATTTAATTGCTAACAGGGAAAAAGCAACAGGTGATATACTTTTCAAATTGCAGGAACAATTAAAAGATAATTATCTGGTGGTTACGGATTTTCAGATGACGGAAATTAATTATTCCGACGTATTTGAAAAAGCAATTGAAAGTAAGGTAACAGCTGAGCAGGAAGCATTAAAAGCTAAAAATAAAACGGTTCAGGTACAGGAAGAAGCAAGACAGAAAGTTATTGCAGCCGAAGCAGAAGCGCGCTCAATGGCAATCAGGGCACAGGCTTTGTCGCAGAATAAATCACTGGTTCAGTATGAAGCCGTCCAAAAATGGGATGGCAAAATGCCGCAGTATATGCTGGGCAATTCTGTTCCGTTTATAAACGTATCCGGAAAATAGTAAATTATATATTTTGGTGCATTTTATTTTAAGATTTATATATTTGTGCTTTTCTCCTTCTTTTTATTTGTGAGGTAAAAAGAAGGAGAAAAGTACTAAAAGAGGAAGAAAAAACACGCGAAAGCTCACAATGCCCTTCGGGCATAGAATTGAATGGCTGCTGCAAGCAAGCCTGCAATCTTTTGCTCGCTATTGTTGCTTGCGCAACACGCTCGCTTTGAAAAAGAACGAAAAAGGATGTGTCGCCGGCGTGTACGAAGTACAGTAGCCGGCGCCAGAGATTCGGCAGCGCCGAAAAATTTAAAACGCTCGAACGGATGTAAGAGCGTAGAAAACAACAGCTGTTTTTCTTTCTTGGGCGACATTCTTTCTTTTTACATGCAATAAAAAGAAAGAATGTCGCAAATCAAGAAATAAGTAAATTTTAAAATATTTTGCACCAAAATATACATATTTATGTATATTGAAAAATACTGTTATTAAAGATATAATTCCAATAATATCAAATAGGAGTTTTTATGGATACAAAAGCATTGTTTAAAATAGGGTATGGCTTATATGTCTTAACAGCCAATGAAAACGGCAAAGATAACGGATGTATTATTAATACTGTAATGCAGGTCACATCTACTCCCTGTATGATTGCAATAGCTGTAAATAAACAAAATTATACAAATGAAATGATTTCCCGAACCCGCAAATTTAATGTTTCTACTCTTGCAGAAGGTGTAAACTTTGATTTATTTAAACGTTTCGGGTTCCAAAGCGGACGAAACATGGATAAGTTTGACGGATTTTATGATACAAAACGTTCGCCAAACGGAGTTTTGTATATCACCCAAAATACTAATTCTTACATGTCTGCTTACGTTCAGCAGGAAATAGATTTGGGAACCCATACAATGTTTTTGGGACAACTGGTTGCGGCCGAATGTTTGTCAGATATGCCGACCGTAACTTATGATTTTTATCAGAAAAACATTAAACCGAAACCGGAAAATCAGTCTAATTTACCCCAAAAGGGCTGGAGATGTAAGATATGCGGCTATATTTATGAGGGAGAAAACTTACCACCGGATTTCATCTGTCCCTGGTGTAAGCATGGGGTTCAAGATTTTGAAAAAATATAGATTATTCCCTAAAAATTATGATATAATACCATAAGTATGAAATTTCGCTTTTTTAAAAAAATTTTTGTATTTATTTTGTTGCTTTTAGCAGCATATTTCTGTTATTTGCATGTTTCATGGTTTAAAGAGCAATACCGTCATGCTAAAGGGATTTATTACATTTACAAAGGCGATTGCGCCTATTCTGCTGATAACATGGGCAAGACACTTGAATACTACACCGCAGGGCTTAAACTTTTCCCTAAACATTACGAAGCATGGTTCAATCTCGGTAATATCTATGCCGTACACGAAGACTATTATTCCGCTGTCGATGCTTATTTACATGCAATCGAAGCTAATCCGAAGTTTGTGATGGCAAGAATGAACCTGGGTATAGTTTATTCGGAGGATTTGGGAATGTTTGATGATGCAATAGAGCAGTTTGAAGCGATTCCCAAAATTAAACTTTTTAAATTATGGATACCTTACGTATATTCAAATATTAAAAGTATCAAAGCTAACAGAGGATTGGCGTATTTTAACAAAGGCGTTGCATGGAAACAAAAAGCTATGTATCTTCCTTACGAAAAAAGATATTTAATGTATGAATATCTGGGAAATGCAATAGAATCCTATACAAAGGCAATGCAATTTATTAAAAATAATTATGATATTTACTATAACAGAGCCGTAGCAAGACATCTGAGAGGCGATTATAAAGATGCGGGATTAGATTATTGCAGAGCCATTGATATTGCTCCTATGAAATTTGAAGGACATTACAATCTAGCCGTACTTCTTAATCATTTGAACAGAAGCCTTGATTCAGCTTCGGAACTCAAAAAAGCCGCAATACTGATTTCGGAATCACCAAGTTCTTCCACAATTGAAACGGCGTATATATTCAATCTTCTGAATGAAGTTACAAGAAAACTTATAATAAGCGATGAATATTATACCCAAAAACTTACGGATTCTCCGATGGAGAGATTGAGCTATACATATATTAACGGGAATATTGTATCCAGTGAAGATTTTGACAAAGCAATTTATCAGAATTTTAAAACATGTGCAGGATTCATATTTTTTAAGGATGATGAAGAATAATGGAAGATAAAAATTTACATTTTTTGGCATCGGTTGCAAACATTTTAATTAAAGAATTGGATTCATCAGAGCTTGTTACGGAACTGAATGCCGTTTTAAGTTCTTACGTTCAGCTGAACGAAATGAATATTTTTGTTTTTGATCCTAATACATCTACTATGAGAAATTATGCAAAAGACTGGTGCATAATAGACGAAATGTACGATAATGAACGAAAAGACAATATCTATGGCGCTTACGAAGAAATTCACGGTAATGATTTTGTAATAAACAATAAAGCTTTTAAACTTCCGCAAACGCTTGGAGATATTAGTTTTAAGCTTAAATCTCTATATATGCCCATTGTGAAAAACGGTATGGTATTCGGAATCATTGAATTGGTATTCAATAACGATACCTCTGTCGATATGGAATTTTTGTTCCTTATGAAAATTTTTGGAACCCAAATTTCACTGAAACTACAGAATATTGTATTGAATGAACAATCGCAAATTAATGTTGAATTCCACGATTCAATGAAAAATATTGCCAAAATTATAGAAACGCAATACGAATTAAATTATATTGTACCTCTCATCGGAGAAATGCTGGATAGATTTATATCAGACCACCTTATCTACGTATTTTTGAAAAAAGACGAAAAGTTCGAACTTGTATGGCCGAAGGCATGCAATGACGAACGTGTTTTTGACGTACTAAAAGAACTTGACGGAGAGTATCCTTATATATTAACAAATGATGATAAAATTGGAGCATTTCCGCTCAAATCAGAAGATGAAATTACAGGCTGTATAGTCTCCAGAAGTATGATAGAAAAGCTTTCAAAGCGTGATATTGATTATCTGGAACAGCTTACCCATCAGGCAGAGGTTACAATCAACAGAGCAAACACATATTCAACAATATTGCAATATGCGACTCTCGATGCTTTGACAAACCTGAACAACCGCCGTCAGTTTGAAACACGGCTCGGTCAAGAAACGGCAATCGCAAAACGTCAAAACAACCCGCTTTGTGCAATGATGATAGATATTGATTTCTTTAAGGGGGTAAATGACAAATACGGTCACGCTGCCGGAGATGAAGTCTTAAGAAGAGTAGCCGGGATTATCAAAGAAGCTCTCCGTGAATCCGATATTCCGGCAAGATACGGCGGTGAAGAATTTGCGGTATTGCTGCCATATACAAAAATAGATGAAGCGACTCTAGTGGGAGAACGTTTGAGAAACAAAGTTGAAACGACTCCAATCTCAATTAATACAGATAATGACATGGGATTAAAAATAAATGTCACAATAAGCATGGGATTAGCCGAATATGACAAAGTTGAAACAGGAGAAACCCTTTTTGAAAGAGCGGATAAAGCTTTGTATGAGGCTAAAAAATCCGGCAGAAACAGAGTTTGTGTATTTAAGGGGTAAAATAATACCTGTTAAATTGTTTCAATTTTGCATAAATTAACGGATATGGTATAATAAAGTCTGTGGGAGAAGTGTATTTTACGCAAGCCGTATAAGTACAACATTAATTATTTTAATTAAAACCGTCAAACAGATGAGGGAATTTTTATTACAATAATATAAAATATATTATGGGTTAATAATTTTGGTGGAAGATGGCGACAAATTACAGCGGGATAAATACTGATAATAATATAACAGGTTCGGCAAAAATACAGGAAGCCGACGGTATAGAAATCCTTGTTAATATGGCTAAACAGGGTAAAATTGACCCTTGGAATATTGATATTGTCGATATTACCGACAAGTATCTCGCTCATTTGTTTCAATCCAAAGCACAGAATCTTAAACTAACAGGCCGAACTCTTCTGTTTGCGGCAATACTTTTAAAACTCAAGTCAAACGTACTCGAAGGGCTGGATATATTGGATTTTGAATCTCAACCCGAGCCGGAGCTTGAATATTCCGATGAACCGCTTGAATACTCGCAAGAGGACTATATTCCAACCAATAACGTAATTTCAATAGACGAAGTTTTACAGCGCAGAACCAGCGTAAGACTTAACCATAAAAGAGTTGTAACCTTAAGAGATTTGATTCGTCAGCTTGAATTTTACGAAATGCTGGACAGAAAACAATCCCTCAAAAACGCCCACGAAAGAGCAAAACGCAGAGTTCAAAACTACTCACGATTATCTCCGGAAGATATAATCAATCTTGCCCACGAAGAATATATTGAAAATGGTGTCCTGAGATTAAAAGCAAATCTTGAGGAGATATTAAACCGGCAGGACAGGATTGAACTCAATGAGCTTACATTACTTGGAATGGACAGGGTTAACGCTTATATTTCTCTGCTGTTTTTAACCGCAGACAGCGATTATGATTTGGTTCAGGACGAATTTTATTCTGATTTGTACGTGGTAAAATGCCCTGCCAAAACTACCGCAAAACAAGAAATTGAAGAAGACAATATATTTGATGCGGTAAATAATGCTGAATCAATATTAAAAGAGGACACAAATGGAACAGTTGAAATCCAGAATTGAAGCGGTTTTATTTGTCACCGCAAAAGTTCTGCAAATAAATGAAATTGCTGAAATTCTTGAAGAACAGCCCGATGTCGTTGAAGAAGCATTGCTTGAGTTGATAATGGATTATGCTTCACGTGACGGCGCACTTGAAATTGACGATGAAAACGGATACATTTTGCAAGTGAAACAGGAGCATCTTGATATTGTAGAAAAACTTTGTCCCGTAGAATTAAAGCCGGCGGTTCTGAAAACATTGACTGTAATAGCCTTAAAAGAACCTATTCGTCAAACGCTTTTAAAAGATTTGCGCGGTTCTAATGCCTATGAACACGTATCGGAACTGCTTGAAAAAGGTCTGATATCAAGACACAAAGATAAAAACGGCAGGTCTTTTAACATAAAAACCACACCAAAATTCAAAGAATACTTTAAACTAAAAGGCGATGTAAAAACTCTTGTAAAAACTTTAAATATTGATAACGGCGTAAAAGACGATGAACCGGAGTCCGTTTCGGAGCAATTGCCCGTATGAAAAAAACCTTCTGGTTAATTTTATCATTATTATCATTTTTTCTTGTCTTTTTCATTTGTGCCGAGTCATTTTCGGACAAGTTTAATGCATTAATCGCCAATTATTATTTCAAAAAAAATGACATAAATTCGGCAATAAAATTTTATGAGATTGCTTTTGATTTCGGATTAAAAGATTCAACCGCCAGACAGAATTATATTAATCTTATAATAAATGCACCGCTTGATATTCCGGCACAGGAACATCTGGAAAAATTTATCGAAATACCGATAGATGACGGCGCAAAAAACGAAGCTAATGCCTTTCTTTCAAGTCTGAGATATCAAATTCATAAAAATTATCCCGATAATTACATTTACCAATGTACATACAACCAAAAAATTATACGCTGGTCGAATAACGAAATAACCTACGGATATACAAACCCTCAAAAAGCTCCGGAATATTATATAAAAGAAATAGACAATGCTTTTCTCGAATGGGAAAAAGCTTTAGATAATTCTATACACTTTTTAAAAACATCAGATAATCCCGATATCGTTATACGGTTCAACAGCACCGTGCTCGGTTCGGACAAAAATGAAAAATATATTGCCGCTACCACACAACCTGTCATAAATTCAGACAGCCTTAAAAATATGATAACTGATTATTATTTGACATCACCTGACGGAAATTATTATTCCGATAATCAGATTTTTAATACCGCACTGCACGAAATCGGCCATGAACTCGGAATAATGGGACACAGCGATTACAGAAAAAATGTAATGTATATGTCCTCCGACTATGCAACACTGTCAAATGATATGCGCAAAACATTAACAAATTCTGACATAAATACGATTAAACTTTTATACAAAATAAAACCGGATATAACTGACAAAAAGCAATCCACAGGTGAATATACAAGGTTCATAGTTTTTGGCGGAGAAAATGAAGTCGCAAATGCAAAAATCCGGGAAGCAAAAATCTATATAAATAAAACTCCTAATTTACCTCTGGGTTATATTGATCTTGCTGATGCTTATATGGGAAATAAAGAATACCGGAAAGCTTTGAAATGCCTGAATAAAGCGTTAATGATTGCAAAAGATAATGACACAATTTATACAATATATTACAACCTTGCGTTAGTATCTTACTATATTTCAGATTATGAGAATGCTAAAGCATATTTGGAAAAATCCGGTAACATGAAAAACTCGGATAACGCCACCCGTCTGCTTGCAGAAATTTATACCGCTTCGGGTGCCGAAAATGAAGCAATAGCTCTTTATGAGGTCTTAATTTCAAAATATCCTTCCGACATAGAATATACTATTGCGCTTGCTAATATTTATGTACGCCGAAAAAACTACCTGAAAGCCAGAGCCGTATTAAAAAATTATATCTCACAAAACCCGGCCGAAAAAAATAATCCGAGATTAAAACCTTACGGGATAATAAGATTATTCTTTTAATACACAACAAATACTGCCCGAAATATTTTCTTCGGGCAGTGTTCGTTTAATTGTTTTTCAGATTAAACAGCTTTTTGTACTTTACCGGCCTTTAAGCATGATGTACAAACTGTCATTTTCTTAGTTTGTCCGTTAACATTTACCTTGATTGTTTGCAAATTCGGATTCTGTCTGTTCGGAATCTGCTTGTGTGAGAATGTTAACTGAGATGATTTTAATGCTGTTTTTCCGCATACTTCACAATGTTTTGCCATAATTTATTTTCCCTTTTATAATATTTCTACCAGTGTATTTAAAGTCTACATTAAAGATATTTATTTTACAATACTTTTGGTTAACATTTTTTTATATTAAAATAATGCTGTATTAAGGAGACCTGTTATGAGTAAAAAAGTTATAACAATTGGAAGCGCAACAATGGACGTTTTTGTAGAATGTGATGAAGCAAATATTGTTTCAGTTTGTGCAAAAGACAAGAGTGCTGATTTTATGAGTTATCCATATGGTTCCAAGATAGATATTTCGAATTTTTCATCTAACGTCGGAGGGGGCGGAGTTAATACCGCTTGTAACTTTGGCAATCTTGGTTTTGAAACATCGGCGATTTTCAAAATCGGGAATGATATTTATTCTGACGGAATCCTTGAATATTTTAAAAGTCAAAAAGTCAGCTTAAAGCATATTATTCAGAAAGAAGATACCACAACAGGATTTTCAATAATTCTTGTCAGTTTCCAAGGAGATAGAACCGTCCTTGCACACAGAGGGGCAAATGCACAAATCAGAAAAGAAGAAATCGACTTTGATGCCATAAAAGAAGCTGATTTTATGTATGTAGCGCCATTAAACGGTGACTCTAACAAAGTCCTTGAACCTATTGTTGATTATGCACACAAGCACGACACCCGTATCTGTTTTAATGCGGGAACAACAAGCCTTAAGAAAGGATATAAACATCTTAAACATATTCTTGATTCAGCAGATGTCGTAGTAATGAATAAAGAAGAAGCTTCAATGGCAACTGGAATAATTGTTCGACCGGATACAAAAACGGAAAAATTTTCACACGAAACAATACACCCGGATATAAAATCTATGCTTAAAGCCCTTAAAATCAAGGATTATCAGCTTGTTGTCATAACAGACGGAAATAAGGGCGCTTATGCATACAACGGAAATAAATACTATTATTGTCCTATTTATCCTTCAGATGTCGTTTCCACTCTGGGAGCCGGAGATGCTTTTGCATCAACTTTTTGTGCAGCTTTAAGCAGGACTAAAATTGATATAGGAAAATCTTTAATGTATGCATCCGTTAATTCGGCTTCGGTTGTTTCAAAATTTGGAGCAACAGAAGGCCTTTTGACGTTTGATGAAATTGAAGAAACTTTACGGCATAATCCGGATTACACGTATTTGACTTGCTAAGGGGGAATTTGTGGCAGAAATATTTTCACCTAATATGCTTAAAACCTATAAAAAATGTCCTAAAAAGTACTGTTTTAAGTACGTAAAAGGGCTGCAAATGCCTGTAAATGATGATATATTTACCCTCGGTAAAAATATTCACGCCCTCGCCTCATATTATTTGAGAGGTGAAAATATAGACAAGATGGAAAAATCGTTAAGTCCGAAAGAAGCGGAATTATGGAATTATCTCAAGAATATTGAATATTTCAAATATGAACCTTTAAAAACAGAATACAACCTTTCTGTAAAAATCGGGAATAATTTTTTCGGCGGGAGATTGGACGCTCTGGTTAAAAACTGCGAAAATTATTATATTCTGGATTACAAGACCGGTTCAGCGCCTAATGATGCCAAATATGATTACCAAACAATGGTTTATATGCTGGGAGTAAATAAGTTCTACAAAACAGAAAAAGTATCATTTGTTTATCTGGATTTAAAAAATAAGTGCGAAACTTCAATAGATTTAACAAAAGACCTTATTAATGAATATGAAAAAGCTCTTATAGAAATCGGTAATAATATAATAAGAAAAGATTTACCTCCTTCAAAAGAAGATTGCAAAAATTGTGAATACGGAAAAATATGTTATGAAAAAATACTTGATTGATACCCACGCCCATCTTGATATGGGGGTAGGCGTAAATAATGATGATAACGCTGAAAAACAGGCAACAGACGAAGAAATTCGAGAAAACCTTGACCTTATGAGAGAATATGGGGTTGAAAAGGTTATTATCCCTTCTGTTGAGGTCGGAACACTTGACAGAATTATTGAAATTTCGAATAAATATGACAATGTTTATTCAATGGTCGGGATTTTTCCTTCGGAAGTAAAAACTTATACGGACGAAGTTGAAAACAAGCTTCTAAAACTTGCTAAAAACAAAAAAGTTGTTGCAGTAGGAGAAATCGGACTTGATTATTATTGGGATAAATCGTTTAATGAGGTTCAGCAAACGGTTTTCAGAAAACAAATCCGCCTTGCCAACAGCCTGAATTTACCGCTGGTAATTCACGACAGAGAGGCGCACAAAGATACTTTTGATATTCTTAAGGAAGAAAATAAAGGTTCAAAAGTTTTATTTCACTGTTTTTCAGGCAGCACAGAATTTATGAGAGAGTGTGTAAAAGAAGGCTGGTATATAGCCTTAGGAGGTGTCGTAACCTTTAAAAATGCGGTTAAAATGAAAGAGGTCGCAAAAGAGGTTCCGCTTGACAAACTCGTTTTGGAAACAGATTCACCATATTTGACACCCGTTCCTCACAGAGGAAAACCAAACAAACCCGCGTATGTAAAATACGTAGCGGAAGAAATCGCCAAAATCAGAGAAATCTCGTTTGATGAAATCGCCGATATAACTTCAACCAATGCAGAAGAAATTTTTTCTATTTGATTTTAAAAATTTTTCTTTTAATCGGTTTTGGTGTATAAATATAGTATGTTTAAAAAAGTTTTAGGGAGTATTTTATTATCGCTTATCAGTATAATTCCCGTTTACTCGTCTCCGGGGAATGTTGTCACATTGGACAAAACCGGAATTGAGAAGCCGGAACTTATGCTAGATGGGGGTAAAAATGTTTTGAATGATTCTTTGCTAATCAATGATTCCGAAGAATTGGCTAAAATTATTGACGAACAAAAACAACACGATATAAAAGATTTAGAACTATTATGGAAAGGAACTGTTGAAAACAATCAGGTAATAGAATTTGCTCTGAAAAAACTTGCCACACCAGAATCTCAGCAAAGAATACATTCTTCGCTTATGGCAAAAACACTTTCGGCAATCGTTTCCGGAGCATCATTCGTTCCAAGTTTGATGGGTGCAAATCCTGCTATCCAAACTTCTGCATTTTCAGCAGGCAGAGTAGCGCAAACTCTGCTTAACAAAAAAAATATTCCGCAGGAAACTCCGCTTACGGATACAGAATTAATTGAACTTGCCGGCATGATAGAAGAATTACAGGATTGTCTTGTAAATGCTTATTATAACTACAAAAACACTTTAACACAGCTTAGGCTTGTGCGTTCAAAAATGATTTTGTACAGCAAAAACTACTCAAATGCGCTGGCAGGGCGAGATGTTATGGAAATATCTATTTCTACTGCATTATATGATTCTATGAGGCTCAAGGAGTATGAGCTTGAGCAATCAGCTAAAAAATACCACATACAACTTCAAAGACTTGCGGGTAAAAAAATGGTTGATTCGCTTGAAATGTACCAATATGACTTCGATTCCGTACTATTTAAAGAAAAGGACAAAAATTTATGAAAAAATATTTAATATTACTTATAATTTCAGTCCTTTTGCCCGTATACGCGGGAGAACAGCTTAATGATGTTACAACTCCGAAAGATATTTTTTACAGGTTCGGAACAACAGATCTGCCGGAAAATAAGGTCGATATGAATATCCAGCCGAATATAAAGCCGGCAATAAAACAAGAACCCGAAGTTAATGAAAAACAAACAGTTACTTATGCTGATTTGAGCATAAAAAGTATGTCTATCGAAATTTCTAAAGCACTGGAACTCGATTTTGACGAAATGCAGGGTGATTTATCTTTATTATGGCAGGGCGCTGCAACCAACAGTGACACAATCAAATTTACAATATACAAATTATCAAATCCGGATAAGGATAAACCCGATACAAATGCGGTTAAAAAAGTACTTTCAACGATTGCCGGAATGTCAACAATGGTCGGAGCAGGAATGGGTAATCCTGTACTTGCCAGCGCATCATTAATCGGCGGAAATACGCTCGGCATAATGTCACAGGATACAAAAGCTCTTAATTACAAATACACTCAGGTTACGGATGCCGACATGATTATACTTGTCAGAAAAGTCGATGAACTTCAGCAAAAAGTTGTCGATATGTATTATGATTATATGTCTGCAAGAAAACTTTATAATATGACATCCGTTATGGTTGAAAAAAGTTATTCCAACTACAAATCAGCCCAAAACCTTTCCAAAGAAGTTATTTTGATGACGGATACTTTTTACAGAGAAGCAATGGACGAAAACCAAAAGGCACGAGGTTCATTTTTCGAAAAACGTTCCCGACTTGAACAATTGGTCGGGAATGAAGTGTTTAGAGACTTCGAAAAAATTGTCGATGAAAGAGATTCAAAATCTTAGATAGGATATAAATTTTAAGCAAAAATAAAGCCGGATTTTATTCCGGCAATCCCATTATTACTTAATCGTAGTTATTTAATCAAATAACTTTATATTGTAGATAGATAATTATTTGATAACTGTAAAGAATTTAAACTCTGCAGGCATAATTTTGCCAAATGAAAGCGAATTTGTGCCTGTTACGAATTTTTCTTCTATATAATCCGTTCCGTCAAATCGAAATTCCGAAACAATTGAATAGTCGCAGGAAAGTTCAATATTTTTATCAAACACTTCTGTTCCTTCAACCACTTCTGTCCTTTTATTTCCGTTTTCTTCTATCAAAAACTTTTCTTCAGGTGAATTATAATTTGCAACTACCAAAATTGAATTTTTTAAACCTTCTTTCTGGATATGCCAAACCACAAAACCATCTTTATCCTGTCTTATAATATTGGCTTCACCGTCTGTAATAACAGGATTATTCTTAACGAACCTGTCTATTGCATCAAATTTTGAATAGAAGTCATAGTCTTTTGCTCTTTTCATTGAAATCTCAGAACCGATAACCGCTTCAATTCCGCCATCGGTAAAAGATTCGTCGCCGTCAATATACATCACCGGTCTTTGTGCAAACTTTCCGCCCGGAATGAATTTATACTTAAACCATTTAAATAAAGCGCCGTCTTTCCCGAGCTGTGCCGGATATCTGTCTATAGCTTCAAATTCTCCGTCCTGATTATTATATGTTTTGATAATTGAAAGCGGAGTCTTTGTATCAATTGAAGTGTTATAATTCGACAAATTCAGATTGTCATTTGAAATTGCTTCCGGGGTTTTATAACTTTGTGAAATTATATCATTACCCCAGAGTAAATCAAAACCCATATCCTGATGGTATTCTTTATAATAACCGTCCCAGAGCATATATTCTGCAAGACATGCGAAATAAGGCACTGTTTCTTTCATTGTCCGGTTAAGCAATCCGAGAACTTTAGACGGTGCTCTGTAACTTATCGGTATACCATCGGTTTCCGAAACCTCATCAACAACGTGGTCAATATGGTCTACTCTAAAACCGTCAAAGTTATATTCTTTTTGCAAATCCTTCATATAATCAACAAAGAACTTAACCACATCGTTATTGTATCTGCCATTTTCCAGACATACGAAATAATACGGAGTCTGACAATCAAGGTTTGCAAGATTCGTAACATCATCACCGTTAAACTTGTAATGTTTGAAAACAGGATAAGATGCACCTTCGCTCATTCTGTCAAAAACAGGAACTCCTGCTGAACACCACGCACCGCCCGGAGCAGGCCACATACCTTCTGAAATAAGTCCTTCAATTATTTCGCCCTGGTTCAGAATTTCTTTTTCTGTAAGCTTTCTGCCTCTTGTATTTTTGCTTATACGATTAATTATATTCCTTGCTTTCTTATGTAATTTATCCTGAATACTTCTCTCAAGCATAGAATTGGATAAGAATATTTTTGTTTCTTTGAGAATATTATCAATCTCATTAAATATATTCTGGTAGTGTTCGGTCAATTCGCCGTAACTTTCTCCTCTGATTGCTTTCTTGTAAATTCCGCCTACAACTTCCAAATCATCTTTGGAATATTTTTCACTAAGCTCTAGAAGAACGGAATCGACATTTTTGAATAATTCCATCATTAAAGCATTTATATCGTACCAACGAGCACACTCTGGAGTTGTTAATACTATTTTTGAGAATCTTCCAGTTTGCGGAAGTATATCGTATATAACAGGATGGCCGGCAAGTTGAGCCAGCTGTATAAATGTCTTAACCTGAGCATCAGCGTTGAGTCCTGTTTTTTCGTATATAGTTTTGTCTTCGAGATTAGGGCTTACACAGCTTGCCGTCGGCAAATATGCACAGCCGAATTCACGAGGATGAAACGGTATCAAGTAAATTGTGGTTGAAAAAATACCGTTTTCGGGACAGCCTGTCGGAAGTATCAATAATTGGCGGAGCCAATCCATAAAATGTCCGCACTCATCTTTTTCATTTCCGTTACCCAAACCTGCAAGGTTTACCAGTTTTATATCGTGCCCTTCCTTCTGAAGCCAGCTTGAATCTCTAATCTCATTTCTTGCCAGCACGCTGGCTTTGGTAAAATTAAATTTTCCGTTTTCAAAAACACCCTCATTTTTCCACTTGGTTTCCAAAGCAAAGAGGACTTCCGAATCCGTAAGCTCTTCAAGAGCTCTTATATGCGGATATGGTAAATACCCGTATTTTTCCATCATCGACGTCAAATACACTTTTCTTTCTTCCGGAATCGAAGTTGACGGGTAAATTTCACAAAGCGATTTATAAAAATTATTCAGTGATTCGCTCTCAGCAACTTCCTTTTTAAATAAAAAGTCCAACATAGCATTCTCCTTGCGCAAAATATTTTGTGATTGTTGGGTGTGACAAATTTGTATATGAATCATATCATGATTATATATACATTTACAAACATGTATTAAGAATTATTAAGCGATTTTACCGAAATAACAAGTTATATATTTTGGTGCAAAATATCTTAAAATTTACTTATTCTTCAATTTGCGATATTCTTTCTTTTTATTGCATGTAAAAAGAAAGAATATCGCCCAAGAAAGAAAAACAGCTGTTGTTTTCTACACTCTCACATTCGTTCGAGCGTTTTTAATTTTTCGGCATCGCCGAATCTCTGGCGCCGGCTACTGTACTTCGTACACGCCGATGGTACATTCTTTTTTGTTCCTTTTCAAAGCTAGCGCATAGCGTAAGCAACAGTAGCGAGCTAAGAGTGCGGGAAAGCCCGCAACAACCATTTAATATCTATGCCCGAAGGGCATTGTGAACTTTTGTGTGTTTTTCTTCCTCTTTTCGTACTTTTCTACTTCTTTTTACCTCGCAAATAAAAAGAAGGAGAAAAGTACAAATACTATAAAATAATTAAAAACTTAAATGCACCAAAATGCATATTATGTATGCAGTAAACTGAAATTTAAAAAACAATCCGAATAATATCGGATTGTTTTTTAATAAAAAAGCAGCTCATAAGCCGTGTTCTGTTCGGATAAATTAATACCCTGATAATCATCTGTCTGGTCTTGAGATTGCTCTCAAGCTCTAGCGATTTTTCCGGACTCGGCGGACACCTCAAACGCCCGATTTAATCTTGCATCCGACCGGGGGTTGCCTGGCCGGTATCTCTCGATACCGCCGGTGAGCTCTTACCTCACCTTTGCACCATCGCCTGTGAAATTAATCCATCGGCAGTCTTTTGGGCGAAAGTAGTATTATTCTAATCAGAACAACATTTACTCCGCCTCTTTCTGTGGTCCGATCCGCCAGCTTGCGCTGCCCGGAGTTTCTCCGGCGGTCTGTCCTTGGATGCACGGACTTTCCTCACCAAATATGGCGCGATTATCCGGCTACTTTTAATTCAGTATAACTCGAAAAATTTATTAAACAACATAACATATTAAGATTATGTAAGGAAATCCGTTTTTTAAAAAAAATTACACTATAATAAAAACAATGAATGACATAATACAGGAGAAGCTTAAATGCAATTAGTTGATGAAATTCTTTGTAAACTGGAAACAGCAGATAATACAACAAAAAATAATTTGGAAAATATGTTAGTAGCTCAAGGCAGAGCAGTTGTACCGGATTTAGTTAATAAACTTCAGGTTGTTAAAGGTACAAAAAGAGGTGTTGTTGCAATGTCGCTTATCAGAATAGGTGAAGCATCTATTGATTACTTGAAAAAAGCAGCATACGGCAACAAAGATTTTGAATGGGTCGCAAAATACCTTATTTCTGAAATACAGGGTATAGCAGCGTAAATGGAATCAAAAGTTAATATTTATACAGATGGTGCATGCAGCGGAAATCCGGGTATAGGAGGCTACGGCACCATTTTAGTTTATACTGATGCTAACGGGACAAAGCATGAAAAGGAGCTTTCGGAAGGTTATAAAGATACAACCAATAATCAAATGGAGCTTTTGGCAGTTATAGCAGGATTGGAAGCACTAAAGAAGCCCTGCAGTGTAACAATCTATTCGGACAGCAAATACGTGGTCGATGCTTTTAACAATAATTGGATAGAAGGCTGGATAAAAAAAGGCTGGAAAACCGCAGGAAAAACTCCCGTAAAAAATGTTGAGCTTTGGCAAAGACTTTTAAAAGCTAAAGAACCGCATGAAGTTGAATTTATATGGGTTAAGGGACATGCCGGACATGCTTATAATGAGCGCTGTGATTTTCTGGCTGTCAGTGCCGGAAAGAAGGATAATTTAAAATCCAAGGTTGTTTAGGCACTGTTTTAATTTTTTGAGCATTTTATCGCTTGTTCCGATACCGCAAAGAAGCATGGTTGTTTTTTCATTCGTACGCTCATCTTCAAGTCCGTATTTTTCAAACAACAATGCTGAAAGCTCAAACCCGCTTAATGAAGGATGTTTAATAAGAATTTTTGTCACATCGTCATTCAGTTGGGACAGGTTTAAATCTCTGATATTGTTTATAAGTACTTCAATATGTTTTCTTCCTTTGCTTGAATTCAAGTAATTTATATTTGCTTCTATAGTCGCAAGCATGGGATATGAAGGGGAAGTGGTATTTATCTTTGCAAGCGCTTCATCAGGATTATTATCATTTGAATGTAATAATGCTGTGGGATTTATACCTCCCGCCGTTTTGTGCAGGGATTGAACTGTATAATCCGCATATTTTACCGCAGATTCCGGTAATTCGTCTGAAAACGGATAAAGTGCACCGTGCGCTTCATCTACAATCAGTTTTACTCCTTTTGAATGGCAGAGTTCGCTTATTTCTTTAACATCTGAAGCAAAACCTTCATAAGTAGGTGATGTTACTATTAATGCAGTATCCTTTTTTGCATCGGACAAAAGTTTTTTTGCGAATTCCACGGTTATGGCGGGATATATTCCAAGGTTTTTATTAACCGGCAGAGAATACTCCGTAATCTTGCACCCGGCAAGTTCTGCTCCGTTTCTGTGGCAAATATGTGCTTTATCCCAGATTAGAACATTTTTGCATTTACTTGCAATAATTGCCGATATGATTCCGCTTGTCGAACCGTTGGTTAAAAATTTGGTGTACTTTGTTCCGTATATTTTTGAAGCATTTTCTTCCGCCAATTTCAGTGCAGCGGTTGGATTAAATGCATCAACTTCTGAGATATCTTTTTTATACCATTGGTAAAATTTGTGAAATAAACAAAATCTGCCTCCATGGGAAGGAGTTGTAAAAAGTATTTTGTTATTTTTTCTTTTAAGTGTTGAAATTAAACTCATAGAACAAGTTTAGCACAAAAACCTGTTATTAAATTTCGCATGGGCATTTCCCTTTTTTGAGCATTTCGATTAGAGGCAGCAGAAATTTTTCCTCTCCCAAACCTTCAGACTTCAGTGAGTTGTACGAAAGGTCTGCAAGTTCTTTGCAAACGCCTATTATCGGGAATTTACCTATCTTTGAATGGATTGCGGTGCGTGCAGCCATATAGCGAAGCTCTTTAATTTCATTGATTGTAAATCGGTTCAGCATTTTTGCTGCAGACTCAATTGCTTCCTGTGAGTACATAATTCCTCTGTAGAAAGCGGGAATGGAATACTCTAATCCGTCTCCGACGCAATCATGATTACGTATTTCCAGAAAATTTCTGAGCCGGACCTCAGGAAAATAAAGGTTGCAGTGTAATTTCCAGTCATCTATTGTCGGAATAAAGCCTTCATAACCTTTATCCATATATTGTTTAAATGTTATGCTTCCGTTAATACTTACAGGCATATTATCCCTGTTAATAAATATCATCGGCGTGTTTAAAAGCAAGCTGATGTAATCTTTAAAGCACATGTTATTGCTGAATTTCGTTGCAAATCCGCACCTTTCGTTATCCGTATTAAGCCATGCGAGTGCTCTAAAAGATTTATATCCGGTGTTAACCCCGCCTCTGATATTTGAATTTGCGTACATTGCAGTAACAAAAGGCATCATTAAGTTTGCCAGACGGAATTTTCTCATAGCATCTTCTTCTGAGCGATAGTCTATACCGACTTGTATTCCTGCGGTTTCTCTCATCATTACATCTGACAGGATTCCCCAGAGATAATTTGCCATAACATGGTATCTTTTTTTGGGTATTAGCTTAATATTTTTATATGTTGTTTTTGGAGAGACTCCTTTGTTAAGCAATTCTATTTCAAATTCTTCAAGTATCGGTTTTATTGCAAAATCAATAGCTTCAATATTCTTCTTAAGCTCTGCTACGGTATTTTGAGGTTCCATGCTTAACTCAAACTGACAGCCGGGTTCAAGAGTAATAGTGTTATGAAGTTTTTTAAGCCCTATAATTTCAGAACCGTCTAAAATATAGTCCCAGTTATCGACCTTGGCGATTTCCCTTAGCAGTTCACAGACTCCGAATTCTCCTTCATAAGGCACAACTTCCTCACTGTATTTGTTGACAGGGATTCTTTCGTATTCCATTCCGATTTTTTGTTCTGTTTTACAGCCAAGTAAAAATTCGTCCATTAACTGACTGTATTCCAGCCTTTCTTCCGGTTTTACTTTACAATAACTCACAATGTACTCCTTAATCTTATTATAACTTAAACACAATAATGTTCTACAACGAAACGTAAGTTTTAACATTTAGCTATTTGTATTAAAATAAATACCATGGTGGATTATTTACAAAGAGCAAAATACTTCAGAACAAAAAAAAGGCTGGGACAAAACTTTTTAATTAATTCGGAGGTAATATCGGACATAATTGAATTTGCAGAGATAAAGCCGGATGATACGATTCTGGAAATCGGTCCGGGAGTCGGTTTTGTGACGGAACAACTTGTAAAATATGCCCAAAAAGTAATTGCGGTTGAACTTGACGAAGAGGCAATAAAGGAACTTTCTAAATTGGAAGCAGATAATTTAGAAATTATTCACGCTGATATTTTAAAAACTGATTTGTCAGACCTGTGCGAAGGAAAGTTGAAGGTTGTTGCTAATATTCCATACTATATAACTTCGCCGATTATTGCGCATTTGCTCGGAGAAATTGATGATTTGGAAAATAAAAATAGGGCAAAAATTGAGAATATAATACTTATGGTGCAAGAGGAAGTTGCAAGAAGAATAGTTGCAACCGAAAAATCATCAGGAAAACAATATGGACTTTTAACAATGCTCTCGCAATTCTGGGCGGATTGTTCAATTTTAAGACTTGTTGGAAGGCGATCTTTTTACCCTGCTCCGAAAGTTAACTCTGCTCTTGTTGAAATGAAAGTAAGGAGAGAACCTTTATTAAAACTTTCAGATTATGCACATTTCAGAAAAGTCATAAAAGCCGGATTTTCCCAGCGCAGAAAAACTTTGAAAAACTGTCTTTTAAATGCCGGATTTGGCAGGGAAAAAATCAGCAAAGCTTTTTCGGAATTGAATTTTGATGAAAATATCAGAGGAGAGAAACTCTCAATCGAACAATTTGGCAAATTAAGCGAATTGCTTATATAAATATATATAATGTTAATATTTAATAAGTTGTATTGGCAATTTGGTATATTTGTTTTAAGATTAAACTGTCACAAATTTGTTATTTAAGAGGAGTATATAAATGAAAAAAATCTTAACTGTTGCATTATTATCAACTGTGTTATTAACAGGGTGCTCGTTTATGAATTCGGGTAAAGGAATTATTAAAGTAAATGACCACATTATCACACAATCTGAATTTGACAAGGCTTTTGATTCGGAAGTCGATAATTCGATGTTTAAAGCATTGGGCGGAGCTTCCAATTTTGTTAAATCAGATGACAATTTGATGTATTTGATTTTTAAAGAAAAAATATCCAATGAATTAATTATTAAAGCCCTGCTTGATGATGAAATTGCAAAACGAGGAATAAAGGTTACTGACGAAGATATTAAAGCTGAAATGAAATCCATAATAGATAAAGTTGGTTCTAAGGAAGAACTCAACAAACTTCTTAAGAAAAGAGGAATTTCAAATGATGAGTTTAATAACGATTTGAAAACACAAATTAAGATGAAAAAGCTTATTGATTCTATTGAAAAAGTTAAAATATCGGATGCTGATACTTTAAAATATTACAAAGCAAATCCTGATAAATTCAAAAGAGAAGAGCAGGTAAGAGCAGCTCATATTCTTATTGAATTTGATACCTTAACAACAATTACTGATTTAAAGAAAAAGAACAAAAATTATACTCCTGAACAATTGAATGCAAAATTAAATGAAGTTCAGGCAGAAAGAAAAGCAAAGGCAGAAGAAATCTTAAAAGAAGTAAAAGCAGATCCTGATTCATTTGAAAAAATTGCACGTAAGGTTTCTGATGATAAAAATAGTGCCGAATACGGCGGTGAATTGGGATATTTTACAAGAAAAACAATGGTGCCGGAATTTTCTAAAGTAGCATTTTCTATGAAACCGAATACTATCAGTGAAACTGTTGTTTTATCACCATACGGTTATCATATAATTAAGGTTACTGACAGAATTGAAGCAGGTATTATGCCTTATGAAAAAGTAAAAGAAGATATTAAATTCTTTATGGAAACAGAAGCACAAATGAAAGTTTTAAAGAATTTTACGGACGGACTTGTAAAAAGTGCGAAGATAGAATATCTTGACAGTTCTTTTAATCCGGAAAACATTAACAAAAGTGCAATTAAGGCAAATAAAGAAAGCCAGAAAAAGATGAATGGAGAAACTAAATGAACACAGCAACAATAGTAGGAAGGGCAGGACAAGACGCTGAAATAAGATATTTTGAGTCCGGCAAGGTCAAAACATCATTTTCTCTCGCCGTAAACCGTTGGGATTCCAAAACGAAAGAAGAAGTTACAGATTGGTTTAATATTGAGGTTTGGGATAAACAAGCAGAATTCGCCGGTGAATATGTAAAAAAAGGCCGTCAGGTTGTGGTTGATGGAAGAATCTCAATAAGTAAATGGAGCGACCAATCGGGCGAAGACCGTGAAAGATTTTTGATAATAGCAAATAATATCAGGCTTCTTGGTTCAAAGAGAGATTCTGAGGGTTAATAATGATACTTTCTGATTTGGTTGGAATTATTGCAGACGACCTTACCGGTGCGAATGATACTGCCGTACAGTTCCATAAACAGGGTGCAAGTACAAAAATTCTGCTTGACAGTGAATATACACCAAAAGTTAAAGCAGGAATAGAGGTCTGGGCATTATCAAGTGAATCACGAAATGTTCCGGCTGATGTGGCAGTCGGCAGAGTTGAACGTGCTATCGAAACATTAACAACAAATTTCTCTTTTGACTACTATTACAAAAAAATAGATTCAACTTTAAGAGGAAATGTTGCGCTGGAAACGCTAACGATGGTAAATATGCTGGAGTATGATGCAGCAATTATTATTCCTGCATTTCCGCAAGAGGGCAGGATAACTGTCGGAGGATACCATCTTGTAAAAGGTGTTCCGATAGGCAGAACAGAAATTGCCATTGATCCACATTCCCCGATTACGGAATCACATGTACCGACTCTTTTGCGTAATCAGTTAGGCGAAGAGTCTTCCGATATTGTCGGCGTTCTTGATTTGAGAACGGTTATGAACGGAGCCGGCCCGATATTAGTTAAAATGAATGAACTGATAAAAGACGGTAAACAATTGATAGTCGCAGATGCAACGTCAATAACCGATATAGAGCAGCTGGCACTTGCAATCAGCAAGTGTGAAAAGAAAATACTTCCGGCCGGAACTGCAGCAACAGCACAGGTGCTTGCAAAATACTGGCTTGCAGGAGTTGAAAAGGAAGAAACTCCTGTACAATTAGAAAACTTGCCAAAACTCATTATTTCCGGAACAGCAACACAAATTACTGCAAATCAAATCCAAAAATTGGAGCAATCTGATGATATTGAAAATATCAATTTTATTCCCTTGGAAACGAAAGATATACTGGAAGGTGTAAATAATGATTTGGTTGAAAGGATCTTAAATAACCTAAAAAGCGGTGTTACGGTTTGTGTTCACACGTCGAATCTAATCGCAAATTTTGACGGATTCTCGGAGGATTCTTTGAATGCCGAGTTGACCAAAGAAAAGTTAGTTTCAATGATTACGGATTATCTTGGAGAATTGACGAAACAGGTTATGAGTGAAATTAATCTGATTTTGATAACGCTTGGCGGAGAGACCTCTTACAAATGCTGTAAATCAATCAATTCAAACGAACTCCGGCTTATAGATGAATCTGCACCTGCGATTCCTTTGTGTAAGGATATTAATGAAAATTGGATTATTACCAAGTCAGGTAATTTAGGTAACACAAATACACTTATAGAAATATTACAGTATCTCGATAAGCATATCAAGGAGGATTAATAATGAAAATAAGCCCGATTAACAGCACAAATTACAATACAAGTTTTAGTGCAAAAATAGCATCAAACCCTGAGTGGGATAATTATTTGCGTTATATAAAAGAAAACGCCGTACAACGTCCGGGTTATTGGGATTCTACACCAAATAAAAATCTTATAGATAAATTTGTTAAAGCAGTTGAAGCCAATCCTTCTAATGCACTTCTCAATATTGATATTGCTTATAATGTAAGAGAGGAAACTTTTAATGCAAGAGGAACAATAAGCTCTCAATATGGCTATTTTAAAGATACTGAACCTGCAAGAAGCGACTCCAACGCACCTTTTGAAAATATAATACGAAGAATTCTTAATCCTGAAAACAGATTTCAGATGTATAAATTATTTGGTGCAGATTATAATATTGAAAAAGTCAAAGCCCAAAATGAGTGGTGGGATGAATATATATTTCCAATGTGGAATGAAATGCAGGAAGTATTTTTTGAGAAAACAGTGTATCCAAAGTCTTATGACCGTTTGTGGAATAAAGCATTCCGTGAACAAAATCCGGTGTAAAATATGACAAAAGATTATTCGGCAAAAATTGCAATATTGACAGGAGATCCGAACGGGATTGGTGCGGAAATAACCATAAAGGCGCTGAATATTCTTAATTTACCGCCAAGTAAAATAGTAATAATTTCAAATTCAAAAATTTTAAATACTTATGGGAAACTTAATCAGCCTTATGAAATTATTGAGGTTGAATATGACGGAAAGGTTATTCCGGGCGAAATTTCAAAAGAAGCCGGTGAATTTTCTTTCAGATTGCTTGAAAAAGCCTGTGAAATAAAACCTCAATTTATTGTTACGGCACCGACCTCAAAAGAAGCAATGCATCTTGCAGGACACAATTTTAACGGGCAGACAGAGGTTTTGGAACGCTTCCTTGCACACGACGGACAAAAAGCAGAAATGCTTTTTGTGTCTAAGGATTTCAGAGTATTACTCTTAACCCGCCATTTACCCTTGAAGGATGTCAGCAGGACAATAACAAAAGAGTTTTTAATCGACAAAATTGAAAGATTACATAATTATTTTCAAACAAAATTGAATATATTTACCCCCTCTTTTACGCTCTGTTCTTTAAATCCGCACGCAGGTGAGAACGGAATAATCGGAGATGAAGAGCAAATAATCATGATTCCGGCTGTTCAAAAACTCAGAGAAACTGGTATAAATATTACAAACCCGATGCCGGCTGACACTTTGTTTATTAAGGCAACTCAAAATTATCTTAAAGATGAGCAGATGCCTTACGATTGCTATATAGCCTGTTATCACGACCAGGGTTTAATCCCGATTAAATCGATTGCTTCAGAAAAGACAGTAAATATGACAATAGGACTTGATATAATAAGAACTTCTCCAAGCCACGGAACAGCTTTTGATATAGCAGGAAAAAATATAGCGAATCCCGAATCTATGATTGAAGCAATTAAAGCTTGTTTATGGTAATTCAGTTCCCGTTTAAAAAATATATTGCAAAGAAAAAGCCGCGTCTTGCGGCGTTAACTCTCGTTAGATAAAGGAGTGGAGGAGAAAATAAAGAAAAGAGATTATATTATATATATTCCACAATATATATTTTTTATAACATATTTACATAAAATTGTTACAAAAGTTTACAAATTGTTACAAGAAAATGCTCGAATATGGCGTGGATATTGAATTTTTGTTATATAATATTTCTGTTAACAGGAAGGGATAAATTATGATAAGAGTTGCAGTTTGCGGTGCGAACGGAAAAATGGGGCAAGAGGTTGTAAAGGCTGTTAATTCTGCTGATGATATGACTCTTGTAGCCCAAATTGATATATATAACGGCCAATTTGCTACAATAAAGGATGCAAAAAATTCGGTTGAGATAGATGTGCTGGTTGATTTTACACAGCCGGACTCAATTTATGAAAATGCGCTTTATTGCTTGAATAATGATATAAAGATGGTTATAGGTACGACCGGACTTTCTGATATGCAGATTGAGGAGCTTAGAAAATTAAGCGACAGTAAAGGAACGGCATGTCTGATTGCGCCGAATTTTTCAACCGGGGCGGTATTAATGATGAAGTTTGCGCAAATGGCATCACAATACTTTGAAAATGCCGAAATTATTGAACTTCATCACAATCAGAAGAAGGATGCGCCATCTGGCACGGCTGTTAAGACTGCAGCATTAATGAAAAATGGCGCCGAAAGCTATGCGACAGGAAATTGTGCAGAAAAAGAAACAATAGAAGGCGCAAGAGGGGCTAATGCTTACAATAATATTCATATACATTCTGTTCGTATGCCTGGATATATGGCATCGCAGGAGGTTTTGTTCGGCTCAAACGGGCAAATCCTTACGATTCGCCACGATTCAACAAATCGTGAATGTTATATGCCCGGAGTCTTGCTTGGAATAAGACACATTTCAGCAAATGGCGGATTCGTATACGGGTTGGACAAGATAATGTAAAAAACTATTTTTGTGCTTTTTTCAATGATTCAAGAGAAGTTTTAACTGTGACATTGAAGAAATGCTTAACTTTATTATCTATGCTTGTAGATGTGTATGAAAATTGCGGTGAAATACCTTTTAAAAGGTCTTTTACTTCAATGCCGACACTGGTTGCTATGTTTACGCCGCTGTCATTCTGACTGTCCTGGGCGACCAATAAATCTTTAAACATTGAAAACATAGCTGATATTGCTATACTCCCTTTTGAGAAGGCGCCCAAAATCGATAAACTCAAATTACTTTCGTTATCACCGTCAGGATCAATCAAATAATTATAGGATGCTCTGCCATTAAGGCTTGCCGATATATCGTCAGTTTTAAAATAAGCACCTCCCATAGCGCTGAAATCCAGGTTTGTCAATTTTAGCGTACCTTCGCCTGTACTACTAAGATCCATATTAAAAGAACCAACTTCGGCAGATAATGTTCCTGACAATTTCGTGTTGATATTTTCCAAATTTTTTGTACCGCACAGATTCAATTGTGAATAGTAATATTTTACTAAATCAGAATTTTGTATTCCTGCGTGTAAATCGATATTCTGTTTATATCTTAAATATCCTTCAACTTCAGAATTTTTCGAGTTAGTTCCTTTTTCATCAGCCTCACGATTGTAGTAATAATAAACTCCTGTATAAAAATCTTTTTTGTTGTAATCTAAAGAGGCTCCGATACTTCCGCTTGTTGTTGCACCGTTCATTGTTTCACGTCCGTTTGCGGAGGCTGATAAATGACCGCCATTTTCTGTGTCGGTCTTATACATTGCTGCAAACTGTATATCGACATTTTCAGAACCTGCATTTATGTTTGTTTCCACTTCTGCTTTATCTGTAACTGCTTTCATTCTGTAAGATACATTTCCGTTGAAATCGTTGTTACTTTTTTTGATAGAGTCATTTGATGATTCATCTTTATCCTTATTCAAGTTGATACCGCTGATGTTGATTGTTTGGAATATAGTTCCTGTTTTGGAATTATCTTTTCCGTAATGAAATTCTGTTATGGAGCCGTCTTTTTTCATCAACTCCTCTGTCTCTTCATTATGATCTCTCGAATAAAGTTTCATATTTTCGATAACGTCGTCCATCTGACTGCTTACATCTGATGAACCGGAATTTTCCTGTTCGCTTAATGCCAAATAGATTGCGCTGTAAGGATTATCACCGCTTTCTGAAATATTGGAAAGCACTTTTGTATATAATTCTTCTGCTGCAGTTCTTTGGGAACTTAATCCCATGATACGCTCATTTGTCTTTACAAGATCTTTGGTAAGATCGTCCATGACGCTTATCGTGTCGTTTTCACATACAACGATAGTATCCGTAACAATGACATTTCCTTTTGATAAAGGTTTGATGGTATCATTTACGACAATTTCGGTGGGAGTAAAAGTATCTTTATTTAATTCCTTAGCTTGTGCTTTGTTAGCCAAAGCACCTCCCAAAACCATTGCTGCTGCCAAAGCAGGAACTCTCAATTTGCGTAATACGTTGTTTTTTAACGGTGCGGTAACCCTTTTATTAATTACGGGTGAAATTTTTGCTAAAGTCATATTTTAATCCTATGTTATTCTACTCATGTTATAAAACCTGTAAAAAAAATAATTTGCTATTTTAGGTTTGTTATTTTATTTAATTTTTCATTTGAAAATCTATTAAGATATTAACGATGTCATTGTGTTTATTTTTTTGTGCTATTTCGATGTAAGTTTTGCCGCCCCAACCGTCTCTTTGATTGACATCAAAATATGGATGTTTATCCAGATAGATTTTAACGGCTTCTGTGTACCCGCCCTCGCATAAATAATACATATCGGTATGTCCATTCATATGTTGTATATTTGCATCCAATCTTGGTGCTCCGGCTAATACATTAACCAGCTTTCTGTGACTGCCCCTAACGTCGTTGTCTATCGCTCGGTACATATAAGAACGTCCGTTCATTGTATTTTCATTGATATCAAAATCAGGATGTTTATCCAAGTAGATTTTAACGGCTTCATCGTATCCGCCGACACATAAATAATACATATCGGAGTACCCGTTTGCATGTCTCATGCCTGCATCCAATCCCGGAGCACCCGCTAATAAGTTAATAAGTTCTTTATGACTACCTTTTCTGTCATTGTCTATAGCTCGGTAAATGTAAGAGCGCCCATAACAATCCGTTTTGTTTACATCAAAATCCGGATAATTCTCAATGATTTTTCTCACGGCTTCGGTATTTCCGTTTTTGCATAACTCAAAAACATCTATATTATCCAAGTCTGATGATCTTTGTTTGACAATTGGTTTTTCAGGGTGAGTTTCAACTGGAATCATTGCGCTTTCATAGTTTATCGTTGATGTATTATCCACGCTGTATGAACCGTTTTGCTGTTGTTCCAGCATTTTACTTTGTACATACTGTGTCGTAAGAATATCACTAATGCTATCCAAGTCATTTATTTTATCAGTAATTGTTAAGTCCAACTCTGCAACATCTTGTCTTTTTTCAGTAATTTGTGAATTCAGATCTTTAATTTCCTGTTTTTTCGAATCAAGTTCTTCGTTGCGTGCGGATATAATTTTATCGAGCGTTTCAATCTTTTGTTTTTGAACTTCTATTGTTGCAGGTCTTGTAAAAATTCCTCCCGTATAACCGAGTCCAACAGCGAGAATAGCAAACAAAGCTTGTATTGTTATTTTTTTTCCTTTGCTTTGACCTGACCAGAATTCAGCTATTTTTTTAGTAAAATTTTTTAGTTTACCTTTAGCGGAATTTTTAACCTGAACCTTATTTTTTGGCTTTTTTAATGAATCAGTCAGCTCCGCCATTTCTTTATAAAGTTGATCGTAGTCCCCTTTAAAACTTATATTCGAAGTTTGATAATTAGGTTTATATCCGGTTTGAGGTATTGTAAGCATTTATAACTCCTTAAAATAGTTTACGTTTTTTATACTAAAACCCGTAAAAATATTTTTTGCTATTTATATGCTCTACTCAAAATATTTATTAAGGAACGGTTATATCTATGATGGAAAGTAAGCCAGAAGAATTTTACAGGTCTGCATAATCTTTGACTGTTAAGTCATTGATTTCTTTTTCCAAAACATCTCTGTCGGTATTTTTGTCACAAAACATTCCGAAAATCTTTTGGTGGCTGTATAATCTTTTGAGGCGCATGCTTACTTCTGTCAGCAATTTGTCAGAATCTACTAATTTATAATCTTCTTCTTTAGGAACTTGTTCATCAAAGTAAATAGCAGGTCCTACTTGTTCTTTGGTTCTTTCATCCCACCCTTTTTGTTTAAATAATTTATAGCTTGTAGTGTGATTGTTCCCAAATATACCTTTGCAGACATCTGTATACCAGTGGGTTTGTTCTTCAAGTGAGAAACGCAGGTCGTCCTCTACTGTTCCGATTTTTTTTAAGGTGTTCCTAAAAACGTTTAATTCTTCAGCCGGCGCTGTAATATTATGAAGGTACAAAGCCGTATTCATGACGAATTTTCCGTTGAAATTTGTGCTGTTAACTGAATTTTTTGAACGATTGTTGTAATTGTTGATTGGCAATATTTTCATACTATAATCCTCACCCTGTGCAGAGTACAATTCTAAAACAAAGAGTTGTTAAAGTCAATTATTTGGTAGACACATGGTTGTTATTATAGTACGATAGATAGAACAGTAGGGAGAGGTAAATATGAATAGACCGAATATAGCAATTTTAGGTGCGACTGGTGTCGTAGGAAGAGAAATTACACAAATCGTTGATGAATTGGGAATAGAATTTGAAAGTATTAAATTTCTTTCAAGCCCCAAAAGTGCGGGAACAAAGCTGAATTTTCAGGGAAAAGAATATACCGTTGAAGAAACAACACCGGATTCTTTTAACGGTGTTGATATTGTACTTGCATCAGCCGGCGGTTCAACAAGCCAGAAATATGCGCCCGAAATCGTTAAACGTGGCGGAATGATTATCGACAATTCATCTGCTTTCAGGATGGAAAAAGATGTTCCACTCGTAATCGCAGGTGTTAATGACGAGGATTTAAGATGGCACAAAGGGATTGTTTCTAACCCAAACTGCTCAACCTCTCAATTGATGTTAGTTCTTGAGCCGTTAAAAAAGTTCGGGTTCAAAAGGATTGTTGTTTCAACTTATCAGTCCGTTTCAGGTGCGGGACTTGCTGCGATTAACGAGCTTAGAGCCGATACCGAAGCAAATTTAAAAGGTGAAAAGTTTGAAAATCAATGTTTTAAAAAGCCGATTTCGTTTAACGTAATTCCGCAAATTGATGCTTTTTGTGACAACGGTTACACAAAAGAAGAAATGAAGGTTACAAACGAAACCCGAAAAATTCTTCATCTTTCTGACGATGTTAAAATTGCTTGTACAGCTGTTCGTGTGCCTGTTTTCAGAGGACACTCCGAATCCGTTGATATCGAGTTGGCGCAAAATGTTTCGCCCGAAGAGGTGCGTGAAATTTTATCACAATCATTTGGTGTTAAAGTTATCGATAATCCAGATAACTTTGAATATCCGACTACCCGTGATGTCGAATACGTTGACCCGGTTTTTGTAGGTCGAATCAGAAAAAGCCTTGCCTTTGATAACGGAATCGCACTCTGGTGTGTGGCGGATAATTTGAGAATCGGCGCTGCACTGAATACTGTCAGAATATGCAAAAGCGTTATAGATATGAACCTCTGGGGGTGCTACGCACGGGGGTAAATGAAATAGTAAAAGTCGTATTGTGAAGGTCTAAAGGCTACAAGTCGAATTAAAACCCACAAACAATCCTCGAAGTGAATCTACAAGACCTGCACGTTTACTAGAGGTGGTAACTAAAACTATAAAATTATGTTAACATATGTAAAGATTTGTCTTTCTAAAGGCAATTTTAGATATTCAGTCGTTTTAAACTAAATGCAATAAGAAAACAGAAAGGATTTGTTATGGTAAAATCATTAAATAGTCCAACCTTGCAGGTTAAAAATCTTAAAAATGATTTGGTTTTGCTTAGCTTTTTGAATGAAAAAGGTAAAGCTGTCAGCGGTTTATGTATGCCAAAATCAAGCTTTGAAAAAGGTAAAGAAACTCCGATTGCATTGAATTTTTACAGAAAAATGCGTGATGTCGGTTATCCGGATGCAGATATTGAGTTTTTAAGCGATTATTTCAATTATAAGAAATAAGTTGTAATTTTCTAAAATAAAAAGACTGACTATCAATTTGATAGTCAGTCTTTTTTTTATTAAAGGTTTTTATTTATTGATATAACGGAGCAAGTTTCTTTTCCTGTTGAGGAATCAAACCTTCTTCGATAGACTGGTAAACTCTGTAGTCAATTACAGGGAAACAGTTATCAATAGATTCGATTTCTTTTAATTTACCGTCATCTATAGAACCGTTTTCAATCATATCCGCAATAAGGCTGAATCTGTCAACGTGTTCATTGAATCTGTCCGTTGCATAATCTTTAGCCTGCCATGTTGTAATCAAGAACGGCCAATCCGAAGATTGCAGAAGCAGATTCTCTCTTGCAAGCTGATTCAATGCTCTGTGTAACAACTTATCTTCAGGAATATTCGGATAATTATCAACGATGGCACTTATTCTCTTTTCGCAAGAGTGGATAATTGGCCACATCCATTCTGTTAAATGATTCATCCATACATAGAAGTGTCCGCCTTGGCCCCATGAACTTTCCGGTATTTGGATAGCTTCTACAGGAGGGTATTTTGTAATATATTCTCCGGCAGTCATTCTCTCAACTTCCGGTAAGTAGTTGTTGAATTTTCTGATTACCTGTTTTATAAATTCAACACCTTCGAACCACCAGTGACCGAATAACTCAGTATCAAATGAAACCATTACAAGTCCGTCTTTGCCTTTTGCTTTTTTGTAATCGTTCATCATATGATAAATCAAAGTTGTATAATGGTCTGAATTTTCATTAATCTTATTGAATGCTAAAACCGGATCGTACAACATTTTGTCGCCCAAATCGGTTGTAGGAGATGTTATTCTCCAATAGTGCATTCCTGATTTGTCATCACGTTTGTGGAATTCTCTGAAACATCCGTCGCCCGGGTAGCCGTCAGCAGCAGACCAAACTTGATATCCTGCTCTGTCATTTCTTCCCATTACGGCAACCTGTGCATCCGGTAACCAGTATGCTGAATATGTATCATATCCTGTAGCCGGTCTGTCAGGTAGCGGTATGTATTCGATGTTTCCGTAAACACCGATTACACGTCTGTTTCCGATAGAATTTCCGCCTTCTATTACGTGAGATTCCGTAAAGAAGTATTGAATATCGTTATTTTGAAGTGTAACTTCAATAGCCGGTCTCCAGTGTTTTTTACCATCTCTGCCAACATATTCGTAGCCTTGACGGTAAGCACATTCAGGTAACCAAGCGCCCATAGCTTTGTGTCCGAATAATCTCTTTGTAGTATCCTGACCGACTTTGAACTGGGCATTTAAGTTGCTGTCAGTTGCCAAGAGCGGTGAAAATCCATGGGTAGCTCCGGATGTTGTTATTTCAATACAACCTAAATCTTGATATTTTTTGAATGCTTTTACAAGATTCATTTCATACTTGTTAACGTAATCATCACGAAGTTTATTCCATAAATCGAAATAATACTTTGCAAGATATTTCAAATGTTGTGAATGTGCAACATTCGGATCCGGATATCTTTCCAAATCTTTTCCTACAGCAGTAATTTGGTCATCTATGTATTTAAGAAAACCTTGCTGCAGATGTTCATCATTTAGCTGTTCGGCTAATATAGGAGTTATACCGACAGTTAATTTTGCTTTAATTCCTTCTTCATACAATTCAGAAATTGCGTTTAAAAGGGGTACATAAGTTTCAGCCATACATTCGTAAAGATTTTCTTCACCGAAAGGCCACATTCCGGCTTTTCTGTAGTATGGCAGATGGCTGTGTAACATAAATACGAATTGTCCGATTGACATTTTTGCCTCCATTCGTTTTGGGTATATAATTTTATATGTTATTTATAACACAATATCACAAAAAAAGTAACTCTTTAGTATTAATTCATCTGAATAATGTTACAATTGTTTACTTACTTTCGAACCCATAAAAATTAAAATGCCCGATATATAAAGAATATATAGGTACTTTAAGTGTTTTTAATACACTTATCCAATTAGGAAAATTGGTTTGTTATTTTTTGAACAGGTTGCACAAAATTCGGATTCGGCAGAAACATATTCAGAATAATTTTTGAAATCTGCCCCGCATCTTCCACGATAATCTCCGGCTAAGAACGGACAGGTATAAATTCCGCTGGTAGTCAGGATTCTTCCAGACATACAATCTGTATTTTCTGACGGCTTGATAAAATTTTCTTCATCATAATCAGGATAAGAACAAAATATTTGAATATCTGTATTAAAAATTTCTTGTGATTTAAAAATTATTTCAAAATTTGAAAGAATTTCATTTTCAGGAAGTTTGTAATAATTCTGAATTGATAAAACAGAATTGAAGTTATATCTCGACAGAGTTTTGAGTGCAAAAATTATCTGACGGTAATTTCCTCTGTGTTTGATTTTGTCGTTCTCGGATTCGGAATAATGTGCAAGGGATAATTTAAACAGAATTTGATTTACTCCTTCGGCTTCAACTTTGCTTAAAAATCTTATTTTCTTTTCGTTCAAAAAACTTCCGTTTGTACAAATGCAAACATTACATCTTTTAAGGCATAATCTCAAAATTGAATTAAAATCCGGATGTGTCATCGGCTCTGCACCGGTTAAATAAATACAGTGCAGATTTTCTGTTTTTGTATCTTCAATTGCTTTTTTGACAATATCTATAGAAATAAAATCTTTCGGCGATTTTGAGTTTGAAAAATCAATATAACAATTTTTGCATCTTTGGTTGCAATTTTTAGCAGTCATTTCTATAAAAATGTTATTTAATTCTTTCAACTTGTATGCCGGTGCTGTACAAATACTTGTCATAACTCCTCCTTTATTATTTACAGAATAATTTTATTTCGGATTATATTCAAATAAAATTATCTTGTCGGGGAGTTGTTGAAATAAAATATTCTCCTCTCAGGCGAGAACAAACAACAAGGTGCCGATTTGTCGGCACCTTGTTGTCTTATTTAACTTTTTACATCTGTTATTATTATTTTTCGTCTTCTTTCTTTTTGTCGAAATCATCGAATTCTTGTTTATCTTTTGCTGTTGGAATTTTATCTTCAGATATACCGGCTTTAACATGTACAATTGTTCTTGCTGATTCTTCATCAGGTGCGGTAAATTCCTGTGATTTTCCGTCGGCATCTGTATATTTTCCGCAAGCATAACCCGGTACTTCTTTCTTTTCGATTGTAACTTTACTTTCAGGTTTATAGACTACAGATGCTTCTGCCTTAACTTTCTTTTTCTCGTCATCAGTTAAATTCTTAGTATAATTTACTTTGGTTTTTAACATATCAGGTGTTATTACTTCAGGTCCTTCGCATCCTGCAATAGATCTCGGAAGGATTCTCTTTGCCTGATAAGTCTGCCAATGTTTCCAGCCGATTTTCCAATCATAGCCGGGAACTTGTGCCAATTCTGCTTCTATTTCAGCACGTTTTGCTTTATTAGCTTTCTGGTATTCGAATGACAAGTCTACGAGTTTTTTGATTCTGCCTATGTCATCGAAGTTGCCGTCAGTTATACCTTGTATGATTGCAATTGCACGTTTTGCTTTTGCTTTACTGCCCATCTGTTCTACAAGGCAAGGATATAAGCCTAAAATTGTATCCCAGTCAGCACTGTTAGTATTGTAAGCTGTATAATCTCTTTCGTTGCGTTCTACAGCAGTTTGATATTCGGTTTCTGCCTTTGCGATATCTTCTTCTGTCGGCGGTACTGAGTAAACTATACCCTTTGGTTCCGGTTTAACTTCAGGTTTCTTTTCCGGTTTCTTGTCAGGATACAGTCTTGCTCCTTGGAGTTCTGCACAGTTTTCGTTAGAGCCGACACCGGCAATTTTTCTTGCTTCATTCAAGAAGCTGTCGTAATCCCAAGCGCCGGTTTTTGTATCGGTTATCGGGTATTTTCTGAGTATATGCTCAATTCTTGCATATTCGTTTGGTTTTGTAAGTTTCAAGTATGCGACATAGTTATTTTTGTTTGTATATGTTGAATCTTCTTTGTCAAAATCATTTGTATTAAAGCAAGTTTGTTCGTATTGATAAGGGTTACCGAAAATTAGGTCTTCCAGGTTGGTCAATACAGTCATTGCTGCCCAAGTAACACCTATTGAATTAAGAAGATTTCCCGCCCAATCCAAAGTATATGGTATTAATTGATCTACTGTAATAGGTACACCTACCGAAACATTTGCGGCTCCCGCGATATGGCTTGTCACTGTAACATTAACATTTACGTGGTTTTCTAATGTTACGGATGCAACATTCGGAGCAAGCCAATCGGCAAGAACACCTGAGAATATACCGTTTACGATGGCTTGTGTATTTTTTACAATTCTTGGTGTGTGGTCATATTCTTTCTTTTCAAATCCGCAGAAATCTGCTAAGTCTTTTGTCTGTACATATTCAGCTTTTTCAACTTTATCAAATTTACTTGTATCAAGACCTTTGTCATTCAAATTCCATACCAACCAGCCTTTAATGCGTTCAAATTCGGCTGCGCCCAAGTCTTTTGAGCCGTTAATAAGGAAATCTTTACCGACACGTGTTTCTATCAATTCTGACAATTCGCTTAAATCATAAGTGCCGTCTGCATTTTTATGAGTATCCATATATCCCTGAATAGATTTTATTGTGGAATTTTTCAGTTTATTCTTGATTTCTTTTTCGCTAACGTGTTTTAATTCTTCACGTCTTTTCATCATTTTATCGTGTCTTTTTACAATGTTTTTAATAGTTTTACTTTCTCTAATATGTTTTTCAAACTCCGGATCAGATACTCCATTTAGTACTTTTTCTCTTATTTTACTTTCGCTGGATAAGTTATCTAATTGACCTTTTTCTTCAAGGTCTTTAAGAACTAATCTGAGTTTTGTATCCATCATTTTTGGCATCAATTGGTCTTCAAAAACGCCCATTGCAAATTTTTGATACGGATTTTTTGATGCAGGATAAGGATAATAATTCATACCCCTTTGTTCGGTAGGAACTAACTGATGTTTTTCAAAATCAGCTTCATTTTTGCCGTCAATAGTTGAATATACTTTGCCGTCTTCTTTGCTAATATAATAGCTGTCACGAATTATTCCTTTTTCGTCCAGATAATATCCTTGTTTAAGCTTTTCATGTTTTTGGGTTAAAGATTTGCTGTTGTCTAATTGCATGAATGAAATTAATTCATCCAATGCTTTTCTGTTTTCTTCTTTAACATAAACAGCAACAAGTATATCTTGAACGCTATCTTTCCCTTTTGTGAATAATTTAGTATATTCCAAAGGATTTGTTGAATTTATTTTATTGATTGTTTTTGTAAGTTTATCTTTTAAAGCCGGATCTGTAGCTTTTTCGTTAATGAATGCCTGCAATTCTTTTGGCGTCATTTTGTCATTTAAGAGTTCAACCTCTAATGCTTTTTCAAAGTCTTTTTGAATTTTAGCATCAACTTTGTTTTCTTCTTTTTTGTCTTCTTTTTTGGTGTCAACGACTTCTTCAACTTCTGCAACTTCTTTAGCTTGAACGGCAGGTTTTGTCGTAATAGTTATATCATCGGTCACTTGCCCCATCAAGACGTCGTTTTCTAATATGGAGCCGTTATCTTTTTTGAGTTTAACTTCTCCCGTTTCGTCGTCAATGTCGAAAACTTTGAGTAAATCAATGTCTGTAATTTTGTTAATGTCGAATCCCATTGGAGTGTTCTCCTTTCTATCTGCCTGTAATCATTTTATCTTTTCTGCTAAATTGTTACAAGCCTAACTGTTAATAATCCAATTTCCCGTGTTACTTATATAAAGTATTTTTTCTTTTAAAAATTGACATTTTCATGCCCCTTTGTATTGCCGTTACCCATGAAATTCAATAATAATAAGAAAAATTTAAGTTTACAAAAGTTAACAATTGCAAAATGGTTGAAGGAACATGCTAACGCTTTTTTATTGTATAATTAAACCAACAGAGAGGTGGTTTAATATGCAGGTATCTTTAAATTGGTTAAATGATTATGTTGATTTGACAGGAATAGAAGTAAACCAAATTGCTCACGAGCTTACAATGAGCGGTTTGGAAGTTGAAGAAATTGAGGAAGTTAAACCGAAATTTACAAATATAATAACGGCAAAAATTGAGAAAATTGACCCGCATCCGAATTCGGACAGATTGCATCTTGTTACTGTAAATGTCGGAACCGGTCTGAAAACAGTTGTCTGTGGCGCTCAAAATATCAAAGAAGGACAAATTATTCCTTATGCATCTGTGGGAAGTAAAGTATTGGACAGAAAGACAGGCGAACAATTTGAACTTACCCCAGCTGTGATAAGAGGAGTGGAATCTCAGGGTATGTTATGCTCTGATGATGAGCTTGGTGTGGCTGACAGAAATTATCAGGAAGAAGATGGAATCTTGATTCTGAATAGAATTTTCCCGAATGTAGGAATAATGGAAAATGTTGAAGCTGTACTGGGCTTTGAAAAAGACTATATTTTGCACACGGCTCCGACTGCAAATCGTGGTGATGAAATGTCTGTCATCGGTATTGCAAGGGAGCTGAGCGCATTATTTAACCGACCTTTGAAAATTCCTGAGCTTTCTTTGAGGGAAATTATTACAGATAAATCAAAATTTGAAGTTGAAATTAAAGACAAAGATGTTTGCAAATATTATTCAATAGGCTTACTAAAAAATATAACCATCAAGCCTTCTCCTGAATGGATGCAAAAAAGACTTATATCTTCAGGTATGAGGCCTATTAACAATGTTGTTGATATTACGAATTACGTTATGCTTGAATACGGAACACCTTTGCATGCTTTCGATTATGACAAACTGAACTGTTATTTGTGCGTAAGACGTGCCGAAGAAGGTGAAACAATCGTTACGCTTGATGAAACGGAGAGAACTTTGACAAAGGATTCCGTTTTGATTGCAACAAAAGAACATCCGGTTTGCTTGGGCGGTGTATTCGGCGGAGCAAATTCCGAAATTGATGAAAATTCTAAAAATCTTGCTCTGGAAGGTGCTTATTTCCCGCCGGCTACAACAAGAAGAAGCGGTAGGAGTGTCGGTTATCGATCGGAAGCTTCCGCAAGATATGAAAGAGGAGTTGATATTGAAGCGGTAAAATATGGACTCCTTAGAGCAATTGAATTGCTGGAAAAATATGCGGATGCTAAATTTGAAGGAATCGTAGCTACAGGTGAAAGTCAAGCTGAACCGATAGATATAACTTTGAGGTTTGCACAGACCGAACGCCTTCTGGGTTGCAAAATCGAATCAGAAAGATGTCTTACCATACTTCAGAACCTCGGCTTTGAAATATTGGGCAAAAATGATGCCGCTTGCAAAGTAAGAGTGCCGTCCTTCAGGGCCGGTGATGTTACACGTGAATGTGACCTGATTGAAGAAATTGCAAGAATTAACGGTTACGATAAAATCACGCCTACTTTACCGAGCAAATCTAATCCGGCTGAAATTTCGAATACCGAAAAGGTTTTGGCTAAAATTCATAACATAATGCTTGGAGCGGGATTCAACGAGATTCAAACTTCTTCACTTATCGGGAAACCTCTTTTGAATCAGTTTAATATGACTTTTGATGAGGAAAACGCCGTTTTTGTAGAAAATCCAGCATCAGAAGACTTTGCAATGCTAAGACAAACAATGGCTGCAAGTGTACTTAATTGTATGAAATATAATTACGACAACGGACAAAAAGATTTCTGGGCATACGAAATCGGCAGAACATACTTGAAAGTTGCTCCGGCAGACGAAAAAAACTCAGGCGTTAAAGAAAATTTGGTTTTGGCCGGCGTCGTAACAGGCAATATACAAAAATCTCTCTGGCAGTCTACCGGAACAGTCGATTTCTACACTGTAAAAGGTGTTATTGAGAAAATATTTGAAGAATTCGGATTGACACGAAGAATCAAACTTTCACTGCTTTCAGATTCTCCGCTTATGGAATCGCATACAAGCTTACATCCGTATAAAACAGCTGTGTTTACAATGATGGGCAAAACCCCTCAAATTATCGGTTATTGCGGAGATATTCACCCTGAATTGAAGGGTAAATTAAAACTTAATCAGGACGCATTCTTGTTCAAACTTGATTTGAATATGATTTGCGAAGGGGTGGATTTGGTGAACGGCGCTGTTCCAAGGTATAAAAAGCTTCCGCAGTTCCCTGAAGTACAACGTGATTTGGCTGTTATCGTGCCGAAAACACTTACCTGGAATGAGATAGAAAACACCGTTAAAAAAGGTATTGACAACAAAATATTTAACGGATGTGAATTGTTTGACCTTTATGAAGGTGAGCACGTACAGGAAAACTTTAAATCAGTAGCATTCAGAATCAGAATGCAGGATTTGAACGGCACCCTCACTGATGATGCGATTGAAGCGCAGATGGCTAATTTACGTTCTGTATTAAAGAAAAACTTTGCCGAAATATCCTTCAGAGAGGGATAGCGGTGGTAAAGAGGTAACGGGGGTAAATGGGTAACAGATGCCTTTTTAACCGGATACAATAGTTTAAATTCTATGTTTGGATTTTTAGAAGTTATTAAAAACGAAATACTGTCCTATTTTGTACCCGAAAAAATGGAGTACAAAATAACGGGTGAGTGCCTGAAATGCGGGAAATGCTGTCGTTATATGTACAGTTTTGATACTTATACGACGACGGATTTCAAAATTTTGCAATTTCTGTTTCCGGCATATAAAAGATTTTATATAAGAGGAAAAGATGAATTTGGGAATCTTATTTTTGCCTGCAAATATGTAACTGAGGAAGGTTTGTGCTCTGTTTATGATAAAAGACTTCCTGTTTGTAAAAAGTATCCCGCATCGAAAATTAAATACCCCGGAAAACTTCATGAAGGCTGTGGTTACAAAGTCGAAGATAAAAGTTTTGAGAGTTATTTAAACAAAAAACAACCTGATTAAACATCAGGTTGTTTTTTTATAAGCAATATTTTTACTTATTAGTTCTAAAAAGGCTGCCTTTTCCGAAGAAGTGGATTCTGCCGAGGTCGTCTGTGTAGATTGATTTTGTGTCATTTACGCCCGAACTTGCACCTGTATAAGGGTTGTAGTCAGACATGTCCTTTTCGATATAAGTATATTTTGTTTTATAACCTGCATTTGGAGCTTCGTCGTGGTCTCTTGCCACATCAGAAACTTTCTTTACTCCGTTTTCAAAATCTTCATCGGTAGTTGTTGTTTCAACATACTGTTTCTTGGGCTCATTTATAGCGCTTGCTTGTGCTGCGCCGTTGCTGAAATTGTTATATCCCGCAAATCCGTATCCGGTTCCGAAAAGAGTATTGTTGCTGTATGCTCCTGCGATTCCGGTTGTTGCTGCGAATGAAGTCACGAGCGCAATTAAAAATAAATATTTTTTTGACATTATATGCCTCCTTAGTTCTATTGTTATATTTATTATTATAATATAAAACCCGTGAAAAAAAAATTTGCTACTTAATACTATTTAACAACTCGTCTGTGATATCCTTACCTCCGTACAAAACTACGCTTTTGGCAAAAACGTAGTCATAGTCGCCCTGTCGTGCTTTTTTGGATATTTCGTTCTTTATATTTTTTTCTATTGCTGAAAGTTTATTGTTATATTCTCTTTCCAAAATTTCTTTATTTGTATTAAATTCTTTCATATATTTATCTTCAAGCATTAAAACTTTTGCCGGGTCTTTTTCGTTGGAAATTTCACCTCTGGCGTTAACGATAATTTTGTCCAAATCTGCTATTTTTTTTGAATGCTCTTGTTTTAGCTGTTTAACCTGTGCGGAATTTTCAACTATTTTATTTAAGTCGACTACCGCAATATCATCTTCCGCATAAACAGATAATCCTGATAATAATAAAATTACTAATAATAAACTTTTTTTCATAAAAATAATCCTCTCTTTTTTTATGTTATAAAAATTTTTTACGGAAATTTCCATTAGTCTATAGGGTATTTATATGATTGAAATCAGATTCGATTTAGACTAAAATATGGGCATGATAAGAATTTTATTAATAATATCATTAATATTTTTCAATTCAGTTTGTGTTTATGCCGAAACAAAAAGCAACGCAGCTGTTGAAAAGAATACCGTAATCAAAGAAACATACAGATTAAAAGGTGTTGTTGAGTACGATGACAATGAGGTTGAAACTATCTATCTTGACGAAGATGTAGAAAAACCGCAGATCAATATACCTCAAAAGTCGTTAACACTTCCGGTGAAAATCCTTAATATAACTTCTAACGCCAATACTTCGAGAAGTGCGCTTGCAAGAGCAATGACAAACAGAACCGATTTAACTGACATAATGCCGTTAAGCGGAAGTATTACGGAGCAGTTCGGCGGATTTTCTTACGGTCAAACCTGGGGGCAGGAATTATCTTATGCCCAGATGGAGGACACAACATCATTTTTTGTAAGATATGACAGTCCGAGATATTTTTCAATTACAGGTTCGGTAAGACAGATAGCAAGCCAGGATATCGGCACGCAGTATAATATATTGAGAATTATTCCGGAATTTCATATCAATGAAAGATTGACATTAAAAGATTCTTTTAGCAGTTATATGAATTTACCCAAAAACAAAAACGAGCTTACTATAGTTTATACTCCGGCATTAAAGAATTATGTTGATGCTCTGAAGTTTGAATTAGGCATTGCTCAGTCATTCTATAATGATGGCAGGCAAAGCTCGGCGTTGAGTTTTTCGACCGGATTTAAGTTGTAATCGTACGTTAATTTATATATAATATTTGCTATGAAAGATTATAAAGCAAAACAAAAAAAGTCTGTAAAAAAGGCGGATAAGAAAACCTCTGCAAAAGGTAAAAAGGCTAAAAATACCCAAACAGAAAGTTCTTCTGGCGGATTTTATTATTCATTTTTGACGCTGGTTCTTTTGTTATGCTTGGTTCAGATAACGATAAGTGCTGTATTGAATATATCGAAAATAGTTTCTTATAAAGCAAAAATAGTACAAATTACTAATACAAGAGATGCTGCTCAGGCGCTTAATGCCCAATTGAAAGACAGTATTAATAATTTTTCAAATGTTATGGGACTGGAAGCAATCGCACGTAATAATTTGAAAATGTCTTCCGAAGACGAAGTAATGGTTATAATTAACGAACCCGAAGAAGACCAAAATAAGAAAAAAACAAAAGGTTTTTCATTATTTAAAAAAGATTAGTCAAAAAACTCCGTATTTTTTATTATGTCGTAAAAATAATTTAACCTTTTCTTATCGTTCAGATACCACAACCCGATTAGAACTTCGAATGCGGTTGCCTGCCTGTATGTTGACTGAATGTGTTTTCTACCGATTGGTATCGGCAAATTTCTCGAGCGTCTGACGATTTCAGTTTCATCCTCAGTCAACTCCGGCATGATTAAATCGAGCATCTGTTTTTGAAATGTGGCATTTACTCTGTCTGTCGTGAGTTTATGCAAAACCTTTGCATTTGATGTTTTTGTTATTGTGTATTCTCTTACAAAAACTTCCCAAATGGCATCTCCTATATGTGCGTAGTTCCGTAGTGCTAAAAGTTCGTTTTCCATATTTCTATTCTATCATGTTATATATATTTTGATGTATAAATTATTAATCTTATGCGAGCGTGTTGCGCAAGCAACAATAGCGAACATAAAAGTGCAGGCAAGCCTGCATCAGTCATTTAATCTCACGCCCGCAGTGCGTAGAGGTTCGCTATTTTAACTGCGTGTTTTCTCTTTCTTTGGGTACATTTCTTTCTCTTTTCCTCGAAACAAAAGAGAAAGAAATGTACAAATATTATAAAAATCATGAAAAACTTAAATACACCAAAATATATAAATTGTAACAATTTTTCTTGAATTGTAACAATTTTTTTAAAATCTCTAAAGTTTTTAAAAAATATGCCGTTATATATCCCATAAAGGAGTACGACTATGTCAGATGAAGAAAAAAGAGTAATTGATGAATCACAATACCAGTACAGTGTACCGGCACCTTCCGAACCGGCAGCTGTCGGGAGAGGCGGGGACCCGTTCTTTAGAAATATTCGTGTTCCGAAAGAACAAATAAATGAGCTTTTGGAAGAAACCGTAACGCTTCAGGACTGGGTTCAGCGTGAGACTTCAAACAATGTAGCGTTGGCTTGTCTGGATAATGAGAATTTGAGAGAAGTATATTTTGAAATTAAAGACGGTTTCGGGGAATACGGGCCTATTATGCTTATGGGCTTTAAAAATCCGCAAGGCGTTGAAATTCCGAGATTAAAAATACTTGATACAAATGGCGATGTTCTGGAAGTTTTAACCGGAAATATGGCTATGGACGAGTTGAACAAACGTGCTCTTGCATACAGAGAATCCACAAAAGATTATGAAACTTTGGATATGCAAGAAGAAACTGCTGTTATTCAAGATTATTCGGGCAATCCGGATGATTATGTATAAACAGCCGGATTACTTTGTATCACGTTTTAGTATTATTCCGTTAAGTTTGCAAAAAGAGGTGAGTATACCGAGTTCTTCTTTTATTTCTTTTTGGTAAATGCTGTTGTTAGAAACAGCCGGAACGGATTTTGCAGTCTGGAATATTTTCAGAGCTTTCTTTATGTGGGTATTTCTTGTATTTGTTTTGGGTAAAGCCAGCTCCTGATACAATTTTGCGCATTGAAGATATGTTACCACCTGTACGTATTCAAGGTCGAAATTCTTTGCCACAAACAGTGCTTTTTCGAAGTATACTTTTGCTGAATCAAAGTCTTGTTTGGCAATATAAATTTCACCGATTAATTTGTTAAATAATGCAATAAAATAATAATTATTAATATTAGGTTCTTGAGAAATATCCAGTGCTTTGGTTGCAATATCCAGTGCAAATTGAGTTCCTTTTGTAATTAATTTTATTTCGGCTATCAGATACCAGCAAAGAAGCACGCCTGTTGCAACTTTTTCTTTCGCAAAATAAGAAACCTGTTCTTCAAGGATTTCAAGCGCCTTTTTGTTTTGGTTGTTGTGCTTAAAGATTCTTGCCAAAAGGGTTTTGAGTATATTTTTTGTAAAGTTATCGTTTATATTGTTTGCATAAGCAACGACATTAAACAATTCTGATTGGAGTATAGCGTAATCTTTTTCGAAAAATTTGTTTAAGATGTCAATAAAATTCCACCTTGAAACGACAAACGAATCCATGTTGTCGAGCGAATAGTCTTTAAGTATATCTTCCAGAATACGTTTTGAGGTTGTAATATCACCTTTGATTGTGTTTGCCAAAGCCAAAAGCAGGTAGGTTTTGCAGTTTGTGACTTTATTATCAATTTTATTTTTTTCAAGTATCTCAAAAATAAGCCGAATCGTTTCGAATGCTCTGTTATCGCCCTGGAAGGTTTGGGCTTCTGCTAAATCAAGGTATATATCCAGCCAGAGCTCAAAGAGGTCTTTTATACATATTTGAGGGGTATCTTTTCCCTTGTTTAGTACCTGTGCGATTTCCGGCAAAATTTCAATCTCAACAGTATTTATAAGCTGTCCGTAGTTACCCAGGCGTAACAATGGTTTAACCATTCTTGATTTAATCAGAGTTTTTTCAAAAGACATTGATTCCGGCATTTTGTTAAGTACGTTTTCAGTACATTCAATCACTCCGAAATAATTTCCGGCCTGCATAGAACAGGAAGCAATATATCCCAGTAATTCTATATGCTCGGCATCTTCGTCATCCTCAAGCATCATTACGGCATTTTGAAGATATTCAAGAGAGGCATTAAAATCAATCGGTTCTAAAAGCTTTCCGACTCTTGTGTAAATATTTTTCTTAACTTTTCTGTAAAAGTCGTTGTTTTTATTCTCTATAAGTTTAAGAGCTTGCTTTTGAACGATTATGTACAGCCCTATATCGCCGGTGTAAGCGGCGTATTTCATTAAGGTTGTCCAGACTTCAAACGCCTGACTGCTGTCTTCCAATTTTTGCAGAATGTATCCGAGCAAAGCCGGCGAAGACTGATGGTAGCTTTTCAGAATATCGTACAGCGTGTTCAATATTTCATCAAAGAACGGCTCTGTTTTTACGACCGAAACTATTATTTTCCAGATTTTGTCGGTTTTAAACTCAAAAGCCAAATTGTTAATTTGAGTTATGAACCCTGAGCTTGCGAGATAATTTATAGTATTTTCGAAACTTTCTGGAGTTGAGTTATCAAAACTTTCCAACAGTGCGGGATAAACTTTAGAACCCAATATTGACAGTGCTGACAGTAATCTATACGCTTTTATATTTTCCTGTTTTAGTATTTTTAATCTGTATTCAATTACATTTTCAATGTTTTTGAGCGTGTCATCTTCTTGCAGACCAAGCCGTTCAATGTCTTTATTCAGAAGTACAAATTGTTCAATATTAGCGGGGACTCCCTGTCCGATTTGCTCAGCTTTTGTGAGAAAATTATTATCAACTTTTTCGTTGTATTGTTTCAAAAATTCTTTCGTCTGTGCCTGAGTGAAGGGTGCAATAGATAAATCCAAATAGTTTTCGGCCGATAGTGTTTCGGAAGTAATCAATCCCATTCCGGGTTTTGGCGTATTGCAGATAAATACAAATTTCGCACGGTGCAATATCAGCTCATCTTTCAGCAGTTCTTTTATAAAATCAAATGACATCCCGTCAATATTTTCAAACTTATCAACTATGAAAACAACTTTCATTTTCTCAACGATAGTTGTGATAACTTTTTTCATTACGGTGAACATTTTTACTTTGTTGTAATAAATGTTTTCGTAAATATCCTTATTTTTCGGATATAACAAATTAAGCAAATCCAGAGTTTCCTCGTAACTCAAAGTCGGAAAATCCTGTTTGAAAAATTTGATGGAATTTTTCTTTAATTGGAGTGTATCCGGGCAAAAGTTGTTAATGTTAAAGAAATTTAGCAGTAAATCCTGAAAATATCCGAAAGGAGATAGCTGTGCCATTTGAGAGCATGTGCCCATCAGCCAAATCAAGTTAGCATTTGCCAATTCGCTCATAGCAAAATGCAGAACCAAATTTTTACCGATTCCGCTTTCTCCTGAGAGGGTTATTATTCTTGAATTTTGCGATTTTATTCCTTCGATAAAAAGAGTTTTAACTTTTTGCTGTGAATTTGTTTTAGCCGTATAAGCATTGTTTATAGAGCTCTTTTTAGTTATATTTTCATCTTCGGAAAACTTTGCACCGCATTTTCGGCAGGAAGTTGATTCGGGCAAATTTGCAGCTCCGCAATCTTTACAGATACGCAGCAAGATTTTACCGCAGCTTGAGCATGTTTCCGCATTAATAGGGTTATATTGTCCGCAGTCTTTACACAGGGCTCCTATTTTTGTTCCGCAAACCTGACACTTTAATGATTTATCAGCGATTTCATTTTTGCATCTCGGACAAAACATCTGGCAAACTATTCCTCTACAATATGAATAAGATTATCTAATATATCCAGAACCTCGTCTTCCGAAATCTCTAATTTTGAAGCTATATCTTTGACTGACAAGTTCTCTTTATATTTAAGGTTGAATACTTTGGTGATTGGTTTCTCCTCATATCTGGATTGAAGTCTGTTAATTTCATCAATCGTTTCTTGGTATTCCAAATCACGTTTTTGCGGTTCAAAGCTGAAACATTCATAAGAAACCGCTTGTTTTTCTATGGGTTCGGGTCCTTTTTTGAGGTCTTCTGTGATTTCTTCCGTAACTTCAGGGGGAATTTCAGGGGTAATTTCTGCTAAATCCAAATCCCCCGACAAATCGTTTGATAATAAATCATCATCACCAAAACTCACAAGTTCATCGATATCTGAATCAATCATATTATCCAACAAATCTGAATTATCAGAGATTCCGGCACTGTCTATGAGCGAATCAGTACCGTATTCTTCGAGTATCGGCTCATCAGCTTCCAAAACCGGTTCGTCTGCGCTTTGAGGTTCTTCCGGAGAATCCGTTTTGTCAAATTCCTGCAATTCTTCTTCATTAGCAAAATCTGTTTCCGGCAGCGAGTCTGCATCTATATCAAAATCAATTGTTTCAGAAGTCGCTTCAAGTAAATCATCTGCAGGTGACAACTCTTGCAACTCATCAATTTCCGGAGATTCGATTTCTTTTTCGATTTCTTCAAGCGGTGGAACTCCGTTAATCATTCTGTCAACGAGCGTTTTATCAACTTCTGGTATTGATTCGGGGTATTCTTCCGTTTCATCAATCACTAATTCTTCAGCGTCAGAGATTGTTTCGGACTCAGTTGCATCTAATTCTTCGATATTTTCGTCGATATTTAAAAGTTCTTCTTCCGGTTGTTCTTCTATTGGTTCCAATTCTTCGTCAAGGTCAACGTATTCCGGAGTTTCTGTCGGTTCCAAATCATCATCTGTTTCCTGAAGTTCATTTTCCTCAGATTCTTCTTCTTCAGGTTCTGGTTCCTCTTCAATTTCAGAAAGCTCTTCCACAGCTTCTTCATCAGGTTCTGATTCCTCTTCAATTTCAGAAAGCTCTTCCACAGCTTCTTCATCAGGTTCTGATTCCTCTTCAATTTCAGAAAGCTCTTCCACAGCTTCTTCATCAGGTTCGGAAATTTCTTCCAAAATTTCGTTATCCTCAATGTCTTCAAGCTCTTGTTCCGGTTCGGTTTCTTCCGCCTCGGTTTCTTCAAATTCTTCGACAAGTTCTGAAGCTTCAGTTTCAGTTTCTTGAGGCTCATTAACCGTCTCGGCATAGTTGGCAACGGGCGCCGTTTGTTTCAATATCTCTTCGATTTTTGCGTTTTCTTCATCGGATTCTCTTCTGTGACCGGTTTTTACGCCCATTTTTCTCGAAACTGTGATAATAGAAGTCGTTATGGCTTTTTCCAAATAAGATTTAACTATACTTTCATTTGTTACAGTACTCAAAATACCTTCTGCATGTGCATATACATCGGAAAGTATTTCATTAAGGATATCTTCACAATCTGCAGTATATTTTTTGTTTTCTCTTATCAATGAAAGGATTAAATCTTTATATTTTTCCATATTCCAACTTTCTTACTACAACTTAATTATAATCACCGGATTTCCTTGAAGTGTTTTGAATACCGACATATTAACACCTAAATTCATGCTAAGGATTGAATTTATTGTACTTATGATAACTTTATCAACTCGCTCAACCCCGCTCGATTTAACCATTCTTTTAACGCTGAATTGATCATTTGAAGTATTAAATTCCAATTCTGCAGATAAAACATTCGGTATCGGAGGTGCGCTGAGAACCATTAATTCCGTTTTTAAGTTCAGCTGAAGCGCTTTCCCGATTTTTAGGAAATAGCGTTTAGCGGTTTGGTTATTTGTATAACTTGCCGGAACTTCCCAGTTAACCGTAAGCCTTGAAATATCTATAGAAGTTAAATTCTGTTCCAAATTCGGGATGTCAACGGAAACAGTACTATCTTTTGGTGAATTAATTTCTGTATTTTCAACCGTTTCTATCGGCATAGCAGGTTCTTCCTGTTTAACAGCCGAATCGCTTTCGCTTGTCGCTTTATTTTCGGAAACGGAAGCTTGTTTTGGTGCATTGTTGATATCAGGCATAGTTGCAAAGTATTTAGTGTATCCGAAATATCCCAGAGCTCCTGCAACGGCAAGCACACCCAATAACGGTAATTTTGAATTCTTTTTCGGCATGGGTTTAACTGTTTCCGACGGATTCTCGGTAAATAAATCGTCCAACTGTTCCTGTGCTGTTTCTTCAGGTGTGTTGTCCGGAATTACTTCTGAAGTTTCTTCCGTATTCTGCGGAGCAGTGTATTCCGGTATAAATTCTTCGAATTCCGGAGATTTTTCCAAATCCTCAGCTGACAAATCCGTTACGGTATCGACAGGCTCTGCTTCAGCTTCTTCATCATCCGTATCGATAGATGAAATACTTGGCATAACCTCCGTACTGTAGTCAAACTTTGACAATTCCATAAACTCGGCATCTAAATCTCCGGAAACCTCTGCTGTAGTTGAATCCGTTTCGTTTTCACTTTCAAATACAAGCTGTTCAACAGCATCATCGGTTTTATTTTCCGGTATGCCTATATCAAGTGAATTTTGTTCAGTCAGGTCATTTTCAAGTACAAATTCTTCAATTTCTTCATCAGCACCGTGTGATTTTGAACTCGAGGTATCTATATCATCGGTTTCAATCACTGTATCGGGGGTGTAGTCTTCCAAAACATCCTGTACTTCAACGCTGTCGCTGTATTCCGGCAGTTCTTCGAATGAGTTTGAAGCCTCTGTTTCAACACTTTGCTGCGAAGGTCTGTTCATAAAATCATCAGGAACTAATTTAAAAATCTTGTCAGCCAGTGAAGCCGCTTTTAAGTATTTTCTTGATTCTTTCGAGGATATCAATTCGGAATAAAAAACTTTTTTATTGGTTAAACTCCCGTCAAGGAATGAAAAGACGCTTTCCGTAAAGTTTTTGCTCAATCCTTCGTCGTCAACAGTGTTAAGGAGAGTTTCAACATCGTAATAAGATTTCAGTAACTCGGGGTTTGCTTTGTAATAGCCGTTGTAAGATTGTGAAGTCGAAATATCTTCAGGCAGAGCAAATCCTAATACGTTGGCAGATGTACCGTCTTCGTTCAGGCATAAAAACATGTATGCTTTCGGGAGTATCCCTCTGTCAAAATGAACTTTTGGAACATATAGTTTGTTTTCATTAAAACAAATTCTGACATCAATGTAGTTATCTTTTATGTATATATCTGAAATATCGGTATCTCTTAAAATTTGAGGTATATTGTGGATACCTGAGCGAACATCAATATCACCGTCATCAAAATAATTCTTTGCGGTATTTGCTCCGATTACGTTCGCCATTGCACGATTTCTGGTTTCACTGTCCTCTATATCGTTACATATATCCTGAGCAAGCTCTATATCTTCACGCTCTATTAAATAAGTGTCATTCTTCACTGACAAACTCTCCCTGACTTCTTGTCTATAATATCATAATTAACACAAAAAAGCTATATTTTAACATTCAAATTGACAAATTTCAGTTAATAATTAAATCATTTAGTGTATTTGGAAGCAAAAAGTTAAAGTTTTATCATTTTGTTACGTAATATTACGTGAAAGGACTTAATTATCATGTTTTCATCAATGATTCAAAATCTCTTGTCGTCATCAGGCCAGTCGAGCGCAATGCAGCGGGCCGTCCAGATGAATAATCAAATCAATAAGATTAATTCTCAATGGACTCCTGTTACAAAAGCCGGCGAAAACCAGATTAATAATTCGGAACAAGTTTCGTTTGAGAAAGTTTTGCAGGCCGGCACAAAAACAAAGTTCGGAGATTTGCTCACAAATCCCGCAACAAGGGTTAATGCAAAGCTGTACACTGATACAGCCGCAGCTGTCAGAAAAAACGATTACTCAAACAAGGTTAATATCAAAGACTTGATTTCCAGAATCTCCAAAAAACACGGTGTTGATGAAAAACTTGTTAATGCAGTAGTTAAACAAGAATCCGGATTTAACCCGAATGCGAAATCCAAAGTCGGTGCAATGGGGTTAATGCAGCTAATGCCCTCAACAGCAAAAGGACTCGGTGTTACAAATCCCTTGGACCCTGAACAGAATGTCGAGGGCGGTGTTAAATACCTGAAATCCATGCTTAATAAATATAATGGTAATATAATTCTTGCACTTGCCGCATACAATGCCGGACCGAATGCTGTCGATAAGTATGACGGAGTTCCTCCGTATCCGGAAACGCAAAATTACGTAAAATCAATCCTCTCAAGCTATCTGTAATTTATGCCGCAGTGTTTACCTTGTTTTTATTCGCTTGAATCTCACGTTCCCTCTTGGCATGGATACGTCTTGTGTTAGCGTAAGTAATTGTCGGTATAAACCAGCCAAGTAATATCGGAGTAATCAGAACTGTCGCTATAGCTTCCGGCATGGAGTTCAAACCTTTTGCATAAGAAAGCAGTTTGTTTCCTTTTGCCTTCAGCTCGTTACCTTGCATAAGTTTCTTGATAGAGTTATTCAAGGATTCCTTCTTCGATGAATCTTTGCCTAACTTCTCGAACATTTCAATTATCTTGTTATTCTTTTCTTTCTTCGTAAGTGTCTGCAAATCTTCAAGTTTTGTATTTACAAGCTTAAGATTCTTGTCATTCAATAATTCTGAAACATTTTCGGATTTCGCAAATATTTTTTGTAAATCGCCGTTGTTCTTGTCTACGTATTTGCAGAAATTGAGCATCTTTTCGTTCGAATCAATTCCGAAATACAAGGATTCAATTTCTTTGTTGGTAAGAACATGCGCCTTGCTGTACGGATTAATCAAATCAACAAAATTCTTCCATTTTGATTGATTTCTGTCTTTCTGCATAAGTACAAAACCGGTTTTGTTTTCATACGCAGTTACAAAAAATCTTGTGAGCATCGGAACTGCGAATATAACCGTTAAACTTGATGTCAAATCACGAATCAGAATTTCGTATAATTCGGTCTTATCTTTCTTTCCTGTTTCGTCTACCTGTGCACGATTGTAGGCTCTTATTCCTCTCGGGAACAACAATCCGCCTACCGATAATAACGCCATTAACGTACTTGTAAAGTTATGTCCTTTGTATTCAAATTCTGACGAACGTGCTTCGTTTTGGTGCTCGCTGATGAATTTCCCGAGTTTTGATAAAAAGCTCTTGCTCGGTTTTCCCTTACCTTTGAACGAAACCTCACCACTATCATTACCCTTATTTTCCTTGTTTTCTGCTTCAGCCGCTTTTTGTTCTTTCATAAGCATTGCGGTACGTGCACCAGGCGAAATATCACTCTTTGCATATATTTTTGGAATATATGACATTGCACCCAGTGTCGCAGCAACTGTTCCGATTGTTGTAATTATTCTCTTCGCAACGGAAGTGTTCTTGAAGTCTTCTGCCGCTTCTGCTGTCATGTCTGCCAGATGTTTATTGTTGGTGATTACGTCGTCAGAGTACTTAGCCAATGACTCTATAGCGTCTATTGTGCCGTAAGCTCTTACGGTATCGCCTTTTCCGACTTTGACTTTGTTTATCATGTCTAATTCTGACGAGCTTGAATACCTCAATCCGTCAATGTGTTTTTCAATTTCACTTAAACACGATTTTTTGTATTTTGATTTTTTGAATAAGCCTTTAACATCCGGTTTTTCAGGCGGATTCTCATATTTCTTCAGCCTATCCATAATAAACTCAATGTCGGACTTCTTGTATTTGCCTTCGCCCAATGTGTTTTTCAGTATAGAATCAAGATTGAATTCAAGATATTCCTTCTTGAGAGCTTCTTTGTTATTCAACAATTCCTTCTTGAATCCGGATTTTGAGATAAGTTCTTTGAAACTATTTCCGTATCTCTTGATAAGCTGCGAATTCATTGTTGTGGATTTGCCGAATTTTGCCGAAATAGCAAGCATTAAAGGCGCCATTGCCATCATCAGAGGACCGGTTAAACCTTCTCTAAGCAGAACTTCACGCCCTTCCTGGAAGTTCAGCTCGCCCGTAACTTCTCTGTCCCTCATGTACGCTGTTCCCGTACGCGGAAGTGTCATGCCCATAAAATCCTGAATCAAAAATGAAGCAAGAAACCCTTTATCCTGAACCCATTGCATCGCCGTTCCGACAACATTAAACATGCCGCCGCCGCCAGCCCGAAAACTGGGGCTGCTATTTTGTTTATGCGAGTCTTGTTTTATCGGCCGCACATTATTCTCAGATATACATGGCTGAATTTTCAACGACACTAATCCTTACTAACGTACTTTCATATTTAATATAAGTATTTTGAATTTTAATATTTGCTCTTTTGTTACAAATTTCGGCAAAATTGTTACAATTGGATATCGATTAAGCCTATTAAGTATAACGGGTAATCCTTGAAATTGCAAGCGAATTGGTGTAATTTTTACAATTCATTACAAATGTACTACGTACGTAGTTAAGGGTCGGATTGCATCGGCTAAAGACTACTGGTCTGAATATAATTTACAAGCAATCCTCAATGGTGGGACTACAAGACCTACACGTCTGGTGCTGTAAACCATTTCCATCTCTTCGGGAGAGGATTAAGGAGAAAGTTGGTAAAATAGGAAAGTTAACAACCCTATCTGTCACTATGTGACATCGCTCTTGACCAGCTCGCAGGTCGTTCTCATCAAGGAGAGAGTATTTTTTAATCTGACTTTGTTCCCTAATCAGGGATAAAACCTTTCCGGTTTTTACGCTTTCGACTTGCCAGGTTTCTTCCACTTAGCTCAATCGGGATTTCTTATTTTCTTTTGAATGCACAGTAAACGATTATTTTACAATTCGTTACATTAAAGGTCATTAAAATACCTGATATATATTTATTTGGTAAAATGTTGTTGTAATTACTTGTTTAAACGGGAGAGATTATGAAACCATACAATATACCCAGAACCAGGGTAAACGGACGGAAGAAAAGCGTGAATTACGATAACGCTTTGTTCCAGTTGATAACCACTGTTCTTGTCCTGGTAATCGGGGCTTCGCTTGCCGGATTGTTTGCTTTGAAGCTTTATTTGATTTCGTTACCGCCTATCAGGAATCTGAATTCATTAAAGCCAAATATTGTCACAACGTTTTGTGCAAGCGATGGCGAAGTAATCAAAACTTTTGCGGCTTATACTTATGCAAATGTTGAGCTTAAAGAAGTGCCGAAAGAACTTGTTCAAGCGCTGATTGCGACTGAGGACAAAAACTTCTACAAACACAAAGGTTACGATTTGCTTGGTTTGGCACGTTCAATGGTCGCAAATGTGCTTGCAGGACACGTTGTTCAGGGTGCAAGCACCATTACACAACAGCTCTCAAGAATTCTTTTCCTTTCAAACGAAAAGACTTTTACAAGGAAGATTAAAGAACTACAGGTTGCCGCTCAGATTGAAAAAACTATTTCAAAAGACAAAATTCTTGAAATGTATCTGAATAACGTATACTTAGGCTCAGGTGCGTATGGGGTTAAAGGTGCGGCAAGAATATACTTTAACAAAGATTTGAATCAATTAACCCTGTCCGAAATGGCGCTTATTGCCGGACTTCCGCAAGCGCCTTCGGTCTATTCTCCTTATCACAGCATTGATTTGGCGAAAAAGCGCCGTAATCAGGTTCTATTGAGAATGTACAAGATGCGCTACATTAACAAAGATACCTATAAAAAGGCTAAGGATGAACCCATAAAACTTTCAACCATGCCGATGATGTATGCTACAAACAAAGCTCCTTATTTCTGCGATTATGTAATGAAAGATTTGTATAAACTCGGGTTTACCGAAGAGCAAATAATCAACGGCGGGTTCAAGGTTATAACGACTCTTAACTATCCGGCGCAGGTGAAGGCAAATGAGGCGATTATCAATAACCTGAATGCTTGGGGATTAAAGAGCGACAAGAATCAGGCTGCAGTATTTTCATTCAGTCCGATAGACGGAAGAATTTTGGTGTACGCAGGCGGAAAAGATTACAGCAAGAGCCAGTATGACAGGGTTACACAGTCTATCAGGCCATCAGGTTCTGCATTCAAACCGTTTATCTACACAGCTGCAATCGAAAAAGGATATTCTCCAAACGATATGATTGATGATTTGCCCGTAAAAATAGGCAACTGGACTCCGAAGAATTACGGAAACAAATACAGAGGCCCGATTCCTTTGTATACAGCGCTGATGGTTTCGTCAAACGTTTGTACGGCAAGACTTATGGACGCAATTGGTGTTCGCCCGGTAATACAGCTCGCAAGGGTTATGGGTATAACAACGCCTATTCCTTATGACTATACAATTTCTCTGGGTTCGAACAGTGTTAAGCTGTTCGAAATGACAAGGGCTTACGGTATTTTTGCAAACGGCGGCTTCAAAGTTGAGCCTTATGCAATTGAGAGGGTTGAATCCTCAAGAGGAACAATATTATACGAGGCAAAAAAGGCAAGAACAAGCAAAGTACTTAATATCAATACTGCGGCAACAATGACGGCGATAATGAAAACCGTAATCTCAAGCGGTACGGGAAGGGCTGCAAATATCGGTAAGCCAGCTGCCGGCAAAACAGGAACTACTGATGACTGCAAAGACGCTTACTTTATCGGGTTTACGCCTGACGTTGTAACCGGTGTCTGGGTAGGAAACGATGACAATTCCAAGATGGGCGAGCTTACGGGCGGTACTGTTCCCGCAAAAATCTGGAAAGATGTTATGACTGTTGCTACAATACCTTACGGAAACTCTGATTTTGAATATCCGGAAATAATTCTGAATCCGTTTAAAGCTTCAAATGTTTCGGTTATTACCCAGAGTGAAGCAAGAAAAGCCTGGGAAGAAAAAGAGGCTAAGGAAAATCAGTTCGGCGAAAATGATTTCGAGCAGAGTATAAAAATACAGCCTCCCGCACCGCCGATTGTAAAACCAGATTCCGTAAAGCCGACTGACTTGTTCCAAGGTTTGAAGAAAAAAGATAAAGAAAAAGAACAGCCGAAAGCGAACTCGACGGAATCGATACCGGAAAGAACCAAACCTGAACCCGATAAGTTTGCGCCAGTTCCGGCTCAAGTTGCACCAATAAGTTTGAATAAGGATAACAATGATGATTGATGATATAACTTTTGGATGCGGTCAAAACCCGCACCAAACGGCACGTTTTGAAAGAAATGAAAACGGTATTGATATTGAGTTTAGCGCTAACTTTTCATTTAACGAGCTCATTGCGCTCTCTCAAGGCTTGAATCTTATAAGCGAATTTTATGACGTAAAAGCAGCGTGTTCGGTGAAAGGGAGCGGAATTTGTGCTGTTGCTCTCGGGCAGACTGTTTTTGATGCTGTACAAAAAATCATGGATTCAAACCCGGTAGACTTTATGTCCTCAATGATTGTAACCTCGTCTGAAATCGACAGCGAAACGGTGCGTTTCTTCAAGGATTCAAACATTCTCGTATCGGTAAAATATACTGAAAATGCAAAGAAAATTCTGAATGAATCCGGCATAAAATATGCAACGGTCAAAACGCCTTTGAAGGATTACAAAAACTATTTGCCCGAAGATATTAAAACTACTGCATTCGGTACTTTAATCCAGAGCCCAAACCTGAGCGAGCTCGACAAAGATACTTTTAAAGTTGTATCCAAGCAAAAACCGACTGTAGAACAGGTGGAAGATGCTGTATTTGCCTGGAAAGTTGCGAAATATGTTAAATCACAGGGAATAGTTATTGCCAAGGATTTAAAAACTGCCGCAATTTCACAAGGATTGCAGACTGCATCCGTTGAATTTGCGTTGGATTATTCGTGTGAATTGTCCAAAGATGCTATATTGGCTTCGGATATGACGGTATCGTTACACGATATTGATACTGCTTCACAGGGAAGAATCGGGCTTGTAGTTGTTCCGGAAGCCGATAAAGATATTATTGAACGTGCCGATAAATACAGCATGGTACTTATTACTACTCAGATTACAAACACATTATACTAATACTACGTATGTAGGTAAGGGTCGGATTGCATTGGCTAAAGACTACGAGTTGGAATATGGCCTTCAAGCAATCCTCAATGGTGAGGCTACCAGACATACGCGATAAAAGGATAAAGGGTCGGATTGCATTGGCTAAAGACTACGAGTTGGAATATGGCCTTCAAGCAATCCTCAATTGTGAGGCTACCAGACATACGCGATAAAAGGATAAAGGGTCGGGTGACATCGGTCTAAAGACTACAGGCTTGAATAATAACTACAGGTCACCCTCGAAGGTCACTTTTCCGTCATTCAGAGGCATTGTTTGTCGAGGAATTCAGTTTATTTATATCACAAATTACTGAGAGCAAGGGTTAATTTTGACATACCCTTAATCAAATACCCGACGCCCGAGAGCAATGTTACCATCCAGAATGACATCATAGGCACTCCAAGTATAATTAATAATCCGATGACGAACAATATTACGGCTGATATGAGTTTGCACCCCCAAAAGTGGTAAACGTTCCTGAGTCTTAGCCCGTAAACGACCGATGAAATACTCTCTAATACGAAATATACGCCGGTTAGCGAAATTAACCACAACAAACTGACATCAGGTACAAAAAGTATCAAAATCCCGAGTGTGCTTAAGAATACACCCATTAAAATGCACAGAACCATTCGGAGTTTATTTGATTTGTTAATAATCGAATACACGATTTTGTAAATCCCGTATGCAATAAAAGCACCGGATAGCATTACTCCGTAGGATAAAGCGGTAAGTTTCGGAAGAATTATTACGCACAAGCTTAAAATAATCAGCATAATACCTTCGACTAAAATACAGTTCAATAATTTTCTTTCAGGCATGGTTTTCTCCTTTTTTATAAGGATATACCTCACAATACTGTTTTTTATCGGTCTTGAGCGTAAATTTCAGTAACTATTCAAATATTGATATAAATGTTCTTTTTAATTATCATGTAATAAATTGAATATGAGGAAACCAGGGGTGAAAATCCCCGACTGTGCCGCAACCGTTATAGCCGGAACACTCTATAAATTGTAATCATTTCGAGTCAAAGTGGTTACAATCAGGGACTTCTTGTTATGCGGCGGAACAGCATTACAAGGAGCCGTCTAAGTTGGGAGTAAATGAGTTAAGCAATGTAAATAACCAGGTTAAGCCGGGTTGCTGTGCACACGGATTGCCGGCCGGTGCTTGTCCTGTGTGTTCAATGTCCGGCGGAAGTTCACGCAAACCCGATAGAAACGGACGCCCGGGCGAGATGAGTTATCATCAGTGCGCAATGATTGGCAACATGATGAAAGCTCGTGCGCTCGCTCAAAAAAACCATGAAGCTAACCTCAAACAACACGCATTAAATCTTGAGCAATTTGAAACAACAATAGCAAGACTTATACAAAATACCAAAAACTTTACACAGATTTTATCCCAAAGCTTGATTTCAAAGCCGATTGCGCTGGTTTTCAGCATAACTGTTTTACCGGTGTTAACTCTGGTTAAAAATATTCCGAAAATATTTCAGGCTATGAATAACCTCCGGTTTGAAATTACGGATAAATTGAATGCCTTATATGGTGAGGCTAAGGCATTCTTAAACAGAAAAGCCGAAGAGCTTGCGAAAATTTTAAAGTCACCTTTCGAATGGCTCGGTAAAATATTTAAGAAGAATAACGCCGATGACGATGATACTAAAATTGACGATGACAAAAAGATTTTCAATTTAAAAACAATAATCCAAAAGGTCAGAGAAAAATTCAAAAATAAGAAAGATAAAAACGATGAACATGGTGCCAAAAATTAATAACGATCCTGAATCAAGGCGTATGCAGAGAAATATGACCGATACGCAAAAAAAGAATGCCAATTCCGTCAAAGAAGGCAAGCTGGTTAACGCTTTTGTCAAAGACCCTCAGCTTTCTCTTGATGAAACGATAGATACTCTTGTGATTTCACACGAGCCTGTCGGACTTCCTCCAAAGGTTTTTGAAAAAGAAACTAAACGAAACAAAGGAATTTACTACCTTGCGGGACTTTCCGCCGGAGTAATGGGTTTGTTCGGACTTTTTACCGCAATGATTAAAAACTTCTCAAAAAAGAAATTACAATCGACAGAGGAATACCTTTTGCCCGGAATAACCAGAAATCACTGTATAAATAACGAAATCGACCAGAGTATTTTTTCGATGATTCAATCTCCAAACAGGAGAACAATCCTTGCGGCACTTGGAATTATAACGTTTGCGTCGATGGCGTTTATTGCCAAAAATTTTGTCGACGGTTTTAAAGAAATCTGGGTAAAAAAGCAGGAAGCAAACATCCAAAAGAATTTGCAGGAAAATTTGATTGAGGTTGAAACTCAGTCATTTTCAGGAAAAATTCAAATAATAAGAAATATGCTTTCCGAACGTGCCGGTGAATTTTCGGAGGCAATAAAACAAAAAGATATCAGTTTTACTTCCGGCAGTGGTGGTAAAAATAATGAAAAAGACAGAAACAATACGGCGAAATTGCTAGGATTCGGGATTCTGACACTTGTATCGATTATCGGATTAGGCTATTTGTCCATGCGTAACATTAAAAAGAGCGAAGAATTTATAAAAAACGGACTGAACAATACAAAAACCGGTTTGGATAATATCATAAAAGACTTTAATGCCGGAAAAGGGATTAACAATATAACCGACCACAACGGGAAAATACTCTCAGGGAACGATGCTTATAAGCACGTGATAGAAAATATGCTTGAATCAATTTACGCAAAACCCGCCGAAATTGAAGAATACATAAGTAAAATGAATTTACCGCCAAACGAAAAAGAAGAATTTATAAAACATTTAAAATTTTCAATGAATCAGGCGACGGAAAAGGTTAACAGTGCGATAGGCGGTTCCGGCAGAAATAAAATTACGTATTTTTCCCATGTAAATGACTATCTGTCCTTCTTTTATGACTGGCTGATGAATCCCAAAAACCCGCAGTTTAAAAACCTGTTTCTGGGTATAACCGGAGTTTCTGCCCTCGGATATTGCGGAAAAATCGGAACGGAAGCCGTAAAAGAAGTTGAGGTAAAAAAATATAATGCCGATGTAGAACTGGATTTACAAAGACGGCTCGTTTCAACCGAGCTTCGTAACTTCAAAGCAAAAAAAGAATCCGCAATAAATCCGCTTTGCGAAGAATTTAATAACCAAAAGAATTCCGGTAAATCGCCTGAAGAGCTCAAAAATATTGCGGACAATATACTTTTTGAAATTAAAAACGGTCCGCCGTTTGTATACAGCTAGTATTTGTTGTATAAGTTTAGTATGACAAGTTTAGCTGAATTTATACAAACAAAAAGAGAAAAAGCGGGGCTTTCGCTGTACGGACTTGCGGACAGGGCAAGCATTGAGATATCCGTACTCGAAGATATTGAGTCCGGCAAAGACCTCTTTTTGCCGGTTACAATAAGACAAAAACTTGCAAAAGTGTTTAAATGTTCTCCAAACGAAATCAAACAGTACGAACGTGAATACGAATTTCAAATAATTTCGGACGAGGTTCTCGATACGTTGAAAGAGAATATACTGAAACACAAAACCAACCTGAAATGTCCGATTTGCGGAGAACCGCTGATAACAAGAGTGGCAGAAATGTACGATTTGGAAGATAATCTCGTTTTAATTCCTAAAGCCCATTGTACCAAATGCGTGTTCCAGCTAAAAGAGAATTAAAAAAAAGAGTTCGTTTGCCGAACCCTTTTTTCTGTAATATTTTATTATTTAATAATCAACTTTATAACCTTTTTCCATTAGCCTTGCGGTACATCCTTTGCCGTTATAACTTTTTCCGGTGCAGCTAAAATCATTCCCTGCGCTGCTTAAACTCCAATTTTTACTCGTTCCGTAGCCTATAAGCTCTCCCGCTGCATCCGAACCATATGGATACAAATGTCCGTCATTACCTAAAACAAATGTAAATATATCCCTGCCTAGCATATTAGGTTTTGAACCCCCGTTAACATCTATCCAAACACGTCTCCATTCGCTGGTGTTAACGGCTGCATAAGCCGGTTGTCCTTTTAGAGCTACTTTTACAGAATCGAGAATTCCTGCCATTTTATACAGATTTATCATTGATATCGGATTACCTCCGTTTCCCGGACTTACGGCTGAAGGATCATTATATATAAATACAACGGCGCCGTTCTCAATCTTAAAGCCGTAATCAAATTTCAAAGGTTCTGAGCTGTTGCCCTTAATTGATTTTGCACTTAATTCTCCTGCGTATACTGGTGGTACAAGTAGAGATGCTGAGCATGACGAATAATTCAAAGCAACCGAGGTCGTACCGAATGCAAGTATTGTTGTGTACTTTTCCAGTGCGGTTTTTCTGTCCGCATCACTTTTGGCTTTTCCTAATTCCGTATCTTGAAGTTCTTCTACGTCTTCTTCGTATAACATCATTCCGAACACATTTTCAACATCGGTTACTGTTGATGAAAGTTTTGCTGCCAGTGATTTAAATTCCGTACTAGTTGCAAACTGCGGTATAGTAAGAGCTGCAACGACTCCTATAATTCCCAAAGCTACAATAAGTTCCGATAAAGAAAATCCTTTTTTTCTCATAATCTCTCCCCTTTTTAATATATCAATTATATCATGTAAACCCCTTGCGGACAAGTGATTTGGCAATTCGTACAAAATTAATTGTAACAATTTCTTAACAATTCATGCTCCAACTAGCAAAAAAAAATTTTCAGAATTTTTATTATATATATAAAGCTCTCTCTTCTTATTTAAACGGACAGGCCTTGGTATTATACTCAAGGTCTTTTTTTTATTCCATGCCGTTCAAAGTTAAGAATATGTAAAGGCGTTCAAATTGTATGCTAAACTTGAATTGTAGGGGGTAAACGGAAAATCTGCCTTTAATTGTTGAATAATCTACAAGCATAAAATATAGAGTGGTAAATAATAAATATTGGAGGGAAGAATATGATACCTATTTTAGATTCAAAAAGACAATACGCAGCAATCGGTTCTGAGATTGAAAAGGCTGTTTGTGAAGTCCTTCGTTCAGGTTCTTATATTTTGGGACCGAATGTTAAGGCTTTGGAAGCTGAACTTGCAAAATACATCGGCTGTAACTATACAGTAGGGCTTAACTCCGGAACTGATGCTTTGCACCTTGCTTTACGCGCTTTAGATATCGGTGCCGGCGACGAAGTTATAACTACAGCATTTACATTTGTTGCAACAACCGAATCAATAGAAATTGTAGGTGCTACACCGGTGTTCTGCGATATTAATCCGGATACGTTTAATATTGACGCAAACAAGATTGAAGCACTGATTACGCCGAGAACGAAGGCTATTATGCCGGTTCACCTTTACGGCCAGCCTTGTGAAATGGATAAGATTATGGATATCGCAAAACGCCATAATTTATACGTAATCGAGGACTGCTGTCAGGCTATCGGTGCTGAATACAAAGGACAAAAAGTCGGTACATTCGGCGATATAGGATGTTACAGTTTCTATCCGACCAAAAACCTCGGAGGCATGGGCGATGGCGGCTTAATTACCGTTAACAGCGAAAATCTCAAAAACAGAATTGTGGCACTCAGAAACCATGGCGGTGCTATCAGATATCACCACGATGAAATCGGTGTAAATTCCCGTCTTGATGAAATTCAGGCTGCGATTTTGAGAGTTAAACTTAATTACATTGATGAATGGAACAAGGCAAGAAGAAGCCATGCCGCAACATATAACGAATTATTTGCAGGCTGTTCCGATATCCAAACACCGAAAGAGTTGGATAATACATATTGCGTTTACCATCAATATACCGTTAAGATTCCGAACAGAGATGAAATTCACAAAATGCTTCAGGAATCCGGTATAGGTGCAATGCTTTATTATCCGATTCCGCTGCATATGCAGAAAGTTCATTCACATTTGGGTTACAAAATGGGTGATTTGCCGATTACGGAAAAGAATACGGAATGTGTTATTTCGCTTCCGATGTTCCCAGAGCTCACTTTGGAAGAACAAAAGACTGTTGCATCAACTTTGATAAGCTGTTTGGAAAAATCAAAAGCATTAGTATAGAGCTAAATATAATAAAAAGCGCACTCCTTCTTGGGTGCGCTTTTTTTATTGCTTAGTATATTTGTTGATGATTTCTTTAATCGAATACAACAGAACCGTAATTGTTTCGTAAATTTCGTTAAACGGCATAAAATCAGTATCAAGCAGTAAAATTGATTTTCCTTCGGTGCAGGATTTCGGAGCCGGTGAAAATCGGATTTTTCTAAGAATTTCTTTATCAATATTCTGTTTTAAAATGTTCCACTCGTAAGGAGTAAACGGCGTATAAATTCTTATACTTCCGCCTGTTTCCTTCACCGATGTAATACCGCATTCCGTAGCGGATAATCTTATTCGGATAAGTTTTATCAGATTTTCTACCTCGTCAGGGATTCTTGAAAATCTGTCTTTCCATTCGGTTACGATGTAATCCAGTTCTATTCCGCTTTTTACATCGGAAAGACGCTTGTATTCAATCATTTTTTGTTCTTTTGAACCAACCCATTCGTCAGGAATATAGGCTGTTACGTTAATATCCACAATGGCCGGTTTCACTTTATTTATCCCTGCTCCGTCTTCTGATTTAATTTCGTTAACCGTTTCTTCAAGGAGCTGGCAATAAGTATCAAATCCGACACTCACCATATGCCCGTGCTGTTTTGTTCCTAAAATGTTTCCGACACCTCTTATCTCAACATCACGCATTGCAATTCTGTAACCGCTTCCGAGAGTGGTAAATTCTTTTATCGCTTTCAGCCTTTCCGAGGCTTCTTTTGTTATTTCTTTGCTTTTTTTGTAAAAACAGTAGCAATAAGCCTGTTTTTCGCTTCTTCCCACTCTTCCCCGAAGCTGATAGAGCTGTGCCAATCCAAATTTGTCGGCATCATGGATAATTATGGTGTTTGCATTCGGTATATCAAGGCCGTTTTCTATGATTGTCGTGCAAAGCAGAATGTCGCTTTCGTGATTATCAAACCCTATGATAACTTCTTCAAGCTCTTTTTCGCTCAATTGGCCGTGTCCTACCGCAATTCTGGCATTCGGCACAATTTTCTGAAGCTTTAGTTTAAATTCTTCAATTGTTTCAACTCTGTTGTAAAGGTAGAACACTTGTCCGTCACGGTCCAATTCATTTATTATTGCATTTTTTATTGTTTGTTCATTGTATTCTCCGACGTAAGTTTTAATCGGAAGCCTGTTTTGAGGCGGAGTATTGATTATAGAAATATCCTTAATTCCGGAAAGCGACATATAAAGCGTTCTCGGAATCGGAGTCGCTGACATTGAAATTATGTCGATGTTTTCTCTGAACTCTTTTAATTTTTCTTTGTGTCTGACACCGAATCTGTGCTCCTCATCGATTACCAAAAGCCCTAAATCTTTAAAGAAAATGTTATCCTGCAAGAGTTTGTGGGTTGCAATTACCACATCGCATTTTCCCGTAGCAAGATTTTTCAGCGTTTCTTTTTGTTCTTTACTGCTTCTGAAACGGCAAAGCAATTCTACATCAATGCCAAAAGGTTTAAACCTTTCCGAAATTGTCTGATAATGCTGTAGTGCGAGTATTGTTGTCGGCACAATAACGGCAACCTGTTTAAGCGAAGTAACCGCTTTAAACATAGCCCGCATCGCAACTTCAGTTTTGCCGAAACCAACATCACCGCAAATCAGTCTGTCCATAGGAGTTGAGGACTCCATATCGGATTTTATTTCGGTAATAGCTTTTGTCTGGTCGGGAGTTTCTATGTATTCAAAAGCTTCTTCCATCTCCACCTGCAAAGGTGAATCCTCTGCAAAAGCTATTCCTTCCTGCATTTTTCTTTTTGCATATAATCTCAAGAGGTCATAAGCAATGGTTTCAACCGCTTTTTTAACTCTTGATTTTACACCTTCCCAGTCACTTCCGCCCATTCTGGAAAGTTTTGGCTTGATTTGACCTGTGCCTCTGTATCTGCAAAGCATGTTGATTTGTTCAGCCGGTATATGTAATTTATCCTTGTTTGCATATTCTATTGTTAAATAATCTTTTAACTGTCCATCAAGCTCCTGTTTTGTTAATCCTATATATATACCGACACCGTGAATAGAATGAACCACATATTCGCCTTCTTTAATATCGTTAATGTTTTCAATATACTCGGCTTTTTTCTTGTATTTTTCTCTTCGAAGATGCGGTAAATCTTTTTGGCGTTTATTAAAAAGCTCTCTGTCCGTAATTATAACCAATTTTACGGAAGATATTTCGGTTCCCGATGAATTAATATTATCAATATATTCAGGCTCAAAGATTGAGTATTCCGCAAGCAGTTCTTTGACACGCTCTTTAAAATCTGTTGCGATAACAATTTTATAGCCGGCTTTGGATTTTATAAATTCCGCAATCCTTTCAAAATCGGCATTAAAGACAGGTATATTAACGGAATCTATATCAATTGTTTCACCTGATTCGTCAGAAAGGAAATTGTTTAAATATATTTTGTAGAATGAGGCTGTTTTTTGTAAAATTTCCTTGTTTCCGTAGTGATTAAGCTCATCAAGCTCTATAATCCTGTTTGTTTTTAATGCTTCTTCATAAGATTTTTCAAGATTTTCTTCAATCTGATTAAGTTTCGGTAAAATTTCCGCATATTCGTCATAAACAATCAGATAATCCGAATAATAATCAAAAATTGAAACAAGATTTCGGTTAAAATATGACTGGTATACATTTATACCTTCAAAATAACCTTCTTCCCTAAAAGATTCTTTTAATTCCGCACTGAATTCTTCCGGCGGTTCTTTTGGCAGAACAAATTTGTATAAAGGATAAATTTTTATATTTTCCGCTTTTTCAATTGATTTTTGAGTTTCGTTATCAAAAAATCTGATATCGACAATTTCATCTCCCCAAAATTCGAGTCTGACAGGGTTTTCATAAAGCGTAAAAATATCTGCAATATCTCCTCTTACGGAAAACTCTCCCATATCCGAAACCATTGTTGAGCGTTTATACCCGAGTTTCATCAGAAGTGATAACAGCTCGTTTTGGGAAACGGAATCACCAATTTTAAACTCAAGACAATTTTCATCAAAAAATTTTTTATCCGGAAATTTTTCAGTAAGAGTTTTAACGGGAGTAATCACAAAATCCGGATTCTTTAAAAGTGTATTTACCTGTTTTTGGTAATCATATAAATTCGGAGCCAATGTTTCGTAAGGCGAAATAGTTGCGTACGGCAAAAGCTCAGAATCAATATCAAATACTCGTTTGAGGTCTGAACAGTATTTTAAACCTGCTTGTTCGGTTGAGGTTATAAAAAGTATTTTTTTCCCTGAAATTTCCCGGATATGTTTAAGAAGCAAAAGCCTGCTGAAAGAAGTTAAGCCGGTAACAGTAAAACTTTTGCCGGCTTTAATATTATGTTCAAATTTTTCTCCGCAAGGGCAGTTATCAAACTTCATTTTTAAAATTTGGGCTTTCGTATTCTATTCCCATTTCTCTGATTGCGGCGATAAATCTTTCCGCACAGGAATGCTGAACTTCAGGCGGAACTACACGCAAGATTTCAACAGTTTTGGATATAATAGGATCTTTGTCGTACCACCTTGCACCGTTTACAGGTTTTACCAAATCGTAAAATCTGTCAAGTGCATCTTTGGATACCTTTTGCTCCAGTTTGTCCAAAAAAACGACCGCATGTTCTCTGAGTTCATCCTGATAATTCTTTAAAAGCTCTATAACCTCTAATAATTTAGGGTCATGATCGTACCATCTTTTATAAGCGGGACTCATTCGCCACCCCTCTTTCATTAATTAAACTTATATCTTCATCATCAAATCTGATAATTTTTGCTCCCAATGAGGCTAATTTTTTCTCAAAAGCTTCGTAGCCTCTGTCAATATGGTGAATTTTTTCAACAATGGTTTCGCCGTTTGCCATAAGTCCGGCAATAACCAATGCTGCACCCGCTCTCAGGTCGCTTGCCGCAACGTTAGCACCTGTGAGGTTTTTAACTCCTTTAATAATTGCGTGGTTTCTGTCCTGATGAATATCGGCTCCCATTCTTCTTAAATCGGGAACTTGCATAAATCTGTTTTCATAAAGGCTTTCCGTAATGATTCCGACACCATTAGCCGTTGTTAAAAGGCTCATTGCAATTGCCTGTAAATCGGTCGGGAATCCCGGATAAGGTTGAGTAACAAAATTTATTGAATTAAGCTTTCCTCTTGCACTGACTTCAATAGATGTCGGGTCAGCCAGCTTGATGCTTGCTCCCATTTGTATAAGCTTGTCGTTAAAGAATGTCAGATGCGCCGGATAAATATTTTTTATCAAAGCTTTTCCTTTTGTAGCAACGACAGCTGACATAAATGTTCCGGCTTCAATTCTGTCCGGTATGGTTGTGTATTCGGCAGGGTGAAAATCATCAATCTTAACCCCGTTGATAATTATTTCTGAAGTTCCTGCACCCGTAATATCAGCACCTATAGTGTTTAAAAAGTTCGCTAAATCAACGATTTCCGGCTCTTGCGCCGCATTCTGAATCCTTGTTGAGCCATTTGCCGTAACAGCTGCGAGCATAAGGTTTTCAGTTGCACCGACCGAAGGTATATCCAGATATAAATCGGCACCTGTGAGCTTTGGCGCTTTGGCATGAACATATCCGTTTTCGATTTTTATTTTAGCACCGAGTGTTTCCAACCCTTTAATATGGAAATCAACACGCCGTTCGCCTATTGCACATCCGCCGGGAAGTGCCACAATAGCTTCTTTGCATCTTGAAATCAATGCTCCGAGGATTGTGAAAGATGCTCTCATTTTGCTTACAAGTTCGTACTTGGCTGTAATTGAAGTTATATTTGATGCATCAATTACGACAGACTTCTCCTCCCGATTGTAGTCAAGTTTTGCACCCAAATCAGAAAGTACATTCAGCATAATCTTTACATCAGTAAGATGCGGCACATTGTATATTTTGGTACAGCCTTTTACCAAAATGGCCGCAGCTAATAGTTTCAGCACAGAATTCTTGGCTCCGCATATGGAAACCTCACCTTTTAATGTTTCTCCGCCGTTTATTTTAAACTTTTCTGCCAAACTTCCTCCACTATACAATATAATAATACAATCATTATACATTGTTGTAAAGTGGCAGAATAACCTTTATCTTGTATTTGCCGTACGGATTATTCGCATATATATTTTGTTCTATTAGATAAATCTCCAGTTTAATTCTTCAAGACTGCGCCAAAGAGGAGTGTCCGAACCCGGACTATGATGAAAAATACAAGCTCGTAAATTATTCAATGTAACATTCTTATCTTGTTTAACCAAATAATCTAACAACTTCTTGCTAACACCGGTTGCCTGGCACCCATTATAGTCCATATTAAGTTTATATTCCCCTTTAAGACCTTTAACAGCTCCGATTAATTGTTTCGCAATACCGATTGGTTCACCTGTTGTAGAACTTCTTTCTAATACAACATTAGGTTTAATCATATAGTTGCCTCTGGCATTTTTTGCGTGCATCTCTATAAGTCCCTTAGTTTTTGAGAATAGTGATTGGAAAGTGTCACCGTTTGCTTTTGTCATGAATTGTTCCATAACACCGTTGCCTCTGTTAAATATCTTAATCTCGGTACCGGCTTTAGTAACTCTCCTCAGACAATCACCGACATTTAATTTCCCATTTCCTGCAAATTCTCTTGCTATTGACATAAGACTTCTTACCATAATAATCCTCCATTAATTTAATTACTTAATTCCCTATACTATTAATAAGTTTTTTATTATTTGAAAATTGCTAAAAATTTAGAAATGTCTTAATATTTCGTTACAAAATTTTAATTTTGAACATATATGTTTATGCTATCGTTATAATGCATGAGGGTAAAAAAGGAGAAAATATTATGAAAAAGACATTAGTGGTAATAACCGTTCTGAGCTTGTTTGCAGGTGTTGCAAACTTGTCAACTCAAGCCGTAACAACCGAAACAGGTAAAGATAGAGGATATATTTCAGTAAATACATCGGCTGAAACGGAAATAGCACCTGATGTTGCGGAAATATCGTTTGCTATAAAAACTTCTGATACAAAATCAATGCAAAAAGCTACAAATACAAATAAAGAAATTTCCGATAAAGTTTACTCCGAATTGAAATCAATGATTAACCCCGCTCTCGGAGATTATATCAAAACTTCTAATTTCAACGCATCGCCGATTTATACTTATACAAATTCCAAAAAAAACTTGGATAAATACGAAGTTTCAAACAGGGTAACGGTTCACACAAAATCTATAGATAACGTAGGCAAAATGATAGACAAAGCAATAACTGCCGGTGCAACCAACGTTGACAGTCTGTCATTTTCGGTTTCTAACTACGAATCACATTGCGACGAGCTTATCGCAAAAGCAGCGAAAAAGGCTTACAACAGAGCAAATTTACTTGCAAAAGTTATGAATACATCTGTTACCGGAGTAAATAACCTTAGTACAAGCTGCAGCGCAAACGGCGGTTCTCAGCCGAGATTGTATATGGCAAAGAATATGCTTGCCGCAACTGCAGATTCCGCTTCGGAATCCGATTCCGGAATGACGATTTCAAATGGTGTTATAAAGATTAACGCAAACGTTAACGGTTCGTTTTTTGTAAAATAGACACGAGGCTGAATTTCCGGTTATTCAAAGGTACGGTACAATTTAAACAAAATAAAAGAGGATAACAACAGTTATCCTCTTTTATCTGCCGATGGCCGGGGTCGAACCGGCACGTAGTTGCCTACACCAGATTTTGAGTCTGGCACGTCTACCAATTCCATCACATCGGCTTATTTAATTTTCAAGCTCTTAGCCTTTGTATATGTGATGGAATCGGTTATCTTGATTTCTCCGCTGTATAAAACCCTATCCACCCATATATTGTGATACCTCACCGCTACGGTCAGCCATCACATCGGCTTATTTAACTTGTCAACGTAAATTAATTAAACCAAAAAATAATTTAAATTTCAATTCCTATTTTTACTTTTTTCCAAATGTTCTTATAAACTATACTAAGGTCAGTTAAAATTTGGCCTAAAAGAAAGAATAATGTCGTTATGAAAAACTTACTATTCCTAACTATATTAATGATATCTCTGGCGATTAACCCGCTTTGCTCCGCTTCCACTTTTGAAGGCGGTGTAAGTGCCGAAGGAAACGGATATTCCAGCAGAATCGTCGATAAACATACCGGACTCGGCGTTAGCGGTGCTCAAATTACCTTACCTAAACAGCGCTATTCAACCATGACCGACTCTGACGGGTATTTTGAATTGAATACCAAAGTTAACGGCACCTCCATTCTCTCTGTCCAAAAACCAAACTATAAACCATATTCTGTTACTGTTACAGACCAAACCCTTTCTGCACCCATTGTTATCGGGATTGAAAAGTCTAATACCGCCGATTTAGTCGTCGATTCCAATATGTATCATCTTGGTGATAACAACTTCTCTGACCTCTCAGCTAATGCCGGCGAATTCCGCATGCAGTCCATAGGACCGTTCTATTCTAAGCGGTTTATTCTTAAAAACCTCAAATTTAACCAGCCTGTATTCCTCGTAATAGGCTCAATCATTGGTATTGATACCGAGATGGCACGATCAATCGGACAAAATCAGATTGATAACGCTTTTTCATCGCCTCCGGAAATATTTTTTAACGGAAACAAAATCTCCGAAATACAAATTAACGGCGATGGTCAAAGAATCAAAATCCCGCACTCGCTTATCAGAAGAAATCAGGTAAATGAAGTTACTATAAAGACCGGAAGAAACCTTATGCAAACAGCCTATATTGACTACGATGATATAGAATTTATGAACATCTTCCTCGAAAATTAAGTGCTACGCACGTAGAAAAGGGTCGGATTGCATCGGCTAAAGACTACTGGTTGGAATAAAGTCTACAGGCAATCCTCAATAGTGGAACTACCAGACCTTCACGGGGGTGCTACGCACGTAGAAAAGTGTCGGGTGACATCGGCTAAAGACTACTGGTTGGAATAATAACTACAGGTCACCCTCGAAGTGAGTCTACAAGACATACGCGATAAACGGATAAAGTGTCGTATTGCACCGGCTAAAGACTACTGGTTGGAATAAAGTCTACAGGCAATCCTCAATAGTGGAACTACCTGACCTTCACGGGGGTACTACGTACTGGGATAAATAATTTTCTTCTCCTTATCTGCCTTAAACTTTATGATGGAAGGTTTATTAAATGTTCCGAAACATTATTAAACCCCACTTTATTCCTAGGTCTTAAATTACTACTAAGTCCAATGTTTCCATTCTCAAATAATAATATTATGATAATGAATCCTCATCGCTCAAATATTTCCTCTCATTTTGAGAGGATTTTTTTTGTGCCACGCACGTATATAATGGTCGGGTGCTAAGCACCTATTTATGGGTTTAACCAGTCACATTTCATACACATACAAAAACTCCCTGCTTTTGCAGGGAGTCTCTTTCGTAATTAAACTTTTTCTTCGACCTTTTCCGGTTCTTTCTTTCCGGCTTTTCGTTCGAATACAAGCTTTTCTTTGCCTTCGCCTTCAGAATTATCCAGTTTCAGAAGGATTGTATCGCCAGGCTGGTAAGCATTGGACAAGATTTCCTCTGCAAGCTGGTCTTCAATCTTTCTCTGAATCAGTCTTCTCAAAGGTCGTGCACCGTAAGCTTCGTTATAACCGTCTTTTGCAAGATAATCTTTAACTTCATCGGTTACTTCGATAGAAAGTTCTCTTTCGGACAATCTCTTGAATAAATCTTTCATCATCAAGTCAACTATTTGTCTGATTTCTTCCTTGCTCAGATGTGAGAACACGATTATATCGTCAATACGGTTCAAAAATTCCGGTCTGAACGCTTTTTTCAGTTCTTCATTGACGGTATCTTTGAGTTTTTCGTATTTATCTTTTTTAGCATCATCGGCAGAAGCAGAGAACCCTAACTTGCTCTGGGTTGTAATCATACTTGCACCGACGTTTGATGTCATAATGATAATTGTATTCTTGAAGTTAATATGTTTCCCTTTTGCATCGGTCAAACGTCCGTCATCAAGGATTTGCAGAAGTATATTAAATACATCCGGATGAGCTTTTTCAATTTCGTCGAACAAGATTACCGAATAAGGTTTCTTGCGGACTAATTCTGACATATGACCGCCGTCGTCGTATCCGACGTATCCCGGAGGTGAGCCGATGAGTTTAGCGGTAGAATGTTTTTCCATAAATTCTGACATATCTACACGAATCATATTGTCTTCACTTCCGAAAACAGCTTCGGCCAAAGCTTTTGCAAGCTCTGTTTTACCTACACCGGTAGGACCTGAGAAAATGAAGCTTCCTATTGGTCTGTTCGGTGATTTTAAGCCGACTCTTGCACGTCTAATTGCTTTTGATATAGCAGTTACAGCGTCAGCCTGACCGATAACTCTTGCGTGAAGAGTGTCTTCCAATCTCATGAGTCTTTCTGATTCGCCTTCTGTAAGCTTGGTAACAGGAACACCTGTCATTGTAGCTATGACCTGTGCAACATCATCTTCCGTAACCGTTGGTTTGTTGGCATCATTCTGTTTGCGCCATTCTTCGGAAACCTCACGAATCTTATCTTTCATATTAGCTTCGTCATCACGCAATGCCGATGCTCTTTCAAACTCTTGGTTTCTTATTGCTTCTTCTTTTTCACGAATAATATCTTTAAGTTCTTTTTCAAGCTCTTTACCTTCCGGAGAAAGCGTACAGAATTTAAGTCTTACTTTTGAACTTGCTTCGTCGATTACGTCGATTGCTTTGTCCGGTAAGAATCTGTCGTTTATATATTTGCTTGAAAGTTTTGTCGCAGCTACAATCGCATCGTCGGAAATTATTAAATTGTGATGTTCTTCATACTTTGATTTTAGGCCTTTAATGATTTCAATTGTTTCGTCAATTGTAGGTTCTTCAATGATTACCGGCTGGAATCTTCTTTCAAGTGCCGAATCTTTTTCTACGTATTTTCTATATTCGTCAGAAGTTGTTGCACCTATGACCTGAAGTTCGCCTCTTGATAAAGCCGGTTTAAGGATATTTGCGGCGTCAATCGCACCTTCAGCTGCACCTGCACCGATAAGCGTGTGCATTTCATCAATAACAAGAATTACGTTTCCGGCTTGTCTGATTTCATCCATTATCTTTTTAAGGCGTTCTTCGAATTCGCCTCTGTATTTTGTACCTGCAATCAACAGCCCCATATCAAGCTGAATGATTTTCTTTCCGTCTAAAATATCAGGTACTTCATTATTAACGATTCTTATAGCCAAACCTTCAGCGACTGCTGTTTTACCGACACCGGGTTCACCTAAAAGAACCGGATTATTTTTTGTTCTTCTTGCAAGAATCTGTATTACACGTTCAATTTCTTTTTCACGTCCTACAACAGGGTCAAGTCTAAGTTCTGATGCGGCAAGCGTTAAATCTGTACCGTATTCATCAAGACTAGGCGTTTTAACTTTACTTCCGGAAGACGAGGTCGATGCATACGAACCGCTCCCAGAGCCTGTGCTTGCGCCTGCGCCGGCAGTCGGTTTTGAATCTCCGAGCATTTTAACTACATTAGTTCTTATTTTATTTAAATCTACACCGAGGTTTTCAAGTACACGAGCGGCAACGCCTTCGCCTTCTCTGATTAAGCCAAGTAACAGATGTTCCGTGCCTATATAATTATGTCCCAATTGTCTTGCTTCGTCCCAGGACAGCTCCAAAACTCTTTTGGCTCTGGGAGTAAACGGTATTTCCACCGCTACAAAACCGGAACCTCTTCCTATAATCTTTTCAACTTCAACTCTTGCATCTTTGAGATTAACTCCCATTGATTTGAGTGTTTTTGCAGCAATACCGGTACCTTCGCCAATCAGACCGAGCAATATTTGTTCTGTCCCGACAAAATTGTGTCCCAGGCGGCGTGCCTCCTCTTGGGCTAACATAATGACTTTGATTGCTTTTTCTGTAAAACGTTCGAACATTTTATAAATTACCTCTTCTTACCGTAAGTTAAATACATTTTAACCAAAAAAAGCTAAACTTGCAAGTATATCGGGTTTTAATTCAGCTTTATGGTGTAGTAAAAATTTTTGGTAATGAATTTGTAAATTTTTGTAACAATTTCTTCAAAATACCTAAAGTTTTCAAAAAAAAATGCCGATATATATACCGATACAACTAAAGAAAATTCGGAGGGATTATGACAGTTGACGTAGTACGAATACAAAACGAT
>Ga0310690_10000330_pt1 | contig 106328 bp, 99 predicted proteins | sample AusTroGonzalo_MG_2_FD_207661 | JGI IMG/M metagenome (GOLD analysis project Ga0310690, IMG submission 207661) | Bovine rumen microbial communities from tropical cattle in Woodstock, Queensland, Australia - Gonzalo_04 (v2) (version 2) | ecosystem: Host-associated > Mammals > Digestive system >...
ACCTGCCATTGGCGTACCGATACCAGGAGCCTCTGTAGTGCCGCAACAGAAGCTGATTATCCTTCTCGCCGGTCGAAAAAACATATTCAACGCAGATTTCGGCCAGTTCATTTCTGTTAATCGGCTGGCGTCCGCCCTTGCTGCCATTTTCGCGACTTGTTTCTGCAAGATGGGCGATCTCGTTGTTCGCAAGCTCTCCGGCATCCGTCTTGAGCTCGGGATCAACGTCTTCAATTCCGGGGAGAATCCCGGAGTTGTTTTCCGAAGCAACAGCCTCGGCGTTCGTGGGGGTAGATTCCATAGCGGTAATCTCCTGTGTCGGGATGGTTTTGAGTTCGTTTTGAGCTTGTGGTGTGACCTCAGTATTAGGTGTGAGGGGGTGCCCCGCCGAAGTGGGGCTGGTTTTGGTTTTGTTAGACATGGCATGGTCCTCCGTCTTTGTTGATGTAGATCAAAGACTGGAATGTGCCCTTGTCGGGGCGGTAGATTCCAGGCAGGCGGCTGAGGCGGGCGGGATTCGACGTTGCTTTATCGAACCCGAGCGGAGCGATCTGGGCAAAGAAATCCTTTTTCACGATCGCATCCCATGTCGCCTGGTCCTTGACGGCTTCACCTCTGGGAACATCCACGACTTTAAGAAGAGAGTGGATGCTCTTCCCAGCGGAGAACGTCATTGAGACCGGCTTCAGTCCAAGTCCGCATATCAGCGGAATCTGCTGATCCAGCGGGAGCGAATCCGACTCCAACAGAATGTAAGAATATTCTTTGACGTTCGTGTTAGAACGGAAGCTTCCCTTTTCATCGGGATTTCCCGTCAGCGGATTGATGACGAAAAACGGGTACCGTTCCCCAAGATCAATAAGCTTTGACAGCTGTTCTTGGGGGTCGGGCTCGTTCTCAATACCATTGAGCATCCTGTTGAAAAACTCGAGCCATTCCTTAACAGGCTTAATATGCTGGGGCTGGTAGAATTTCGATTCCATTTCATGCCCGATGTAAAGTTTGTCGTCGGGTTTGAAAACGGTTTTCAGAAACGACAGCATATCGCGCCTGTGTTCCGAGCCTTCAATTCCAGCAATTGGCGGAACAAGCTCGAACTGCGGGTTCGACAACGCGCGTACCTCCAAGCTAAACGGATCAATTGATACGCCGCCTTTTTCGATCAGAGCGGACTGAAGCTGTTCAGCACGTTCCTTGTTTTCCGCAAGGATACGCCCTGCGGCGGCGGCCTTGGTCATCGGCTCGCGCGGTTTTACTCCGCGTGTACCATTGTTCCGGCCCTTTTCGCCAGAGAAAGCCTTGGTGACAGCCTCTTCGACTTCGTGGGGCTTGAAGTCGCGGTCAATGGCCGAAATCGCTTCAATCGCTGCGTCCGCTGACAATCCAAGATTCCGGCAAGAGTTAGCCAAACCAAGGGTTGCGCCGTGCAAGCCATCTCCACGCTTCGGCAACTTTGCCTTAGCTTCCTGTAACTGCTGCCTACGACGACGTTCTATCCAAGGCTGAACTCTCATAATTCACATCCTTTCATCAGGTTATAAACGCTCTCCGCAGAAATGCGAATCGCCCGAGGAGAGTACTGCACGCGAGTCAGGCGACCAGTGGCCAGGTAACGGTCAACAGACTGGACCGAGACGCCCAGTTCTTTAGCCGCTTCCTTACGCGTCATCGGCTTTTTCGGCGGAGGCGCATTTTTTTCGGGCGTAGCGCCCGGGTTATAGCTTTCAAGGGCTCGTATCAAAGCCCCAGGACTGAGTCCCGAGATGTACGGCGACAGCATGGTTGCTGCAGCCGTGACGATCTCGGCCGGAGGACTGAATGTAACAGTCATCTTCTGAATCTCCTTCTGTTTGTCGAGGCACAAACAAAACAGAATGGTTAGTGATTAACAAGCATTTGCCTCTACTTTGAAGAGGTTCTTGACCACAAACAGTATAAAAAACAGAGAGATAAGCTCACTTTTTTAGAAAATCCTCTGTTTTCTTTACATAATTAGGATGTCATTTTGCAATTAAATGTATCGTCTTTGCATAAAATACATTGGCAAATGGCTTCTTATCGGGCTATCCGCGAGGCAAACCTCACGGCATTACGCCCGACCGTACACGGTTGAATAAACCGAACCGGACGCTAAACGCCTCTTTATACGGTCTCGCGCAGGATATTGAACCCGCGGGGGGAAAAATAACCTCTTCGATCCATCCTTATATCTGCAGGCAACTTGCAAAAAAAAACTATTTCTTATATCGCAGAAGCTTTGCGAGGTTGTCTTTTGCCGTATCAATAGCATAATCAACAGTATTTCTGCTGTAGCCGTATTTGTTACAAAACTCTTCTGTAGTCCCTTGAAAGTCTAATCTTTTTGCGAGAATCTCAGCCAGGTGATAAATATGAACATCCTCTGGATCATCGAAATAATGCATATTGTCTTCTTCTGTTTCTATTTCACGCTCGTTATTGTCTTCATCAAGAAGCTGTTGAGCATTATTAATTGGTTCATGCGAACCGTATATCTTTCTGCGTATTTTTCTTTTTTTTTCTTCATATATTGTATCGTTTTTGATGTTTTTCTGATTTTCTATTTCTCTTATTTTCCTTTCTCTTTTTTCTTCTATTTCATAAAAATGCGGAACTAAAATATCGAAAGCCCATTGATAAAAAAAATCGTCCGTTTTGAACACAGCTTCTTCATATCCTCGAAGAGGTCTGTGGCTCTCGCCGTTAGCTTTATCGGTTCTCAAATAAGTGTTCCATCCAGAAAGCATATCTCGCAAATAGCTATCTGATTTTTTAATCTTCTTAATAGTCCCCAAGTAGCTCTTACCATACTCATCAAAAGCTTTTTTTATTTGAGTAACACAAATCTCTCTTGATAATTTTCTGTGACTGTATTTTGCTTTATCCTCATTCATCTTGTTAAAAATTAAATTTGTATGCATATTCAGCATTGCGTCATTCTTGTTCATAATCTCATTTTTTCCAGATTCAAAATAGTCCTTAAGGCGATAATAATTGTAACTCATTTCGCCAACTTTTCTTTTTAGATCATATAATCCTTTTGTGTCATCGAAAAGCTCTTGAACATTTCCAAACTCTCTATAAATCTCCATTATATCTGTTATAATATTGTTAATCAAGTCAACGAATAAAAAAACTAGTTCTTGAGCTTTGATAGGAATAGGAATGTCAATTGGAAGAGGATTAACTCCCTCTACACAAAAGCCTAAGTTGTCCACCCTATCTAAATCATCTTCAAAGCTTGCTTTTTCTGCCAAGAAATTGAGTAGAAGATTAACTGCTCTTTCTATATTTTTTAAGTCACTTTCCAAATCATTTCCCAACGCCTCCAATTCGTTTTTATAATAATTTAGTATATTTTCTCTATTCTTATCAACCTCTTCCTTACACATTTCTTCTATAACGCTTCGCCATATTATCTTGTTTAAGACCTCTATATCGCTATGAAAAGCATCTTTGTATTCTTCAATCTCACTAATAGTTTTTATGTATTTAATGTTTGGATTAGAACGTTTGTTGTTTTTGCTCATTTTTCAATCACATCTTTCATGTTTGCTAATAGTTGTCTGATCATTTCGATAGGCAGCGTGTCGGCCAGTTTGCGGAATCTGGCTCGTTCCGGTTCCTCTTCGTGATCCGGCAGCGCTTTCGGAGTGAAGAACGAGAGCTGTTTCATCCCGCGCCGCTTGTCTTCGAGTGTAGCGTGGTCGGAATAATGCTCGGTCATTGCTGGAGTCATATGGCCGACGATAGACTGCACGACCGAAATCGGGATGCCCGCCAGACCAGCATAGTAACAGAACGTATGGCGGCAGGAATGAAGGTCCTTCACGCTGATTGCCCGTGTGCGTCCTTCCGGGATTCGGGTGGTCTGAATGCCGAGCCCTTCAAGGAATTTTTTTACTCTGTAGGAAACGCCATCCGAGTTCGATAGGTACATTCGAGCATGTTCGGGGAACACATATTCGGAATCCCCCGCGTGCGGCATCGAGATTATGAGGTCGTAAAGCTGATCTGAAATCGGGATTTTCACCTTGACTCCGGTCTTTCTGGTCTTACGAACGATCAAGCGTTGTTCCAAGTCAATGTCGCTCCATTTGAGCGTACAGATGTCACCTTCGCGCAGGCCGGTCCAAACCGCCATCATGAACAGAGGTCGAGTGAAGTTGTCGAGGTTGTCGTAGATGAGTTTTAGTTCTTCCGGCGTGAACGCCTCACGTGTCTCGTCTGTAACGTCCATTTTCAGAATGTCTGCAAACGGGTTTGACTGCAAACCGGCATCTTCTTTCAGGAGATTGAACACCTCAGCACATGTGACCTGATAGAAGTTGACTGTCCGAGGAGAAAGTGATTCTGTTCCCCTGGTCTGATAAGCGATTGTCTGGCCTATTCGCTTGCCTTTTCCCGAACGGCTGTATGAAACGGCTTTGTCATACTTGCCGGATTCTCGTAGCAAGGCAATGTACCCCTCGGCGTGTTTCTTTTCAACATCTGCCAGATTGAGGATATCCGGGTATTCGTTACGCATGAACGCAAGGAAATCTCGCCATACGCCGCGTTTCAGCCCCAGCTTCTTTTCGGCGGGAATTCTCTTACGCGGTTTTTTCAAGGAAAGCTCGAACGCATCGTCCAGGGAGATCTTTTTGCCTCCGGTCAGATCCTCCCGGAACGTTTCGTACAGAGCTTTCACGCTTTTTAGCCCGGCAGCCTGTGCTGCCTTCTCCCGAACCGTGCGTTCAAATGCCTCTGCCTGTCTTTGGCTCTTCGCTCCCTCACAGGTTCCGAAGTAACGTTTCCCGTGGTGCATGAACTCATAGTACCACGCGCCACCAGCCTTCTTTTGCTTGACCATGTTTTCCGATCTCCGAGATGTTTTTTGGTCACGATAGATGTCGTGAGAAACTATATGCTCTCTCCTGGTATTTGTCAAGCAGGTTTTACGGAAAAATTACGGAAAAACGCAGATTTTGGAACAAATCGAGCTCAATCAAGGCTCTCTCCTAAAGAGCAGGTCGCGGGTTCGACTCCCGCCGCCGCCGCCATTTTTATTGCCGTTTTAAGCTCAAAAAAGGTTGATTTGATAGAAAGTGACAATCTGTGATATTTCACGATTTTTCGTGGTTTTGCGGAAAAAATCGTGAAAAAATCGTGAAAAATCCTTGAGCTCAAAACTTCAGTCTCCGAGCTCAAGGTAAAAAGGAGGGAGGAGGAAAAAGCCACAATTGCTTTGAGGTTGGCCTCCTTGCGATACGTCTTTTTCCCTCATGTTTCCGACAACAGGAAGACGTTTTGTGGGACAAGCGTTCCCAGAAAACGTTCTCACCTCAAATCCTCCTCACTGGAAGCCGTTTTTGAACTTAAATCGTGAAAAAATCGTGAAAAACAGGCCCCTGTTACCTTTTGTCGGGTGGCAGTACCCATGTTTCAGGATTCCCGAATCTGCCTGTTTTTTTCCTGTTTTTCCGCAAAAAGCCTTGATTTCTTCCGTCTTAAGGTTATTTTTTATACTTAGAGTATCAATTTCAACGTTTCGATCCCGAGGTCACGATGGCGCACTGGCTTGACAAGAAAAAGATGTCGGAAGAAGACATCAAGCTTCAGTTCATCACGCCTACCATTCACCGAAAATGGGGGCTCGACTCCATCACGATGGAAACGAATGTCCAGCTGACCGACGGCAAGATCGAGATCAAAGGCAACACACCTGTTCGCAAAAAGCCCAAAAGAGCCGATTATGTCCTGTATCAGAGCCCGTACAATCCGATTGCCGTTGTTGAGGCCAAGGACAACAAGCATACCGTATCCGCCGGGCTTCAGAAGGCCAAGGGATATGCGAAAATGCTGGACGTACCGTTTGCCTACAGCTCGAACGGGGATGCCTTTTACGAGTTCGATTTCCTGACCGGGGAGGAACGCCTAATTGAGCTTGACCAGTTCCCGTCACCTGATGAGCTGAAAAGCCGTTATCGCCGCGAGGTGAACTCCGGGAAAGGTCTGACCCCGGATGAAGAAACAATCATGGCGCAGCCCTATTATTCTGGACAGAACACCTATCCACCCCGGTATTACCAACGCGTGGCAATCAACCGCACGGTGGATGCCATTGCAAGAGGCCAGCAACGCATTCTTCTTGCCATGGCGACCGGGACGGGAAAGACTTACACTGCTTTCCAAATCGTTTATCGCCTGCTGAAAAGTGGCATGAAGAGAAAGATTCTGTACCTTGCTGACCGAAACAATTTGGTCGATCAGTCCATTGAGCAGGATTTTGCTCCGTTGGGCAAAACGATTCACAAGGTCGATTACAGCAAGGACGACCCCACGACCATTACCAGCTACGAGGTCTATTTCGCGCTATATCAGCAGCTGATCGGGGATGGCGGAGCCAAGCATTATGAAGAACTCTTCAAACCGGAGTTTTTCGACCTTGTCATCGTCGATGAATGTCATCGTGGTTCTGCCGCCGAGGATAGTCAATGGCGCACTATTCTGGAGTATTTCAAAGATGCTACTCAGATCGGCATGACCGCCACGCCAAAGGAGACCAAGTACATTTCCAACATTGACTACTTCGGCGAGCCGCTCTATTCCTACAGCCTCCGCGAAGGCATCGAGGATGGTTTCCTTGCCCCGTTCCGCGTCATCAACCTCAAGACCAACATCGGCGACGGCTGGCGTCCCACGCTCGGACAACGCGACATCAATGGCGAGTTGATCCCGGATCGAATTTACAACAATCTGGACTACGACTACAACATCATCCTTCAGGATCGCATTGATGAGGTCGCGGTGGAAATCACGAACTACCTGAAGGAAACGGACCGCATGGCAAAAACGATTGTTTTCTGCGCCAACGAGGACCATGCGGAGCGTATGCGTTGTGCCCTAGCGCAATGTAATGCGGACATGATGAAAGTCAATCCTGACTACGTCGTGCGCATCACTGGAAGCGACGACTACGGCAAGAACAAGTTGAAGGAGTTTATTTCCGTGCGTGCCGAATACCCGGTCATTGCCACGACTTCCGAATTGCTCACCACGGGGACCGACTGCAAGATGACAAAGCTCATCGTCCTGGACCAGCGGATCAATTCCATGACCAAGTTCAAGCAGATCATCGGTCGCGGCACCCGGATCAGGGAGAACAAGCTCTTCTTTGTGGTCATGGACTTCAGAAACGTTTCCCGGCTCTTCGCTGATCCCGCCTGGGACGGCCCAATTGAACAGTGCGACGGCTACGGCAAGGATGCTCTCCCGCCCAAATCGGAATCCGACCAGCAGAAACCGCCGCTCCCGCCAGATTTGCCGCCTGATCTGCCGCCTGATCTTCCGTCGTACAAGCCCTTCGTAGATGCCAACGGCTGCAAGGTCTTCATCGTCCAGAAAACTGTTTCCGTTTACGATGCAGACGGCAAGCTGCTTCGTCAGGAGGATATCATCAACTACACCAAGTCAAGCGTCCTCGGTGAGTATTCTTCCCTTGCCAGCTTCATCTCCACATGGGACGCCGACATGAAAAAAGAAGCCATCCGTTCTCTGCTGGACGAACACGGAATCAACCTGGAGAGAATCAAGGCGGAAATGAAGATGGATGACGTCGATGATTTCGATTTTCTCTGCCACGTCGCCTACGACCAGAAGCCGCTTACCCGGAAGGAACGTGTGGATAATGTCCGCAAGCGCGACTGTCTCTCCAAATACGGCCCCGAAGCTCGAAAAGTCCTGGAGGCCCTGCTCGATCACTATGCCAATTACGGCGTGTATGAGATTGCCGAAATGAAGGTCCTCCAGCTCGACCCGATTAATAAGCTCGGCACTCCGCCCCGCATCGTCGGCTTCTTCGGCGGCAAGGACGGCTACATGTCTGCTGTCCGCGAGCTCGAACATGAACTTTACAACTACCCCGCAGGATAATTCATGAGCGATATTTCCAGTTTTGTCAAACGCATCCGAAACGTTATGCGAAACGATGCTGGCATCAACGGCGATGCACAGCGTATCGAACAGCTCGCATGGATGCTGTTTCTGAAAGTCTACGATGCAAAGGAACAGGACTGGTTTCTGAGCGACGACAACTATCAGTCCATCATCCCTGACGAGTGCCGCTGGTGCCATTGGGCGCACGACGACAAGACCGGAACGGTTCTGACCGGGGACGCTCTGCTTGATTTCGTGAACAACACTCTGTTCAAGACGCTGAAATCACTCCTCGTTGATACGAATACCCCCATCAAAAAAGCTATCGTCAAGACCATTTTCGAGGACGCCAACAACTATATGAAAAATGGCGTTCTTCTACGTCAGGTCATCAACATCATCGACGAACTGGATTTGGACGATTACGAGGAGCGGCACGCATTCGGCGATATTTACGAGTCGATTCTTCGCGAACTCCAGAGCGCAGGTTCTGCCGGTGAATTCTACACGCCCCGTGCAGTGACCGATTTCATGGCGCAGATGATAGCGCCCAGCCTCGGCGAAAAAGTCGCTGACTTCGCCTGCGGCACAGGCGGTTTCCTGACGAGCTGGTTGAAGGCGTTGAAGCCGCAGGTCAGGACGACGCAGGACCAGATTCTTTTCGATCATTCCATCTTTGGCATTGAGAAGAAGCCCTTCCCGTACATGCTCTGCATCACGAACCTGCTTTTGAATGGAATGGATATACCCAATATCAAGTATGACAATTCGCTCGAACATGAAGTCCTTGACTATCAGGAGAGCGACTGCTTCGACGTCGTCCTGATGAATCCTCCGTATGGCGGGCACGAACTCCCTTCGATTAAAAAATTCTTTCCCACTGCGCTGGCAAGCGGCGAGACTGCCGACCTGTTTACCGTGGTTATCATGTATCGCCTGAAACAGAATGGTCGATGCGCCGTCATTCTGCCGGATGGATTCCTGTTCAACACGGAACCGACCAAGACTGCCATCAAGAGAAAACTTCTCTCCGAGTTCAATCTTCACACGGTGGTCAGGATGCCCGGCAGCGTCTTTTCTCCGTACACGTCCATCACCACGAACATCCTGTTCTTCGACCGCACCGGCCCCACGAAGGAAACGTGGTTCTACCGCCTCGATATGCCGGAAGGCTACAAACACTTCTCGAAAACCAAGCCGATGAAGCTGGAGCATTTCGATCCGGTTGTGGAGTGGTGGAACAATCGGCAGGAGATCGTTGTGGACGGTTTCGATAAGGCGAAAAAGTTCACGGCATCTGAGCTTCAGGCTCGGAACTTCGACCTCGATCTCTGCAAGTTCCCGCAGGAAGAGGAGGAAATCCTCCCGCCGCATGGCCTGATCCAACAGTATCAGGAGAAACGCGCTGCCCTCAATGCCGACATCGAAAGAGTTCTGAACGACATCGTGAAGATACTGAACAATGAACCGACTGTTGAGGCAAATGATATTCTGGCTGAGCTCGAAGCGATGAAGGAATCGCAGCAATGACCGCGCAGCAGCTGAAGGCATCCATCCTCCAACTTGCTATTCAGGGCAAGCTCGTCCCTCATAATCCAGCGGACGAGCCTGCGTCCATACTCTTGAAGAGAATCAAAGCGGAGAAGGATGCCCTTGTCAAGGCCGGGAAGCTCAAAAAGGACAAGCACGAATCCGTCATCACCCGCAGCGAGGACGGACGCTACCTCGAAATGAAAGACGGCAAGACCACCGACATCACCGATGAAATCCCCTTCGACATCCCCGAATCCTGGGAATGGGTAAGGCTTGGATTTATTATTTCGTTGATATCGGGACAAGATTTTCCCCCCAGCGGCTACAATGATAGACAGAACGGGATTCCATACATAACGGGTGCAAGCAATATGGATCAGGGCAAGCTCATTGTGAATCGATGGACTACTTCGCCCTCATCCATTGCCTTACAGGGAGATTTGCTTATCACTTGCAAGGGTGCGGGTGTAGGGAAAATGGCTCTAATGTGCATCCCTCAAGCTCATGTTGCGCGGCAGATAATGGCGATTCGTCCCTTCTGTGGCGTGAACAATCGTTTCATTGGAATGTTTATTCAAGGCAATTTATCATCCGTTCGAAAACAAATGAACGGACTGATTCCCGGGATATCCCGGGATGTGATGTTAAATATCCTCTTTCCGCTCCCCCCTCTGGAAGAGCAAAACCGTATCGTGGCGAAGATCGAGGAGCTTTTGCCTCATATTGAGGAATACGGGAAGGCGGAGACGGCGCTCTCTACGCTCAATGCTGAACTGCCGGAGCAGTTGAAGAAGTCCATCCTGCAATGGGCGATCCAAGGTCGCCTCGCTCCCCAAGACCCGAACGACGAACCCGCCTCCGAACTCCTGAAACGTATCAAAGCCGAAAAAGCCGCTCTCATCAAGTCCGGCGAGCTCAAAAAGGAAAAACCGCTCCCCCCGATCACCGAAGACGAAATCCCCTTCGATATCCCCGATAATTGGGCTGTTTCACGGATAGGAGATTGCCTGACGTAGTGCGTTTTCTCCGTTCGCTCAGGAACAACGAGCTTCCAGTTCGGATAGTTCTCCTTGTACGCATTTGCACGCCAAGTCCAGTTACCGAGAGAAAGCGTGAAGTGCGTGTCGTCGTCCTTCTGCCAGGTCATGAGCTTGCCGGATTCGCCGAAGGCTTTCGTGGCAAGCAGGGCGAGCGGGAATGGAATCGTGACGCTACCCATGTCGAGAGGCATTGGGATGTTCGCCAGCTCCTTGCCGTTGGTCGCCGTGAATCCGTCACGACTTAGGTTGATTCCGCCGAGGACCTTGCGGACGTCCTGCCCTTTGTCTGCCAGTGGCGCGAGCATCGATAGAGCGGACAATGTATCGGCAGGAAGCTCCGTGACGTTGACATCCTGATCCGGGATATCATCCGATATGGGGAAGCATCCGTTCACGAGAGCGAGCTTGACGTCTTCAATGAAGACCTCGTCGTTTTCAACTGCCAGGTCCAGTATCTTCTTCTTGCAATTGCGGACGGCAAGGCGGAACTGCTCGAATTCGACGAGAACCGCAGGGAAGTCGTCTTCAAGTTCAGCGGTCATCTTGAATTCGATTTCTTCGACGACATTGCGGGTGCGGAAGAAGAGCGTGTTCGCCCGCCCTTCGATTTGGATCGCCTGGTACGTCTTAACGATGGACTTTCGGGAGACCAGTTTCCCCAGAGCAGCGAGCGCTCCGGCCAATTCGGTTTTGTTGAGTGTGATTTTCATTTTTGAAATCCTTTCGATGAGTTGGTGGTTTTATGGATAAAAAACTTCCAAATCCAGCAATAGACGAGGAGGAACAGAACGAATGCCGCCCAGCGAATCGGCCAGGTTAGCACGGACAGGGTATCGGCGAAGACTTCGGGTTTTTCCTTCGCCACGGTCTTGATGCCGTCTTCGATGCCGTCGCTGATTTTGTATGCTGCAATGACCGTACCGGCTGCTGCACCTCCGGCCAGAATCGTTTTCCACGGGATGACACGAACGGGTCTCGTCCGTTTCGGAAGAGGCTTCATGGGATGGTATGGGACGGCGGCTGTGGCAACGGCGGTTATCAGAGCAAGGAACAGAATCAGGATTCGTTTCATCGGATCGCCTCCAGCCTGCATTGCTTCCAGTATTCCTGGATCGCCTGATGAAGAGTAGCCGCTATTGCTTCTGGCAGGTCGTGACGAAGTGCAAGGAGATCGCGAATCGACCATACAGAGCCGCCGACCGCCAGGATGGCCCCGATTGTGTCACCGATGGGAAGCGGGCCGTCAGCAGCGGCGCATGCCGCGCCAACTCCGAGCTTCGCGGCGATTTTTCCAATGAGAGGACCGATGACACGTTGCAGTGCGTCCATCGTCGGCTTCAGGAACACGGCTTCCAAAGCCAAGCCACCGGTAGCATAGAGCGCGGATGTCATTGCGTCCTGCTGGATGTCCGATAGACTGTCGTGTGCCAGTCCCGGATTGATGCCGCATCCATAGACGGCGGCACCTTTCCGGCAGGAAGCGAGGATCGGGGCGTCTATCATAGCCGCAAGTTTCCGTTCCACCTTGTCCGAGCCGGTAATCTTGTCCCTGACGGCCAGATAGCACAAGTTCAGGAACGTCTGCGTACCGGTGAGTTCCGAGACAACCTTGGGGATGTTTCGTTCGGCCTCCTCGAAGAATGGTTTTGCCCGTTGGTCCAGTTCGCTCATGGACGTGATAGAGGCGGTTTCTCTGCTCCTGGACTTCAGGGACGAAAGTCCGCAGATGCCGAGGATGATGGCGACGCTAAGGCCGACGAAGAAAATCGTCCGCCCCAGCACTTGAAGTTTGTTTTTCATGTTTTTTCTCCTGTTTTGAGGTTGATTGTGCGGGAAACAAGACTGTATTTCCCTGTTCATCATATTCTTCCCCAAAAAGTGGCCGGAATTAAGCTTTTTTTTCGTTTCCGCCGTTTTTGCGGCGATATAGGGGGGGTGATCTTGCGGAAGCATAAAAGGGGAAAAGAAGCTCAAAAACGACTCGAACTGGTGCGAATTACCCGTCCAGTTTCTTTTTTTGCCGTCCTTGCGGCCGCGGATAGGTGTTGCCTGAATCCCGGAGAAAAATGCGGAAAAAGATGCCGATATATCGGTGGCTCTTCAAGACAGGATGTGACCGATTGCAACGTATTCATAGGTTTTAACTGCGGTCATAGTCGAGGTCGATCGACTGTTTGTTTCGGTTTCTGTTTTTTGTTGACGCGTATAGTAAAACGGGGACACTACATCAATTCAACCAAGACGAAAGGAATTGAAAACATGACACAATCGACGCAATCCAGGCTCTCCTGAGGTCTGACACAACCGTTTCCGAGGAACAGGCAAAAGGTATCCTTCGCTGTTGCAAACAGACGACCGCACGACGTCATCTGATCAACGCCAGGGATGCCATGTCAATCCTCGGAGACATTTCTCGGCCTACACTCAGGGCATTTGTGAAGCAGGGGTACTTACAGCAGATCAACTTCTCTTCCAGAAGAGTCCGTTTCGACGCGGACGAGGTCCAGCGTTTAGCTAACAACGGCGCCTCGGTCGGGATGAACGGAGCAGCGATGAAAACTGCCCGGATTGCAAACTGATAAGAGTACAACATGGGAGATCAGACAATGACGAAGGAGAAAAAGTCGTATCCGGAAATCAAGATGAACAACAGATCCCGGGAAAGATACCCCGTTCCGCCGGATATTTACCAGTTTGTCAAAGACAAGATGTGGTATCTGACTTTGGATGAACTCAAAAAGTATCTGGATGTCTCGAAACGTATTGCCAAGGCTCTGAGGAATGGTGTGCAGATAAAATTGCCTTATGACTGCCTGATGATCATGAGGTCCAACCTGGGATTCTATCGCCGTTATTGTCTCAGAAACCGGATCAAATGGGAGATCGAACAGTCTTGTAACAGGAAGGTGTATATTGAGTTAAATCAATACTTGGCAAAGGTGATTGCCGAGATGCCGGAGAATTTGGCAAAATTGGCGCGGGGCGGCTGGACGACAAGACATCTCAGGGAGTTGTGCCCTATACCGATTTGGGTAGACCAGATCCTCATATTTCAGTTACTCACGGAGCTGAAGAAATGGTACATAATCGTTCACGAGCGTTGGCCGGAGTTTGACCAGGCGCTGTTCAAAGAGACCGGGCTCTTTGACGACAAATCCGGCACCGAGAAAAAAAGCGGTTCAAGCGAACGGAGTTCGACCCCAAATCAGGGAGAGAAGAAAATGCCACGTTATTCACGCAAATCACCTTCTTCCATGAATAATTTTGCAAAGTTTTTGATAAATACGGGTATATTCCAGCTACCTTCCCGTGGTGCACCGCCACGTGTTAGGGGAATGTAATCTGAACCATCAATCGCACGGGCTGCCTGACTGTTCTGAAGATAGTCGGCGGCCTGTTTCTTTTGTCTAATCATCATCCCATTGCTATCACATCATAGGATCTTTTATTTCTGTTTTATTTTCTCCAAATATAGGGAAACGAAATTTTATACCATCGGTATAAAATCTTCATGCCCCACAGATTGGCTAAATGACTAGATATTTTCCATGTTCGTAATGAATGAAGATTTCGCGATTATCTCTAGTATATCCATCAGAAATGTCAGATTAAGGGCCATGCAGGCCACAAGAAAAGTGCCGGATGGGCATCGCATCCGCATCTTCTGTCTTGATGTCTCGCGTGTGCGCCCCGCGCATAGTCACATAAAAAAAAATGTAAGAATCTTTGTTTCGGGGCTTGCATTTTCGCGCGCGTGGGGATAAATTATCCGTTGGAACAGGCACCCGCTTGTGTGGAGTCTGTTTGTCTGATGCGCCCCGCAACCAAAATACAGAACTTCTTCGTGGTTGCCATGCTTATGTTCGTTGGTCCGTACAGTCAGTGTCTTTTTGCTGCCGGGAGTTCATACGTCCGGCAGGCATCGGCGTATTTTCACGCACAGCTTGAACCGCCGCCTCAAGCCTGTTTAACTGCACCTCGCGGCACCCGATTCGCGAGCTTAAACGATAAACAATCTTCCATGCGATCCGCCTTCCGCATCCTTGATTGGGATTCAGGAAGGCTTTTTTTGTGCTCAGCGGAAGAGCCATTCTCCTCGATTTGAATTTAATTGAACATATCATATGATGAAAGGTGAACTCAATATGGCGAACTATATTGTTTCCAGCGGCGAAGTCAGTAGCGGCATCATTCTCGAAGGCGTATCCATGACCATCCTTGATGGCGGCATGGCGGATACCACTACGGTCAATGTCCACGGCAGCATGTTTGTCTCCTCCGGCGGCACCGCGAATAGTACTACGGTCAACGAAGGTGGGCGTTTCTACGTTTCCTCCGGTGGCACCGCGAACAGCACCACGGTCAACTACCACTGCAGCATGTTTGTCAACGGCGGAACCGCAAACAGCACAACAATCAATTTTGGCCAGGGCGGAATGGACGTCTCCCGCGGTGGTGTAGCAAACAGCACTACGGTCAATGTCTACGGCAGCATGTTTATCTCCTCCGGCGGCACCGCGAACAACACCACGGTCAATGGCGGCATCATGCGGGTCAACAGCGGGACCGCGAGTAGCACGACGGTCAACAAGGGTAGCATGTATGTCGCCTCCGGCGGCATAGCAACAGAAATCGTTGAAAACGGCGGGTATGTGAATGTCGGAGATGGCGCTATTGTGTCCTTTGCTTCGAATTCGTTCTCAGGACTCGTTCTTTCCTCTTCTCAGGCTGCTTCTGTCCATTCCGGCACGACGGCAAACAGTACAATGATCGCCTCCAATAGGGGCTGTCTCTCCGTTTCCTCCGGCGGAATCGCAAACAGTACCACGGTCAACCCCGGCGGCAGCATGTACGTACGCTCCGGCGGAAAACTGACGGGAAGGATTATTCGCCTGCCCGGGGGTGTTGTTTCCGCTTACGAAGGATCAATTATAGATTTCGATTTATCGCGAGTATGGCCTGGAGCCGGAGCAAGAATAAATGATCTTGCTGCAATCAGCGGCTCTCCGGTCTATACGATTACAGTCAATGCAGATCAGGCGGAAGGGGTTTATACACTCGCGGAAAACGCGGACAGTATCAATCAGGCCATCACCATCGTCAATACAAGTGGAGAAGAACTCGGTACACTTTCGACAGGAGAGACCATTATCATCTCAAATGTTGCCTATACTCTCAATCTTTCAGACAGCATATTATCCCTGAAGGTCGGAGAAAACAACACACCATCTCCGTATACATCCGATGGACTTGTCATAAACAACAGCGAAAGAGTAACAGTTAGGGACAAAGAACTATACCACGATACACTCATTGTTTCCCGTGGAAGTATGACCGTTTCCTCCGGCGGCACGGCGAATAACACTACGCTCTTCGGTATTTTATTAGGCGATATTAATCTTTGCATGTTAACCATATTTCCTGGAGGTGTAGCAGACGATACAACTCTCGGCTTCAGGGGCCGCATGGTTGTCTTCAACGGTGGCACGGCAAAAAATACAGTAATCAACAATAGTTGCAATATGGAGGTTTCCTCCGGCGGCATCGTGAACAGTACTACGGTCAATTCCGGCGGTCGCCTGTTTGTTTCTTATGGCGGCTCCGCCACTGAAATCTTGGAGAATGGGGGGCATGTTGATGTCCAGGAAGGCGCAAATGTCACGTTTGTCTCCCACACGCTCTCGGGACCGATCTGTGGAGATATAACAATTCACTCCGGGACAGTAGCTGACAGTACCTTTTTTTATGGCGGTTACATGTCCATCTTCTCCGGGGGAATAGCAAACAATACAGTGAATTCAAGACGTTATAATGGGGAGGAAAGTGTAATAAAAGTTTACTCCGGCGGAACCGCCAATGTCACCACGTTAGACAACGGCGGAACATTGTTTGTTTCTTCCGGTGGAACTGCCAATGTCACCATATTAAATGAAGGAAAAATGTTTGTTTCCTCCGGTGGCACGGCGAATAGCACCACGGTCAACGACGTCAACTGCAGCATCGACGTCTACCCCGACGGCACGGCGAACAGCACCATTGTCAACTCCCGCGGCCGCATGGCGGTCTTCTCCGGCGGTACGGCGAGCATTGTGTTCAATCCCTGGCAGGGAGAGATTGATTCCAGTGCAGGCGCGGAGATTACATATCTTGAACGTGACGCCAAAGTCTATTACGGAAACTACATCGGATTGGTCAGCAAAGCCGACATCATGGATTCTCTGAGCATTGAATGGAGAGGTAGCGCAATCGTGTATTCCGGCGGCACGGTGAACAATACCACGGTCATATCCGGCGGCTATCTCATTGTTTCCAGCGGCGGCATGGTGAACAATACCACGGACATCTCCGGCGGCTATCTCATTGTTTCCAGCGGCGGTACCGCTACCGGGAAGATGGCGTTTGAAGTCGGTGCGGTCGTTTCTGTTTATAACGGCGCGGTCCTCGACTTCGATATTTCCGGGCTGACGGCGGAGGCGGGAGCGCGGGTGAACAACCTCGCGATCATTCAGGGGGCACCGAAGTACACGCTCACAGTCTCAGCGGAACAGACCAGCGGCATTTACACGCTTGCGGAGGGCGCGGCAGACTTCAACGGCACGCTCACGGTACAGAGTGTGTCTGGCGAATCGTTCGGCAGGTTCGCGGTCGGGGAAACGCTCAAGGTCGGTTACAACAGCTTTATTTTGAGCTTAACAGATTCCGTGCTCTCCGTAACAGTCGAGGTACCGGACATGACGCCGACAGCATCGGAGGGGACCCCGGAACAGGTCTCATGGGAAGACAGCGGCGCGAACAGCTATATCGTGGAGTATTCGTTGGACAACTTCGAGCATGTGATCCAACTGGTTACGACAGGGGACGCGATTGACTCTCCTGAGCTCCCCGCCGGAAGCTATCAATGGCGTGTAAAAGCGGATGCCAATAGCGATTGGGCGGTCGGGAATACGATTGTGTCTGAAGCTGAATCCGATGAACCAAAGGTCGTACAGAGCAACGAGGACGGTAACGACGACCTGTTCTTTGCCACGGCGAGCGGGGCGTGGGAGAACATCTATTACGCACAGCACGTCGGATCGATCAATGACTGGACGGGAACAAATGAGATGGTCTCCGCAGCTGGCAAAGGACGAATCCAGAACCTCTTCTTCGGTTCGTTCGACCCGAACGTACTGTGCCTGACAGACAGCGAGAATGGTGATGCGATCTTCGTGGACGATGTTTACACCGATCTGCCGGACGAGATCGCGGAGCATACGGCCAGACTGTACAAGATTCAGGAGGTCCGTGCAGGCTTCGGCGACGACATCGTGGATATGACCAGTCAGAGGTTCGAGTATATCGGCGACGGCCTGACGATTCGTGGCGGAGCCGGCAACGACACCATCTGGGCGAACAAGGGCAACAACATGCTCTTTGGCGATGCAGGCAACGACCGTCTGGTCGGTGCGTCCGGGAACGACGTGATCGTCGGCGGCATCGGCGACGACAGCATGCACGGCGGTGGTGGAAACGACATCTTCACGTTCTACGGCAACTGGGGCGTTGACACGGTGAAACAGCTCGAAACCGGGTCGGTCACGCTGTGGTTCGCCAACGGCGACGATTCGCACTGGGACGCTTCCACGCTGACCTACACGGACGGCGACAACAGCGTCAAGGTCTCCGGCGTGGCTGCCGAACAGGTCACTCTCAGGTTCGGCGATGACGGTTCGGAGCAGTTCGCCACGCTGTCCGGCACGGGCGCCTTCGACGATTTCACCTCGCAGAAGATCTTCGAGGAATCAGGGAAAGGCATCCTCGCCTGCCTGTAAAAAAAACAGATGTTAAACGCCAGCTCCTCTCTGAAGTTGGCGTTTTTTTTTACTGATGATCGTGTTATGCCGCAGGCGATTTTGACATGTGCATCGACTGGCCTCTTCCTGAATCAGTTACATGGCGATTCAAAGGTGCCGGAACTGACGATATACCGGCAGTATTCGACGATTGAGAATTGCATCAAAAGCATCTCGATTCAGAAAGGCGACAAAGAAAGTTCCTTTCAATCCCTGCAGGAAGAAACTCAATCTTTGTCAATACACTTTTTTCAAAATTATCAACTGCGGCACATATAATGTGCCGTTTGATTTGAAAACCATGGTGGCATTTTCGTAAATCGCCGTTGAGTACTTTCCTGAACAATTAACTGGACATCCGGACAAGAGGTGTCACTACACCTATAGATAACCTGGATTCATTTCACTCGTTTCGGATTATCTAAGTATTGTCGTTATTAGTATTTCTATTTTCCTTTACACGTGTACGCGCATGAGGAAACCAAAGTCTAATTAAGGGTGAATCATATCTGGGTTTTCTATAGAGTAGTTAAAGCTGATGTCCTCTTGTCCACAACCGGAAAAATCGCTATTAAGTATGAGGATTATTCTGCAGAATAGATTTTGAATTTGTATTTGCTATACATCTGCTATTATGACTTCTCCTTCAACCAAAATAAATATTATACTTTTAGTATAATATTTAACAAGGAATTTCCTTCCTTTATTTCGGTAGTCTAAAAAAAAGCCGAAATGATATTGGTGTATTTGAAGGACAGTTGCTTCCCCGGATGAAAAGGATCCTACTTGGGTGTTAAACCCGTAACCAGCCAATGAAGGTCTCTTCGACTCGATATAATTCGCAAATGGACGATTGGCGAAAGCGTCGCTACATCCACACCAGCCCTCGTATGAGTACCCGCGCGATTCTTAGTCCAAAAAGGAAAAAAATCCTTGTTCCTGGCTTGACTTTCTCGCGGCATGGGGATAAATTGTTCTTATAGATATTGTTTGCCCGCTTTGGAATCTCGCTCTTGAGCTCATTCTTGCTCTGTTTCAGCAAAACAACAACGTGAGTCTTTTATGACCAGGTCCGATCATTGCGACAGCCAGTCTTCTCCAGCCGGGAATCCGTTCGTCCGGCTGGGATTGACGCGTTTCCGCCCAGCAAATTCTTTTCTTGTCTTCTGCTCCCTCAATCCGCTTCGGAATGCTTTTGATTTTCCTGCCCGGTTTTCAGGCATCCCCATCCTCCCTGATTTTAAGTTCAAAATAACATAACATACCAGAAAGGCGACTTCATTATGGCGTACATCATCTCCAGTGGCGAATCCAGCAATGGCATCATTCTCAAAAACGATTCCATGACCGTGCTTGATGGCGGTATTGTCACGACAACTACAGTCAACTCCGATGGATGGATTGAGATACTCAATGCCGGAAAAGCGGATAGCACAACAATTAATCCCGGCGGGAACATGCGGATCTCCAGCGGCGGTACAGCCAACAGCACTACGGTCAACTCAAACGGCAAGATCACTGTTTTCAGCAGCGGGACGGCTAACAGCACTACGATCAACAACGCCGGCTATCTCTTTATCTCCAGTGGCGGAACAGCCTGTGGGGTTTCAACTGGACTATCCGGTTTTGTCGATGTTTGGGGGTATATGGAAAATGCATATTTGTCCGGCGGGAATGCAATAAGCAATGCTACAATTCATCCTGGCGGAGTTTTATCTTCTGCAAAAGTTGTCGATGGTGTCGATCTTTATGTTTCCGGTGCTGCATTTGATATCATACTTGATGAAGGAAAAGAGAATGGTGACTTGAGCGATTTGTACCTGCTGGATGGTGGATATGCAGAAAAGATTGTTGTTAATCAAGGTGGTAATTATATTATTCACAGCGGGACAACGGGAGTCAGCAATACGGTCAACTACGGTGGCAAGATGGAAGTGTTTTCGGGAGGAACAGCCAACAGTACCACTGTCAGCAATGGCGGTTTACTTTATATCTATTCTGGCGGCACGGCTCTTGACCTCAAATGCGTCCCATTCGGTGCAATTGTTAGTGCAGAGGACGGAGCGCACATAACATATGCCTCTTTAAATGGAGTGTATTATGGCTCAGGCGGTTATTTGGCATCCCATGCCAGAGTATTAAATTCTGTAACTGTTAGTAGCTATTATGGAATGCATGTATTGTCCGGCGGCACGGCAAATGACACTGCTATTAACGGAAAAGGATGGATGCTTGTCTCCAGTGGAGGCATTGCAAACCGCACAGCCAATTGTGGCGTACTTAATGTTTATTCAGGGGGTACAGCGAACAATACTTCGGTCAGCTATGGTGAACTCTATATTGCAAATAACGGTGTCGCTAACAACACGATGGTTAACAAAGGCGGGATAATGTATGTATCCATCGGCGCCGTGGTAAATAGAACTACTGTCGATTCTAGCGGCAGTATGATTGTCCTGTCCGGTGGAATTGTGAACGACACTACGGTTAAACCTGGCGAGGTCTATTATTATGCTGCCCCCTATGGCCCGACTAGTAGCGCTACAACCGGTGCAGGCAAACTCTATGTTTCTTCCGGTGGTGTAGTTGTTGGTGTCACGGTTACCTCCTTTGGTGTGGTACATATTTCCAGTGGCGGGACAATGACTGGGAAGATGTCGTTTGAAAGCCAAGCGAATGTTTGGATATATGAAGGTGCCATCCTAAATTTTTATCCAACGCAAGCCACATCAGATGCACTTGTGAATGATTTGTCGCTCGTTCAGGGGGATCCTCTGTATACGCTTACGATTTCGGATACACTGGAGAGCGGCGTGTATACCCTTGCGAAAGGGGCGTCATGGTTCGAAGAAACGATCACAGTAATGAGTTGCACGGGAAGTGAACTCGGCACGATTACAGTCGGGGAAACTCTTAACACGGGAAATGGATTCTACTCACTTTCGCTGAATCAGGATGAACTTGCTATAAAAATCCACCTTGCTCCGAAAATCTTCTTGTCTGCAAACAATGAGACGCCAGTTCAATCTGCAACCCTGACAGCAACATCGAATTCTGAAGGTGACATTTTCTTCTCCATCGACAAAATCCAATGGACAAAATACGAGCACGAAATAATCGTTACGAACAATATGACGTATTATTTCAAAACCACGGATAACGAGGGATATACTGGCACGAACAGCATATCTTTCTCGAATATCGACAGAACGCCGCCAGAAAAACCATATGCGTCCGCTGACATCATCACCCCGACCAAAGGGAATGTTGTGGTTTCGGCAACATTCAGCGAAGACACGGACAGGAAAGAGTATTCCTTTGACAAACAAACATGGAAGATATATGTAAACGGCGTGACGATGACGGAAAACAGTACCGTGTATTTTCGAGGAACGGATGCAGCAGGCAATGTATCCGAGTCCACGGAATTCGAGGTGGCAAACATTGACAAAACACCGCCAGAAAAACCTGTTGCATTCGCTGACATCACCACACCAACCAACGGGGATGTGATGGTATCCGCGACGTTCAGTAATGACAGCACGACAAAACAATACAGCATGAATGGTCAGACTTGGTCTGCTTATGAGGATGCGGTCAGGGTCACAACCAACAGCATGGTGTATTTCCGAGGCATCGACGAGGCCGGGAACATATCAGAAATCACTCGTTTCGAAGTTGGCAACATCGACAAAATCGCTCCTGACAAACCCGTTGCAGCAGCAGATATCGCCACGCCGACCAATGGTAACGTATTTGTGTCTGCAACGTTCAGCGAGGATTCACTCATTAAGGAGTACAGCATTGACGATCAGGAATGGTCTACCTATTTCGATGCTGTTCGACTCACAGAAAATGGTATTGTCAGATTCCGCGCTACAGATGGCGTCGGAAATGTGTCCGAGATTACAAGCTATGAAGTGGCGAACATCGACAAGATTGCTCCCGACAAACCGACAGCATTGGCCGATGTTAAAAAAAACACAAATGGGGAAGTATTCGTATCAGCAATATTCACGAAAGACTCCTTCTACGGGGAATACAGTCTCAACGGGGGCCCTTGGACAACGTATGCAGATGCTATCAGATTCTCTGAGAATGGTTATGTTTCATTCCGGGGAACAGATGAAGCAGGTAACGTGTCCGAGGAAGAGACATATACGGTCTTGAATATCGTCGAGCCTGACAACGAGCCTGACAACGGCAAGGAAAACGATGTCCTATATGACAAGAAAACCGGCTGGAACGATGCAATTCCTGTCTCGAACACAATCACCGGCAACAGCGAGATTGACATTGATATGCCAGCTTCCATTAATCAGAACGGTTACCACAATATGTTTGGCAACAATGGAACGAACGTGGACACTGGCGATGTCGCACAGATTAGCGTGGATACGTCCGCAAAACTGACTTTCCAGATTAACTCTACTGCCGCAGGCACGTTCTATGTCTATCGGGACGGCGTTGACAAAAAAGGCAACCGCAAGCTTATCACTGTCGGCAAGGTGTCGGTCAAAAAAGATAAAACTGCTATACTGAAAAACGTCTGTCTGTCGGCTACCGGAAAATATTACGTTGCCATGACTGCAAAGAACGTCAAGAAAGCCGGAACCGAGGGACTGTATAACGTGAACGTTGTCGAAAGCATTTTTTTCGTGGATGCCGAAGAGGGCGAATGTAAGAACAATACTGCGAATGCTGGCAAGACTATCTCGATTGGCCGTGGCTTGGACAAGAATATCGTATTGGACGGAAACCCGATGACAGGAAGTGCTGATTTCAACAGCTTCGTTGGATTCACCGACAGTGCCGACTATGCCAAGTTGGACCTCACATCCTCTGCATACCTGAAGTTCATTGTTACGGGCGATGGCGACGGTAAGGCGAAGTTCACGCTTTGGAAGCAGGTCAAGGGAACTACAGGAAAACTCTCCAAGGTTACGAGCGTATCGCTGCCTGCGAAGAAGAAATACGAGGCGATGACAAAGGCACAATTCCTCGATACGAGCAAGTACACTTACTACGTCTCGATGGAATGCACTGATGAGGCGAAGGGCAATGGGCTCTATTACAACGTCGAAGTCACGGACGACACCGTGTTCTTCGACAGCGCCGACGACGGAAGGAACAACGTCTTGTACGACAAGAAAGCCAAAGCGTACTATTTCGAGGATGTCAAGCATCATTTTGAATCCACGACTATCGGCGCAAATACCAAGGTGAAACTCGATAGTGATCCTGTTGCGGAGACTGAATGGGAGAACTTCGTCGGATATCAGGATGCCATTGACTATGCGAAGATCGAACTAACGAGCACGGGGGATCTGACGTTAATGCTGGAAGCCACGGGCGATGCCACGTTCACGATCTATAAGAAAGGTCAGGACAAGAAGGGCCATGAAACACTCGAAGCAATCCAGGCAACAAAACTCACGGTCGCAAGCGGCGCAAACAAGACTGAACGGAACATGCTTATCTCTGGTCTTGATGCCGGTGAATACTACGTCTCCATGGCGGCGAAGACCACGAAAGCCACAGATAAGGGCTGCGTGTTCTACAACGTGACCGCGACGTTCACCGCCTCCGCTTCCGCCTCCCTCGCCATGCCGGAGACCGACTCCCTCGGCATCTCGGACGCCCTGAGTTTCGGTAGCTACGACACGGATGCGCTCGCGGATGCCTCTGCGTCTGCCCTCGCTGACCTGGATGATAAGTCCGGCTGGCAGAGCCTGCTGGCGTAAACTCTAACATCAAAGAGCAGCACCTCAGGATTTGCATCTTGAAGTGCTGCTCGGGCTCATCTCCTTTTACAGGAGATAGCAGATGTTAGTTCACCGGTTTGTCCTTCAACAGGAACCAAGGCTGTTCGAAGTAGAACTTGTGGCCTGCTATAGCTTTCCAACGATTCCTGCACCAGCGTTTCAGTGCGGGGACTTCGTCGTGAGCCATGCCGGGAATCCTGGCATAGTGATTGACGAACCCGCTCATCCTTTGGGCGGCTTTCCAGAGGAAAAAGTCGTCTTTCGTATTCGCGTAGTCGTTCAATCCTTTCAGGTATATTGAACAAGCTTCCTGCTCCTTGTTGCGCTGTATCAGCCAATGACCGTGGTCCAGCGCTACTCCCAACAAAGAGATGTTCTCGATTTCCACGACTTTCGTCTTATCCTTATTGATAGGACATCTCATCGTGTTTTCAATGAAATCGACAAGTCTGGCTTTTGTGCGTTTTGCCGCCTCTCTGGAGTGACTGAATACAGTAATGTCGTCTGCGTAGCGTATAAAACGCAGTCCACGTCTCGTCATCTCCTGGTCCAGTTCATCTAAATAGAGATCAGATGCCAGCCATGGGGAAAGTACGCTGCCCTGGGGAGTCCCTATCCGATTCTTTGTCAGGGCACCTTTCTTGCCAATGACAAGGGGCGTAAGAAAGGCCGTAACCAGTCTTACTACTCTTTTGTCGGCAATATGGGTGCGAAGCTTCTGAATAAGCCGGTCATGCGGGACATTGTCGAAGAAGGATTTCAGATCCAGAGTAATCCCGTATCTGTAGCCTTCTTCCCGGATACGATTTACCTCTGCAATTGCATTGGCAACACCGCATTTGGGATGATACGCATAGGAAAAAGGACTCCACGGGTTCTCAGGCAGATTGGCTGTTACTGCTTGTAGAACCGCTGTTTGGACTATGCGGTCCTGCACTGTGGCAATACCCAGGGTACGTTTCTTTCCGTTGGGCTTGGGAATCTGAACGGTGCGTACTTTTTCCGGGCGGTATTCTCCCAGAAGGAGCCTTTGCCGCATTCTTTCCCTAGCCGTGGGGTTGGTGAGCAGGTTGGAGCAAACGTCCTTCACAGTTCTGTGGTCATAGCCAGTGGCCTTATTGGGGTCTTTGCCGACTGCGGCTATCGCCTGAATGATGTTTGCGTCTTCCACGATTTGTTCCATAAGATCAGGGACCTCTACAACCGGAATTTGGTGGTTTCCAATCAGCGGATCATAGTACCGCCAAGAGGAGGCCTTTCGGTTGTGTGAACTTGCGGAGCAATCAGGACCACCAGGGAAGTAATCTGAAAGCCTGGTATTCTGTTGTCCGTCTTGTGGGCGTTCTCCTGCTGCCGCATAGTCATCCTTTCTGGGCGACAGTGTTTGGAGGGCGTGTCCGGGTTGTCCCTTGCGAGTGTTTCGCTGGTAGGCCTGGACGTCTCGCATAGGGGTGGTATGCTTCGCAGGAGCAAAAGGCAGGTACGAAGCGGGCGGGTATTCATCGTGGACGTCAATACACGATGATTTATGTTCAACGTTGTTTGTGTTCGACATCGGTTGTCTCCGTTTTTCTACCATCGGTATACAATGGGGAAGGAAAGAGGACGGTTGCTTGATCTGGCATAGCTGCATCAGGCAGCCGTCCTCTTTTTTGATCAGTTCATCATTCGGGCAGCTTTACAAGCCCAAGCTTGATTTTCTCGACCAACGCGATTGCACTTGTGAAGTGCTCGTCACGCCATTTCTTCAACTGCTGGATTTCATTCTCCAAAGCATAGACATGCGGCGGTGTTCGTCTTTTCACCGTCAAGATTTCCGGCGTGGCTGAACACACCGTTTTTTTTAGAAATAGACTGGAAAAATGCCGAAATGATGCTATATTAATATTTTACTGTAATTCCCTGTGAAACAACCCCCAGGAAGGAACAATCATGAGCTGCACAATCCTCGTTTTTGTGAAGCAAGTCCCGGACACCAAGAATGTTACGGGCGACGCCATGAAGCCCGACGGAACGATCAACCGTCAGGCGCTTCCCGCTATTTTCAATCCTGAAGATTTGAACGCGCTTGAGCTGGCTCTCCAGCTGAAAGACCGCTACGGCGCGAAAGTCATCGTCGCGACGATGGGACTCCCCGCCGCAGCCGGCATCCTCCGCGATTCCCTGTTCCGCGGCGCCGATGAGACCGTGCTCCTGACCGACCGTGCGCTCGGGGGATCCGATACGCTCGCCACCAGCTTTGCGCTGAGCCGCCTGGCGAAGAAGATCGGGCATTTCGACCTCGTTCTCTGCGGCCGTCAGGCCATCGACGGCGATACCGCCCAGGTCGGTCCGCAGATCGCCGAAAAGCTCGGGATCCCGCAGATCTCCTACGTGCAGGAAGTGCAGGAACTCGGCGACGGCAAGATCCGCGCCAAACGCGCCATCGAAGGCGGCTATGAAGTCCTCGAGGCCCCGCTGCCCGCCCTGCTGACCGTCGTCGACGCCAACCAGCCGCGCCCGCAGAACGCCTCCCGCATCATCAAGTACAAGAAAGCCAAGACCCCGTCCGAAATCGCGGCCGCCAAGGGCGCTCCCGCCTCCGACGAGGACATCGCGGCGCTTTCCGCGAAGGGCCTGCTGATCCAGGAGTGGAACGCCGCATATTGCGTGCCGCAGGACGAATTCAACCGCCTCGGCAAGGCCGGTTCCCCGACCAACGTGAAGCACATCCTGAGCGTCGTCCTGACCGCCGGGAACTTCCAGGAAGTCGCGCCGACGCAGGAAGCGGTCGGCAATCTCGTACACGAACTTATCGAAGACCATACTCTGGGGTGAGCGAAATGGAAAATACCGCTATCGGAAACGTCTGGGTTTTCATCGAACAGGAAGGCGGCAAGATCGCCGATGTGAGCCTGGAACTCGTCAGCAAAGGCCGTGAACTCGCCGACCAGCTCGGCGTCAAGGTCGAGGCGCTTCTCCTCGGAGACAAGATCGAACACTGCTGCGCCACGCTCTTCCAGTACGGCTGCGACAACGTCTTCCTCGTCGAAGATCCGCGCCTGGAACCGTTCACCGTCCTGCCGTTCGCCAAGGTCATCGTCGACCTCATCCGCGAACACCGTCCGAACATCCTCATGTTCGGGGCGACCATGAAAGGCCGTGAACTCGCCCCGCGCGTGGCATCCGAAAAGCTCGCCGGACTTACCGCCGACTGCACCGATCTCCGCATCGACGACTTCGACGACCAGCGCAACGGTAAGTATTACAAGAACAAGCTCATGCAGATCCGTCCCGCGTTCGGCGGCAACATCATCGCCACCATCGTGAACACATGGGACGACCCGCAGATGGTTACCGTCCGCGAGGGCGTCATGAAGATGGGCGAGCCCGACGCGTCCCGCACCGGCACGGTCACCCGCGTGACCCCGGCCCTGACCGCGCAGGAGATGGTCGTGAAGGTCATCGAACGTGTCCGCCAGGAGAAGACCGTGAACCTGAAGGGCGCGCAGATCATCGTGGCGGGCGGCTACGGCGTCGGTTCCGCCGCCAACTTCAAGCTCATCCATGAGCTCGCCAAGACGCTCGGCGGACAGGTCGGCGCTTCCCGCGCGGCTGTCGACGCCGGCTGGATCGACCATGACCACCAGGTCGGCCAGACGGGCGTCACCGTCCGTCCGAAACTCTACATCGCCTGCGGCATCAGCGGCTCCGTGCAGCACCGCGCCGGCATGGCGGAGAGCAAGAAGATCATCGCGATCAACACCGATCCGGCGGCGCCGATCTTCTCCGTGGCGCACTACGGGATCATCGGCGACCTGAACCAGGTCATCCCGATGATGATCAAAGCGTACAAATCGAAAGCCTGAGGAGACCATCATGTCCAACTTCTTTACAGACAACGCCGATCTGCTCTTCACACTCGATAACCTCGAAATCCAGGAGGCCATGCGCCTCATCGAGAAAGACTATACCGAGGCCCAGAAATACGAGACCGCGCCCGAAAGCTTCGAGGACGCCCTGGACAGCTTCCACCGCATCCTGAACGTCATCGGCGACGTCGCCGGCGAACGCATCGCCCCGCGCGCCCGCCAGGTCGACGAAGAAGGCCCGAACTTCGAGAACGGCGTCGTGACCTATCACCCGCTCACTGTCCAGAACCTGAACGACCTCAAAGCCGCGGGCGTGATGGGCGTGATCCTGCCCCGCCAGTACGGCGGACTCAATTTCCCGCTCTCCGTCTACACGATGATGACCGAAATGGTCTCCCGCGCCGACGCCAGCCTCCAGAACCTCTTCGGCCTCCAGGACATCGCGGACACCATCTGCGAGTTCGGCTCCGAGGAACAGCGCCAGAAATACATCCCGCGCTTCGTCACCGGCGAAGCAGACGGTTCCATGGACCTCACCGAGCCGGATTCCGGTTCCGACCTCCAGTCCGTGCGCCTGAAAGCCACGCAGGACGCCGACGGCAAGTGGTACCTCGACGGCATGAAGCGCTTCATCACGAACGGCTGCTCCCAGATTCACCTGGTGCTCGCCCGTTCCGAGGAAGGCACCACCGACGGACGCGGCCTTTCCATGTTCATCTGCGAGAAGTGCCCGCAGCTCGTCGTCCGCCGCATCGAACACAAGATGGGCATCCACGGCGTTGCCACCTGCGAACTCCAGTTCAACCACGTCCCGGCGGAACTCTGCGGCATGCGCAAGCGCGGCCTCATCAAGTACGTCATGTCCCTCATGAACGGCGCCCGCGTCTCCATCAGCGCGCAGGCAGTCGGCATCGCCGAAGCCGCCTACCGCGAGGCCCGCAAGTACGCCTCCGAACGCGAACAGTTCAAGCAGAGCATCGACAAGTTCCCCGCGATCTACGACATGCTCGCCCGCATGAAGACCCAGCTCGCCGCCTCCCGCGCCCTGCTGTATGAAACGACCCGCTGCGTCGATCTCCGCCAGGCGTACGGCCACCTCGCCGAATCTGCCGAGAAGCCCGATCCGTCCGTCCGCGAGAAGGCGAAGCTCTACACCGCTCTGTGCGACATCCTCACCCCGATGTCCAAGGCGCTCTCCACCGAGTCCGCCAACAAGATCGCCTACGACTGCATCCAGATCCACGGCGGCACCGGCTACATGCACGACTTCGACGCCGAGCGCCTTTACCGCGACGCCCGCATCACGAACATCTACGAAGGCACCACCCAGCTTCAGGTTGTGGCAGCCATCGGCGGCGTCATGGGACGTACGCTCGACGGCCGCATCGCCGAAATGATGTCCGCCATCCCGGATGACGGTCTCGCCGGCGAGCTCAAGGGCATCATCGCCGCCATGCTGGATAAGCACCGCGCCTCCATCGACTTCGTGGCAGGCATGAAAGCCACCGCGCCCGATTACCGCAACCTGCGCGCCCGCTCCCTCGTCGAGAACGAGACGTTCATCTTTGCCGGGCTGCTGCTTCTCCGCGACGCGCAGAAAGACGCCGCCCGCGAAGCCGTCGCCGAACGCTACATCCGCGACGCCAAGTTCGATTTCCTCCGCAACTACGAGCTCATCATGAGCGGCGACTGCACCACCATCGCCCGTCATGAAGAGGTCACCGCATACTGATCCAACTTCTGGAAAGGAGTTCTCCATGAACAACGAATATCTTCTTCGTGCAAAACAGGTCATTCCGGATGCCAAGGTCCTGATCGTGCTGGCTTCCAAGCGCGCCGCGATGCTCGCTTCCGGCAAGTCCCGCCCCATGGTCCGCTGCAAGGAGGACAGCTTCCTCGACATCGCCCTGCTCGAGATCGCGGAAGGCAAGCTGGAAGCGGAATTCGGCAAGTCCGGCGACAACGACATCCTGAACGAACTGGAAGCCCTGAAGAAGGCAAGCCAGGCCGAACTCGAACCGATGAAGAAGACGCCGGGCGAATGACCTGCGCGCCGCATTGATTCCGACGGAGTTCACATCATGTCTGTCGTCACCATCGTAATGGGGAGCAAGAGCGACCTTGCTTCCCTGCAGGGCGCTTTCGATACGCTGAAGCAGTTCGGCGTGCCGTTCCGCGCCCGGATCCTTTCCGCCCACCGTACGCCGGACGAGGCGGCGGAACTCGCCAGGAACGCGGCCGCCGAGGGCACGAAAGTCTTCATCTGCGCCGCCGGCATGGCCGCGCATCTTGCCGGCGTGATCGCCGCGCATACCACGCTCCCCGTCATCGGCATCCCGATGGCGTCCGCGCCGTTCAACGGGCTGGATTCCCTGCTCGCCATGGTGCAGATGCCCCCCGGGATCCCCGTGGCGACCGTGACCGCCGGTTCCGCGGGAGGCAAGAACGCCGCGCTGCTTGCGATCGAGATGCTAGCACTTGCCGATGCTTCACTTGCCGCGAAGCTGAAAGACTTCCGCAAATCCCAGGCGGACAAAGTCCTCGCCGACGATGCCGCATTGCAGGAGTCTCTCCAGCAGTAAGCGCCCGCGCGGAATCCCTTTTCCGATTCAAAAAAATACCCGGACACTCTCAATGAGCTGCCCGGGTTTCTTGTTGTTTCAAAATCCGCTTCTTGCGGAGATGCACTCAGCGGTTGAGTTCGCGGAGAGCCTTGCGGATGATGTTTTCGCTGGAGCGTTCCTGTTCGGGCAGGGCGGCGACGAGGTCCGCGACGGTTTTCTGGATCTTCGCGCGCTGGAACCCGAGCTGTTCGAGCGCGAGGAGCGCGTCCTCCATTTCGCGCGACTGCGGGATGTCCTGCGGGAGATTCGCGAACGTGAGCTCGGGGAAGAGCTTCACGATCTTGTCGCGGAGCTCGACGATCATGCGTTCGGCGGACCGCGGTCCGATGCCGCTGATGTGCTTCAGGACCTTGATGTCGGCGTTGATGATGGCGTTGCAGAACGTGGGGATGTTCATGCTGCTGAGGATGGCGAGCGCGGTCTTCGCGCCGATGCCGTTCACGGTGAGCAGGAGCTTGAATATCTCGAGCTCCTCCTTTTTCGCGAACCCGAAGAGCTGAAGCGCGTCCTCGCGGACCTGGAGCCAGGTCAGGAGCGTGGCGGTGCCGCCCTCTTTCGGCAGCACGTCGTAGGTGCTCATGGGGATGGAGACGAAATAGCCGACGCCGTTCACGTCGAGGATGAGTTCAGTGAGGTTCAGGGAAACGATCTTGCCTGTGAGTTGAGCGATCATGGGCGGGCGTCCTTGTGCGTCGTGCCTTGCGGCGGATTCGAGGTTGTTTTTTGCTGGGAGATACTATACACGCATTCGCGGGAAAATCAAGCGCGGGTCAGCAGTCGCACGTCGCCGCAGTTCAGTTTGAGCGTGCGCCCTCCGTCCTCGTCAAGGATGACCGAGCCGTCATCGGCGATGTCGCGGAACAGTCCGGTGAGGCGGGCTCCGTCTCCGGCGACGAATTCCACATGTTTTCCAAGGAGACCGTTTTCCGTTTTCCAGCGGGAGAAGAGCGCATTCGGGTTGTTTTTGAGCGTGTCCGCGTGCCCGTGCAGAAGGTCTTCAAAACGTTTGAGTGCGGCTTCCAGATCGACCTGCACGCCGGTCAGGATGGCGATGGACGTGGCTTCCTGCGAGGCGGATGCGAACTGTTCGCGGGACATGTTCAGATTGACTCCGATCCCGGTCACGAGCCCGCCAGCCGCGCCGTTCCGGGGGCAAATATATTGGGAAAGGATGCCGGAAATCTTCGCTGTGCCGCAGAAGACGTCGTTCGGCCATTTGATGTGGAAACGCTCTGCGTGGGCGAGCCCGCGGACGAGGTCGAGGGCGGCGAGGGATGCCGCCGCGACGCCGAGGAGCGGGCTGGAAACGCCTTTCTGGACGAATGTGGCGTAGATGTTCCCGCGCGGGGAGATCCAGGTGCGGTCGAGGCGGCCGCGCCCTGCGGTCTGAACGGCTGCGGCGACGAGTTCGCCGTCCGCGAGTTCGCTGAAATGCGCGGCGGCCCAGGTGTTTGTGGAGTCAATCGTATCGAAGAAGATCATGGCGGATGCAAGTCAGATTGAACGGCGGCGGCCCGCCGGGACGAATGTCAGCGCCGTGCATTTGTCCGGTCCGATCAGGTCGGCGATGCGGGCGAGGATAGCGGCCTGGACGGCTTTCGTGCGGACGGACGGAAGATAGGCGGGATGCTCCACTTCGATGAATAGCGTTCTGTTGGAGAACGAAAGCGGTTTCGTGTGGCGGGCAGCGACCTCGCCGGCGATATCGCTCCAGCGGTCCGAAACGCGCCGGAAATCGGCCGTTCCGTGCGGAAGCTTCCGTTTCATGACGCGGTCCAGGACCTCGCCGACGGGCTGTGTGGACGGCAGGTACTTCATGAGTTCGCTGTCGCCGCTGTTCCCGTACCATTCGTTGAGGATGGAGCCCATTTTGTTGCGGGCGCGGCCTGTGGCGGTTCCCTCAGGCGGACGTTTTTCAGTCGGCATTGTTCAGCGCGTCCCCGCTAAACGCCGATGCCAAAGGCGGCAAATGGCAATAGCAGCACATTGCCCACGAAACAGAAAAGCCCCAGGAAGCCCTGGCCTATGTGGGATATTCCGGTCGAAATGCGCCATGGCATGAAGATGCATTCCAGGAGCCCGAGCGGCACGAGGAAGAACCTGATGAAATATTTGCCGGAACGGAGGCCGACGATCGCCATGTTCTTGAGCCCGCGGATGACGTACGGGGCGAGGATCTTCGCGCCCTGGATCGCCAGCGGGGTCAGGATGGCGAGCGTGACGGGGTCGAACGCCTCAGCCTTTGGCTGAGGTGCGAAATAGAATGCGCCGATGAGCGCTATGGTCAAAATCAGGAGGAAACGTCGTCTCATGGTTCGGGTCCTTCCGGGCAGTTAGAGGGTGCGATGTGTTTCTTGAAGAGAGCGTATTCCACGGAGTCGGCGAGTGCGATCCAGGATGCTTCGATGATGTTTTCGCTGACGCCGACGGTGTCCCACACGCTCGTGGAGTCGTGGCTCTGGATGCGGACGCGCGTCTGCGCGGCGGTGCCGTTGAGGCTCTCCAGAATGCGGACTTTGAAGTCGATGAGGGAGACGTCGCGGATCGCGGGATAGAAGCGTTCGAGCGCTTTCCTGAGCGCCAGGTCGAGAGCGTTGACCGGGCCGTCGCCTTCCGCCGCTGTGAGCTGGGAAACGCCGCCGACGCTAAGCTTGACCGTGGCTTCGGAGACCACGCGGTCATCTGCGCCGCGTTTTTCGATGATCACGCGGAAGCCATCCAGCGTGAAGTAGGAGGGCCACAGGTTCATGACCTTGTGCATCAGCACGACGAACGACGCCTCGGCGGTCTCGTATTCGTATCCGGCGCGTTCCCTGCGCTTGAGCTCCTGGAGCCCGGCATTTCCGAGGCGGGAATCCCGCAGGTCGATGCCGAACTCGGCGGCTTTCATGGTGAGGGACTGGCGGCCGGAAAGTTCGGAGATGAGGATGCGGCGGCGGTTGCCGACGGATTCGGGGCGGACGTGCTCGAACGTGGCGGGATTCTTCGCGACGGCGTCGACGTGGAGTCCTGCCTTGTGCGCGAACGCGCTTTCGCCGACGTACGGGGCGTGGGCGTCCGGGCGCATGTTGGCTTTCTCCCAGACGAAGTCGCTGATGTCTTTCAGCATGGCGAGATGTCCGGGCGGAAGGCAGCGGAAATCCGTTTTGAGCTCGAAATTGGGAATGATCGTGCTGAGGTTGGCGTTGCCGCAGCGTTCCCCGATGCCGTTCACCGTGCCCTGCACGAGGCGGGCGCCGCTGCGGACCGCCACGATGGAATTCGCCACGGCAGTGCCGGAATCGTTGTGGCAGTGGATGCCGAGGATGATGTTCTCCGGGAGGAACGCGCGGACCTGCTTCGTGACGTCGAGGATTTCGACGGGGAGCAGTCCGCCGTTCGTGTCGCAGATGGTGACGGCGGATGCGCCGCCCTCGCAGGCGGCGGCCAGGACGCGTTTCGCGTAGTCGCTGTCCTCGTTCCAGGCGTCGAAGAAATGCTCCGCGTCGAAAAGGACTTCGCGTCCTGCATCGGCGAGGTAGCGGCAGGATTCCCGGATCATGGCGAGGTTGTCGTCCTCGGAGACGTTCAGGACTTCGCGGGCCTGCGAAGCGGGCGTCTTGCCGACGATGGTGCAGACGGGCGCGCCCGAATCAAGCAGGGCGCGGAGCTGCGGGTCGTCCTCCGCGGCGAGTTCCTTGCGGCGGGTGCAGCCGAACGCGCAGAGTTTGGCGTAACGGAACTTGAGGGAAGCCGCATCGCGGAAGAAATCGAAGTCGCGCGGATTGGACGCGGGCCAGCCGCCCTCGATGTACGCCACGCCGAGTTCATCCAGCTTCTGGGCGATGCGGAGCTTGTCGTCCTTGGAGAACGAGACATGTTCCCCCTGGGCGCCGTCGCGAAGCGTGGAGTCGTAGATCAGGATGTTTTTGTCTGGCATGGCGTTTTTTCCTTGTAAAAGAAACAATATAGCTCCGATTCGGCGGAAAACAACCGGAAAACGGATTTTTTTTCGTGTTTTTCGCGCTTTTTCTAAAAATAAAAGGCGGAGGAATGAAAAATGGCGAATGAGACAGGGCTTTCCGGCTGGATCGGGGAGGGGGCGGAAGGAGGGACGGGAACGGCGGGAAAATCAGTTTTCCGCGGGAACCGTTTCCGGTTCCAGTTTGGGGACATCGGGTGCCGTTGCCGCCTGGTCCTGCTTTGATTCCATGGCGGCGGCCTGTTTTTCCTTGTGGGGGATGATGAATCCGCCGACGAACGCGGTGAACGGTGCGACGAGGACGAGCCCGAAACTGCCGACAAGCGTCTTGACTGCTTCGGATGCGACGTAGGGATTGTTGATGAAGTCGAGCGGGCCGATGCCCTGCGCGGCGAACGTCATCATGAGCGTGAGATATCCGCCGGAATACGCCAGGAGCAGCGTCGTGGTCATGGTGCCGACCACGCTTCGCCCCATGTTCAGGCCGGACCCGATGAGCTCGCGTCTCTGGATGTCGGGGCGCTTGTGCAGGATTTCGACCATGCCGGCGGAGACGTCCATGGCGAGGTCCATGACCGCGCCGGAGCTGGAGAGGAAGATGGCTCCGATGTAGATGTCCGGCAGGCTGAGGAATTCATAGCCGGAATACAGGAGCGTCTGGGAATAGGGCATCATGCCGCCGCTGATCTTGAAAAGTTTCGTGAAGATCATCGCCATGGCGCAGCTGGCGAGCACGCCGAGGATTGCGCCGAAGAAAGCCGTGACGCCTTTGCGCGTCATGCCGGCGACCAGGAAGATGATGACCGCGCTGAGGAGCGTGACCGCGGCAAACGTGATCAGCAGCACGTTTCCGCCTTTCAGCGTGAGCGGGATGACGAGCTTCCAGATGACCAGGCAGCTGAAAACGAACGAGAGCAGGGCGTTGAACCCCGTGATGCCGGCGAAGACCAGCAGGAGGAGCGCAAAGAGCCCGAAAAGCAGGAGCGCATACCCGATGCGGTAGTGGTCCTGCGCGACGACTGTAAAGGATTCATCGACTCCATACGGGATGGCGGCGAGCGCGATGTCGCCCGGCTCGAACACCTTGTCCAGCTCCATGTTGGCGCGGATGATGTTCGTGCCGTCGAACTCGCGGCCCTTGTACGGCCCGTTCAGGATTTTCAGGCGCACGTGCTGTTCGCCTTTCCTCAGCAGTCCGATCGTGAAGATGTTGCTGTTGTCGACGGAGAGGACGCGCGCCTTGCACTTGACGCCCTCGGGCGGCGGAGCCGTATGGAGGATGTCGATGAACCAAAGTGCGACGCAGGCAAGGAGGAAAACGACCACCATGACTGCGTCGCGTCTGGATATTTTCCAATGCTTGAACATGGAAAACGGATGTGGAAAGATCAGGTTATTTCACGGGCACGGAGACGATCGCCTTGAGCTTCTTGGCGATGTCGGAGTTTTCGTACATGCCGTAGAACACGTTGGAGTTCACGCCGTAGGCGCTGGTGTCGACGGGGAGAGCGGTGTGCGCGCCGCTGGTCCAGCCGACGGAGCACTTGTTGTCGAAGATCGCCACGACGGTGTTCGTGATGGCGTCGCCGCCGCCGAAGCCGCCGCGCTTGCCGTTCGGGAACTGCCTGTTGAACGCGTCTTCGATGCGGTCCTGTTCGGACTTGGTGAGGACGAGGTTGAGTTTCCTGCGTGCTTCCTGGTCCTTGGTGCGGAGATTGACCTTGACGTCTTCCGTCTTCGGGGCATCCGCGGCCTGGGCGCCTTCCGGCTGCTTCGCTCCGGGATACTTGTCGAAGATCAGGCCGAAGTTTTCGGTGATGAGCGGCTTGATGTCGTCGAACTTGATGGTCTTCTCTTCCTGGGGAGCCTGGTTCTGGTTTTCCTGGTTTTCATTTCTTCTGCCGGGGAAACCGAACTGTCTGGGGCCGAGGATGCTGTCGGCGAATCTGTTGACTCTGTTCTTGAATTCGTCGCTGGAGCACTTCTGGTTGCCGAGGAGGTAGATGGAGGATTCGTACTCGGTGTTGGCGAAGCCGAGGGTCAGGCCGCCGGTTTCGTGGTCGCCGGTGACGACGACGAGCGTGTCATTCGGGTGCTTCTTGGCGAAGTCCATGATGACGGTCACGGCGCGGTCCATTTCCATGGTCTCGCGGAGGCTGGCGCCGGCGTCGTTGGCATGGCCGTGGTGGTCGATGTTGCCGCCTTCGACCATCACAAAGAACGGTTTGTTCTTCGTCATGAGGAAGTCGATGCACTGCTGGGTGTATTCGGCGAGGCCCCATTCGTCCTCGGGCTTGTCGATGGCGTTCGGGAGAGCGCCGTTGTGACCGCGGACGAAGAGCTTGTCGGCTTTCTTCAGGTCGACTTTCGGGACTTCGTCCTTATATGCGACGGTGTAGCCTTTTTCCTGGGCGATGGCGTAGAGGTCGTCCTTGCCGTTGCGGTTGCCCTGGAGGCCGCCGCCGCCGAAGTAATCGAACCCGGAGTTCACGAGGTCCATGCCGATGTCATAGTAGTTGTCGCGGCTGACGTTGTGGGCATAGAAAGAAGCCGGAGTGGCGTGGTTGATGGTGATGCTGGTGAGGATGCCGATGGCGCGGCCCTGTTTCTTGGCGACTTCCGCGACGGACTCGAGCTTGCGCTTGCCCTCGGAGTCCATGCCGATGCGGCCGTTGTTGGTCTTCTCGCCGCAGGCGATGGCGGTCCCGCTGGCGGCGGAGTCGGTGATGAAGTTGGTCAGTGAGCTGGTCTTGGAGTAGCTCTGCTGGGGCATGCTGTTGATGGTGAGTCCCTTGCCCATGGTGGACCGGCTGAACTCCTCCGCCAGCATGCGCTGGGGCAGCGACATGCCGTCGCCGATGAACAGGAAGACGTATTTCGCGGGCTTCAGATTCTTGAGCAGGTCGGCATCGCTCTGCGCCGAGACTTGCACCGCGGACAGGGCGAGGAAAGCGCCTGCCGCGAGGACGGCAAAGAAAGAACGTTTCATGGTGTTACTCCTGAAAGGTTTGGTTGTGCGGGAAATGTGGGGGGTATTCCAGTTACAAGTAAAATACCATCCAACTCAGATTTGTCAAGCGAATAATTTAAAAAAGACTGAAAAAAAGCCAAAAAGGGACAGAATCAAACATTGTTGCGGCGTGATGGCGGAAACGTGCTTGAAAAACGGCAAAGTCGTGATATATTATGAAAAATCTGTCCGTTTCGCGTCCGTCCCGCCGCCTTGCCGCGTGACGCGCGCACCGGACGAACCGGAATCAAACCCCCAAGCCTAACGGCAATCCAAGGATGACGATATGGGCATACGAATCGCCGGGACAGGCTCTTACGTCCCTGAAAAAATACGGACCAACGCCGATATTGAAAAGCTTGTCGACACCAACGACGAGTGGATCCGCACACGCACCGGCATCGAGGAACGCCGCATCGCCGCCGCGGACGAGACCGCGTCGACCATGGCGATCCGTGCGGCGGAAAAAGCTCTGGCACAGGCCGGAGTCGACGGCCGCGACCTGGACGCCATCGTCGTCGCCACGATCTCCCCGGACTACATCTTCCCGAACACCGGCGCCTTGGTGCAGCACCATTTCCAGTGCAGGCAGGCGTTCTGCTTCGACCTTTCCGCCGCATGCGCCGGATTCGTTTCCTCCCTGGAAGTCGGGTTCTCCCTCATGCGTTCTTTCCCGCAGAAATACCGCAACGTGCTGGTCTGCGGTTCCGACAAGCTCTCCGTGATCGTGGACTGGACCGACCGCAATACCTGCATCCTCTTCGGCGACGGCGCGGGTTGCGCCCTGCTTCAGAACGACGGCGGGGCTGGCCCCGACGCCATCCTTGCCAGTTCGCTCCATGCTGACGGCGGCTACACGGACGTGCTGCGGATCCCGGCGGGCGGCAGCAAGGCTCCAGCCTGCCACGAAACGGTTTGGAATCGCGCCCATTTCATCTACATGGAGGGCCGCGAGACTTTCAAACTGGCAGTGAACGGCATGGTGTCCTCAAGCGAGGAGGTCCTGTCGCGGACGGGCGTGACGGTCGACCAGCTGGCGCTTGTCATCCCGCATCAGGCGAATCTCCGCATCATGCAGGCCGTGGCAAAGCGTCTTGGCGTCGAGGACGACCGCCTGTTCTGCAACATCCAGCGCTACGGCAACACCAGTTCCGCTTCGATCGGCATCGCGCTCGACGAGGCGTGCCGCGCGGGCCGCATCAAACGCGGCGACCTGGTGCTGTTCACGTCGTTCGGCGGCGGGCTGGCGTGGGGGTCCATGCTGATCCGCTATTGAATCTGACTTTCCGCAGGGCGGGTCTCCGGATCCGCTCTTTCTTTTTGCTCCGTTTTCCGCATCAAGCTCAATCCGAATCCCCGGGAGGCTCCCTTGAATACCGTCATCCTGAAAGAAGGCCGCGAAAAATCCGTCCTGAGGCATCATCCGTGGATTTTTTCGGGCGCCATCCGCTCGGTCACGGGTGATCCCGGGCTCGGGGAAACGGTCGAAGTCCGGAACGTGCGCGGCGAATTCCTGGCGCACGGCGCATATGCCGCGGAATCCCACATCCCGGTGAAGCTCTGGAACTTCCGGGAATCGGAGCCCGTCGACGAGGCGTTTTTCCGGAAACGCCTGGCATCTGCGTTTGCACTCCGCAGGACCGCTTTTCACGGCTGCCTGCCGGATGCCTACCGCCTGGTCTGCGCGGAATCGGACGGGCTGCCCGGGCTGATCGCCGATATTTACGGAGATTATGCCGTCTGCCAGATCACGGGAGCGGGGATGGAACGCCACCGCGAACTGGTCGCCGGACTGCTGCTGGATTATGCGAAAGGCGTGTACGAGCGGTCCGACGTCGACAGCCGCACGAAAGACGGCCTGCCGTCCCGCACCGGGCATCTTGCCGGGGACGAGCTGCCGGATGTGCTGGAATTCACGGAGAACGGCGTCCGCTACCGTGCCGATTACCGGGCGGGCCACAAGACCGGATTCTATCTCGACCAGCGCGACAACCGCCGTCTGGTGGCGGAATGCGCCGCCGGGGCGGAAAGCGTGCTGAACTGCTTTTCGTACACGGGCGGATTCGGGCTCTCCGCGCTGAAAGGCGGCGCGAAGCATGTGCTGAACGTGGATTCCTCGGAGCCCGCGCTCGAGCATGCCCGGGAACTTGCCGCGCTGAACGGCTTTTCCCCGTCGGAATTCGGGACGGAGGCGGCGGACGTGTTCCAGTTCCTGCGGAGCTGCCGGGACGCACGGCGGAGCTACGACCTGATCGTGCTGGACCCGCCGAAGTTCGCCGAGACCATGTCGCAGCGGGAACGCGCGGCGCGCGCCTACAAGGACATCAACCTGCTGGCGGTGAAGCTCCTGAACCCCGGCGGACAGCTGTTCACGTTCTCATGCTCCGGGGCGATCGACGACGACCTCTTCGCGAAGATCGTGGATTCCGCGGCGGCGGACGCGCATCGCCCGCTGCGTGTGGTCCGCTGGCTTTCCCAGGGACCGGACCATCCGGTCCTGACGTCGTTCCCCGAGGGACGGTACCTCAAGGGGCTTCAGCTCGTCGCGCCCGCCTGACGTTCAGCGCCAGTGCCGGATCAGATGCACCGCGACCGTCAGGGCGTCCAGCGTGAGCACGAAAAATGACGTGCCGAACATCAGGCGCAGGATGCGTTCCTGCAGGATGAATTTGTCGAACAGCCCCGGCGCGATCTCCCGGATGAAGTCGTCCCGGTCCGCGATCTGCGCTTCCCTGCGGCTGAACCTGCGCCACGGCGCATAGACGGACGCCGACCCTGCGAGCCTGAAAAGCGGATAGTCCAGTTCACGGGGGCAGGGGTCGTCCAGCTTTTTCGCGGAGATGCGGCGTATCTGCTTTTTCAGGAACTCGTGCGACAAGTCCAGAAAAATGAATGCCAGAAAAAAGAGAGCTGAAGCAAGAAGAATGTAAACCGTCATTTCCGAAAGCCTGAATCATGATGTCCAGTTGCAATTATAATACATCCCGGACGCGCGAAAATCAAGCATAAAACTGGAAAAGTGCGTCTTTTGGACGTTTTTTTCGCGGACCGGTTTGCAATCCCGGGAAAATGGGGTAAATTGTTAAGCAATCCTGTCTTCTGTTCATCCTGCAAACAGCGCGGAAAGGACGCCCGCCCCCCATGAAGGGACAATTCTGGACATATCTGATCAAACGCCTCGGCCTCGGCCTGTTCACGCTCTTCGTGATCCTGCTGGCGAGCTACGCTCTGATGCGGCTCGCGCCGGGCGATCCGTCCAAGAGCACATTCCTCTCCGCCGACGGCGGCGGCAAGAACGCCGCCGGATCCATGTCGAGCGACAAGACCGATCTGGGCCGGAACAAGATCATCGAACAGAAGCTGCACCTCGACAAGCCGATCATCGTCGGTTTCGCCCTGTGGATGCGCGATGCTTTCCGCGGCGATCTGGGTTCGTCCGTGGCGGTCGACAAGGGACGCCCCGTGACCGAGCTGATCCTGGAACGCCTCCCCATCACGATACGCCTCAATTTCTTCGCGATCCTGGTCACGTACATCCTGTCCATCCCCATCGGCATCCAGACCGCCGTGCGGCACGACACCGTGTTCGACAAAGCCACGACGCTGTTCCTGTTCTTCCTGTATTCCCTGCCCGCCATTTCCGTGGCGCTGCTGCTTCAGGCGACGCTCTGCGTGGGCGGACTCGCGCCCATCTTCCCGCTGAAAGGCCTCACGCCGGACATCACGCAGGGGATGAGCTCGTGGAAAATTATGTGGGTGACCTCGCTCCACTACGTCCTGCCCGTCTTCTGCCTCAGCTACGCGTCGTTCGCCGGAATCGCACGCTTCACGCGTGCCGGGATGCTTGACGTGATCCGGCAGGAATACATCCGGACGGCGCGGGCGAAAGGCGTGCCGGAAAAGGAAGTCATCTACGTTCACGCGTTCCGAAACGCCCTCATCATCATGATCACGCTGTTCGCGGGGATCCTGCCCGGGCTGGTGTCCGGCAGCATCCTCATCGAATACATCTTCAATATCCCCGGCATGGGCGCGCTGTCCATGCTCGCGCTCAGCAGCCGCGACATCCCGCTGATGATGGCGCTTTTCGCGTTTAGCGGATTCCTGACGCTCGCCGGCATCCTGCTGTCGGACATCCTGTACGTGATCGCCGATCCGCGTATCGGCTTCGAGTCCAGAGTGTAACGATAATAAGACACATAGGTCATATAGGACCTATAGGACTTATTCTCAGAGAGATAGGGGGATGTGGGACGCTTATTTTCCGCGCAGCTGGTCTGCGACGTCGGAGATGATGCGCTTGAGGGGAAGTTCGGCTTTCCAGCCGCAGATGCGGCCGATCTTCGTGCAGTCGGGGGCGCGGTGGAGCATGTCCTCGAATCCTGCCTCGTAAGCTTCATCGTAGGAGACAGTTTTGATTTCCGATGAACTGTGCAGCTGCGCGACGACCGTTTCGGCGAGCTGGCGGATGGTGATGCTGTGCGTGCTGCCGATGTTCAGAATCTGGCCGAACGACGCTTCGCAGTCGGGGAGAAGCCGGAGCGCGCGGACCGTGTCCGCCACGTGGCAGAAGCATCGGGTCTGTTCGCCGGAGCCGTAGACGAGGAGCGGTTTCCCCTGAAGCGCGGCGGAGACGAATCGCGGGATGACCATGCCGTAGCGTCCGGTCTGGCGCGGGCCGACCGTGTTGAAGAAACGCGTGACGGTGCCGGGGAGGTTTTTCGATTTGTGGTACGCCATGAGCAGGAACTCGTCGATGAGCTTGCTGCAGGCGTAGCTCCAGCGGGAATGCGTGGAGGGTCCGATGATGAGGTCGTCGGTCTCGTGGAACGGCACGGAGTCCGATTTGCCGTAGACTTCGCTGGTGGACGCGATGAAGATGCGGCGGCCGCCGAATCTGTCCGCGAGCTTCAGGATGCGGCTGGTGCCGGAGACGTTGGTCTCGATCGTGCGGATAGGATCGTGGACGACGAGCTCCACGCCGACCGCCGCCGCCAGATGGTAAATGACGTCGGCTTTCTTCACCAGTCCGGGGAGCGCGCGTGACGTGATCACGCTGCCCTTGACGAATTCGACGCGATCCTGGTGGGGGAGGCTTTTCAGGTTGTCAGGCGATCCCGTGGAGAGGTCGTCGATGATGGAGACCGTGTGTCCGTCCCTGAGCCAGGAGGCTGCCAGATGGGACCCGATGAAGCCTGCGCCGCCCGTGATGAGGATGTTCATGGTTTGCGGTCCCCGTCATCGTCGCCGGAATGCGTTTCCGCGTCGGACGGCAGTTCCGGCAGAAGCGGATGCGTGTGCTTCACGAACCCGGTCTTCAGCGCGAAATAGGCGATCAGCCCCCAGAAGACATAGATGTTCACGAGGAGGAACGGGAAAAGGAATGGATTCACGAGGAACGAGGAAACGAGCCAGACGAGAAGCAGGAACAGCACGAACAAAGCGCGTTTTTTGTTGTGCGGCGCGGATGCCAGGAACTTGCCGAAATGGGGGTAGGGGACCTGGCTGACCATCAGGAATCCGAGCGCCATGGCGTAGGTCGGCAGATAGCGGAAGTATTCGCGGAGAGTATTGCTGCCCTTTTCCGTGGCGGCGAAGAGGATGATGGTGCAGAGCGCGGCGGCGGCGCCGGGCGAGGGCAGTCCGGTGAAGACGTCGCTGCTCTTCTTCTCGTACATCGCGTGGACGTTGTACGTGGCGAGGCGGAGTGCGGCGCAGCCGAGGTAGATGCCGCAGAGCATGCAGATGGGGATGAATTCGCCGGTGCGTTCGATGTGGCGCATGTTGTGCGCCATGACGGCGACGAGCGTGGCGGGTGCGACGCCGAACGTGGTCATGTCGGCGAGGGAGTCCATCTGGATGCCGTGGATGCTGGAAGCGTGCAGGAGCCTCGCCGTGAAGCCGTCGAACATGTCGAAGACCATGGCGAAGAGGATCATGCCCGCGCTCCATGCGAAGATCGTTGCCATGGCCTGCTGGTCTCCGGCGTTCTTGTACGCCTGAAGCGTGATGAGGATGGCTGCGTATCCGCAAAGGGAGTTGCAGAGCGTGAGGCCGTTCGGGATGAACTTCAGCCAGTTCATCAGTCTCCAGGATGGCGGAGCGCTGCGCTTTTGTCCGTTTCCGTCGTTCATTGCAGCTCCTTTGCGGCAGTTTCCGCGGACAGGGCGTGGAGTTTCGCTTTCGCCTCGGGGCGCACGAACGCGAGGATGGAGGACCCGGCGCGGACGGCTTCGCCCACGTTCACTGCCACATCGATGCCCATTCCGGCGGGGATGTAGAGTTCCGTGCGGGATCCGAACTTGATCATGCCGTAGATCTGGCCTTTGGAATAGGTTTCGCCGGGGTTGACCGGGCAGACGATGCGCCGGGCGATGGCGCCGGAGACCTGGCGGACGGCGACCGGGAACGTCTCGTCCTCGAACGGGCAGGTCCCGCCGAGGAGCATGGATTCGTTGACTTTTCCGGCATCCGGGTTGCGGGCGTCCAGATATTTGCCGGGCTTATAGAACTTGAACTCGACTTTCATGTCCCACGGGGCGCGGTTCAGGTGCACGTTGAAGACGGAGAGGAAGATGCCGATGCGCAGGATGTCCTTGTCGTGGAAGAGGCGGCGGAGCTCGTCGCACTCCAGCGTCTCGGACTTGATGAGCTCCACGTCCTTGATGACGCCGTCAGCGGGCGACACGATGGCGGACGGGTCGGCGACGATCTTCCGCGGAGGATCGCGGAAAAACGCGCATGCCGCGAAGCATGCGAGCGCGGCGACCGCTGTGACCGATCCGGCGACGCCGGGCGGCAGGACCTTAAGAAACACGGATGCGGCGCAGATGACGAAGATGGCGAGGAAGATGGCGAGCGCCAGTCCCCATTCTTTTTTTCCGTATTTTGTCAGAATCATGGTGTGCCTTGTTGTGAGGTCAGATCGGTTGAGGTTGCTTGACGATGCCGTTCCCGGCTCGGAGGACCAGGTTGCCGTGGCAGTAGGCGAGGGCGAGGGCGTCCGTGGCGTCATCCGGTATCTGCGAGACGTCGAGTCCGCCCAGGTTCGCCATGATGGACGCGACCTGGCTCTTGTCCGCTTCTCCGAGCCCGGTCGCCGCCCGTTTCGCGCTCTTCGGGGAGTACTCGAAAGCCGGGACGGAGCATTCGGCGAGGGCGGTGATGACGGCGCCTCTGGCGAGGCTGAGGATCATTGCCGTCCGGACGTTCCGGGAGACGAACGCCGATTCGAGCGAGGCGGCATCGGGGTTAAACGTTGAAACAAGTTCGCGAATGCCTCCGGCGAGACGCCTGAGACATTCGCTGTGGGGCAGGGACGGGGCGTTGCGGATGAGGCCGCAGTCCAGAATCCGGACGGAGCCGTCGGTCCGCATGTCGATTACGCCGTATCCTGTTTTGCGGATGGCAGTATCGATGCCGATGATAATCATCCGGGACGCCCTCCTTGCGGGAGAAGCAAACGCAGGTCAGCCCTGAGCGTCGATTTCGTCGAGGACTTCGCTGGCGATGTTTTCGTTGGAGTAGACGGCCTGGACGTCGTCGAGTTCTTCGAGGCGTTCGACCAGGCGGAGGACCTGCTGTGCCTTGCCGAGGTCGTTGATGCCGACGGTGTTTTCCGGCTTGCGGGTGAGCTTGGCTTCGGAGCATTCGATGCCGGCGTCTTCAAGCGCCTTGGCGATGTCGGCGAAAGCTTCCGGGGCAGCCCAGATCTCGGCGATGCCGTCTTCGGCGGTGATGTCTTCCGCGCCCGCTTCGAGTGTGAGTTCCATCAGTTTGTCCTCGTCTGCGTTTTCGCCTTCGACGATGAAGTGAGCCTTGCGCTGGAACATCCAGGACACGGCGCCGCTGGCCGCCAGGTTGCCGCCGTTGCGGTCGAACGTCATGCGGACGTCGCCGATGGTGCGGTTGCGGTTTTCGGTGAGGCATTCGACGACGAATGCGGTACCGGCGGGACCGTATCCTTCGTAGGTGATCTCCTCGTAAGCGACATCGCCGAGTTCGCCCGCGCCCTTCTTGATGGCGCGTTCGATGTTTTCACGGGGCATGTTGCTGGCCTTGGCGGAGGCGAGGGCCATGCGGAGCTTGATGTTGGAGGCAGGATCCTTGCCGCCCTGCTTGGTGGCGACCATGATTTCCTTGGCCAGACGGGAAAACGCCTGACCTTTTTTCTTGTCGGTTGCCTCTTTTTTGTGCTTGATATTTGCCCATTTACTGTGACCGGACATAACAATTTCTCCATTTGATTGCGGGTTTTGCGTTAAAGACACTTATCCTATAAATATATCACACGAAAGCCGATTGTCAACTTGTTTTTTCCGCTTCATCGCACCTTTTTTCCGTTTCCGCCTGAATCCTGCTCCGGATGGACCGGATATTTGCACGCGGAAAGCCGGAAAACCGGATCCGGGACGGGACGGCCGGCGAGAAAATCGCGGCAAAGTTTTTCGGCGTCGTCGAGCTGTTCTGGTTTGAGCCAGTGGATCGGGCAGCCGTCATTTTCGAATTTGCGGAACCAGGAATCCTGGCGTTTCGCGAACTGGCAGATCTTCGCGTAAAGCTGGTCGTGCATCTCCTCCATGGTAAGCTGCCCCTGCAGATAGCGCGCGAGATAGCGGTATTCGAGCCCGAGGAAATCCATTTTTTCCCAGCTCATGCCCTCCGCGTGCAGGCGTTCCGCTTCCTCGACCATCCCGGACGCGAGGCGTTCGTCCAGACGCTGGAGGATGCGGGCGCGCGTTTCCGAACGCGGCCTGTAGAGCCCGAGCACGAGGAAATCGGATGCGGGGAACGGGCGCTCCAGGTCATTCGGCGCTTCATTTGCTTTTGCGGCGCGCGCCAGCTCGATGGCGCGGATCAGGCGGATGCGGTTGTCCGGTTCATTCGCGGGCACGAGGCTTTCCGGGTCGAGTTCGAGCAGCAGGGCACGAAGCGAGGCCGTGTCGAGCTCGCGCAGCCTGGCGCGCAGTTCTGGGACTGGCGCCCCGGGCGCGAGTCGGTAGGAGAAGATCATGCCGTGCAGGTAGAGCGCGGTGCCGCCGACGAACAATGGGACGCGTCCGTCCGCCTCGGATTCGTTCACTGCGGCCGCGGCGTCACGCAGGTATTCCGCGAGGGAATACTCGGCGTCCGGCGGCAGGATGTCGATGAGCTTGTACGGGACGGCTGGACGTCCGGGCGGGGCGTATTCGGCGAGGTCTTTGCCCGTGCCGATGTCCAGTCCGCGGTAGATCTGGCGGGAATCCGCGCTGATGACGGCGGCATGGATCCTGTCCGCGAGCGCGACGCCGAACGAGGTCTTGCCGCATGCCGTCGGGCCGAGCAGGACGATGATGCGATGACGGTGGTTCATGACCGAAAAATCTCCGGAAATGGCGAAAAAGAGGAAAAAAACACGATTTTCTTTATAATATAGCGCAATATCGACTGGTAATCACGCGAAAAAGAGGTAAATTACAGAGAAAAATAGTTTTTTTCCGTAACCAACCATGAGATTTTGAGAAAACCATGCCGAAACAGAATACCGTGAAAGGCCCGGCTGTCGTGAAGGGAATCGCCCTTCATACCGGAGCCAGGGCCTCGCTCCGCATCCTCCCCGCACCCCCCGACACCGGGATCGTGTTCCGCCGCATCGACATGCCCGGCGCGCCCGAGGTCCTGGCGAACGCCCGCAACGTGGTCGACGTCCGCCGCGCGACGACCATCGCGTCCCGCACGACCGGCGCTTTCGTCGTGACGGTGGAGCACATCATGTCCTCCCTGCATGCCGCCTGCGTCGACAACGCCATCATCGAGATGGACGGACCCGAACCCCCGATCGCCGACGGCAGCGCCAAGCCCTATTTCGAGGGCATTCTCGAGGCCGGGCTCCAGGAACAGGACGCCGAGGCGAAATACTGGACCGCGAAAGCTCCGATCGTGTTCGAGGAGGGGTCCGCGATGCTGGCGCTCCTTCCCGCCGACGACCTCCGTATCTCGTTCACCACGCAGTTCGGCTACAGCGAACTCGACACGCAGTTCTTCTCCTGCCAGGTCACCACGGAGAGCTTCCGCGAGAACCTTGAGGGCGCGCGCACGTTCTGCCCGTACAAGGAGCTGGAACAGGTCATCGCCGCCGGGCTCGCGAAAGGCGGCAGCCTCGACAACGCCATCATCCTGCACGACGGCGCGCTGATCTGCAAGGACGGCCTGCGCTATCCGAACGAGCTCGTCCGCCACAAGATCATGGATATGGTCGGCGACCTGTACCTGGTCGGAAAGCGCCTCCATGCGCACGTCATGTCGGTCAAGTCCGGCCATTCGACCCACTTCAAGCTCGCACTTGCCATGCTCGAACAGGAAGCCGCCGCGGCGGCACAATAAAGGAGACGATTCATGAAGAACGACACCATCCTGTCCGTCCGCGACCTCCGCGCGATCCTGCCTGTCCGCCCCGACTTCCTCATGCTCGACAGGATCAAGGTCATCGACGAAAACCATCTCGCCGGCTGGCGCAACCTCACCATCGGCGACCACTGCTTCCAGGGGCATTTCCCCGGCCATCCGATCCTGCCAGGCGTGCTTCAGATCGAAGCAATCTCCCAGCTTGCCGAACTCGCGGTCCGGGAACGCCTCGACCCCGAAAACAAGCTCGACATCTACATGAAGAGCATCCGCAACGTGAAATTCCGCCGCCCGAACGCGCCCGGCGACCGCATGCTGGTCGAGGTCGCGGTCAATGAACTCGAAAACGGCGAAGCCAAGCTCAGCGCGACCGTGAAGAACAACAGCGGGCTTGCCTGCCAGGCCGACCTCGTGATGGCCGTGCGCGAACGTGTGGAATCCCTGCCGGAGCCGCCGCCGTTCGGCCCGGTCGACAAGTCGGACGGGGATCCCCTGGACGTGAGCGCGGTCATGGGCGTGATCCCGCACCGCTATCCTTTCCTCTACGTCGACTACGTGTCGAAGCTCGAAGAGACCGTCATCACGGCTGTGAAGAACCTCGGCAGCTGCGAACCTCCGATTCGCACGTATCCGGACGGCTACATGGTGCTGGCGAATTCCATCCAGTCGGAGATCATCGCCCAGTCGGGCGCGGTCCTCATCCTCGGCAACGAGGCGAACAAAAACAAGCTCGCGTTCTTCATGGGCATCGAGTCCGCCGAGTTCAAGGAGCCCGTATTCCCCGGCGACCAGCTCGTCATGACGCTGGAACTGCCTGTCATCACGCGCAGGTTCGGCAAGGGGACCGGCACGCTGGCAGTCGGCGGACGCATCGTCACGGAGCTCGCCATGGCGTTTGCGCTCGTTGACAAATGAGCTTCCGTTCAAAATGAGGGCGGCGGGAAGCCGCCCCGGTTTCTTTCCCACTCCCCACTATTTCCAAACAGGAGATCCGATCGATGAGACAAAAATTACTGATGCTGGCAGCGGTGTTTTTCGGCGTGCTTGCGTTCATTTTCACATACCAGCAGATCAAGCAGGAACGCAGCAAGATCATGAACAGCGCGGTCCGGGTCCGCCTCATCAGGATGAAAGCCGACGTGGCGGAGGGCGACAAGCTCATGGAATCCGACATCGAAATGTTCGAGGGCATGAGGTTCGCCAGCGCCGCCGCCAACACGCTCGAGATCCCCTGGGACCGCCGCAACGACGTGATCGGCTCCCCGCTCCGGTCCATGGTCCGCAAGGGCGACATCCTCACGTGGCGCGATTTCCGGCAGGTCTTCACCAAGGAACGCACGGGCCTTCCCGCCCAGACGCGGTCCGGCTGGCGCGCGATCTCCATCCCGGTCAGCTCGGTGACCTCGGTTTCCGGCCTGATCCGCCCGAACAATTTCGTGGACGTGATCGGCACGTTCCATTTCCCCGATGCCCGCGGCGATTCCTCTCTGGACACGGTCACGATGACGATCCTCCAGCGCGTCAAGGTGCTGGCGACGGGCACGGACATCGGCTATGCCTCGCAGAACGGCGTGCAGTCCAATGCTTCGGGCACACCCCGTTCCTACAGCACCGTCACACTTGAGCTGACGCCGAAAGAGGTCGAGATGATCATCTTCGCCCAGCAGAAAGGCTCCCTGACGCTTTCCCTCAGAAGCTATGAGGACCCGAACATCACGACCGACGTCCAGAGCGTCGACTGGGCCTATCTCCAGCAGCACATCAAGGACTATACCGCCGAACGCGAACAGCTGCTCAGGAAATCGACCGGCTACTGATCCCGGCAAGGAGTTCTTCCCATGGTCGAAGTCATTCTGAAAATGCCCGGTCAGCCGGATTCCCCGCTGAGCATCCCGCCCGGCCAGTACCAGGTCGGGTCCTCGGAAGCGGTCCCGATCCAGCTGCCGTTCGTGGGCGTCTCGAAGCTCCACTGCGTGCTTCAGGCGCAGGAATCCTCGCTCCGCATCGCCGACCTCGGCAGCTCCAACGGCACGTACCTGAACGGTCAGCGCATCGGACGCGATTTCGTGAACGTGCCCCCGAACAGCGACATCGAGATCGGGTCCGTCCATATCCAGGTCGGCGCCGTCAGGGCGGAAGCCGGGGCCGGTCACGTTTCGTCCGTGCCGCAGCCGGCAACAGGAAACGTTCCCGCCGATTCCGAACAGCAGTTCAAAAGCCGCATCCTCGCGGTCAGCGGGATCCCGATGTCTGCGCGTCCCCTGGTCCAGGAGATCAAGAAGCAGGCCCACAGCGAACTCCTGCTCCGCCTGAACATGAAACAGCTTGCGCTCAGCAGCGTTTCGGAAACTGACCTCGGGGAAAAGGCGCGCACCACCATTCACGAGATTCTGAACGAGCTCTCCATCCCGCTGCCGGAAGGCGTCACGCAGGCCAAGATCGAAAACGAGCTTTACCACGAAGCGATCGGCCTCGGTCCGCTCGAAGACCTCATCGCCCGCGACGACATCACGGAAATCATGGTCAACGGCCCGGACAACGTCTACGTCGAGCACAAGGGCGTCCTCTACAAGACGGATACCGCGTTCGCCGACGACCATCAGGTGCTTGCCGCCATCGAACGCATCGTCTCCCCGCTTGGACGCCGCATCGACGAAAGTTCGCCGATGGTCGACGCCCGACTCAAGGACGGATCGCGCGTGAACGCCATCATCCCGCCGCTCTCCCTGGTCGGCCCGTCCATCACGATCCGAAAATTCGCCAAGACTCCCCTCACGGTGGAGAACCTGATATCCTACGGCTCCATCACGGCGGAGATCGCGCATTTCCTGGATGTCTGCGTGAAGATCCGCAAGAACATCCTGATCTCCGGCGGCACCGGCAGCGGCAAGACGACATTGCTGAACATCCTCAGCGGGTTCCTGCCCGCCAAGGAACGCATCATCACCATTGAGGACGCCGCCGAACTCCAGCTGCGCCAGGAACACCTCGTGCGCCTCGAATCCCGCCCCGCCAACATCGAAGGCAAGGGCGAAGTCACCATCCGGGACCTGGTGCGCAACTCCCTGCGCATGCGCCCCGACCGCATCGTCATCGGCGAGTGCCGCGGCGGCGAGGCGCTTGACATGCTCCAGGCCATGAACACCGGCCATGACGGCTCGCTGACCACGATCCACGCCAATTCCCCGCGCGACGCCCTCGCGCGCCTCGAAACGCTCGTCCTGATGGCGGGCTTCGACCTGCCTCTGCGCGCCATCCGCGAGCAGATCGCATCCGCCATATCCATCGTGGTGCAGATCAACCGCGAAAAGGACGGCAGCCGCAAGGTCGTCAGCGTGAGCGAGATCACCAAGATGGAAGGCGAGATCATCACGATGCAGGAACTCTTCACGTTCCAGCAGGACGGCTGGAGCGAGGACGGGCGCCTGCTCGGCCATTTCGTGCCGACCGGCGCGATCCCGACGTTCATCGAGGACATCCGCCGCGCGAACCTCGACCTGGACATCGGGATGTTCACGCCGCCGGCGAAAGGCGGCATGAGGGGAGGCGTGTGACATGGGCTTCATAACGGAAAACCTTTATCTGCTGGCGTCTGTCTGCGCCGGACTGTGCGCGCTCTTCGCCACGTTCGTGATCGTCGATTTCATCCTGTACACTTCGTCCCGGTACAAGGAGCGTTTCCTGGCGGAAGCTGCGGTGGTGCTGGACGACATCCTGCTCCAGATGCCCGCGAGCCGGATTTTCGACCTGAGCCTCGCGCTCGCCGCCGTGTCGTTCATCCTGTTCGGCGGGCTGAGTTCGTTCATGTCGAGCGAAGTCAACTGGATCCGCACGATCATTGTCGGCACGTTCGCCGCCGTGGTCGCGTTCCTCGCCCCGAGTTTCTACTTGAGGATGCAGAGGAAGCAGCGGCTTGCGAAATTCAACGAACAGCTGGAGGACGCGCTCATCTCCATGAGCAGCGCCCTGAAAGCCGGGTTCAGCATTATCCAGGCCCTTGAGAACGTGGCGGCGGAGAACCGCCATCCGATCTCGTTCGAATTCAAGCTTCTTCTCCAGGAACTCCGCCTCGGCGTGCAGTTCGACACGGCTTTGCAGAAAATGGCCGACCGTCTCGGGTCGCAGGATTTCGAGCTGGTGGCGGTGGCGATCATTACGGCGCGCCAGACCGGCGGCGAGCTGACCGGTGTGCTGGAGGAGCTTGCCGGGGTCATACGCGAGCGCATGCGCATCATGCAGCGCGTGCGCGCCCTGACTTCCCAGGGGCGCATGCAGGCATGGCTGATCGCGTCCGTGCCGTTCGTGCTCATGTTCGCGATGATGAAGCTGGCGCCGGACATGATGGACGCCTTTTTCAATTCCGTGGTGGGAATCGCGCTGCTTGGCGTGGTCGCCGTCATGACCGTGTGCGGGTTCCTGTGGATCCGCAAGATCACGATGATCGACGTGTGAGGAGGATGCGATGGAACAGATATTGACACTTCTGGCAAGCATATTCGCCGGGCTCTGCGCGGCGTCCGTGGTGCTTCTGATCGCGGAAATGGCATCCATGATCGACGTGGAGAAGGCGCAGTTCGGCGATGATGCGAGGCACATCCCGGTATTTTTCCGCATCTTCATGCCGTTCACCCTGAATTTCCGGCGCCTCAGCGGTTCGTCGGCGCTCGAGGGGACGGTGAAGAGAATTCGGGAACAGCTGGCGATGGCAGGGTACGAGCAGGCGCTGACTGCCGAGCAGTTCCTGACCATATGGGGCATGATGGGAACCGTAGGCGTGCTGTTCACGTTCCTGTTTTTTGTCTCGAACAATGCGATGATGGGGCTTCTGGTGCTGCTTTGCCTGACGCTGTATCCCAAGGTGTGGCTCAACGGCGTGATCACGAAGCGCCATCTCCAGATCCTGAAAGCCCTGCCGAACGTGCTGGACCTGTTGACGCTGTCCGTCGAGGCGGGCAAGGACTTCGTGACCGCGCTCCGCGACATCCTGAGCCGCAGGCCCCCGGACGAGCTCGGCATCGAATTGCGCAAGGCGCTTCACGAGATCCAGCTCGGGAGGCCGCGGCAGGAGGCGTTGAAAGAAATGACGATGCGCGTCCGCCAGCCCGAACTGACCAGCGTGATGAATGCGATCGTGCAGTCCGACGAACTCGGCGTGAGCATCGGGCAGGTGCTGCGGATCCAGGCGGAACAGCTCCGCGCAAAACGTTTTGCGCGTGCGGAAAAGCTGGCGAGCGAGGCACCCGTGAAGATCCTCTTCCCCGTGGCGCTCCTGATCTTCCCCGCGGTGTTCACTGTGGTGCTCGCGCCGATGCTGATGCGCGCGCTGGAGGTCTTCAAGTGATTCGGAATCTGACGAGGCGGACCATGCTTTCCTACCGGACCTTTCAGGCGACGTCGTTTGGCGACCGCCTGCGGGGCATGATAGGGCGTCCGTTCGAGCAGGCGGGGATCGACGCCATGGTCTTTCCGTCCTGTTCCGGCATCCACACTTGCTTCATGACGTTTCCCATAGACGTGATCTTCCTCGGGGCGGAAAACACCGTCCTGAAAACTTGTCCCGTCTGCCGCCCGTGGCGCCTGGCCGTCAGGTGCTCCGGAGCCCAGTCCGTGATCGAGCTTCCCGCCGGGGCGCTCGAACATACGGGAACGCTGCCCGGCGACAGGCTGGACATGAACGCCGAAACCGTGCAGCCGGAGAAACGGACCAAATATACCACTCATTCAGCGGGGGAACAGAGTACGGCGTTCCCCAGCAAGGAGAATCCGACAGTATGAAAATCATGTATTTGAACGGAACTCTGACCGGACAGATGATGGAGCTGCAGCCAGGCGGCACCACGATCGGCCGCGAGAGCGACAACACCATACAGCTGCCCATGGGCGGCGTTTCCCGCTACCATGCCAGGATCGAATGCGACGCTGCGGGAAACTGGCTGATTCGCGACCTCGGCAGCACCAACGGCACGCTCGTCGACGACGTCCCCGTGAACGGCGCGGCAAAGCTGGCGCCCGGTTCCGTCATCACCATCGGCGACCAGCTCCTGCGCTGCATGGATTCTTCCGCCGCGGCGCCGGTTGCCCCGCCGCCCGTTTCCCCAGTGCGGCAGACGCCGCCGGTCCAGCAGCCGACCGAACAGACGTTCTTTTTCCGTCCTCAGAACACGGCTTCCCGTCCCGCTTCATCCGGCACGGCGCCCGTTCCTGATCCGCCGCCGTCCGTTTCCGCTCCGGCGCAGCCTGCTTCTTCGCCGTCCATTACCGAGGCTGACATCAAGCGCGGCCTTTTCAATAACAAGAAAGCGAACCGGCGCCAGCAGCCGGACCGTCCCAGGAAATTCCTCGGCAATGTGATCTTCGCCCTGATCGTGATCCTTGCCGCTTGCGTCGGGCTCTGGGTGTTCCTGAAGCTGAACGAAGCCCCGCATTCCCTCTCCGGCCAGCCTACCACGAAAAAGAAGGTCGAGAACCCGTTCGTCCTGTACTACGAAAAGGAATCCGTCGCCGGCACATCCGTGTTCCGCTTCACGCTCCTGGTCGAGCTCCGGCAGATGGAGGCCGCGCAGGACGCACAGCAGAAACGCGGCTATTTCATGGAAGTCACGCTGGACGAACCTCAGAACAGGCGCCGCTACTACGAGCTTTTCAAGGAACCGCTTCCCGACGAGCTGATCGCCAAGCTCAAGCAGCAGATACAGGATTCCGGCTTCATGGAACTCCAGCAGGAGAAGATCGCCGGGACTTCGCAGGACAACCGCCAGCGCCGCCGCATCATGGTCGGCTTCGGCGGGAAGTTCTGCGACGTGAGCGTTTCCAACGACGTGTCTGAGACGTTCAACCGCGTTGAGACCATTATCAACGAGACGTTGCTCGACGAGTATGACCTCGGCGTCATTTCCCAGAATGTCGACAGGATCCTGGAGGATGCCCGCACGTTCCTCTTCGTCGCGGAAGAGGCGTTCCGCAACATCGACACGATGCCGTCCAATCTCCCGAAAGCCATTTCCAACTACAAGCTCGCCCTGCGTCGCTACCAGCTCTTCGACGACCCGAAGCCCGCGGAATGGAAAGCCGCCCGCGACGGCCTCGCGAAAGCCGAGGCGAAACTGGAGGAGATCCGCCAGGAGGGCAACAAGAACGTCAAGCTCTTCTATGAACTGCGCGAATACGACAAGGCGATTGCCGAATGCAACCGCCTGCTTGAGATATTCCCGCCTGACAGCAAGACCTATCAGGCGATCCGGGAAACCAAGATCAAAATCGAGAAAAAAATGTCCGTGAGGAGTAACTGAACATGAAAAAAAGCATTTTCCTTCCGGTCCTTTTTGCCGTCTGCGCCGCCGCGCTCCTTTTCCTGCCCTCCTGCGAAAAAAAGGCTCCCGAACCCGATTTGAGCGATTACGGCAGCATGAACATCACGTCCGACCCCCCCGGCGCCCAGGTCTCCATCCTCGGCAAGGTCATCGGAGCCACGCCGCGCGTCACCAATCCCGTGCCGTCCGCCATGTACATCGTGAAATTCGCGATGGAGGGCTACGAGCCTGCATGGCTGCCGGTGAACGTGGTCCCGGGGCGCCAGGTCGACGCGCACGCCACCCTGGTGCCGGAGACTGCCACGGTGCTCATTGATTCCGAACCGTCCGGCGCGCATGTTCAGATGAACGACAAGCCCCTCGGGGACACGCCCGTGCTTCTGCCGGACCTCGCGCTCGGGTCCTATTCCGCCTCTGTGCAGATGGAGGGCTACACGCGCCGCGACATTTCGTGGAAGGTCCAGAACGGACGCCCGATCCTGATCAAAGTGGCGATGATGAACAACATCGGCGAGCTTGTCGTCGACACGCAGGATCCTGCCGAGATCGAAATCGACGGGAAAGCCTACGGCTACACGCCGTTCCGGGATTTCCTCGAACAGGGCCAGCACAAGATCCGCCTGACCAGGACCGGATACAAGCCCTACGAGAAGATCATCACCGTGAAACGCGACGAGACCACCGAGGTGAACGCTTCGCTGGAGATGCTGCCCGGCTCGCTCACGCTGGACAGCGATCCCACCGGCGCTTCGCTTTTCATCAACAACATCGACTACGGCGTGACGCCGTACAAGCGCGATTCCATCGAGGCCGGCGACTACTACATCCGCCTCGTCAAGGACGGCTACGACACGCTGGAACAGACCGTGACCGTCCATCCCGGCGAGCCCATGAACCGCACGTTCACGCTGGACTCGAACACCGGCACCATCATCCTGTCGGTGAACCCGCCCGGCCTCAACGTCTACCTCGACGGCAAGTTTGTCTGCCGCACCGAGGCAGATTCCAAAGCCAAATCGCATGACGTTTCCAAGCGCATGACGCTCAAGAACCTCGCCGCCGGGGAACACACGATCACCGTGTCGAACAAGCACGCCAAGCCGAACGTGAAGGACGTCACGGTCACGGTCGGCAAGGGCAAGACCGTGCAGGTCCCGGAAATCAACATGTGGCTGCCCGATACCACGATCGTGCTGAAAAATGGCAGCAAGTACACGGGCCGCCTCTCCGACAAGTATTCCGACACCTCGACCAAGATCTCGTTCCGTCATGCCGCCGGCATCACCAGCGAATATAACAAAGCCGACATCCAGGAGATCATCCCGCTGAACATCCTGGACGAGGAGTAAGCGATGCCGTTTTCCGCCGTCCTCCTCATTGCCGCCGCTGTTTCGCTGGCCGCCGCCGCCGTCTTCGTGCTGACGGTGCGCCGCGATCCGGCGACGTTCCGCCTGATCGAACGCCTTCCCCGCGAACGCATCGCGGGGACTGTCCTCGGAGCCGTCGCGCTGCTCTGGTGCGTCCCGAACATCCGCCCGATCTTCATGCCTGATTCGCCGTTCCAGAACTTCATCCTGCCGCTGATCGTGCTTGCCATCGTGCTTTCCGCGCTGTTCCTGAACTACCTTTTCGCCCGTGCCGCCGCCGCCATCCTGATCCTCGGCGCGCATGCCGTGCTGAAGATGGGGTATCCCGCGAATCCGCCCGGATACCCTGTCCTGGCTGCCCTGGTGCTGGTCGCGGGGATCATCGGCATCGTGCTGTCGGCTAAGCCGTACTGGCTTCGCGACTGGTTCCGCCTGTCGTTCCGCAACTCCGCCGTCCGCTGGAGTTCCGCGGCGTATTTCCTGCTTCTCTGCGCCGTGTCCTGCTACTGCGCCCTGGGGGCATGAGCATATGACCGCGCTGCCTCTGCCGAGCGAAGCCGAACGCGCATTCCTGCTGGAATGCGTAGGCGAGGAGCGTCTGGACGCTTTTCTTTCGCTCTGCACCCGCTACGGAGAACTGCTGTACGAAACGAACGAGACGCTGAATCTGACGGCGATTCCTCCCGACGCCTACTGGAGCAAGCATATCTGCGACTGCGCACTCGCGCTCCGCGCCCTGCCGGAACTGTTCGCCGACGGCACGCGTGTGGCGGACGTCGGATGCGGGGCGGGGCTTCCCGCGTTTCCTCTCGCCGCCGCCCGTCCCGGGCTCGATGTCACGGCGATCGATTCCCGCGGCAAGAAAATCGCGTTTTTGGAACGCGCCGTATCGGCTTGCGGACTCGTAAACCTGCACCCCGTCCATGCCCGCGCCAACGAGCTCGCAGCGCAGGAGAAATACCGCGGAGCGTTCCGTGCGATCACGGCGCGTGCTGTCGCCGGTGCGCCGGAACTGGTCAAGGAGTGCCGCAATCTGCTGGGGCAGGGCGGCAGCCTGTGCGTGTTCCGAACCGAATCCCAGGCCGCGGACGAATGGCCCGCATTGACCTCGGACAAACGCATCCGCACGGACCGTACGCCCGAGTACACCTTGCCCCACGATGCCGGGACGCGCCTTTTCCTCCGCATCCGAAAACCATAAGATGGCAACCATAAGGAGCCGTTATGCATTTTTACCGTCTTGAGGTATTCTGATTAAGCTCAAGGCGCGTTTCGCGGCATTCTGCTTGTCGCTCAATTTAGCTCAAAATGCCGCGATTTATGCGCCTTTCGTTACGACACAATTTTCACCACATTAACGGCCCCGGTCCCCACGTTTCTCCCCACAATATTTGTAGGGGTCCGTGAAGCAGACATACCAGCCGTCGAAGCTGTGAAACTCCTCCATCGGGAATACTTCCCGCAGGCGAGGCCAAAAACCACGGGCAGACAGCGGCTTGGTGTTCGTTTCCTGACACCAGTCGTTATACGCCTTGTAGACCTCTTTCCGGGAAAGCCGTGCCTGCCAGTGTGACCCGCCGTTCCCGACAACTTCCTCAACAAACGATATGATCGGGTTGTTGAGGCGGTACAGCTCCTCTTTGGATTGCTTCTCGTCCGCAGGCTCGGAGAATTTCCCCTGTTCCCGCAGGCATTTCAGCCCGCGCATAGCCCAATTCAGGATGCCGGGAAGCTCCGCAAGCAGCATGTCCGCGATGTTGTCCACCTTTTGCCGCTCGTTCTCCGCTTTCGGGTTGTCCACGAACTTGACCGGGAACGTGATGAAGCAGAAACGGCGAATCAAGGCCGCGTCAATCTCCCTTGCGGTCGGCATCCGGTTTGCGCTGAACACCATCTTGCAATACGGGGAGAAGTCCACGAAGTCTTTGTACTTCTTGCATCCGTTGATAGGATCACCGGAGACGATTGCTTTCAGATAAGATTCCGTTCCGCTCACGTCGGTGTGCATATCGTTACAGATATTCACCAGCGATCCAAACAGCTTGATGCGCTGGAAGTCCTGATTCAGAAACGCAATCTCGATGTGCGACGTGTTCTCGTGTCCTACGACGGCTTCGAGGACTTTCAGCAACACGGATTTCCCGTTTGCGCCCTCACCGATGAGACAGAAGCACGTCTGATAGCGCACGTCGCGCGTCAGGCAGTACCCGAACATTTCCTGAAGAAGATTCTGTTTCGATTCGTCCCCGTTCGTGACGGTTTCCAAAAAGGAAAGCCATTCGGGACAGTCCGCTTCGGGATCGTAGCAGTACGACATTTGGCGCAGGGAGTAGTATTCCCGCGCGTGTTCAAGACGCTCCCCGGTTTCGATATTCACCATGCCGTTGGGAAAGTTCAGGAGCCGTCCCTCATAGTCGAAAACGACGTTTGTGCGGATTTTGGCCTTGATGAGCGCGATAGACGAATCCATAAGACGGGCGGTGATGTTCTTCCCGCAGAGATCGAGTATCGTGTTCCGCACGTCGTACTCGGAAAGCGGATGCCAAGTGCTGTTTTCGTACTGGTAGAATCCAAGAGCCGGGTGATAGATCACGTCGTTCTCCGACACGAATGTTTCCATGACTTCTCGTTCGGTAGGCGGGCGCTTGAGCTGTTTGGCAAGCTCCATGAGCCAAGCCTTGTTGAATTGCCCGGTTCCTTTGGCAATGTCAAACAGCTCTGCCATGTCAGGCCAGTCAAAGATCCTGACGGCCTTTTTCATAAACGCGACGAACTTCTTCTTGCGCTCGTCCTCGGAATCCTCGTTCGTAATCTGCTTGACAAGCAGTTTTTCCCACTTTTCAGCTTTAAGGAAGATGTTTTCCAGCGTGTTCCGGGTCGGAGACAGTGCGTAAAGCATGGAAATATCCTTTTTCGCGTCGTCCCCGGTCAGGTAGCAGGCCGAGACGGAGATACCAGCCTCGAACAGTTCCGACGCAAGGGCGGTCGTGAACTTTTGCCCCGCGTGGGTTTCGGGGTCATAGTCCATACACACAATGACGGAACGGCCTTTGAGCGCCGGAATCAGATCTTTCTTCTGCTCTCCGCTGAAAGCCCCGGTAACGGCAGTGACGACGGGATAGCCCTCTTGCCAACAAGAGATCGCGTCGAAGATTCCCTCCGCTACGATCACGGTCCCGGCGCGTGTCCGAAGCGTTTCAAGCCCCCATATCGGGTGTTCGCTCATTTCATGCCGGAACAGCTTCATGTATTTTGCGTCCGGGTTGGAACTGACGAACGCAGGCCACACCGAAGCGCGGCCCAGCATGTAGACGGGCTTCCCGTTCCGCAGATACGGGATCATAACCCGGTTGACGAACGACAGGAGCCCGGAATCGGAGATCTGTTCCATCGTGAATCCCTGTTCCTGAAGATAGGCGCATGGATTATCAGCCCAGCCGATGCGGAGCGCTCGTATCGTTTCATCCGTCAGGCCGCGCCCGCGCAGATACTGAACACAATGCTCGTGTTCCGGTTTCCACAGGGAATCTTCATAAAAGCGGCAGGCCTTTTCGAGAATTTCCCGGTAGGAATTAAAGATAACCTCGACGTGTTCAACGTTGGTTTTCTCTTTCTCGATGCCCCATTTCTCGGCAAGGTAGGAGATCGCGCGTCCGATGTTGCCGGAAAACTTGTCCTCGGCAGCAAGGTCGATCACGTCACCACCGATGCCTGACCCGAAGTCGTACCAGTCTCGGTCGTTCACCAGCAGGCTTGACGGGTTTGTCGCGTCGGCGCGGAAACTCCTACAGCGTCCCCCGACGATGTTTGCGCCGTGCTCGGTCCGCATGTAGTCCGCGCACGAGACGCGGGATTTGATTTCGTCGATGATTCCAGTTTTCATTTGGATGCCTCCTCCTTCATTGGCGTTTCTCCGGTTCGAGGGTCGAACTCGAAGCACAGCCGGAACGTGCCGATCTTCTCAAAAACAGGATTCTGTTTGATCGAGATGTAGATGTACTGCAAAATATGTCGTGGAACCATGTGCACAAGACTATTCATCAGATCCATGAGATTATGGTACGCGTCTCGGATCGGGGTGCGGTATTCGCCGCCATCGCTTCCGATGGTCGTGAGCTCTCCGAGGAAGAAGAACCGCGTCTGCCTTGTGTTCCATGTTCCGACGACCTCTTCACGGCGCACGTCGATTATGACGTGGTTTTGCAATTCGTGAATCACGGCGGTATAGATGTAGTCGCCTTTCTCATACGGCACGAACCCATGCTTTTCAATCTTGATCTTTTCTTTGATCATAAGGGACGCAAGGATTTTCATAGCCTCTTGATTCGAAGCTATATCGTATTCGTCGTTGACAGTCATTTGGACACCTCTTTTTCTTTGTATCCAGCGCACGTCCAAGAATTCTCTTCAAACGTGCCGGAATAACCGCAGAGATATTTTGTCTGCTTTTTCATTTTGCCGCCGAGAATTACGTTCACCGTGCGGGGGTAAGCGTGGATGCAGGTTTCGCAGTAGTTCTTTTTCTTCTCGCTTTCTTCGTCCATGGGGACATAGTATTCGCAGTCCCCGTTTTCGTCCTGTTGGAAGCCCGCCATGCTGACGGGGTACGGATAGTCTTTCAGACGGTCGGAGTTGCGCTCACAGTTTGCCCGCTTCGTGCAGGTCTTGTTCGGGCAGAAAGTAATGTCGAAGCTACTCATGGTTCCTCCTCGTTATTCGCGTTGTCGGTTGGGATGTAGCGACTGCACGGTTCAAGGTTTTCTGTCGTACATGCTCCGTGAATGTCGCACCAAAAGGTGTGATCGTCCACTTCGTCGTAGAATACACAGGTTTTGCAGGTTGCCATTGTTACCTCCTATCGAACATGTCGATGGTTTCGGTGTCGGTGATGCGGTAGTCGTAGATCGGGTCGTTTTCCCAATCTCGTCCAACTTCTTTCCGCTGGATGATGCCTTTCTCGAAGAGGACTTCGCACGAGAGAATAGCTCTGTAGTCTCTCCAATCATCGTTTTCAAGATCGGTTTCTTCCCAGCGAATAGTCTTTTCGAGATATTCTCGGCTGCACCACCTATTGTAGTTCTTGTTCAGGGCGGCGAGGACAAATGGTTCAAGCTTTTCCGCTTCGCGCCATTTTTCGATTTTGTCCTCAAGCTGACTGCGCTCGATTTCGAGGCTATCTATTTTGTTTTCGATATCTTCCAAATCGTCTTTCAAAGATTCAAGTGTCGGCATTTGTAATCCCCAAAAGGTTGATTGTTGTCGCGTCTCCCCATTCAGGGGAGACGGATTTGACATTGCTCTGAATCATGTCGCGGATAAACGATGCAGGAAACTTGACGAGCTTCCCCTGAAACTTGAAGTAGACAAGGAAGAAAGCCTCCCCGCCGTTGTTCTCCACATCAAGCAGGGCTTTCAGCTGGTGAAGCTTCGCCTTGTCCAAAGGCCAGTTCTTCGGCGCACATTCCTTGCAGTCGAACGCATAGAACGTGCCGTTATGGAAGATCTGAAAATCAAAGCCGTGTTTCCTGACGAGCGTCCCGTCGTGTAGCTGTTCCGGGTGATTCTGCTGGCAGTGAATCCCCAGCTTCTCATACTGTTTGAAAAGCTCCTTGACGGCGTGTTCAAGTCCGCGTCCTCGGTTCGCAAATGTAGTCATGCGTCCTCCTTACTTGTCGGGATACATCCGCATTTCTACTTGGTGCAGTCTTTCCTTGAAACTGGCCTGCGGCGGCTCCATGATCCCCCGGATTTCGGCAAGGTGGTCGGTCGCGGAGCCATTCATGCGGACGAATTCGGGGGCGGTGATTGCGGTGAAGTCGCCGCATTCAAGGTCCAAATTAAATTCCGGTTCTCCCGTTTCGTATTTCTCCCCGCTGGTAACATCGGGGAAATGCGGGCACCATTCGCCGCAGTAGTGGTGTCCATGCCGGAACGGGCAGACAACCGGACGCGGGGTCGTGTCGTGCTTGCGTTGAATGGAAAGCAGGCCGTTTACGTCGATAACAATTTTTTTTGCGTCAATCATAGGTGTGTTACCTTTCTAAAAGCTGTTCAATCAGGCTGGATGCCTGACCTTTTGTGAGATTCGGGAGAACACCGGAAACATCAACTTTCTTTTTCCGGGCGAGTTTCTCGACAAATTCAATCTGTTTCTCTCCGGCAGGCTGATTGCCCCACCGGGAAGAAAGAGACGTTCTCCAAAGCGGGGCACAATACCCGGCTGTCGAGCGGAGCATGTCATAGGCCGTGTCGTAACACTCCTGTGCGTTCGACACGAGCTTGTCCCCGTGATCGGTAAGGAGAACGGCATTGCCGAGACTGTCCGGGGCTGTCACTCTGATCCATTTCTTGCGCGTGTTGTCCTCGTTCGGATAGCAGACAAACATGCTTCCGTCCGGGCTTTTGTTCCAGCGCACATCATGGAGCGTGTAGTGATTCTCTCTGCCCCAAAGATCGACGATGTGAACCATGTTGATCCACGATTCCGGCGTGTCGGCCCGTGTCGCAACAAGGTTCGGAATGTCGAGAAGCAAATCCCCCTCAATGTCCTTGCGGTATTTCTGCGGTACATCCTTCGGGTCGAGGCCCAATAACGACGGGGCTGTGCAGAGCGGTTTGTTTGACACGCCGACGCAATCAACCAGCAAACAGCGTTCCTTTCCGGGCGCAAGCCGGGTCCCGCGTCCTACCATCTGCGTATAGAGCGTGGTGCTCTTCGTCGGACGGGCGATCATGACTGTTCGTGTGTTCGGCAGGTCTGTCCCCTCGGTGAAAAGGGCGCAGTTGACGAGGACCGGGATCTTCCCAGCCTTGTATTGCTCTACCAGCTCGTCCCGGTCTTTTGACTGACCGGAGACGGCACGGGCAACACCTTTCGGGCAGGCCGGATTCCACATCGTCTTGTTGATCGCGGCGGCTATGGCATGTGCGTGAGCAACATCAACCGCAAATATCAAACAAGGTGTTTCGACGATGTTTGCGACGGCCTCGGCTATCGCGTCGTTGCACCTGTCGATGTTCAGGACGCGTTCGAGGTCTGATGCCGCATAGTCACCCATACGGACCGCAACACCCGCAAGATCATAGCCTATGTCAAGGCGCTTGCAGGTGATGGGCGACAGATAGCCATGCTCGATACCCCAGCGAAGATCCTTTTGGAAAAGAATCTTCTCAAAGACGCACTCAAGACCTACGCCGTCCGCACGATTCGGGGTCGCCGTAAATCCTATGATGCGCTTCGGCTCGAAGTATTCCAGTATCTTCCGGTAGGAATCCGCGCTGGCGTGATGCGCCTCATCCACGATGATCGTGTCGAATGTCGCCGGGTCGTACTGCGTCATTCGGCGCGTCATTGTCTGAACCGATGCGGAGACGACCGGGGCTGTGCTGTTCGCCGCGCGTTCGTCTGCCATTTCAACCGCTGTCGGGCAGGTGAAATACTTTAACGGCTGGTGAACAAGTTCCGTCCTGTGGGAAAGTATGAGCTCGCGCCCGCGCAGGGGGATGTTGGCGAAGATGACAGTTTTGCCGAGCCCCGTAGCGAGCTGGCACAACCATCTGCCGTCCCCGGCCTCTTCGATTGCATCAAGACACTCCTGCTGATACTTTCGGAGATTCATCTTGTATGTTCCTTGTTCCCCCTCATGCGAGGGGGATATAGTGGTTTACGGTTCAGAACGGAATGTCGTCGGCGCTGTTCTTCGGTGCGGCAGGCGGCGCAGGGCGCTTTTCTCCGGGCTTCGGCCTGCACCAGTAGGCGACGGATGCCCGCTGTTCGCCATTGTAGGCTTCCAGCTTGGTTTTTACTGCACCTACGAGGCCGACAAAGGACCGGGCGTTGATCTGCTTCGGCACGGGCTGTGCGGCAGATTCAAAGACTTCCTGAATCTTGTCCATCACACGCGCGTCGTTGACAATGTAGTAGAACAGGATGCGTCCGACGAACTTCTTGTTCACATCGTCTTTCGCGTCGATGATCTTGAGCTTCATTTCAACCATGTCGGAGCCGGACTTGCGGGAAATCTTCTCTGCCGTCTCTTCGACGTTGACAGTGTACTCGCCGGGTGTGATCGGATCAAACGCGGGACGTTCGGAGACGCGCGACGCGTCAAAGGTAACATTGAATCCCATGTCTTATCCTTTCTTTTCGGCCTTTTCAGGAGCCGGGATTTCCGGGTTCAGGAGCGTCTTTCCGTCTGCGAGGCATCCGCGTCTGCCGAAGCGGTCTTTGGCGACGAAGCTGTCGTTGCCTTCGAGCCTGAACACGCGGGTTCCGTCCGATTTCTTTTCGAGGTGCGCCACAATGTCGTAGAGCCCCTCGGCTTCGGGCGACAGCTTTTTGCCGGACAGCGCCGGATGCGTCTTGCTGGTCTGCACGTCGGAGTTCTGCGACAACACAAGCTCTGCTTCCAGCGCGATCACGACGATGTTCTTGCCTTTCATTTCCGCAAGATCGCGCAGGATGCGGAGATAGCGTCTCATGCTGAACTGAACGTCTCCGTAATTCTTCATCGTCGGGGTCCCGCCGTTCTTGTCGGGATCCGCTTTCAGCAGCAGGAGATTGTTGGCAAGCTCGGTCGCGCTGTCCAGCACGATGTTGTCGTACGGAAGATCGCGGAGCATCAGGTCCGAGAAGAATTTGTTATAGAGCATCATGGTTTCGTCGATGCTGTTGGCGGGCGCGGGCAGATATTCAACGTCGATGCTGGCGACATTGGCAGAACGGGCAAGCGTCTTGATGCCGTTTGCTTCTGCGGCGATAATTAGGGTCTTTCCCGGCAGGGTCCCGGCAAAATGCGTCTTGCCGATTCCGCTTTCGCCGTAGACGATAGCGGAAACACCGCTGGATTTCAGGGCTTCAGAGAGTTTCATTTGTAGTATGCCTTTCCATTGTGAGGGTCAATCTCGGCATTGTCAAGCAGAGCGGGGGATTCGGTGAGGAGTTCTTCGTTGCGGGCCTGCTTCCTGACGAACAGGCAGTCAGTGTCCGGGCTGTTTTCCAAACACTTCGGCCTGTACGGGCAGGGCAAAATCTTGCAGGATTCCGGGTTCCGGTAGAAAGTTCCCTCACGTTCGCAAACGGAAATATCCTTGATCGTGAGGTTCAAGTCGTCAATGCGCTGCTTGATTTCTTCGGGGTTCCGATAGACAAACTCGGTGTGAACGCGGTTCTCGGTGACGTACCATTCGTGCAGGCGGTTCCCGTATTCAATCGGGGATTCGTCGGCTTCGTGCTGGTTCGCATACAAGGATCCGTCTTTCTTGTACTTCCGCTGGTCAAGCGGTGTCGCCTTGTACGGACGAATCGTCGGTTTCTCGACGATCACATAGAAGATCCCCTTTACTGCTTTACCCTCAATCAGGCCGTCTTCCAGCAGTTTCGACCAAGCGTACAGATAGTTTGTCGCCTGATCGTCCCACAAAAGATTGTGGAGGTATGTGGATCCGTCAACTCCCCATTGGCTGGTCGTCTTGTGTTCGATGAGGAACCAGTCTCCGGTATTCGGTTCGGTGATAACGCCGTCGATCTTTCCCAGCAGGCGCTTCGCGTACCCGGTGGAGACTTCGAACGGCCTTTCAACAAACTGGATCTGCCAATCTCGCCATCCAGCAGCCATGTTGAACGCTTTCACCATGTTCCACACGATATAAGCGTTGATCTCGTCCTGAACGGGGTCGAGTGCGGGGTTGACTTTGTTGAAGATCGTGTTTCGGATGTCGTTAATCGGTGTGCCTTTCAACAGCAACTCGATTGCGGCATGGTAATTTGTCCCGATTTCAAGCGCTGTCGGCGTTTGAACGGGCTTCAGCATCTGAATGTATTCCAATTCAAACCGTTTGCGGCATGAACGGAAACACTTCAACATGCTTGTCGTTACTTTCTGTGTGCGTTCCATTGCAAAATCCTTTGCTTAATGGTTTTTGTGTTGATGGGTGATCTGACCGCTTACTTCCCTTTAACCTCCTTTCCGTTCGCGGCCTCGAATTTCTGCAAGTCGGCAAGGCTGTAGCGCACTGTGCCGTTGGCGACGCGCAAAGACGGGATCAAGATTCCCGTCTCGCGCCACTTCTTCACACAAGCCTTGCTGACGCTGTAGCGGTCCGCAACATCCTCGGTCGTGAGGTATCGGCGGGCTGACAGTTCGTCGGCAAGGTCTTGGATCAAGGCCTGCCGACCGCCTTTTACAAGCGTGTCGGCAAGCGCGAGGATAGCGAGTGTTGATTGTGTCATCTGTCCCATCCGGTGTAGACCTGATACTCGTTTTCGATCTCGATTCCCTGATACTCGTTGAAAGCGTACAGTCCGGCGAGCAGGGCGAACAGGATAATGGCGGCAATGATGCGGATGAAGTTCGTCATGGTGATCTCCTTAGATGAGCGTCCATCCGGGCTTTGCAGGCGGGAACCCGGTGAAAGCCTTTGCGGGGTCGTGCGGATCTGCGTAAGCGTGAGGCGTGAACGCGTTCCGGCCTGTCTGCTTGTAAACAGCGTCCCGGACCTGTGCAATTGCATCGCGTCCGTTCTTGGCATCCACCCGCAGAGCATACAGCCCGCCGCAGTGTTTGTCCTTTATGATGAATTCTACGGTGTAGGTTTTCATTTTGTGTGTACTCGTTTTGTGTTCGTTTTTTTCAAAAAAAAGGTGAGGGCGAGGCGAAGAGCACGAGCTTCTGTGCAGTCGTTATTTCTGCAATACGACTTTAGCTTCAGCTTCGTTTCGAGCGGTACGCGAGCTTGAACAACTAACGTTCGTGTCATTGGTTCTCCTTTCGTTGTTGGGTGGTTGCTATACTATAGCACATTTTGAGTACATGTCAAGCGATGTATTCAAAAAAATACAAAAAAAATACGTTTTGAGCTTGATTTTTATTAAAAACGGGCTATGTTAGTATGCTTTGAAAGGAGAAAAACAATGCTCAAACTTCGTGGATCACATGTTCGTACGCTAATAGAGCAGGGCGGGGATTCCGTTCGCTCATTTTCTGTTAAGCACAATATCCCGCAGTCAACCTTGCAGGCGTGGATATTGGGCAGGCGCAATATTAAACTGAATCAGCTACAGATGCTGGCTTCAGTCCTTCACGTTAATGTATTGGATATATATGACGTTGTTCCAAGAAATAGAAAGCTGAACCAGCTTGATTCCGACATAAAGACGATCAGGGAGCTATTCCTTACAATGACGGACGAACAGAGAACAAAGGTTATCTCCTTTTCGCTTTCTTTGCTGGATGGGGCAGACAACTTGAGCGAGTTGTGAGGTAGTTATGTGGCCTTTGTATGATGATGCCTGGTGGTATGGTATTGGCGGTGGTGGAAGCGCATTGCTGGGAATCATTGCTCTTATCATTATATTTGACGATCTTTTCAAAGAGAGTGCAGAAAAGAGCAAAGAGAACAATAAACAAAAGGAACATCCTGTGGAACAAGAAAAGCCGCAGCACCCGACTTATGTTTACAAGGAACCACCGATAACGGCGCAGACGTATGAAATGCCACGCCATAGAGTAATAAAATGCGGAACACCGTTTCTTGAAGCTAAAAGGAGAAAGGAAAAAGAACAATAAAAAAGCTCCCTTACGGGAGCTGGTTACTGGTTCTTCTTTGCCCATCTTGCGGCGGCGGCTTTTCTCGCACGTTCGCGGCGGGCTTCCGGGTCTATCTTCTGCTGGCCTGCGCTTCGCTGTTCGCTGGTTTGCGCCTGCCGTGCTTTCTCCAAGTTCCTGTTGACGGCTTCCAGCTTTGCAGCAGACTTTGACTTGCCGCCCTTTTTGCCGAGGGCGGCGGCGGCTTCGGAAATGGGATCCATCTGATCTCCTTGTGTTGGGTCATACAATATACCACACACAAAGCGGTTTGTCAAGTGTTACCGGGCTCCACCCTCCCATTCCCGCAGATACCAGCCGGACATAGGGTAGGTGATAATGTCGCGTCCCGGTTCGGGGTTGTGCGGGTGGTACAGGTTCTCGCGTGTCGTCCGCATCACCAGGGCGCGATCTCCTCCGTCCGTGATGAACAGGCCAGTTTTAGGCCATTTCTCCGTCCGTGCCCAGTCGTCGGCAATCTCCTTTGCTTTCTGAAGAGTTTCGACGTTCGCCGTCATGAGCTTGTGATTGAAGAGAATGTAGTATTTCATGGCTTACCTCCAGTCGATCACGGGGAAAACATCGTCCGGCATGTCCATCGCCAGTCCGCAGTCGCTGATTCCGGTCATCACGCAGTTCCCGGCGAAGCGCTTGCCGTCGATCATGAACACGTTGCCCGGTTTGAGTTCTGCCATCATGTTGGAGTGGATGCCGAGGCCGTTGTTCATGTCGGTGAGTTCGAGGATATAGCCGTCGAGATACTTGATCATTTCCTGATTGGTCATTTCAGCGTATTCGGCGGTACGGGCGGCGGGGTTGATCTTGATTGTTTTCATGGTGTTGTCTCCTTAGTTGAGTGCGGAAGTGATGTAGTCTTTGATGGATTCCGGGAGGGGCAGAACGTTGTTCAGGTAACGGATCACGTCTCCATTGTTGCGGATCCATGTGCTGTAGAACTTGATCGTGCCGGGAGTGATGCGGGAAAGCTCCTGAAGGAACTTGATTCCGCTGCGGGTTTTGCCGTCCACGTTCCCGGTCTTTTTGACCTGCCGGATGTAGGCTTTAATGGTTTCTTCGATGCTCATGGTGATCTCCTATCAGTACGCGCAGTAACCTTTGGTGGTGAAGTCGCTCCAAGCTTCGTTGACCGCCATGCAGATCTCGAATTCCTGTTCATCGGAGATTTCGTACTCCTGTTTCCATTCCCGCATGATGCGGCGTTCGTTGCCGCAGAAGTTCCGGGTTTGGGTGAGTTCGCGGATGAGGGCGAGGCGGGCTTCTTCAGTGAGTTTCTTTTTGTTCATTGTGATCTCCTTGTCTCCCCCTCGTGATGAGGGGGATTTTGTTATGGTTGGTTTGGTTCAGTTTTGGCTATTTTCTTCGAAGAAGTCGGAGGCTTCGTCCTCGGTGTCGAAGATGTCCTGATACACGTCGCAGCGTTCTTTGGAGGTGAAGCTTGACTGTGCGGTGTCGCTGGCTTCGACGGGCGGGTAGAGGAAAGTGTCTCCGTTGTCGTAGAAGATGCTGGTGACCATGTACTTCATTGCTGGGCTCCTTTCTGTTCAGAACGTGAATCCGACGAACACTGTTCTGTTGCCGTCGCCGTTGGCAAGGCCGTGGTTCACATCGGTGAATCTGTGAGCTTCGTACTGGCGGGTGCTCCGGTCGTATCCGTCCATGACCCACACTTGTCTTTCGGTGGGTTCCTCGTGCGGGGTGAGCGTGAAGAAGTCTCCCGGCTTGACGTTCTTGAGTTTGGTTTCGTTCATTTTGAGGTGTCCTTTCGGTTGGTTGGTGATGGTGGGAAGAAAACGAACGACTATATTATACTCCATTCAAAGCGCTTTGTCAAGAGCATTTCTATCAAAAATCGTGATTTTTGTCGAAAAGTACATGTTTTGCGATAAAAAGTACATGGGAGACGTGATATTTGACATGACACTTTGATTTTTATCCTTCTTTGTATGCGTGTAGAACTTTTTAGGGGGGAGACAGAAAAAAATCCTATAGAAAAGAAATAAGAGGATATATTATCATATGTGCATCGCGTGTGTCCTTATATTAAAAAGGTGAGGGAGAAACAGGCCGCTTTCCCCATGTTTCCAAGTAGTTCAATATCGTCTCAAATATCTGTATTCAGAGGAACGGCGCATAAGTGCGGCTAACGTGAGATAATGAGTAATCGGGCATCTTGAAACGTTCGCGATCTCCCGTATATTACCAGTAATCCCAACAGAAAGGAGCCGCCGCCTATGACCGTTTCCCTTGATTCCTCGGACCTCGTCCCGCTTGTCTCAAGCATCGCACTCCTGACTTCCGCACAGCAGGCCGTCTTCCTACACTGCCTCCAGCATTCCCCGCATCCCGCTTATTACTCCGGCGAGACGCGGCGCATTGCTGTTTCCCTGCGGATGCACGTCAGAACAGTCCAGCGCTCCTTGCAGGTCATCAAACGTGACCCCATCCTCCGAAAGGTCGTCTACCCGTCGAAAGAGAGGATGCCAGTATGAGTATCACCGAACGCGCCATGCGGTATAACGAAACTCTTGATATGCTGAAGGCCGCTGGCTACCAGTCAATCGGCAGAGTCCGCATCGACCGATACCAAACTCTCGCGATCCTGACCCTTGCCATCAACCAAATCGCTTGGCTTACCAATCGCGTCCCGTTCCGCATCTACCAGTGCCTACTTGTTAGACTTGGCGAAATTGCGCGTGGTGTCTCCGCTTCTGCATCCCGTCAGGCCGCAGGGAGAGCGCGGGGGCATCAAGACGCGGAGCACCTGCACGTCTGGTGCCCGTGTTGCGGCGCTGATCTGCTGGCCGCTGGACCGTTGGAGCCTGCGGAGATCATCGAAAGCAAGACGAAAGAGGCGGCGATGCGCGGTCGATCACCGCAAAAGTCCCCACATTCGCGGCAAAACGAGGCAGAAGATATACCGATGAGAGGTAAAGAAAACGCGGAAACGGGTAAGGTCGCGGGTGTCAGGGGTACGGGGGGTGGCGACCCGACCGGGGGCCCGCTCCCGTCCGTTCTGCCCCACTCCCCCCTAACATAAAAATCGGGACTGTAGCACAATGGTACGCAAATCCAAATCATTTAGGGTATCAGAGGAGTTGCTTGCGCGGATTGACGAGCACGCATCGAACCGAACTGGCTTTGTGATTGACGCTATCAAGGAGAAGCTTGCGCGGATTGAGAATGGCGGCAAGGACGTTATTGAATCGAGCGGAGCGGGTATCGCGGATGACAGTGCGAATGCGACTTTGCTTTTTCAGAAAGAGCTTATGGCAGAAGCGCGGAGGAGGCCGAATTTCTTGCGCGGGCTGGACAGTGAGACATTTGCGAAGCTGTTTGCGTCGAAGGTGTCGAAGGATGTGCAGTCGGACGGAGAGTTGGAAGCGGATGCCTTGTCTTTGAGGACTTGTTTGGAGCGGATGCCGTCGATGCCAGATCTGACAGCGGACTTGAATCGCGTCCGAGGGCTTTTGTGCAAAGCGGAGCATGAGCGCGACATGAATCTGAAGATACTGGAACACAACAAGAACAGGTGCGAGCTTGCGGAGCTCATGAAGTACATCTTCAAGAGTGCGGTCGAGTATGCGGTTGATTTGGTCGCACGCGGGAATCTACCGGGCTTCGGAGACGGCGGGGGCATCACGGACAAGGCATATTCGGACATTGCCCGCAAGGTCGAGGGGCTATTGAACGACATGAAAGTGTTCCGGGGGAAATAATGGTCAAGGGCGAGATAGAGACACTCCGGGACAATATGGCGTTTTGGTTGAAGCGCTGGTATAGTTACCCGCTTGCGTACGTCATCGAGTGCATCGGAGACATCCCGACGCACCAGCAGGCGGAAGTCTTGAAAGCGTTACAGCATCATAACTTTGTCGCGGTGAAGTCGGGGCACGGAATCGGGAAGACGAGACTGGAAGGGTGGATAACAAACTGGTGGCTCGACACGCGGGCGCTTCGTGTTCCCATTACCGGACCGGCCGGGGACCAGCTGACGGACGTCGTCTGGCCGGAAGTCGTTTCCATGAACAAGCGGAAATGGGGCTGGATGAGTAAGCAGTACGAGGTGACGCAAGACGAACTGCGGTATCGGCAGCACCCGGAGAACTGGAAAGCGATTCTGCGAACAGCCCGGGCCGACAACAATGACGCATTGCAGGGGTTCCACCGGGTTCTGTTCATACTGGACGAGGGAAGCGGCATCCGAGACGGCATTTTCGAGGTCGCGGAGGGTGCTTTCGGTGACCCGGACAACTACGCGCTCATGATGGGAAACCCGACGCGCCTTTCCGGGTACATGTATAACGTCTTCCACTCCAATAGCTACTGGTTCACGTTGAGTTTTTCTTCGGAAAACAGCCTTGTGGACACGGAATACTCGTACACCTACATCGACCCGTGTGGGGAAATCCGGGTAATCACATGCCACGGCCGACAGACGCGGGAATGGGTGCAGAATATGCGCGACAAGTACGGGCTTTCCAGCAACGTCTACCGTATCCGCGTCCTGGGGGAGTTTGCGAACATCGGAAGCGACCAGCTCATAGAAGACAGGTGGATGCAGGAGGTGTTTCAGAAGACCGCCGGAAAGGAAAACGAGAAGTACAAGCGGCGCATGGGCGTTGACCCGGCATGGACCGGAGAAGACGATACTGGCGTCGTCATCCGGCAGGGCGACCAGATTCTTCATGCGGAATCTTGGCATGGCTTTGACCTTGTGGAGAGCTTCAACCGTCTGCGGGTGATTTGGGATGAGTGGAAAGTTGACGTCGTACACGTCGATACCGTCGGGGTAGGGGCTGGCCTCTATGATATGTTCCGGCACGCCATGTATCGCGGGGATATCGGATACCCGGCAATCAAGGTGCATTGCTCGGAGCGGGCGCCGGAGGACAAGGACGGCGAATGCAAGACGCTCCGGGATTGGCTTTGGTGGAAGAGCAGGAAATATTTTCGGACGCGGCCAGTCGGCTTTTCGGGACTGCCGGAGAATCCCGCATGGAAAAAGCTCCGGGAAGAACTCTTGGAGCCGACATACAAGATTGCGAACGGGAAAGTCGTCGCGGAATCGAAAGACGACATGAAGAAACGGGGTCTGAAAAGTCCGAACTTGGCCGACGCGCTCAATACGACGTTCTATCAGGACTACGACATCTTCCGGGAAAGCTACAACTACTCGTCGTCGATGAATCCGGCGAAAAAGAAGAAAAAACAGATGATTCGGAGCTGGAAAAGTCGATAGAAAAAAGGTACAAAAAGGTACACATAAGGACAAAAAGGGATACAAAGTGACAAAATTGCGACTCACAGAGTACGCACCTCACGGAACTATAGAGATATTTTTTCGCGAGGAATGGCATGGCATACGAATCTTCCGTTACACACAAATTCGACCGTTGGCTTCGGAGCGCAAAGCGCTTCGAGGAAACTTGGCGCCGTGATAACCAGCTGAATTTCGAGTATTACGACGGCGAACAGTGGACGGAAAATGAAAAATCGGAGATTGATGAACGCGGACAACAGTCGACCGTCATCAATACGGTCCGTCCGACTATCGACATGGTTTGCGCGCAGGAAGTGGAACGGCGCGCGGACATTCAAGTCTGCGGACGAGAAGAGTCCGACGACAATATGGCGCAGCTCCTCACAGCGCTCCTGAAACACGTTTTCGATGAATGCAACTTCGATTATTACCACTCCTTGGGATTCAAGGAAGCTTCCATCGGCGGGCGCTCGTGGCTGGAAGCGACGGTAAAGACGGATGAACGAGGGAAAGACATTGTCAGCGTTCAGCATGTTCCCTGGGAAAACGTATACCTTGACCCGTACAGCCGCAAGCCGGATGCCTCGGACGCAAAGTTCATCATCAAAATCAAGTGGGTTGACCGCGACGTCCTGAAGACTCTGTTCCCGGATAAGGTCGATCAGATTGATTCCGTCTTCGATGATGACTACAAAGGGCAGGAATACGAGGCCCAGACGGACGCAAGCGACCGCGGCAACGATTGGTATTATGACCCGAGAACGCAGCGCGTCAAGGTCTGCGAGTGCTGGTACACCAAGCCGACAAAGGAATACGTCGAAATCCTGAATGATACCACCGGCGAGAAAGAGAAGAAGAAAATCTTCAAAAATAAGGTCCATCACGTCATCTTCTCGGATGAAGTCATCCTGTCCGGCAGTAAGGACGATGACGAGAAAAACGTGAATCCGCTCGGCGTCGACCTGTTCCCGCTCGTTCCGATCTACTGCATGCGCGACCGCAAAGGCAGGCCGAAAGGCATTGTACGGGACCTCGTAGACATTCAGGATCAAATCAACAAGCTCAACAGCAAATTCCTTTGGACGGTCGCGGCAAACCGCGTCATCATCGAAGAGGGCGCAGGGCGTGACGCGGACGAAATCCGCGAGGAAATGCAAAAGCCGGACGGACTCGTGATCCTGAACGACGGCGGTCTTTCAAGGATGCGCGTGGACGACAAGTACCGCGACCTTTCCTACATGAGCAACCACCTGAATTTCCTGTTGCAGACGGAACAGCGCATTTCCGGCGTCAATGATTCCATGCTCGGACTTGGCGGAACGAACGAGCGAAGCGGCATCATGCAGAACACGCGCATCAATCAGGGTGCGGCGATGCAGACGACGATCTTGGAGAACATGTATTTCTCCAAACAGCGCATCGCGCTTGTCGTGCTTCGCCTTATCGGGAAGTTCTATACCGACTACCGCGTCGTCCGCATCACACAGCCGAACGGACTCACCGACAACTACGAGTTCAATCTTCCCACCAAGGACAAAGACGGCAACGATACGATTCTGAACAAAATCGAAGACACGCTCTATTACGACGTCGTGCTCAAGAAAGTGCCGCCTTTCAGCTCCATGCGCGAACGCATGCTTACCATCTTCAGCGAGATTCTGAAATCGAATGTCATTCCGGCTCCGATTGCCGGCAAGATGATGATTATGCTTTCGGATATGCCGAACAAGGAAGATTTGATCCTCGAACTTGAAAACTTCTATCAGGCGCAAGCTCAAGCCACACAAGCTGCACCTGCTCAACCTAACCCAAATCCCCCGGTGTAAAGCCGGATTCGGAGGAGAGACAAGATGGCAACGGTATCGGAAACAGAGGAAAGTTTCATCGACAGCGTATTTGGCGGAGAAAACGATCTCCATTCCCAAAATGACGCGAAAGACGAAACGGGAACCGGTAAGACAACTCACGACGACGGCGACGAAGAAATCCCGACCGATGAAACGGACGATTCGATTCGAGACGACGGAGACGAGGAGCTGGGCGATTCTATCGACGATGGAATCGAAGACGACGAAGAACCCGCGGAAGACAAAAAGTCCGCGGAGAAAGCGCCGGAAGCGCCGGAAAAGGATTCCGCAGAACTGAAACAGGAAATCGAAAATCTCAGGAAGCGTCTTCACGACACGCAGTCGGCTATGCATAAAGCAACGACCGAACGCGCGGCGCTCAAGAAAGAGCTGGACGAGCTCAAGGCGAAGAAAGAGAATGAAGATGACTGGTTCAGCGAGTACGATACCGCACGCGAAAAGGAACTCGAAACAAGCTTGAAAAAAGCTGACGAGGAAATCGCGCGACAGCAGGCTGACGAAGACGCACTGAAGAGGCAAGAGGCCGAGAAGTCTTGGGACGCGGCCGCGGCTCCGGTAATCAAGGAACACCCGGACTTTGAGAACGTCATGTACGAAAAGTTCGCTCCTTTACTGGATCCGAAGACAGGGAATCAGCAGGTCATTTCCGAGTGGGAAAAGCTTCAGGACAAATCCCCCGCATCCGCTTACGAGTTCGCGAAAAAGCAGCTCGATATCCTCGAGTTCCAGCGCGACCCGAAAGCGTATAAGGAAAAGCTGCTGAAATCGAACAAAAAAAATAAAGACTTCGAAGACGACGTTTGCGAGCCCCGCGGGAAAGCCGGACTTGATATGCTGAACAGCGAAGATTACGGTTCGGCATCATCCGAATCCATCGGAAGTTTTGTTGACGCAGTCTTCGGATAACATGAAAGGAGGCTATTATGCCCCATTTCGTACCCGATTCTGCACACTATATGCGTGGCACGGGACAGCCCGTGACCCCGCTGAAACACTCCCTCGAAATTTACCGGGAGTACATGCTCAACATGTTCTTCACGAACATGTCGGGCAAAAAAGGCTCCGGCAAGCCGATCATCATTGACGATGAAGTGTTCAAAGGCCGTGACAGCGGCGACGTCGGACGCTTCCACTTCATCCCGCAGTTCCACGGCGAAGGCATCCGCGGTCAGAACAAGAGCGTCATCGGCAATGAAAACACCCTTGACGAGTTCTACATGGACCTTCGCATCGACCAGCTCACGCAGTCGTTTGCCCGCAAAGGCAAGATGACCAAGAAACGCACGATCTGGGACGCCCGCGAAGAGTTCAAGCATCAGCTGGCGAACTGGTTCCGCGAAGCGACCGAACAGGACATCGTCGAATCTCTGTCCGGCTACAACACGGACGGCGCGACCTATATCACGGGCGAAGCCGCCCTGACGCATGATGCCGTCACCGGCGATCATCGCTGCCTCCGCGTTGACTATGCCGACAGCAAGTACGGCGTGGTCGAAGTCTCCTCCGCGAACTCCGACACCACCGCGCTTCTTTCCGCTCTCAGCGCCAGCGACATCATGAACACGTACATCCTCGACGTGCTTCAGGACTTTGCCAAGACAGCGGACAGCAAGTACGCGATGCGCCCCATCCGCGCAAAGAACGGCGAAGAGTACTACATGCTCGTCCTGCATCCGCGTGCCGCTATTGACCTGCGTGCCGACCCCCGCTGGGAAAAGCGCGCAATCGCCGCCATGACCGGCAAGAACAGCCTTGATGGGGACCCCATCGCCACCGGAGCAATCGGTGTGTGGGAACACATCATCGTCAAGGAAGCCGGATTCATCAAGACGCACAAGAACGACGCCGGCAGTCTCCGTTTCGCCCGCAACCTGCTTCTCGGCGCCGAAGCCGCAGTCATGGCATACGGACAGACGCTCGACTACACGGAACAGCTCGACGACCACAAGCGCCGTCTCTCTGTTGCCGCCGATGAAATCCGCGGCATCCGCAAGCTGACGTTCGACGGCACGGACCTGAACATCGCGCAGATTCCGTGCGCCATCAGAGTTTAACCGAAAGGAGATTTGACCTATGGCATCCGCAGATATCACCAGCAAAGACACGTCCGTGAAAGGCGTGAACAGCCCTACCAACTACATTCGTTCGGAAGCGCATCTGATCGACGGTGTTGAGAATCCCGGCATCCTTGCCGCCGATACTCACAGCCTGTTCGTGATCCCGAAAGGGAATGCGATTGTCGGGCTTAAAGTCGTTGCTCTCTCCGATACGACTTCCGCCGGCTCCGCGACGGTCACGTTCAAGGTGAAAGTCGGGACTGAAACTGCAACGGCTGTCGGCAGCGCGATCGCAAAAGCGAACCTTGCCGCGGGATTCGTTCACAATCTCGCCGTCGCAACGCTCGCGTACGGTTCCGGTTCCAGTGATGACATCACGATTCAGATGACCGTCGGCACGGCGGCACTGACGGCGGCAAAGCTGCTCGTCATCGTCGACACTGTTCCCGTCGAAATGTTCATGACGGCAGGTTGACCGGATCATGGCGTCGCCGTCTTTCAGTCCGATTCGTGAACTGGTCCGAAAGTCCATTCGTGACGTTTTCGGATTGGTCTGGGACGACGACGCCCTTGACCGCACCATCAACGAAGCACAACGAGAATACGCCATTTTGAGCGGTTCGCTTGTTGGGAGCGTAGCCGTTCACTCCTCGGAAAGTGGCGTATTCTCTCTTCCCGACGATTTCATTCTGCCGGTGAAATTCATCGGCAAAGACGGATGGGAAGTTCCATTTTACAGCTGGCGCAACATCCATGCGAAATACCCGGACTTCCGCAAGGTGACTGGAACGAATCTTCAGTGCATCATCACGGATTTCGACGGATACGGAAAGATGCGCCTGTTTCCAGTCCTGCCGCAAAGTGAGAATGTCGGCACGCTTTATTACCAGCGCATGCCGCAGAAAGACAAACTGGAAACAAAAAACAAGCGGGCGATCGAATTGCACAGCCTGTTTCAGGCTTTTCTTATCGACGGCAATCCGTCCGCATCCACTTACTACACCCGTTTTCTTCAAGCCGTGAACGAGGAAAACGCAGTCCAGCGCGGGATGAAGACGAAGAGCAGACTGCGCCGGGGGAGATTCTTCTAATGCAGAAAGACGAGTACATCAAAATCATCCGCGGTTTCCTGCATGACCCGCAAGGTAAAGTCTTTGATAACGACGAGCTGGAAACAATGCTCAAGACAGCTGCAGATACCTACTGCAAGGATACTGCGCTGTATCGCGGTGTGTTCAGTCTTTATGTCGATTCCGAGGCAGTCGGAAAGCTCCCGGACGACTACATCGAGTTTGTTGCGGGATGGAACGGAGATGGATTCCATCTTGAATGTGCAGACGTGGATTATCTGAGAACGCAGTACGGGCACTATCTTGCGGTTGAAGGGCATGCGCGCTTTATCTATGAGGATTTGGACAATATCGGACAGTACAGGATTTGCCCGAATCCGTACAAATTCGAAAACCTTGTTCTGTACATCCCGGAGAATCCGTACGGCGTTATGCTGTTCGAATCCTACGGAACGGCAAAAGCACGAAAGGGATACGGCATCCCGGTATCCATTGCGAAATTCGATAACATCGGGGATGTTGCTTATGTAAAAACCGTTTCCTACGAAGCGGTTCAGGACTATATGGCCTTGATCTACCATGCCGTTTATCAGGCATACACCATTGACAGCGATTTCCAAGACGCGGACAAAGCACGTCTTTTCTTCATTCAATACAGGGGCCGTGTTGCCCGCGTCGGAAACGTAATCCGTTCCGTGCCGCATGTGCGCCGTGAAGCCAACTTCTTCTGACGGAGGAATCCATGAACAACGAATACGATATTGACACACGCCTGCTCGGAAAAGAGGATATCAATTTCGATACCGATGGGACGGGCGCACAGGATGCATATACCGACCTGAACGGTGTAAGCCATCCGGTCACGAAACTCAATGCTTCCCATCTCCCGATCCGGGCAGATACACGCAGTGTTGTTGACGGTGCGACAAATGTTGACGAAGCTGTTTCTGCGCTTTCCAACAAGATTCAGGAAATCGAAGACCAGCAGGCAACGGCCATGTCGGAAGACAAGACCGTCGATTTCGACCAGTACGGCGATCAGACGGCACGGCAGGGCGCGATTGATGCGCAGTTGAAGAATCTCGGTGGGCATACCTTGACGTTCCAGTTCCCCGGCAGTCTTGACACGATGTATATCTCTGCAAAGCCGCTTCTGTTCGAAGAATTCTACAACGGAACGCTGGTTCTTGACCTGAACGGTGTGAACATTCAGGACAGCGGCGCGTTCTCCCCGGAGGGTGTTTTGCGCATTGAAAACTGCCATTGTGCGGTTCGCGTTATCAATTCCAGTACGGGCAGTACGGGCGGGGCGATCCAGTATGCGGACAATCATTACGGCGTCGGGCTGTATCAGGTTCCGAACTGCTCTTTTGAATCCATCGCGTTCATTGGTACGAGTGCAACGAATCACTATGCCGTCTACTCCTACGCAAGCAATTTCTGCTTCTCGGAATGCTCGTTTACGAACAGCAAGAAATTCGACCTGAAGAGCGCGTACAAGGATTATGTGGATTCTGTTCACAACGTTGACGCAACCGCACACGCCGATGCAATTTCAGCGGGCGCGGCAACTGTCGTAGCCGCACACAATACCGCGGAATCCCCTCATCAGGGAAAGTTCGAGTTAGCGGGTGCGATTTCCACACACAACAGCGATTCGACCGCTCATAGCGGTACATTCGAGCCGGCAGGCGCGGTTTCAACGCACAACAGCGATCCAAATGCGCACAGCCTTTCGAGTCAATATCCTTATACCGATTTCTCCAATGTGACCGATGTTCAGGATTTACAAAACATTCTTGGAAAGTTGGGGCTTGCCACTATGGGCTATACGGCGTATTCCGGGCAATCTCCTTTCAATCCGCAATTCAATTCCGGTGGGTATTTGTTCATTCCCGCGCAAGTAGGCTCGGATGGAAGCTGGGTACCTCTTGTTTTGGAATGGGGATATACGGATGTGTTTTCGACTGTTTCACAAGGAGGCGGGGACGAATCTGGACAAAACGCGATTCAACAGAAAACCATATTCCTTCCTGTCCCCATACGGGATTGTCTTCATCTCTCATTCTCTCAGGACGGAGTAGAAGGCACTACTTCCGGGCATGTTGATGATCATGATGCTCAAGTTGCTGTTACAATCAATCTTGTTAATTTCCAAAGTGATGCAGGCGATAACACAGCGGATAGTTTTGTCTGCCGCGCCCGTCGCGTTGTTTCCGGGTATTATAACACGACATATCGTTTCCATTGGTTCCTTGTCGGCGTTTATGCTGGCTCGTTCAGCTCGCTTCCGATTCAATATCCGCCGCAGTCTTAAGGTGAGCGCATGAAAACCTTTTCGACGAACAAATTTACAGGCGGGATGAACGAATGGATTCATCCGACACTGCTTGAATCGAATATTGCGGCGAAGCTGGTGAACACGGATATCAGCGACGGAAAGCTCGTTCCGATCCGTCGCCCTGTTTACCTCAGCTCGAACGATCCGGTAGCATACGGACATTACGGAACGAAAGACAGGAGCGCCGTCAAATACAACGAACGGCACTATTGGAGCAACAACAATGCGACAGCGGCGCCGTACTACGGCGGTGATCCCGAAAACTTCCTCGGCATGCCGTATCCGACTTACGGCGAGGATGGAAATGTTCAGATTGATTTCACGAACACCGGAACACTTACCGGGCAGTACAAATATTGCGTGACATTCGTTTCTCCGAACGGATGGGAAGGCGCGCCGGGCAGTCTCGAATCGTATTGGGTGGAACAGGAAATCACAGAAAAAAGCCCGATCGTAACCGTGACGTGGACGGATGCACGAATCGAGTATGCGAAGATTTACAGGACGGCAGACCACGGCGCGGACTTCTATGAGGTTGGCAGGATCGAGACGAGCGGGGGAACGTTCACCGACGATGTTTCGGACAGCACGGCGGAAATGGGGAATCCTCTCACGACGGAAGAATACTATGCCCCCCCGGATGGCGGGAAATACCTCTGCGAGAATGGCGGCGTGTTCTTCCTTGCGGTCAACTCCTTACTTTATTTCTCCGCGGTTGGGAATCCGCATGCATGGCCGACGACGCAGTTCATCGCGTTCGATGACGTTATCACGGGGATCACGCCGGAATTTCAGGGCGTTCTCGTGTTCACGCGAAATAAGACGTATCGCGTCATCGGTGCGGATACGCCGGAGACGGTTCAGAAGATTTACATCCCCGGCAATCACGGGTGCGTTACATGGCGCAGTATCGCGGCATTGAACAATGCCCCGGTATGGCTGAGCAACGACGGCATATGCCTATGGGACGGCAACAGCATCACCGTCCCGAGCTATCGCGTCATCAGGACGGATGGATTACAGGAATCCATCAAATGGGCGGCGACGGCGAACGATTCGTATTATCTGTTTCTACGGCGCGAGACGATCGTATTCGATATCAGGAACGGCGGTATCTTCTACAAGCTGGATTTCTCGTTCGAATACGCGTGGTACGACGTAAGCAGTGGAATCTTCTATCTTCATAACCCGAACGGGACGTATCAATACAACGCGGGTGACAATCTCAAGATCAAGTATCTTTCCCCATACATCGGCGGATCGGAGAACGCGATCAAAATCTATCGCGAGGTCTATGTGTTCTGCGAAGGCGAATCCGACATTTCCGTCACGGTTGACGGATATCCTTTATGGAAAGATCCGATTCGTCTGCCGTCAGGTCGGCAGAGAATCAAGCTCCCGTTTCATGCGGTAGGCCATTGGCTTTCTATTTCTCTTGAATCAACTTCGAGCATCCACGAGGTAGCGGCGCTTTATGATTGATGCGGAGACAAGGCGATATATCGACCTGCAAATGGAACGTTTGCGTCGGGAGATGCGCGAATGCACGGCAGGGAAAGATACCGGGCCGATTGCGCGCGCACAATATGCGGTGGAAGCGGGAATTGCGGGTACAGCAGGCTATGCAACGACGGCGGGCGAAGCAGAGGTCTATGGAGGAACCGTAGGATATGCGGAGCGCGCCGGAGAAGCTGAGGTCTATGGTGGGACTGTTGGGTATGCTGAGCGTGCAGGCGAGGCGGAAGTTTACGGAGGAACTGTAGGGTATGCTGTCCATGCCGGGACCGCTTCGGTCTATGGTGGGACGGTAGGATATGCCGTTCATGCCGGAGAAGCGGATGTTTACGGGGGGACCGTATATTATGCAAACCAAGCAGGCGGCGCAGGCATGGCGAATGGCGTCACGCAAGAAGTAAAGGAAGATATCCTTTCTTCCGCGGGAACAACAGTACAGGATATCTCCGCAACAGTTTCCCTTAGCGGGGCGACCGTTTTTCTTTCCGATTCAACATCTTCTGTTATAATTGAACCGGCAAATGCAAATGTCCAAATATCGTCGGGCGCAAATGGAGAAATACAAATTGGAGCTTCTGCGGTAACTGGAATGCCGAATTATGACGCTGGTCCCATAACATATGAAAGTGTCGATAGTTTGAATTCATATATTCACACTTTCCAAATTTCCGTATGGATCATAGGGGACGCAGGTGTCGGAACCAGTTCAGACATGACCGGATATGTCAAATTTTTTATAGACAATACGCGTAACATCAATTTATTTAACCTTTCCGCATATCAGAATCAAGGCGCTTTTTACGGACTCAGCGTCGGATTTTGTATTCCCGTCCCGGCAGGGCATCAGATTGAGATTATTGCAAACGGAAACGCTACTGCTGGTTTTTTTATTTATCCGGCGACTTCTTAACATAAATGCTAACAAGTGCGAACCGCAGAATACGCACTTTCCCTTATATATGAACAAACACAACTTTTTCGGGAGAAACAAACATGGGTAGCGGCGGCGTAAATTCAAGCTCGAATAAGAGTTCCAGTGACAGCTGGAGCAAGAGCATCAGCGATTATTTCAGCAACGCTTTCTCGCAGAACACAAGCGAAAGTCAGCAGACGAGCCAGTCCGGGACGCGTGCAAGCGAACTGAGTCAGGAACAGCTCGGCATTCTACAGGAACGTCGTGCTGAGGCGAACAACTATTTCTTCCCCGAGCTGAAGAACGCGATTGCGGAGAACAGCGCAGGGACGAAACAGTTTGACGCGGCTATGGCACAGCAGGCCGGTGCGATCAATACGGCGTATAATGCGGCACAAAAAGCGACGGAGCAGTCGTTGGCGCAACAGGGGCTGAAAGGAAGTTCCACCGGGATCGAGGCGGCTATGAAAGCGGCGAACAACCGGGCGCGTTCCAGCAGTCTCGCGCAGGCATACTACAATCAGCTGGCGCAGGGACAGCAGAACAAGATCAATCTCCTGAACACGATGGGCGCGATGATGCCGCAGACGACGAATTCCGCGGAATACTACAGCAGTTCGCAGTCGCAGGGTACGAGTCAGGCGCAGGGCACCAGCACGAGCGAAGCGGGCGGTCACAGCGAATCCAAATCTCAAAGCCAGTCTCAGGGCAAAGGATCCGGGACGAACTGGAATCTCGGACTGTTCACATGAAAATCTGCAAACGTCTCCCCGGCACAATCAACACGCTCCAGTTCGTTTCAAACTGGTTCGAGGATTTTTATCTTCGGAAGGCTATGGACGAACGGTTCATCAGCAATCATTATGTGGTTTGGATGCTTCTCGACGGGATTTTGCGGGGAAGCATTCAGGTCTACGGCGTGTTCGATGTGAAGAACGGAGAGGCGGACGATTTCGCCGGACTTTGTTTCGGATGGATCACGGAGGATGAATACTTCGAATGCCATTTGGCGTTCGACCGTGACGAGGACGCGATGGAATGTGCGCGTCTTTGTCAGGAGCGGCTTCAGGAAGAAAATCCCGAAGTCAAGGGCGTTGTCGGATATATCCCGGATCGGAATCGTGCGGCACGGATGTTCGCAAAACGGTTTGGATGCCGTGACAACGGGATTCAGCAAGACAAATTATTTCTCAAAGACGGAATGGCATATGCATGCCGCGAATTCCGCAAGGACTTTTAAGGAGACGTTATCATGGGTGGCATCGGAAGTGTTTTGATGGCGGCAGGTTCCGCAGTCGGAAGTGCGGCTGAATCAATCGGCAGCATGGCAACCGGACCGGCGCAGAGCTTGGCAAAAGGCGCATTCGACGCAGGGAACGGCGTGATCAATGCCGGTAAAGATACGCTTGCAAACGCATGGGCTAAGACAAATGCCATTACATCCGGCAATGCCGGGGATATCGCATACGAGGGCGCGAAAGCTCTTTTCTCCGGGAGTTACGGCGGCGCAAAGCAAACACCGTCCGCTCCTACGAATGACAAGCCGCAAGTTGTCCCGGCACAGGCGCAGGCTCCAGACGCGAAAAACGAACTCGACAAGCTCATGTCAAACATCATGGGGTGAGATATGACCGACGAAGAAAAACAGAACAACAAATCCGTTCTTGCCCGTGCCGCCGAGGGTGCAATTGACGGGCTTGCAAGGAAAAGCCCGATGCTGGGCGGGGCAATACAGGCAATCGCGAACACGGACGAATATCAGGCGCGACAGCTTGAACGTGATGCGGCGATACAGAGAAATAAAGAATTCCTTGCTGGTGCGGCCGGCCGCGAAGATCAGGCGAGGATTGAACAGGAACAGCGCGACGAATGGCGAAGCCGCAAAGGAACGCGTGATGCCGCGAACGAAGCGGCGTTGAAAGCCGCGCAAGCGGAGGGCATGAAAGCAGATGAATACATGTCCCCGGAAGCACAGGCGGCACGGAAAAGCGCGAACGAAGCGGCGACTGCACAGAATCGTCTTAAACTGGACCTTATGGACCAGCAGCAATTTGAGACGCGTCTCGGCGGTATGCGGAAGAATCTCGAAAACGAACTTTCGAACAATCCGATGTACAGCATGATGACGTTCAACGAGCGGAATGCGTTTCTCGATTCTCCGGCCGTGCGAAACATGCTTGAAGCCTCCGGTTACATGGAGGATATCATGTCGATGGCGTCCGGCGACAAAGATGCCTATGATCGCCTTGACCGCGCCCTGAATCGGCAGGGGTGGGATCTGAAGAAAGGCGAGGACGGAATCATGTACCTTGATATGGGGTACGGGAATGTCCTCCCGGCGACGCGGGAAAGCATCGCGGCAATCAACAAACAGGTTCACGACGCGGCATTGGAAGAACTCAATGCGCGTTCCAGTATCAGCATGACCGCTTCGATGGGCGATCCGGCGAGACGGAATATCGCAAAGTATGCCAATGCGCTCATGCCGTACAATAACAACAGCGCGGCGGCGAGCCTCAAAGCGGTTCAGTCTGTTTACAACAGCGCGAACGACGAACAGAAAACATGGACTTTCTTCAATCAGGCTCTTCAGGACTACACCGACCCGCTTCTTCCGACAAGTGCGAAGATGAGCGGTCTGCAAAGATGTCTCCCGTTCCTTCAACAGCTCGGATGGGCGGTTGAGGGATTCGACGAGAAGAATCCAAGTATGGATTCCGTCGTCCTGAAAAACGGAAAACAGATTCTTTCGTTCTCGCAGTTCGCGGATCTCTGCAAATCGAATGACACCATTTCCGCACAGCTTGACGATATAGTCGCGCGGAATCAGCGTCAATTCGGCAGGGATGCCATTCTTGAAGCGATGAAGAACGTCAAGGACACGGGGAAAGCCGCGAAGGGGAAGAAAGCGGAAGACGCATTTCTCGAAGATGAGGCGAGGAAGCCGGAGATGAATGGTGAGCGTATAAGCGTGAGGAATGACCTTGTTTCCGCTTTCGGTGCAGATTTCAAGGTCCTTGACGAGGAACAGCAGAATTCTGTCGTCGATGCCGTTTCCGACTTCAATGGAATTCTTGTCTCCACGATGCAGCAGGAGGGTGTGAAGTCTGCCGGAGAATTGAGCCAGTCTTCTCTGAAAGCGCTTCAAAGCGAATGGGAAAAGATGATGGATGAAATCGGGGTTGAAAAAAATAATCCGATACGGAAGAAAAGCCCCGTATCTAATCTCATTAAGCCGACTGAAGGTCCTGACGTCGTGAAAGATTTTGTCGTGAAGCCTGCAATGAAAGTAACAAACGCCATTACTGGTGCGGACAAAGGAATGAGCAAGGAGCAGAGCTCCGGGATGACAGAACTCGGCGCGAACCTCGTCATGCAGATTCTCAAAACAAAGGCAATGAACGCCATAAGCAATCCGTTCGGGAGGTAAAATATGCCTTTTTTCGCTGACGATCCGAATTATGTCCTCCCGAAACAGGGGATTCTTGATACTGACTGGAGCGGCAAAACTCCTGAACAGAAGCAAAAACTGTTTGACCGTCTCGAACGTTTAGGGCTTGTTGCTCCACGAAAAGACGGCATCCTTACGGAACTTGCGGAAGGTGCAGAAGGTGCGGCTTATGGCGTTGGCAAGGGGCTTGGCTCGACGCTCGAAGAGGCGACGGGCTACAGCGGGATGAAACAGTATTTCGGTGATGTGATGCGCCGGAATCAACAGCTTAATCCGTACCCCGGATACAAGGCTTTGAGCCTGAATCCTACTGATATCGCCCGTACCATCGGCAGCGGTGCGGCGCAGAGTACGCTGTCTCTTGCTGGTGGTGTTGCGGCTACCGCGCTTTCCGGCGGCAATCCGGTTGCGGGTGTTATTGCCGGGACCGCTACCATGTTCGGACAGGTCTATGGCGACCGCGTGCAGGAATACCGCGAAGCGTTCCCGGACGAAGACGAAAGCGTCGTCAAGGGATATGCGTTCCTTTCCTCTCTCGGCGAATCTTTCATTGAAACGCTTTTAGGCCCTGAACAGCTTGCTACCGGAATCGCGAAGAAGTGGGCGACTGGTGCTTTGAAAGAAACGACAAACAGCCTCTTAAAGACCGTCGGCAATGAGGCTGTAAAAAACTTCATCACGGAAGGTTCGGAAGAAGTCGCACAGGATTTTTGGGATAGAATCTGCCGCTCCGCATTGGAAGAAGAAGGGCTACAGCTTCCGTCCTGGGAAGAGGTCGGCGAAACGTTTATGGGCGGCGCATGGAGCGGCCTTGCCCTCGGCGCGGCCGGCGGCGCGTTTGAAAACGTGGCGTCTCGCGGAAAGAATCTCGACCGTGTTCCCATTTCCGAAATCCCTGACAAGCCGGGTGGAACGCCGGGCGCAGATACCTCTGACAAAGGCGGCGTCGTTACCCCTGACCCGACGAAAGACAAGACGCTCCCGGCTTCTGTTCGTCTCGCGGCCGCAGTCGGGAAACAGCTTGGAATCGACGTTCATTTCTTCGATGAGCCGGGTGCTCCGTCGCAGACGGTAAACGAGAACGGCGACCGTGCGGACGCATGGTATGACGAAGCGACCAATCAGATTTGGCTTGACCGCGTAGCTCCCGAAAACAGCATCATGGCGTTGCTGGGGCATGAGTTCAAACATTACCTCGACAAAAACCACGGCTCCCTTGTGGAACATTTCAACGAGCTTGTCCAGAGTGGTCTGAATGAAGCTGGCCGGGAAGCTGTCGCCGCGGCTGAAAAGAAGTACGAGGAAGCCGGGCAGGGAAAAGGTAACGGTCTTGTCGAAATCGGTGCGGATGAATTCGGTCGGATGTGGCAGGACCCGGATTTTTGGCAGGACGTAGCGGCCCGGGCAGAGAAGATGGAAGCTGGCTTAGGGCAGAAGTTCATGGATGCCCTGCAAGAGTTCCTCACGATGATTCGCAAGGAGCTGAAGAAAATCGGGACACCGGAAGCCAAACAGCTTTTCGACAACCTCGGAGAACTGCGCGAGGAAGCCGTCAAGATCACCGCCGAAATCAAACGTCAGGCCGGGACGAGTACGGAAGAGGAGAACGTTGTCGGCGTGAACGGCTCGACGACCGTTGAGAGCGTTCCCGTCTCCGAAATCAACCTTGACCCCGAACGTTTCCAGTTCAAGAGCAACACCAACAAGAAAACGGGTGTTGACGAAAGCAATCTTATCGGCGGGGAATGGGACCCGAAGTCTGCCGGAATCCTCTATTTGTGGGAGGACAAGGACGGCAATAAGTTTGTCGTGAACGGGCATCACCGTCTCGAACTTGCGAAGCGCAAGGGCGTCGAGAATCTGAACGCGATCATTGACCGGGAAGCAGACGGCGTAAAAGCGGAAGATGCACGGGAAAACGGCATCCTCATCAACATCCGCGACGAGCAGGGCGAAGTCCGTGACTATGCGGATTTCGTACGATCCTCGAAGATTGACGAGGCTACGGCAGAGAAGGAAGGTATTCTTTCCCGTAAGAAGGGCAAAGCCGGATTCAATATTGGGCATTACGCGAGCGACAACCTGTATGCGACGTATCGAAACGGCGATGTTACCGATGCTCAAGCCGCGGCAATTGCCGATATTGCGCGCGGCGATACCGGTCTGGAAAATGCTGGCATTCGTGCCGCGAAGAATGGTATGAAGAAGGTTCAGCTTGTCGAGCATTTGAAGTTCCTGAAAGCCAACGGCGACTTGCGGCAGAAAAACGAGGAAACGGGCGATCTGTTCGGTGGGTTCGACGATAGCGCATTGAAGCTGTCCGAGGAGCTGTCCGCGAAAGCTCTTGAGCATATCGACGGCCTGAAGAAGCTCATCAACTCCGCGAAGTCCGCGATCAAGAATCCGGCAGAAGCGAAGAAACTCGGCGTTTCCGTCGGCAAGGAAGCGCAGAATCTTCTTGACCGGACAAAACAGGAGCTTCAGGATTGGGAAAACTGGCAGACAAACAAGACGCTCCGCGATCAGCTTCTGAAGGAAATCAAGAAGACGATGCCGGAGACGGAGGAGAAGGCGCCGGAAAAGTCTGTAGAGACGAAAGCGGATGAGGTGAAAGCCGAGGCAAAGAAAGAGGAAACGAAAACCGAGAAGCCGGACACGGGCCGCTTCAATCCCGATTCCGAAACTCCGCTCCTTACCCCGGAAGAGGATGCGAACGACTTTACTCTTATTGACCAGACGCCGGAAGAGGCGAAAGCCGATGAGAAAGCGGCAGAGCAGAGAGAAGCCGAGGCGCGCGAACGCGCGGATCAGCATTCGAAACGGGATACGCCGGAGCTGGATTTTGGGGAGAAGAGCGAAGAGCAGGCAAAGCCCGCTCCGCTCGAATCCTTCCCGGAAGATACGACGAAGAAAAGTCCGCTTGAGGTTATTCAGACGGCGAAGTACGGTAGCCCGGAACGAATCCTTGCTTTCGGTGATCTTCCCAACGGAGAAGGGGAGCTTTACGGCGTGAAGTATGTGAAGAACGGGAATATGTTCAAGATTGACGGAAATCTTATGAGTTTCCGTGCGGTCGAGAAGTATTTCCGCGGTGACATCACGAAGAATCCGATCACGCCGGCGGAAAACCAGCCGAATCAAAACGAGAATCTCGGTAAGAATCCGGTCGAGGACGCGAAACTCCTGTTTGCGGCACAGCCCGACGTCCGAAGCGCATTGCTGGACGGGAACTATACTCAGCGCGAACGTGACATCAAATTGCGTCGCATGGGTATCCCGGAGAACGTTCGGGATGAGCTGTTCAAGCTTGCGGAACAGGAGAAGGCGAAGAAGAATGAAGAGAAGCCCGCTCAACCTTCCGCTCCGAAAGAGAAGATCGAGGACTTCGGCGAAAAGATCGAAGGTGCGAGAAAAGACACGGCTGTCAAGACCGGGAAGCGCGGAACCACGAAGGGCGGCGAGGTTGTCGAGAACAAGGTCCCCGCTTGGCGCAAGAAATACCATGTCACGCAACAGGAAGACGGAACATGGTCTATCTTCGAGGAACACGAGGGGCTGTTCAGCAACTACCGCACGGTAGGGAGAGGATTCAAGACGCAGGAAGAAGCTCTTGCGGCGATTCCGGCAGCGTATATTTCCTACAATTTCCGTTTCTACGAAAGAAACGGGAAATGGTCGATCTACCGCAGAAACAAGACCACGCGCAACATGCCGAACATCAAGAGCGGATTCGACAGCGAAGAAGATGCGAAGAAATGGGCATTGGAGCATGTGGACGAGCTGGCAACTCTACGGAGTACGAAGGGCGAAAACGACCTTATGGTGAAGCCGGACTATGAGCGTACCGGAGAACGCCGCATGAAGCGCGACGTGACGCCGGAAGACTTCGCAAAGACGTTCGGTTTCCGCGGTGTCCAGTTCGGCAATTGGGAAAACCAGCAGGAGCGACAGCAAATTCTGAACGATGCATACGAGGCGCTGTACGATCTTGCCGATCTTCTGAACATCCCGCCGCGCGCGATCTCGCTCAATGGTGAACTCGGCGCTGCATTCGGCGCCCGTGGTCACGGTGGAAGCGCAAGGGCGCATTATGAGCCGAATCAGGTTGTCATCAATCTCACGAAGCCGAAGGGGGCCGGGACGTTCGCGCATGAATGGTTCCATGCGCTCGACAACTATTTTGAAAAACAGAGCGGAAACAGGGCGCTTTTAGGCAAGCCGTATCTTTCCGAAGACACTCTTCAGGGGAAACTCCGCGAAGAGCTTTTTAAGAAGTTCGAGGTGTTGAAGGAGGCGATACTCGACAACGAGCGTCCGCTTACCGAGGAAGAAATTGCCGCACGTAAAGAGCGCATTGCAGAAGAACGCAAAGCGGTCGAGGAAGCGTTTGCGAAACTCCGCGAGAATCTTTCCGACGTGCAAAACAAGTTCAACGTATCAAAACGCGCGAAGAACGCCACGGAAGAGCAGTTGAAGCAGTTTGACGATCTTGTCAAGCAGATTGTTTCCGATGATGCGCCTCCGGTAACATGGATGGCAGTCGATTCCAAGAGCAGATACGGAACATACCGTTATACCAATGACCTCTTCGAGAAGCTGAACGAACTTTGCCGCAAGGTGGTCGGATATTCCGGCTTCAGCAGCAAGAGCTATAATTCCGGGTATCTCGGTGAAATCGCAACGAGGATGGCGAATATCACAAAGCAGACAGAGCGGCTTAATCAGCCGTTCCGCGGGCGGACGCAGTATTACCAAAACGCGCTTGATCTGGACGCGAACAGAAGCGATGGATACTGGAGCAGATATGTGGAAATGTTTGCCCGGGCGTTCTCCTCGTTCATCGAAGACAAGCTCGAAAGCGAAGGCCGGAAGAGCGAATACCTGTCCTACGGAAGCGAGAACTCCCTTTACAAATGGGACGTCAAGCCGTTCCCTGAAGGTGAAGAGCGCATGAAGATCAACAAGGCGTTCCAAGACTTCTTCGATACCATGAGATACGAGGAAGACGAGAAGGGAAACGTGAGGCTGTATAAGCTGAAGGAGACAAATGAACATCCGATGCGCGAGGATGTCATTGCTTTTGAAAAAGCAATTGAGGCATACAAGACCAAAACGCTCAACCCTCGTGTTTCCGTTCCTGTAACAAGTCATACGCCGAACATCCTTTTGCGGCTTGATCTGTCTGACAAGAACATGAAAGTGTTTGACCGGAAGATTACTATGCCGTATGGCGTGATTGACAAGGCTATCGGAGTAAAAGAATCAACCGCAAACAAGAATTACCATGCGCTTGATTTGGAAACGCTGAAACAGCTCCCGGAGAACATATACAATCCTGTCATGGTGCTTGACAGCAATACCGAAAACAGTCTTGAAATCTACACTCAACTATTTGATCGCAACGGGAATCCTGTACTGGTCGCCTTGCAGCTGGATGCAAAAGAATCAATTCCCGGAAAACGAGCAAACGAGTATGTCGTCAATTCCATTCGGAGCGTGTACGGGAAAGAAAATGCGAACACTCCGGTTAATCGCCTCTTGTCAGGACACGGGAGATATATCCACCTGAAAAGATTTGAGAGCTGGTCGCGTGCGGCCGGGGTCCAATTCCCCGGGGCTGGCGCAATCAACTCTCTGCCACATACTATAATCGAAGGTTCGGAAAATGCAAGCGAAAATTCCGAAAAAAGTGGAAGAAAACTCAAACTGAAAGAAGATCTCGGTGATTCCCGTATTAACTGGAACAATCAAGACGGTATGGGCGCTATGCCGGACAATGCCAACATTGATTACCGCGGATTCCAAATCGAGCTTACGGCAAAAGAATTCCGCAACCTCACTCCGAAGGGAAGGACGACGAGCGATCTTTCGAAGATAAAGGACGCGATCCGTTCCGGTAAGGGCGTCGCAAGTCCGACGATCTTCGCGGATTGGAACGACGAGAAGAAGCAATGGGAAATCACGGGACACGAGGGAAGAAGCAGAACCGACGCAATCATGGAGCTGTACGGCAATAATACGCTCGTCCCGGTCCATGTTATCCCGTATCACATGCGTGCGCGTGATATAACGGAAGAAATGCTGAATGCTCCGTTCGTTGAACAAGACATTGCTAAATACGATTGGGCGCCGAAATACGAGTTCAATGGTAGGAACAGAAAACTGAATGCTCCTGACAGGCGCAAGTATTCCCTGAAGAACATCTACACCGGAAGTGCGGCAGACTATGACCAGCCGAGCCTTCAGTTTGTAGGTACGGGCGAAGGTGCACAGGTGTTCGGTTATGGCTTGTACGGGAGTTCGGACGAGGATGTCGCACGGTGGTATGCGAAGGAAGATGCAAACCGAAAAAGCCGCGAGGATGTGTTGTGGGATGGGAAACCCGGCAAAACATTCCTCAGAGAGGTACGGGATAGATGGAACTTTGAAGCGGTACACGAACTTCTTAAGGAAACACATGGTGATGTGGATTCAGCAATATCGAAACTGCAAGATAGTATTGAGCTTGCCAAAAAGTTTAATCAGGAGGAAAGCATACGCAACCTCTCCCGGCGGATTGAGATTTTGAACGAGTTCCGCGATCGTGTAAAATATCGTCCGAAAACTGATGATGTGACGGGAAAGCGTAATCTCTACAAGCAAACGTTCTGGCCTGACAAGCAGGAAGATTTGCTTGATTGGGACAACTTTGTTTCGGAAGGACAAGCGGAGAAGGTTGCGAAAGGTATCCTTGAACAGGTAAATCCGAAAAACGTTCCGTACATTGTTTTTCGCATTTCCGGAATGGCTGGCCATTCCCCCATGAATCCGCTGTATGACCTCAGTGTAAGCACAGACCCCGTGGCGGATGATGGTTCTCAGCGGTTGTTCCTGACAAGAGGGGATTCTGACGGTCATTCTGTTACAATTTCGAGCGATGGAACCATACTCAGAAACGCATGGAACGACAGCCTTACAGGACAGCCTTTGTCCGAGTTGGTGGGAGAGTCTGCCGCGAAGTATATCATGGAGCATAGGAACGATGATTCGTATCAAACCTTCGTTTACCATCCATCGGAGCAGGACGCTGTGGATGCTATGGCTCCTGAGATTGCGGCTATGACGGGTGGCGAGCTGTATGAGGAGCTTGAGGATATCTTTAGTACACCCAAGAAGGCCAGTGAGTTTCTGTATAAGGCTGGTGTAGACGGTGTGACTTACATCGGGAATTCGTCCGGCGCCCGCAACTACGTCGCGTTCTCCGATAAGGATATTCGCGTGGACGAACACCGCAAATTCCATATCCCAGAGAAACAGCGGCAACAAGTCAACCCCATCCGGGAAGAAGGGGAGATGAAGGAAAGCTATCAAGACCAGCTCAACAACTACACCTACACCGTACGCGGGCAGAGAATCGTGAACAACGATGCCGGACGCATGATTGCAGGATTCGGCGGCATCAACGGAACGATCAAGGCGATACTCAACGGCGACTTCAAGCCAATGTCGGATACGGCGCAGAGGGCTATGCAGGTCATTATCAACAGTGACGAAGCGCAGAAGCTTTCGGAAGAGGACGGCAAAAAGCTTGCCGACGTATGGAGCAAGTACATGGAAAGCGGCTCTGCTCTCGGTCAGGCTCTTGCCGCACGTCGAATCGGCGCGTTCGACTACACGAACATGGATTCAATCCGGGCGCACATCAACGCGTTCCTCCTGAAGATGGGCAAGGCAAAAGCACAGACGCTCCGCGACGACGTTCTGAAGAAGACCGGAATCGACATTGACGAACTGCCGGAAGACATTGTGACGAATCCGAGGAAGCTGGATGAAGTTCTCCGCGTGATGCTTTCTGATCGTGCAAGTCTGGGCGACAAGTTCTACGAATACTGGATCAACTCGATTCTTTCCAGCCCGACTACGCACGTCGCAAATACGCTCGGCAACGTGGCGAACGCGGCGTATGAGCTGGGCGTGAAGCGAATTGCAGAGGCTATGATCGGTTCGGTTGCCCGTGCTCTCGGAAAGAACGTGAAGAACGCGGCGACGTTTGGCGAGTACAAGCAGATGATGAACGCTATCGACTGGAAGGACGCATGGAGACGTGCGCGGTTCATGTTCGACGTGGAAACACTCGACACGAACTCACGGTTCGATATGGCACATGCGGCGATTGGCGGCAAGATCGGACGTGCAGTGCGCGTTCCCGGTCGTCTGCTCCGTGCCGCTGACGAGTTCGCAAAGGCGGTCGTGGTTCCGGTGGAAGCGGCGGCATACGCATACCGCGAAGGGGCGGGCAAGGGGTATTCCGGCAAGGTTCTTCAGAACTATATCGAAGATCAGCTTCAAGACGAGAACTCCGACGCGAACGCATGGGGCAAACAGCGTTCTCTTGAACTGACGTTCCAAGAGCGCGGCAAGCCGGGAAGCGCGGTGAACTACCTTATCCAGCTCAAGGAATCGGGCGGTGTCGCCGGGAACATTATGAAATATGTTCTTCCGTTCATCAAGACCCCGCACAACATTCTGCGGCAGGGCATCCGCAAGTCTCCGCTCGGCGCGGCGAATCTCCTGTGGCAGACGTACAAGGGCATCCGTGGAAAGCGGGCGTTCGACGCGGAATACGTTTCGCTTGCGGCTGAACAGCTCCTTGCATGGGGCGTGGTTATGGCGCTGGCGGGAAGTGGCGACGACGACGAACCGTTCATCACCGGGTCTTCTCCGAATTACGGCAGTGCGGAACAGCGTTTCAAGGCAAACAAACTGCCGCCGTATTCCATCAAGATCGGAGACAACTACTACAGCTATCAGCGTATTGAGCCGCTTGCTACTGGCCTTGCGTTTATTGCTGACGGCATCGAGGCATACAAGGCCGCAAAACGCGGGGAAGACGGGCAGAAGATCATAGGCAGTCTGCTTGCAAAAACGACGCGCATGGTGTCCGACAAGTCATTCCTTGAAGGTATCGGAAAGATTCAAAAGTTTGTCGAGAACCCGGATCGTTCTCTCAAGAAAGAAATGACCGACTTCTTTGCTTCTTGGTCGCCTAACGCTGTTCGGCATACGATCAACATGTTTGATGATAATGTGCGCGACAACAAAGCCCGCGACAGGGGTATGAACTGGTTTGAGGATCAGTTCTATGTCACGATGAACGCGGCTGGATACATCAAGGCTTCCCCGAAGTACGACTACTTCGGTCGTCCGGTCAAGAAAGATTCTCTCGCGGATTCCGGCCCGATGTGGCAGATGATGCGGCTCGTTCCTATCAAGTCCGTCTCCCCGGACGACAATATGAACAGGGCAGAAAAGCTCATGTGGAAGTACAACATGACGCATCCGGGTGAAGAATACTATCCCGATGTTCCGGCGTACTATTTCCAGCGCGACGGAAAGAAGCTGTACACGACGGGCAAGTATTGGGACGAGTTCGCACAGAAGTCCGGGCAGCTTGCCTTGAAACAAATCAACAATGCTTTCAAGCATGGACTGTTGAACGAGCGGAAGCCGACCGAGAAAGATATCGACCTCATCAAAAAAATCTTCCAGCGGGCGCGGAAAGAAGTCCGAGATGAAATGTACGAGAAGAAACACTATCAGAAATGAAAGTGCGAACACAAGAGTACGCACTTTCCGTATCTATAGAACAAAAACAGAAAGGGGCTCCAAACAATGAGCGACGAAAACACCACAATCAATTCCGCGATCACGGGACGGGCGGTATATAACGTCGTGGTTGAAGACGGAAAAACCGCAATCGTTGATGCCGTGACCGGGCGAATCGTTTATCTTGTCGACGGCGAAATCGCTGGTGGCGGCGTCAAGGTTATGACGACCGCGGAACGAACCGCGATCACGCCCGACGCGGGAGAACTGATCTATGACACGGACCTCGGCGTCCTGTTCGTCGGTGACGGCGTGACGCCCGGTGGAAACGTCGTAGGCGGCGGAGGTGGAGGGGGTGATTATACCTTCTCCAACGAATTTACTGTGACCTCCGAAGACGTGGTTTCCATTAACACAATCTCCGCCTCGAAAATCACCGGCAAGGTCGGCTCTGCGGGCGTTGCAGACGCTCTTGTCAACGGCGCGACGGTTGGCTATGCACAGTCCGCCGGAACTGCTGCGACGGCAACCACGGCGACGACCGCTTCGACCGCAAGCGGAGTTACGCAGGCAGTCAAGGATGACATCATCAGCTCTGCGGGCGGCAGCAGTCTTGACGGCGAAATCGCCTCGGTCGATGAGGTCATGACTGGCATCACGGGCGGCACGACCGCCGTGGTCGATGTTTCCGGGCTTCGCGGCGCACTCACCGCAGGGCAGGCGGTCGATGTGACCAGCCAGCCGGACGGCGTGACGGGCGATTATCGTGGCACCATCAACGTTTCCAGTTCCGTGTTACATTTCGGCTTTGCATCGTTTCCGAAGTACGCTGCAGGACTCACCTACCTCATGATTGCCGATATTACCCCGGTGTCTGACATAACTGTTGGTCCTGGCGGGAGCTGGTTGGATGGTGACAGGACCGGTAAAGTAATTGCTGGTGGAACCACAACGCGCATTGCGATGCTTTTCGACGCGGCTGACGATGGCTATTTCAATTTCGGCAGCCCTCACGGTGACGTTTCTGTGTCAAACCTCCGGGAGTACGAAGTTACCGCTTGCACGAACGAGGCAATCGCTTACATCGCCGCGCTCAGCAGTCCCGATGCGTTCGCCTCTTACTACCTCGTCAAATCCGATATGGTTCAGCCATGGACTTATATTATCGACATGGGAACAAGTCCCTCCGTCACGGTTGCAAGCGGCCTCTCCTACAAGCTCAACGCCACGACCGGAACGCATCAGCTCATGGTCGATACCTGCCCGGCGGGCTATGACGGGCGCGACGCTATTATTCGTATTCAGCTTGGCGGCTCCGGCGTGATTCAGGCAGTTGCTCCGCTCCAGCTTGGCGGTGCGCTCATTCCTTACGCGGTCAATAACTGCGTCGTTCGTTTCAGGGACGGCGAGGCCGTTCTGCTGGTCGAAGACATTCTCGCCGGGTACGTTGTGACTGTCAACACCGGAACGGGCGAGGGCAGTCTCCCCTATGGCCTCGCGGCGAACGGTGTGTCCTATATCGCATTCGGCTCCCAGACGGACGGTCAGACCGTTGACTTGTCGGGAGCCACCACGGCGGCAGAAGAGAAGCACATCGCCGGCAACGGCTACGCGGATACCATCCTCACGGGCGGCATCACCTGCACGAGCAAAACGACCTTCGCCAACCTCACGATGAGCGGAGTCGTGAACAGCGGCGGTACGATGACACTGGGAGACGTGAACATCCCGGCTGGCGGCACGGTCAGCGTCAGCGGCGGCGGCTTGGCGATTGAGAAATTGACCGGAAATGGAGGCATGATTGACCTAGGCGGAACGCATGTCGTAATGCCCTCCAATAATACTGCACATGTCAGCGGTGTAACGTTCACTAGCGGGAACATATCTAACGGTACTTATGGGGGTGTCTTTGAACTCTCATCTAAAGGACTTGTAAACGCCGTATCATGTACCTTTGTCGGTAATTCAGGTGGTTATGGTGGCGGTGCTTTTATGATAGTGAAAGAAGGGTGCACTATCACGGCATCTGGTTGCACATTTACAAACAACTATGCAACATATGGCGGTTGCGTCCATCTGCAATACGATGCAACAGGCTCCCGCACGACCATTGATCTCACCGACTGCACATTAGTCAACAACACAGCAGTCGGTTGCGCCGGAGTCTACATGCGTGGTAAGGGCGTGTCTGCAATGATTTCCGGGTGCACTATCAGCGGGAACAGCCACACGAATTTTGCTTACGGTCCGGGATTGTTTATCGTTAGCGCAGCCGAGGTCTCAATTTCCGATAGCGTGCTTGTCGGAAATTTCACAAGCGGAAACGTGGCAAGCGACTTTGGTGTTGAGGTAGGAGTGTTGCACGCAAACAGCGGAAACACACTCGGAATCGGACGACTGGTCAGCGCGACCGCAAGTATGACGTTTGCAGGGTCCAATAGTCTTGTCAAACTCACGGGGACCTCCGGCACCGTTATCATTTCCTCCGGCGCAGTCGTCGATCTCACCGGAAACACGAATGCCACGCCGGTTGCTCCGGGAGGTGGCGTAATCGTCGATGGCGGTCCGGTCAATTCCGAAACGAAGATCATCGGAAGCGCAGGCAGCGACACGCAGACACGTATATTCGAGGATGCGACGATAAACGGGACCTCCATTTCCAAGATCGGAGCGATTTACGGTGCGACGATAACAAATGTACCTGGACCCGGATATGTTTTCACCTACACGACCGATGGCGGGGCCACTTCCAATACGGCAGCGGCTGGCGATGAAGCCCCTACGGATGTCCCCGGTACATATGGCGCATCTGCCGGGGTGCTGAGCATAACCAAAAACAATTCGTAACTGCAGAAAAGGAGAACGAACATGAAAAAATATTATGATGTAGACGGACACGAATTCCATACTCCGCCCGACCCGTTCCACAGGCGGAGTCCGATGTACAAGGGGGACGGCACGTACAACGACGAGGCTTTCCGCGAAATGGGCGGAACGATTGATGATGATGGGCAGCCGACGCCGGAGGAGAAGTTCTTCTCCGCACTGAACGCTTACCTCAACGACCTCGAAGCCGAGGCAGAACGTCTCGCACTTGACATCTCCATCGACGAGTTCAAACAGGCGGCTGGCTCCATGATGAGTTCTGAACTTATCGCGTGGGCGACAGAGAAAGGCGTACCGGATGAAATGATTGAGATTGTCCGTCCGCAGATTCTGACCTTTATCGCAGACGCGTCCCGGCTCGGTATGACGTGGAGCGACATTTTCCCGGAGGTGAGCGAATGAAAGCACATGACCTTAAAGGCAACGAGTTCGACGTCGACCGTAATCTTGACTGCGTGGAGCACATGCTGACAAGCGGCGTGGAATGGCCGCAGAAAGTCGGTCCTTTTACGTTCAGCGCGGACGATGCGAAAAGCATCATCAAGGCAATCCGGGAGAAAGCGAAATGAGCAAGTACACGAAAGAACAGGCGCGACATCTCTACAACATGGCCTTTGCGCTTGAGCTTTCCGGGTACCAGCTCCTCAAGGATTCGGAAGTCGTCATGCGCGAGTGTAACGGCGTTGGAGCAGACTGGATGCCGGACTGCATGAGGACACTATGCACGAAGCTTAACTCAGTCATGGAGCTTCCTGCTGCTATTCATGACATGCGTTACGCGACGGGTACGACGCGCCGTGACCGGCAGGCGGCAGATATGGAATTCCTCGAAAACTGCATCCGCGTTATTAACGATACATACGCGTGGTGGAATCCGATGCGCTATATCATGTCAAGACGTGCCGTTAGATTCTTCTCCTATCTTCAACTCTTCGGCGGTGTAGCATTTAACCACGGGAAGGGCGAGAAATGACGGACAAAGAAAGGGACGATGCCATCAAGGACTTGAAGGACGGACTGTCTGATGTCAACGGCACACTGGTTTCGATCAATGAGCAGCTGAAGACAGTATTCAACGAGCTTCGTGACATCAAGAACACCTTGCACGGGAACGGACGGCAGGGGCTTGTAGAGCGAGTTACTACGCTTGAGGTCGCAGACAATACAAAAGACAGCACTATCGGCAAGATCGTCGAATGGGGGGCAATCATCCTCGCGGCAGGGCTGTCGCTCTTTAACACTTTTTTCAGACACGGAGGTACACAATGAAACTCATTCTCTTCGCAACTGCATCGGCTCTGCTCCTCACGGGGTGCGGGCACAACATCGGCACCTGCATTCACGGCAAGGTGTTCTGCATCGGGTACGACCCGGAGATGAACAAGTTCGGTATCCAGTATTACGACGGCACGGTCGTGACCGGACTCCAGAAAGAAAAGTCCAAGACGAACATGACGTACACCGATACCGTGAAAGGCAAGGACGGCGTGGAGACGACCGTCAAGCTCACTTACGGCTCTGAGAACGGAGACCAGATCACTGGGTACTGCGTGGACGCAATCGAAGCCTCGAATGCAGCGAAATGAGCATAAAAAAGTTCAGCCTTCTGCCAAAGACTGAACTTCTCGAGGAATAATCCCCTGTATAGATAGGTAAAACCCGTATCAATAATATACAGTGGAAAGCTGTAATGTCAAGTCGATTCGATATTTTTTTCGAGGAAAGATATAATCCGCGCCTTTGTCCGCTCGAAGTTCTCCGGCGTGGTTCGGGCGACAAGGCGACGGATTCTCTCTTTCATGTCCCGTACCGTGACAGCGGCGGGTGTGTCTTCCATGTTTTTGGCCGCCCAAGATTCCGTATAGAGACCGCCGGAAAGCCCCGTTTCCTGTACGGGCTTGTCTTTGAGTTCTTCCAGTATCGCGGCCGCGCCGATTTTCTCCGGTTCCTCGCCGCCCGTGATGTACGAGGGGAGTTGACGCATATACGCAAGTCTCGCGTCTCGTCCGGCGTGATCCATGTAGTGTTTCGTCATTTCGGGATTCAGGTGTCCGACGATGCTCTGCACGACGGGCAGGGGGATTCCGTGGATGCTTGCCATATAGACAAAGGTGTGCCGGAAGCTGTGAATGTCCTTTGTCGAGACTTTGCGGGCGTACCCCTCGACCGTCTTTTCGGTATCGTTGATGCCGACTTCATGGAGTAGCTTTTTGACCTCTGCCGAGATTACCTGTTGCGTACTAAGCTTCGAATACATTTCCGCAAGCTCCGGGAACACATACGGGCTGTCCGGGTGGGCGAGATACATTTCCTGAAAATGCCGATAAAGGCCGGGGAGAATCGGTATCTCCACGGCAACTCCCGTTTTCCGCGTTTTCGCTATGGAAAGAATACGGTTCTCCATATCGACGCTTTCTTTTTTCAGCATACATATATCCCCCTTGCGGAGCCCGGTGGAGATCGCGGTAAGGCAAAGGGAATACACCCAGCCCGTAGCGTGTGCGCCGATCTTCTTCAGCTCCTCCGGGGAATAAGCGTCGCGTGCTACTGAAATCTTCGGAAACGTTTTGAGTTCAGCAAACGGATTCTCAATGATTCCGTAAGTCTTTCCGAGCGTCTTGAAGATCAGCTTTGCGATCATCAAATACGCGTTCCGGGATCCATTGGAAAGGTTGCGTCTCCTGATTTCTCCGTACCATTCAACGGCGTGGATGCTGGTAACGTCGGAGACGTATCGAATATCGGGGTGTGCCTCGTGGATGAACTGGTAGATGTTGTTCCATTGTCCGTGGTAGATCGACATTTTCGCCGGACATGCGCCGGAATGAAGAGACGAGAACACTTTCCAAACCTTATCCTTGTCGAATTCGAGGGCATTGGAAGAGATCATGCGTTTCTTGGTCTGCTCCCATACCATTTCGACGGAGTGTTTCTCCCGCGCCTGCACCCGCAGACGCTCTTCTTCGGCTTTCGCCTTGTCCTTCTCGTTCCGCTTGAATCCCGTGGATCCACGGTAACGGATGCCGCCAAGAATGAAGTCGTAGTGCCAGTAGTCGCCTCTTAGAAACATTGGTTTTCTCCTTGTTTATGCTTGAATAACTCTTATTAGCGCGATATATTTAATATATCACCAAGTCCCCACAAAATCAACCGCATTTTCGGAGAATATCTTAAAAACGAGGTTAAATTATTATGAACTTTTACCGTCTTGACGTTTATGTGCCGGATTCGCACGTGGAAGCCGTGAAAACGGCGATTTTCGAGGCAGGAGCGGGTTATTTCGGCAATTACGATTCCTGCTGCTGGCAGACCGAGGGGACCGGGCAGTTCTGCCCGCTGGAGGGCTCGCATCCGTTCAAGGGCAAACGGGGCCGCGTGGAACACGTGAAAGAGTGGAAGCTGGAGTTCGTGGTCTCGGAAAACGTGCTGGGAGCCGTCCTGGACGCGCTGAAGCAGTCGCACCCGTACGAGACCCCGTCGTTCCAGTACTGGCCCGTCAACCGCCACTGGCAGGCTTGAGGACAAGTCCTCAACTGCGGCAGTGCCCGGCTTCGCTCGGGCACGTGAGGACAAGTCCTCAACTGAAGCAGTGCTTGGCTTCGCTCAAGCACGGGAAGAACTTGTGACAACACAAGAAATGGACTAGAAACAATCTCATCCGTGCATAACGGAGGAAAGTCGAGTTGGATATGTTAGACCCGGAGAGAGATTACTCGATCATAGCGGGCGTCGCCGCCGCCGCGCTGCTTTCCTTTCTCGTGTTGCGCTGCCGGAAAAGCGACCGGGATGCCGGACGGCGTCTGCTGATCCTGGACATTCTGGTCGCGGCGCACACGATCGAGTGGATTCTGATCGTTTTCGTGCAGCTTTTTGCACAATGGGCAAAACACGGCGCGACTGGGGCCGATCCTGTCACATGGTCCGGCGTTGTCGCGTGGTTGTTGGGCATGACGTTGGTGTCTACTTACATGATGTCCTTCATCGTTTATTTCTGGTTCCCGCCTGTCTTCCTCTTCGCTCTGGGAAAAGACGACTGGAAAAAGCCGGTCCTGTGGGCGGGCACGGCTGTTTTCGCGTTCTATTATCTGGTCGCGCTCGAGTGCTTTGCCCGCAATCTCAATTAGTCTTTGCTACTTCCTGAAGATGAAGAAGACGGCGCCGCAGAGGCAGAGGGCGGCCCAGATGAAGACGAGGCGTTAATTTGGTACTCTCGCACAGCAGAGCACTGCTGGGCACACTATGTGTGTGCTCTCGCGCAGCAGAGCACTGCTGGGCACACTATGTGTGTGCTCTCGCGCAGCAGAGCACTGCTGGGCACACTCCGTGTGTCACTTGCGGAAGATGAAGAAGACGGCGCTGCAGAGGCAGAGGGCGGCCCAGATGAAATCCAGGCGGAATTTCTCGCCCATGAAGAACAGGGAGAACGGCACGAAGACCGAGAGCGTGATGACTTCCTGCATGATCTTCAGCTGGGCGAGCGTGAGCGTGGTATAGCCGATGCGGTTCGCGGGCACCTGCAGCAGATATTCGAACAATGCGATCCCCCAACTGACGATGGAAATCCCCCTCAAAAGAGGAGTTTTTCCCCAGTTTTCCCCGTTTTTCCGTTCTTGCGGTCCAAAAATCGAGTATCAATGTGCCGCCGGACAGCGAGCGGTCGACATGACTGCTCTTCCACCGCCCGGTGGTATAATAATACTACTACAACTAAGCTCTTTTTTCAAGGCTGCGCTTGCATTTTTTATAAAAAAATGAAGCCAACGCCTTCCGGCCTTGATGTGCAACCGCCTGATGCCCAAAGTGGACAGGGAGGACAGCCTCCGTGACAAAACCCATGGAAAACCAAGATTTTAGCACTGCTCAATCATCCCGGATTCCTGCGTGTGAACAAAAAAACTATCTATCTTTGATATTCTTGGTTTCCATATAGCCGGAGTTTTGATGCCTGTCCAGACTGTCCATATCGGGGTAAACTCAGCCCCCGGAACCGTCATTGATCCCGAGGGCTGCGTGTTGTTTGATCGTTTGAGTTTTACCGCTTACGCCAGCAGGCTCTGCCACCCGGACTTGTCGTCCAGATCGGCGAGGGAGGATGTGAACGATGCACCCGCGATGGCATCCGTGTTGTGCTGACCAAAACTCAGGCTGTCGGTCATGCCGAGGCTGTCGGTCTTCGGCATGGCGAGCGCGGCGGCCTCCGAAACGGCGGTCGGGAAGGACATGACGTTGTAGTACACCCCGGGGCTCTTCTTTGTATCGTTGGCCTGCATCGACACGAAGTACCGGAGATCGTCGTTTGTGGCGGAGAGCTTCACATCCTTCTTCAGCGTCACGCCCGTTGCGCCGTTTACGTCCTTGATCGTCTGCGAACCGAGGGCTTTCTGCGTCCACTTGCCCTTGCTGTTCCGCGTCAGGCTGTACACGGTGAACTTCGCCTTGCCGGTCGTGTCGATCTTGAAGTTGTAAAGTCCTTCCTCGTCCACATAGATTTCGGAGTAATCGCACGTGTCGCCGTATCCGACGAAGTTGTAATAATCGTAATGGTACACATCGTAGTCGAAATCGATCCAGGTTTCCGAGTACGTGCCGACATACGATCCCATGAGCTCGTTCACGGCGTTTTCCTTCTTGTCGTACAGCCAGTTGTTTTCGCCGTTGTCGGAGCTGTCGAAGAAGACGCTATTCGGGCTGACGCTGATATCGTAGTAGGCGCTTCCGCCCTTGGCGGCATCCGTGCATTCCATCGAAAGGTAGTATTGATACTTGTCGACGTCGAAGAACTGCGCCTTGGTCGTGGCTGTGAACTTGTTTTTCGCGGTTAGCGACGTAACGCCGCCGACCTTCGTGAGCTTGCCCTTGGCGTCCTGCTTCCAGATCGTGAATTTCGCAGCGCCGTCGGCCTTCACGTTGAAACTCAGGTGCGCACTGGACGCGAGGTCGAGCTTCGCGTAGTCGATGCTGTCGCTGAACCCGACGAAGTTCGCGAACTCCGTGCTGCCGTCCATCTCGTTGTTGTCCAGGACGATGGCCGTCGTGCCGTGTTCGACCTCGACCGCATTGCCCTTGGCCGCGGTGTTGTTCCAGCCGTCGTCGGCGTCCACGAAGAACGTGCTGTTCGTTACGCTCACGTTGTACAAGCCCTCGGTTCCGGCTTTCTTCACATTCTTGGCGACCATGGCGACGTAGTAGCTGCCGCCGGCGGTCAGGCAAACGTCTTTCAACGTCGTAGTCGCATTGGCTTTGACTGAGACTTTCCCCACGGTGAGCTGTGCTCGGTTTCCTTTCTTGTCGAAACCGTCCTCGTACACGTAGAACGTCCCGGCTGCCGTGGAGTCGATGGAGAACGTCAGCTGCGCGGCGGAATCCACCTCGATCCTTGCGACGTCGCCGGTATCCGTGTTGGTGCCGTCGTTGCCGAACAAATTGTGCTTGCCGTCCTTGTCGACGGTTCCGGGGATGTCCAGACTGATCTCGCCGTTGCCGGAGATCTCGTTCGATGCGAACTCCTCAATATTCGTGTTCCAGCCTTTCTTTTTGTCCCAGAGGTAATCGTTCCAGCCGGTGTCCGGTGCGTTCGTCAGGTCATCGGGATCAGGCTCGGGATCAGGTTCGGGATCAGGGTCGAGGGTTGAACTGTCGCCGACCGTGAGCGTCAGGATCTTGTTCTTGACCGCGAGCGCATACTTTGTGCCATTGATTGTGCTCTCTTTCCCGACAGTCAGAGTGTCCCACCCGTAATCGACGATACTGAGAGATAAACTCCCGGAGAAGTTCGCGGCATTGCCCATGAGCTTGTATTTGCCTTCCGCCTGATTCTGCGAAACGCTGACGATGAACGACGCATCGCATGGTTTCACAAGCTCGTAGTTTGAGATCATCACGGCATTATTCGGCGCGTCGAGCTGATCGAGGGCGAAAGTGAAATCATGGTCGATCGTATACCAGGTGCTGCTGTTATCCTCGTAGCTCTGCAATGCGCCGTTCAGTGTCAGCGTACCGGCGATCGTAAACCACGCGTTTGTTTCGATCTTGCCGCCGTTGACGATGATTTCACCGCCCTTCTGAATGTCGACTGGGCTGTATGCGAGGAGACAGCCGGGATTCATCGTCAGCTTGCCGCCGTTTCCGACGGTCGCACCGCGGACTTCGCCGCAGACCTCGACCG
>Ga0310690_10000331_pt1 | contig 106141 bp, 87 predicted proteins | sample AusTroGonzalo_MG_2_FD_207661 | JGI IMG/M metagenome (GOLD analysis project Ga0310690, IMG submission 207661) | Bovine rumen microbial communities from tropical cattle in Woodstock, Queensland, Australia - Gonzalo_04 (v2) (version 2) | ecosystem: Host-associated > Mammals > Digestive system >...
GAGGGGACCACGCTCAGAGTTGCGAAGGCCGCCCGGTCCCCTCCCTGCACCCTCCCCTTCCCCGGCCGACGCTCCTTTTCATTCAACGACAAATGAATTTCTCAATGACTTAACGAATTTCTCGCTATTTAGAGAAGAAATGCTAGGTTGTTTATGCTATTTATGCTAGGCTAGTTAAGCTAGGCTGTTTATGCTTTGTTGGTTTGGATCGGCTGTCTAAGCTAATTGTGCTATGTTAGTTAAGCTTGGCTTTTCATGCTTAACTGTTTTTGCCAAGCGGTCTAGCTAAGCTATTCAGGCTTTTTTTCTTTTTTGGGGAATTTTTTCTACAAGGGTTTGCCGCGGCGCATGGCGCGGATGTTTTTCGGAAGTACTTCCTTGTGCCACTTGATCCATTCATCGTAATAGATGTAATGCCGTTCGCGCTGCCGGAATGTCCGGCCATGGACGACTCGGCGCCCCCCTCGCATCTCGACCGGGACAACGATATGCAAGCACTCGTGGTACACAACGCCAGCCACCGCGTAAAATGGGCAGTTCGCGGCATCGTAACCCCTACTGATGCTAATCAAGTGGAAATCCTCGCCCGTTAGCGGGTCTTTGCGGACAGAGTGGAAACTGAGCCCACCGACGCGGTTGCTCCACGTGATACGGCACGACAGCGCCCCTTCAAAATAGGTCTCGTTGATGGCTGCCAACACCTGGGATAAGTTGTGGTACTTACCCTGCGGGCAAATCGGCGGGATGCGGCCCTTGCTCTCGACGGGTTTATCTCCCCGATCGACCAGGACTTGATCAACCACAGCCCAGAAGCGCGTCACGAGGTCCTTCGTCGCTGCCCTGTTCTTCGCTGTCTTGCGACGGACGGCATGCTCGGCCCATTCGGCGGCCAGTTCGCGAGCCGGAGCAAACTCCGGGGCCTTCATGTACTCGGGAAGCACCACCTCCGGATGGCCAAAAAGGAACACCCCCTTGCAGCGGATGCTCTTTTTCAAAAGCGGGCTGTAGTGGAAACGCACAAGACCGTTGGCCGAGCAGTTCGGCGAAATTCCCGATTCCTGCGCAACTTGGGTATCCGCCTTGGGCGTACCGAACAAATCCATCTGGAAATCGAACAGACCCATCAGCGCATCACCCCCTCGAAAGCGTTCATCGCCAAAAGCCCGCCGAAGAAGGATTCCGGCAACATGAGCGGAGCGTAATGCTCAGAAATTCCGTAAATGGCGTCCTCGATGTTGTCGGGCAGGTACACGATGTAGCTGTCATTCTTGTCGGTCTTGAGGAACTCGGGCGTGCAGTACTTGGGATCGGTCTCGCTGAAGTACATGCGACAAGAGACCGGCCTCACGGGATAAATGAGGCAATCGCCCTTGTGGTCCGAGAAGGGGCACGGAATCCATTCGGAGAAATACCCGTGAAGCGCCTGGTCCTCGGATTCGTCGTCGGAGGGGCAGGTCTCGCGGTACTTGTTGAAAATTTTCTCGAAAAGCGTCGAGCGCATCTGGCACGCTTCCATCACGGAGACCAGGTTGTCGTGGCGACGGAGTTCCCCATATATATAAATGAGCTCGAACGGCGAGACCGACATGGGGTAATGGTGGCAGCAGTTACCACAGGCGGCCCGACACTGGATGGGGCGGGGCTGCTGGGGCAAGACGGCAGCGAGATAGCGCGCAAAAGTTTCGTGAAAAACCTTTGTAAAACGGATAATTTCGGGCAACTGCTCGGACAGGTTGTCGGAATCGATGGCGTTTTCGCGGCCCAGCTTGGCAGCCAAAGCATCAAGACGGTCCCTTTCGGCAAGCAAAAGAGCCGAAAGCCGCATCTCGGCATGGCGGTACGCCTTTGTGGGGAAATAATCGCGATACATGTCCATCTCGGACCAAATATATTTTTATAGAAGGGCCAAAACTACCCTCATTCTGCATTTTACCAAAAAAATTAAAACACTTGTAATAAAAAACAAGTATTTTTGAATTAAAATGTTATCTTTAATGGAAAGAGGAGTGTCGTAACCCGCTATGAGACTCAGCAAGTACGTTCAAATTTTTTCACTCGCCGCGATGATTGCGACCTGTGTCGTCGGTTGCAACATATTTAACCCCACAGGGAAAGAGCGCATTGACGACAGCGACACGGAAGCCCTCATCTACGAAGGATACATCGACATTCAAAACGCCGAATATACCCGAGCAGCCCTGAATTTTTCGAAAGCCATCCACAACGATTCCACTAGTTCCAGAGCCTGGTACGGGCTTGCCAAAGCCGTCTTGAACCAATACGGCCTGAATGTCTTCGAAATGCTCAAGTACGCAAAGACGGAAAATAACACGAACGGATTCATGAAGATGTCCGATGTAGAAGTGGAAAAATACCGCATAGGCATCGACACCGTCATCAAAATTGTCGACCAGTTTATCGACCGCGACACAACCGGTAAGACCGACAAACAAATCCGATTCTCCACAATCGCCAACAGCTACACAATTCTCCAGCTCACAAACGTTGCCATTCTCGTCCGTAAAGCATCGTCAGACGCAAACCGGATGTTCAATTTCGATGTTGCATCCAACCAGATTACCATTGAGTGGAGTAACCTCCAGAACTTATCCTCGGACGATGCCGTTGAAACCGTGAATTCCCTTGCGGCAAGCGCACAGGCACTCAAGGCCGACCCCGACAACACATTCCCCATTTTCCGCAGTTTTATTTCTGGCGTGGACACCGTTTCCGACGAGGAGTTCAAGGGCGGGACCATGGCGGTCTCCGACCAGATTATCGAAATGTCGGACAACCTGAACAACAACCCAGAACGCACCGATGCATTCATCAAGGTCGGGAACGGCATCGACGACGACGGCGACGGCTGCATCGACGAAGAAATCTGGGATGGAAAGGACAACGACGGCGACGGAGATGTAGACGAAGACCAACGTCCGGGCTCGGTCCTGGTATTCAAGACTCACTGGGACAGGAGAGCCGTAGCCTCCCTCAAGATTCCCGAAGGGAGTATCTACGAATCGTTGGACATCGACATGAACGGGACACCGACGGAACCCCAGGAGTGGGACTTTATCTATCCTGAACCGAACGACCGCGATGCGAACAAAGACCACCGCCTGCAATTCGCCCAACAACTAACGTTCATCCCCCGAAAAACAGACGAACTGATCAAAAATAAAGAATTGGCCCGAACGGATACCGACATCAACAACATCCGCTACGACCTCGCCTGGCGCAAGGCAAACATCGGCGGTTGCTGGGTGAACTACAGCGAATCAGACTTCATCAACTGGTTCCAAGGGAGGAACTAGGCAATGAAAAAAACAATCGTACTGTTCTTCGCACTCGCCCTTTCCACAGCAGCCTTCGCCGCAAAGGCCCCCACGCACCATTCCATCCGCGCCGAATCCATGGGAAACGCCCATGTCGCCGTGGTCGATGACAAGGAAGCCATCTATTTCAACTACGCGGGCCTCTCGCAGATTAATCGACTGGGCAACTACGAAAAGCGCCCCGAACAAGGGTACTACCCGCGCAACTACTTCGACATGCGACTCAACCTCGGCGGAGCCGGCCCATTTGAATCGTATATTTCCACCTACCAGGATGCGAAGGACCTCCAGAAACTTTATAACCGCGTGAACAAGGCTGCCGAAGAAACAGGGCTCTCGCAAACGAACCTGCTTCTCGATACGCTCGCCGCCCACCCGGAACTGGTGCACACGCTCAACAGCTACGACCACAAGGCGATTTCCATGAAACTCAAGATGGACGCGGAACTGGCCCTACACAACTTTGGCGGAGCCATCTGGGTTGACGGAAACGTTGCACCTTATATTGACGCAGGCCTCGTCCTCCCCTACCTCACTATCGACACGTTCTACGTGGACGCCGTGATGCAAGGCGGTATTGCTTACGATTTTACCAACGAGTTCTCCTTAGGTATCGGCATAAAGGGAGCAAAGCGCCAGAAGGTCGAAATGATTGTCATGGATATCGCGAACTACGAGACGATCAACGACACGCTGCAAGACCGCTTTGACGATGCAGAAAAGCACATTTTCGACACAAAAACCATTTCCGTAGGTATGGATTTCGGTACGTTGTGGCAAGCCACTCGCGAGGTGCGCCTCGGCCTTTCGCTCCGCGACGTGTACTTCAAGGAACTCGCCGGCGACAAGATTACGCCGAACCTCACGATGGGCGTGAACTACAGCCCCAGGTTTTTCAACGTGAACACGGCCTACGCCCGCAAGTTCAATATCGCCTGCGACTATGCCGACGCCTTTGACAGTGACCGCAACTATAAAATCATGCACCACTTCAACTTCGGTCTTGAAATCGAGCAAGTTCTATTGGCCTGGCCTGGGCTCAATAACCAGCTCAGGGCTCTTTCCGGTCGCCTGGCAGCCGGTTTCAAGGGCGGCTACCCCACCGCTGGCGCGGGCGTCGAAATTCTGCACGTGCTCACGCTCGAATTCGCCACATGGGCCGAAGAACGCGGCTACTACACCGGTCAGGACGAAGAACGCATCTATATGGGCCAAATCAGCCTCGGATTCTAGCCAAGGCAAGAAATCCAGCCCTTCTTGATATTGCAAAAGTGGCGCAAAATTTCTAAATTGCGCCCAAATTGAACGTTTTCTTTCAAGAAGAGCAATATGGATCAGACAAAAATCAGAAACGTAGCCATCATCGCCCACGTCGACCACGGTAAAACGACCCTGGTGGACCAACTTCTCAAGCAGTGCGGAACCTTCCACGAAGGTGAAGAAGTCAACGAGCGCGTGATGGACTCCGACAACCTTGAACGCGAACGCGGCATCACCATCCTATCCAAGAACACGAGCGTCATGTACAAGGGCTATCGCGTAAACATCGTCGATACCCCGGGGCACGCCGACTTCGGTGGCCAGGTGGAACGCGTGCTCGGCACGGTTGACGGTGTGCTCCTGGTTGTCGACGCGTTCGAAGGCCCCATGGCCCAGACGCGCTTTGTGACCCAGAAGGCCCTGGAACTCGGGCTCACCCCGATCGTCGTGGTGAACAAGATCGACCGCGACGGCTGCAACCCGCAGGGCGCTCTCGACAAGGTGTTCGACCTGTTCTGCGAACTCGACGCGAGCGAAGAACAGCTCGACTTCGACAAGGTGTTCGGTAGCGGCCGCAAGGGCATCTGCCGCGCCGAGATGGAAGACCCGGATGGCGACTTCAGCATCCTCATGGACAAGATCATCCAGCGCATCCCGGCCCCGAAGGGCGACCCGGCAGGCGAGCCGCTCCTCCAGATTGCCTCCCTCGAATACTCCACGTTCCTCGGCCGCCTTGCCGTGGGACGCATCCAGCAGGGAACGTTCAAGCCCAACCAGACTTACGCGCAGACCTTCACCGACGGAAGCGTCAAGACTATCCGCCCGCAGAAGATTCTCCGCTACGAAGGCCTTACCCCGAAGCCGGTCGACGAAGCCGGTCCGGGCGACATCGTCCTGATTGCCGGCCTCGACACATTCGACATCGGCGATACTATCAGCGCGACGAACAACCCGCAGCACCTCCCCCGCATTCATATCGACCCGCCGACCATCTCCATGCTCTTCACGGTGAACACTTCGCCGCTCGCTGGCAAGTACGGCGGAAAGTTTATGACGGGTAACCAGCTCCAGGAACGCCTGGAACGCGCCCACATGGCAGACCCCGCCCTGTTGGTCGAAAAGGTCGACGGCGCTTCCACATTCAAGGTGTCGGGCCGCGGCATTCTGCACCTCACCATCCTCGTCGAGAACATGAGGCGCGAACTTTACGAATTCACCATTGGCTCTCCGCAGGTCATCTTCCACAACGACGAAAACGGCAAGCTCCTCGAACCGGTCGAAGACTTCAAGGTCGAAGTGCCGAGCGAATTCAGCGGTGCCTGCATCCAGGAAATCCAGCAGCGCAAGGGCGAGATGGTCAACATGACCACCGACGACAACGACCGCGTCTCCCTCGAGTTCATCGTCCCGAGCCGTGGCCTTATCGGCATCCGTCCCAAGCTGCTCTCGCTCTCCAAGGGTTATGCCGTCACGCAGTCCTTCTTCAAGGAATACCAGCCGTACAAGGGCGAAATTCCAGCCCGTGTCAACGGCGTGCTCATCGCTAAAGAACCGGGCGAAGCTGCCAGCTACGCTCTCTCCAAACTCGAAGATCGTGGTTACCTCATCATTGGCCCGGGTGCCGAAGTTTATCCGGGCATGATCGTGGGCGAACACAACCGCGACGTGGACATCACCGTGAACGTCACGAAGGGCAAGCACCTCACCAACATGCGTGCCGCCGGTTCCGACGACAACATCCAGCTGACGCCGTACCGCCGCCTGACCCTCGAAGAATGCGTCACCTTCATCAACGAAGACGAATGCATCGAGATTACGCCGGAAGTGCTGCGCCTGCGCAAGACAGAGCTCGACCCCATCAGGAGAAAGCAGCTCTCGAAGCGCCCCGCTGAAGAAGAGTAGTGAGGTCGCTTCGCTTTGAGGTCGGCACTTCGTGCCTTTGAGGCAAGAGGTCGCGACCTTCGGTCGCGGTGAGGCACGAGGGCGCTGCGCTTTGAGGTCGGGGCTAAAGCCCCTTTGTGCATTCAGCGATGAGCAGTAAAACCACAGAAACCATACCTCACTGCTCACCGCTCATAGCTCATAGCTCATCGCTCACTGCTCGCGCCTCGAGCCTCAAACCAAAAACTTAAGAAGCCCCGCTTGCGGGGCTTTTCTTGTGTAAGTGAGAGATGAGGATCTTGAGGCACGACCTCATTGCTCGAGCCTGGAGCCTCGTGCCTAACTACAGTCTCTTGAGCACCGCGGCGGCGTGGTGGATAAAGCCTTCTTCGTTCGCGACGGCGGCAATGGCCTTCGCGTTCTTCTTGATGGCCTTCTCGCTGTAGCGGATGATGCTCATACGCTTGAGGAAGTCGTACACGCCGAGCGGGCTGAAGAAGCGGCCCGTGCCGTTGGTGGGCAGCACGTGGTTGGGGCCCGCAAAGTAGTCACCCACCGGCTCAGAGGACCACGGGCCGATAAACACGGCACCCGCGTTCTCGATCTGCGCCGCCATGGATTCGGCTTCGCTGGTCATCACTTCCAAGTGTTCGGGAGCAATGCGGTTCGCGATTTCCACACCGTCAAACCAGTCCTTCACCAAAAGGATGCGGCCAAAGTTGCCGAGCACCTTCTCGAGGAGTTCGCGCTTCGGGGAATTTTCCACCTGGATATCCACGCAGGCGCTAATCATCTGGGCGGTTTCCATGTTGTCGGTAATGCAGATGGCAGCCTCGAAGCCGGAACCGTGTTCCGCCTGGGAGAGCAAGTCAGCCGCAACAAAGTCCGGATCGCAGGTGTTGTCTGCCATCACGAGCACTTCGGAGGGACCCGCCACCATGTCGATATCCACGACGCCAAAGACTTCCTTCTTGGCAATCGCCGCAAAAACGTTACCCGGGCCCACGATCTTGTCGACGCGTTCCACGACCGTCTTGCCCTTGGCGTCCTTCGCGCCGTAAGCGAGCAAGCCAATCGCCTGAGCACCGCCGATGTGGTAAACTTCGGTAATGCCGAGTTCCTGCAGCACGAAAGCCACAGCGCGGTTGATTTCGCCCTTGATGGGAGTGACGACCACGATGTCTTCCACGCCCGCCACGAGAGCCGGAACCGCATTCATGATGACGGTGCTCGGGTAGATGCCCGCACCGCCCGGCACGTAGAGGCCCACGCGCTTCATCGGGCGGATACGCTGGCCGAGAACCACACCGTCCTTCCCTTCCATGAGCCAGGATTCTTCCATCTGGTTCTGATGGAAATCGCGCACGTTCTTGATGGCCTGCTTCAGCGCCTTCTGCAGTTCCTTCGGGCACTTGGCGGCAGACTTCGCGATGGCCGATACCGGCACGCGGATGTTCTTGCCCGTGAGGCCGTCGAACTTCTGGGCGTATTCCGTCGCCTTCGCGATGCCACCCTTCTTGATGTCGGCAAGGATCTGCATCACCTTGTCGTGAATTTCCTTGCTCGGGGCGACTTCGCGCCCGCAGATGCGTTCGATTTCTTGAGACTTAGGTGTGACTTTTACGATTTTCATAATAGTATTCTTCTCTTTGTCATGCCCGCGAAGGCGGGCATCTCCTTTCTACTCAAATCCATCCAACATGACCGAATTAGAAATGGAGATTCCCGGTCAAGCCGGGAATGACATTTGTGTTAAATTCCAGCGGCGCGCTTCACTTGCCTCTTGGTTAACTTCTTCGGTTTTGCAGGCGCAGGAGTTTCCTTCGCCTTGGTCGTTTCGACAACCGGCTTCACGTCGATATGCTTGTACGCGCTCTCGATAACCTTGTTATCGACAAGAATCTTGTAGGTAAGGCCGTCGACAAACGCCATCCAGCTCGCCTCGATGATGTTGCTCGAGACGCCGACCACGTTCCAGTAGCCCTTCTCGTCGCCGAAAGTCGTCCACACGCGCACGGTAGCGTCAGATGCCACCTTGGAACCCAACACACGCACCTTGTAGTCGTCGAGCTTAACCTTCGCCATGTTCGGGAAGAACGGGAGCAAAGCCTTGCGCAACGCCGCATCGAGTGCGTTCACCGGGCCGTCGCCTTCGCTCACCTGATGGCTGATCTTGTCACCAATCTGGAGCTTGACGGTCGCCTGCGAAACGGAAACGCCCTGCGTGGTCTTGTCTTCGATGACGCGGTAGCCCAGAACCTTGAACGGCTCCTGCACCATGCCCAAGTGGCGGTACACGAGCAGCTTGAAGCTCGCCTCGGCGCTGTCAAAGTGCCAGCCAGCGTTCTCGCGTTCCTTGATGAGCGTGAGGAGCTTGCCCACCACCGGGTCCTTCTTGTCGATGCCCGGCTTGATGGCCTTGAGTTTTTCCACGACGAGGGAACCGCCCGCCTGGTCGCTCGTGACGAACACGCGGTCATTACCGACTTCATGCGGGTCGATATGCTCGAAACTACGGCTGACCTTCATCACGCCGTCGATATGGGCACCGCCCTTGTGCGCAAACGCCGCATCGCCCACGTACGGGGCATGCACGTCGCTCGGCAGGTTCACAATCTGGTCCACGTTGCTGCTCAGCTGGCGGAGCCTTGCAATCTTTTTCGCGGCAAAGAACTTCGCGCCCATCTTGAAATGCAGGTCGGCAGCAATCGTCGTGAGGTTCGCGTTTCCGCAACGCTCGCCGTAACCGTTCACCACGCCCTGCACCATGGTAGCGCCGCTCTTCACGGCAAACAGGCTGTTGCACACGCCCAAGCCCGCATCGTTATGCACGTGGATGCCGATAGGCGTCGAAACGACCTTCTTCACTTCCTTCACAATCTTCTCGAGTTCCCACGGCATCGTGCCGCCGTTCGTGTCGCAAAGCACGATAAAGTCCGCGCGGCCGCGTTCTGCAGCCTTCAGCGTCTCGAGAGCGTATTCCGAGTTCGCCTTGTAACCGTCAAAGAAATGTTCCGCATCGTAAATCACCTCTTCGGAATGGTCCTTGAGGTAGTCGACGGAGGACTCGATCATGTCGAGGTTCTCTTCGAGCGTCGTGCGGATAACGTCCGTGACATGCAAGTCCCAGCTCTTTCCAAAAATCGTCTTGACCGGAGCGCCCGACTTCACGAGCGCCTGCAGCAACGGGTCCTTCTCGGGCAGCACCTTCGGACGGCGCGTAGAACCGAATGCGGCAATCTTCGCGTGCTTCAGCTTGACTTCCTTGATCTTCTGGAAGAATTCCTCGTCGGTCGGGTTGCTCGGATTGGGCCAGCCCCCTTCGATGTAGTCAAAACCGAAATGGTCAAGAATTCGCGCAATCTGCAACTTGTCGGCTAGAGAAAGGCTTATCTTGCGGTCTTGGTTACCGTCGCGGAGGGTAGTGTCGTATAAAAAAACTTTCATGGGCGTAAAGATAGAAAATTATACCCAAGGGGGGAAGCCTCCCCCTCGCTTCAGCCTTGCCCTTCTGTCACCCTGGAGCGCAGCGATAGGGTCCAGGGCAAGTCTTCCGCCACCCCTTCTCCTAAGGGGCTCCGCCCCCTAACACCCCCAATCCTATCAAATATTCCGTTTCTTCTTCTCAAGACGTTGAATGAGATTCTCTATTTCTTTGCGATATTCATTGGATTTTTTATCATGGTTCTTTTTGATATATCGACAAGCAAAATGTTTAATTTTGCGAATAACATATGGTCCCGATAAATGTCTAATCAATACATCAAAAACTTTATTACCCAAAGCTATTAATATTGTTTTATCTGAAACTAGAGCGATTTCTTTCTCTAATTCCTCCACGTTTTTTTTCATCATCTTCATTTATTTTTTTTTTAAGGCTTTCTTCTCCCTCTGTTGGATTGTTCTTAAAAAGATCTGTAATGTAAGATTTCTCAAAAGATGTACCGCGAACAGCATCCCTTAATTTTCGGTCATTTGCTGATATATGAAAATTTTGGATCCAGGGCAAAGTATTGTCTTGTTTTTTTGAGCGCCTTGCTTTTTTGCCTCCATAAGGGTTACAACGATATGCTGAAAGGCCGCACCCGCCCTGCCGCGATGGTTCTTTCCGACGTCAAGAAGAAATATAAGGTATGAATTTTGAAGTCCATTTTTCTTCCGCTGCGCAGGCAGACATCGATTAAATCTTTGGCTATATCAGCATAGCGCTTTGTTCGCCTGTCGCTGCCAAAAATCTAATGGCAAAATTTCAGGAATCGGTAATTACCGCCTGTTTTATCATGTCAATCACGACATGCAGAAAGTCGTTGTATTGCGCGTCTTCTATTGCAGACAAGAAGCAACGTAGCCTCTAAAACATCACCCGGTACGGGATTTGCTTATCGAAGTAGCGGCCTTTGAGGTCGCGGTAGCCCTTGCGGGCGGACTCATGAGAATCGGAGCGAACTGCGCGCTTTTCAATCGCAGTCGTTCCAGACGAACTTGAAATTCCGCTATCACTTGAACCCGGCTCCGTTTCCGAGGAACTGGAAACAGCCTCCGAATTTGAAATTACAGAACTCGAGGATTCCACGACAGGTTCCGGCAACTTGGCCGCCTTGAATTGGAACTTCTGGTTATCCGTTCCGGTGCGGACCCACGTAATCACGGGCATACCCGCGTCCTTCGAGATGTTCAGCACGTCGCCCACAAAATCGCTGTCGTAATCGCCGTAAACGTAGTAGCCCTTGCTCACGGACGCATTCTCTATGCGGATATCGCATGCGGTCTCGGAAGTCTTGACGGTATCGAGCAAGGCCTTGGGCGGGCAGTAATAGCGGCCGGTTGCGAAGTTCCTGAGCGTGTAATGACGAGCGGAATCGCCCTTCGCAATAACCCAGAGTTGGGCATCGGCCGATTCGTCCGTCGGACGCTGCACCACGATGCCGTTTTCGTCTTCGAGCGCCATATTGCTATGCGAAACCGTCAGGCGGTAGCCCCCTTCGGCGAGCGGGGCATTGATTACTTTGTCTACACCCATCGTAGTGCGCTTGATTTTCTGGATATTCGCGTCCTCGTCGTAATACAGGTAGTCGATGTTCACGGAACGGCGGTAAGTCCAGCCGCCCGGAGAATTCGCGCCATGGTACATGAAGTACCAGTGCCCGAGATACTTGAAAATGGCCTGGTGATTTGTCTCGGAATTGTCGAGTTTGTCGTTGATGACGCCCTTCTGCGTCCAGGGGCCGTCAATGCTCGGAGCCATCGAGTAGTTCGTAGTGGACGGATAGCCCGACGCATAGCTGAAGTAGTAGTTGCCGCGGTACTTGTGCATCCACGGGGCCTCGAAAAAGTCCTTGATCTTGATGTCTTCGGGGGTGCCGGCGAGCTCGACCATGTTCTCCTTGAGCTTCACGCGGCGGCCCGCATTCCACGAGCCCCAATACATCCAGATGTCGTCGCCGTCGTAGAAAATCGCGGGGTCGATATTGAGCTTTACGTCGTTCGGCGTGTTGTCGGTAACGAGGGCCTGACCAATGGCGTCGACCCACGGGCCCGACGGATGGTCGGCCACGGCGACGCCGATGGCGAATCCTTCGCTCCCGTTTTCCTTGATGGTGCCGTGGTGCACGGCCACGTACCAGTAGAACTTGCCGTTACGGTATTCGCAGTGGCCGGCGAAGGCGCTCGCGTTCGCCCACTTGAAGGTCTTCACGCTCAGAACCGCACCATAGTCGTGGTAGTTCTCCATGTCGTCGGTCACGAGCACGTGCCAGTCGTTCATGACAAAAGCCTTGTTGTTGTCGCCCTGCGGGCCTTGCTCGTCGTGGCCGGCAAAGATAAAGAGGCTGTCGTTGTGTACGAGGGCGGCCGCGTCGGCGGAATAGAACGCCGTCGTGAGCGGATTCGCGGCGAAGGAGACCGCGGCAAAGGCAAGGATGATGGAAAGGGGTTTCAACATAGCAAGACCTTTTTTTGGAAGGGGGGGCCCTGGCTCAGTGACCTTGGGGAACGGCCTTGAAGATGTAGTTGCCTTTGGGGAGGTTCGAGAATTCGACGGCAGCGCCTCCGGTAACGTTGCGGCGGGCCATCAGCTGGCCCATGGGGTTGAACACGAACAGGGTGTAGTCCCCGGGGGCCTCGAAGCGGACCGTGTAGGAGCCCCCTACCCTGTCGACCATGAATTTCGGCGCGGGATGCGCAAACACTCCAAACGCTCCCGCACCGAAATTACGAATGCCGACCGTAGAACTCGTCGGGGTATCGCCCGAACTTGACGAAACGCTAGAACTTGACTCCACTAAGGACCCTGAACTGTTTGGTGAGCTTGTCGAACTAATCGAAGGGCCGCACGGCTCACTTTCACACTCAATTGCGCCGGGCGCACCCGCAAACACGATGTTCCCGACAAGCACCTCGCCCGAGATACCTGAAGCCGTCAAATAAAAGTCCTTCACGCCGCCAACGCCCTTGAGGCTAGAGCAAGAGACTTCCGTCCAGCCGTTAGCCGTAGACTTCGCGTTGGCCGCCGCCAATTCGCATTCCGAAAGGACTGTCCCGTCCTTTTTGCCGTCGCGGATGCTGAGCTTTCCGCCCGTCACGCTCTTCACCTCGACAGATACTTCCGGGGAGCTGATGGAATCCGTCACTACGTTCTCGTAAATGGCGTAGCCGCCGTCCTTGATGGCGAACTCGTCATCTGCCGTCAGACGGACGCGGATGCCGTTGTCAAAGCCGTTCGCGGGAATCGTATCGCGAATCACACGCAAGAAGTCGATCCGGTCGAGTTCCGCAAAATTGCCGTTCGGCGAAGGCTCCAGTTCGATGAAGTTGCCGCCACGCTTGAGTTTTGCAGGCACCATCACGACAGATTTTTCGGGAAATGTGCCCCACTCCCCCGTTGGCGGGAGCGTCACCGTCTGCGACTGGCCATTCACCGTCACCTTGTGCGTTGCGGCAGCATCACCGCCGTTGGCATAGCGGTAACGCAGCAGGTAATCGCCCGCCTGCATAATGTTCATCGGCAAGCGAATCTTGGAGCCCTCGGTATTCACATACGCAAGGTATTCCCCGTTCGAGGCCGTACTGCTCCGCGTAATCGCGAGGTCGCCCGACACCGCACGCGTCAGCGCACCATGCTCGACTTCGGCACTCAAATAACGCCCGAGGAAGGGCTGTCCCATCTCAACCCAGTTGTCATCGGTGAAAACAACATCGCGAATATGGATGTGATTGAACTTGTCGCCATTCAAATCGTAGTAGTGATGCACAAAGCGCACGCGGTTCAGGTCCTGGAAGGCCTCGCCGCCGCCCGGCCCCACGTAGCGCCCGTAACGTTCCAAGAGAATCGTGCCGCCACCGATCGCCATATCGTTCCCTGCGCGGTCCTTGTACGGGCCCGTCACCTTGTCGGCACGGCCGTAAGCCGTCTTGTAGGTGGTCTGCTCAATGTTCGCACCCTGCTGACAGCACTTGTCCCACGCGGTAAACAAGAAATACTGCCCGTTATGCTCAATGAGGCTCGGGCCTTCTTCCGCACCCTCGCTCGCCTTGCTCGTTCGACGGGCTATATTGTAAACGGTCTTGTCGTCGCTCGCCTGGTAACCCGATTGCGCATCCAACTTGATCAGCTGAATGCCGAGCCCGAACGAACCGAACGCCATCCAGTAATTGCCCTCTGTATCGCGTACCACGTCGGCATCAATCGCGTTATACTTGTCCGAAGTCACCGTGTGGAAAACATGGCCGTGATCTTTCCAGCCGTAGCCCTCCGTTCCAGGCATAATCGAAGTCGTCGCCTGGTAGCCAATAGCCGAAGAACGCTTGCCGAAAACCGACACGCAGTAATACACACGATATTCATTGTTTATATAATGTATATCTGGAGCCCAGATTCCCTCGGTGCCCGGCGCATACTCGTAAGCCCACTGCGGAATTGCGCTCACGGTCGATTTGTGGTCGCGCCAGGTGTAGGCATCCTCGGATGTCCACAGTTGCAGATTGTTGTTCGTGCTCATGAGGGCGTAGCCGTCCTCGAACCGCACCATGCTCGGGTCGTGGCCGGGCTGCAGGTTGTCTTTCGCATACCAGTCGGCAGCGAAAACCGCAGACACTCCAAACGCAACCCCCAGGCCAACAAACCCGAACATAGCGCCTAAACGGCAACGCGATCCCATACAAAAAAGCATAAACGGCTCCGTTTTAGAGGTTTATGTTTTGAATATACCTTTTATTTAGCCCAAAGTCAACAATATATTTTTATTAAATGTCAACATTTTCGTAAAATCTACACATTTCTCACCGATTTTAAAATTATCCACATAATAAAAAGTCAACAGATTTTGATGCGCAAGTTTATAATTAAAATTGGAAAAAAATATTAGACAAAAGAAAGGAGTTTTCCTAATTTGTTATAAAATCACCCACCTTGAGGAAACCATGAAAAAACTCATCTTTATCGTAGCCACGCTTGTTGCCTTTGTCGCAAACGCTTCGGCCGTAGTCAACAAATCCACCGTTTTCGGTCTCATGTACACCGATGGTGTCGAATTCTCCACTGGAAAAGATGCCCCCGATTTTACCGACGAAGCCGGATACAGGTCCCACGTCGCACTCACTTTCGACATGATGTTCGCAATCACCCCTTCTCTTGCCATCCATCCGGCACTTGGCTTTGTTCTCCGCGCATTCTCGTTCGAAGGCAAAGACTATTCCGAAGATTATAGCAGCACGGATGTCGCAATGGGCATCGAACTCCCGATAATGGCCAGATGTTATTTCACGGAAGGATTCTTTGGTGAATTCGGCCCTGTATTCGATTTCAGTTTGTTCGAAAAATACTACAACGATCGTACCGATGAATGGACCGACATTGAAACAAATGAAAACGTTTACGCAGGTATCACCGCAGGTCTTGGCTACACCTTCCGGATTGGCCTGGAACTCGGTTCCAACTTCACCTACGGCCTCACCAACCTATATGAACATGCCGATTGGAAAGGCCCGCGATTCAATCTCAACATCGCCTACTGGTTCAACTATAGGTAAGCAAAAAGATTCAACAATCTACACGTTTTTTGAATCAATCGTCATATTCAAAAGGTTTACGCTCACGCGGAGCAAGCAACAATTCAATAGAAAAGTAGAACCGGAATCCGGACGCCTTTACGACATCGTCTGCCCAAACACTTTCCACCCCACTCCTGTAGCGTAAGCCAATTTCAATGTTCGGTTCACAAAAATCCAACACCATACCAGCGCCAAACGCCGGGTAGAACTGATATGGCAATTTCCTTTTTTTGTCGGCATCATCGTTCTCCTGTAGCGAATTAAACCGACCCCCCGCATTTACAAGCCCATAAAGAGTCACAAAGCCCCTTCTATACACGGCATATCCGGCATTCAATTCAAGACCGGCATCAAAGAAATAAAGTGAATCCGATTCAGCATAATCCCCCTTTTGAAAATCAAAGATGACTCCATACAGGATTTTCTCACGTATTCTGCCCCATCCGATGTTGAAGCCTATGGAATTTTCAACTTTGTCAGAGATATCGCCTGCATAAACGCCAAATAAAGCACCCAGCGTCACCCAGCGTCTCTTATTGTTGTCGAAAAATATATCAGTCCAGTATTTTCCGACTAGATAGTCCAACTGCTTACGATTTGATAGCTGCGCCTTGCGCTCTTCGATCAACGAGGATACTTGGGCTTTGCTTTCGTACAGGCCAACAAGCAAAATAAAAACAAAAGCCCTGTCACTCTCATTTTCTATTTCGTCAAGAGTCTTTACGAGCCTCCCCGACCGCAATTCCTCAGCCATTTTATCCTTAATTTCAAAATAGAATTCATCGTAAAAGCCTTTCACAGCCTTCTTCTCATCAATGTAATAAAGCGACATTGTACTCGTGTTATAAAGCGCCACGGAATCTACATTGCTAAGGAATTCAAAATCCTTCAAGAAATATTTAACCAAAAGCTTTTCGCTATCGTAAAACAAAGGCCGTTCGGTCGTCTTTTTGAGTTTTTCGGTTTTCTCGACAATTTGCTTGAGGTCATCGAGGCGGTTGTCTCGCAAAGCATCCATCATCGCATTACGGCAACGTAACAAGCCCGCCGAATCTAGCGGCGCATCCTCTGCGGCGCAATAACCCCGTCCCATGAACAAGGCCACCACACAAAAAAGAACGGCTAAGCAACTAAAGCAGTCACGCATAACATAAATATATTATCAAACAATAAAAAAATAATTTTATGTTGGATTAAATTTGAATCAAGAGCGTGGATTATGGAATAATATGCAAAAATCCCCCGGCATCGCCGAGGGAGTTTTTCTTAAAATGAGATTGCCACGCTTCGCTCGCAATGACAAGTGAAGCGCAAATGTCAATTATATTACGTGTGAGCGTCGACCCATTCGGCGTTCTTCTTGCAAGCCTCAACGGACTTGGCGAAGGCAGCCTTTTCTTCGTCGTTCATGGAAACTTCGAGAATCTTCTCGACACCGTTTGCACCGACCACGACCGGCACGCCGCAGTAGAGGCCCTTCACGCCGTATTCGCCGTTCAGCATGGCAGCGCAGGAGAACACGTTCTTCTTGTCGAGGAGGTAGGCTTCGGCCATGTGCACGGCAGAAGTAGCCGGGCTGTAGAAAGCGGAACCGCGGCCAAGGAGGTTCACGATTTCGCCACCGGCACCGGCGGTACGCTTGGCGAGTTCGGCAAACTTTTCCTTGCTCATGAGCTGAGAAACCGGGATACCGGCAACAGTCACGCATTCCATGATGGAGACCATCGTGTCGCCGTGGCCGCCCATCACGAGGGCCTTCACATCTTCCACGGAAACGCCGAGTTCGTCGGCGACAAAGCAAGCGAGACGGGCAGAGTCAAGTACGCCAGCCATACCGATGACCTTGTTGGCCGGGAGGCCGGACTGCTTCTGCATGTTGTAGACCATAGCGTCGAGCGGGTTCGTGATGACGATAACGAAAGCGTCCGGAGCGTTGGCCTTGATGGCTTCGGCAACGGTCTTAATCACGCCGCAGTTCTTGTCGAGGAGGTCGTCACGGCTCATGCCCGGCATACGCGGGAAACCGGCGGTAACGATAACCACGTCCGCACCCTTGAGGTCGGCGTAGTCGGTAGAGCCCTGAAGATCGACAGAGGAGTTGATGACGGAACGGCCTTCCATAATATCGAGAGCCTTGCCCTTGGGCATGCCCTGAGTCTGCGGAATGTCGATAAGAACAACGTCACCGAGATTCTTCTGGGCGATAACGAGAGCCATTGTACCACCAATCTGACCTGCACCAACGAGTGCAATCTTCTTTCTAGCCATGATTAACCTTCCTTTTAAGGCGTTTGAAAATTTTCGCTGTAAATATAGCAAAAAATGAAAAGAAAAAAAGCGTCTACAAGTCGCATTAGTAGCCAAAACTAGCGCAAAAAAAGCAAAAAAAAACGTCCCAACGAAGCTACCATCTTCTTAAGAAATGTTTACAAATCCGTGGATAAATAATCAACATTTTCTCCCCTAGCCTCCGATTTAAGGCCCTAAAAACAGAATAGATTAAAAATGTTTTTGGAAAGGAGGCCTTATGGCAAAAAGAAAACTACTCAGCGTAGTTGTTTTGACCGGCATATTCGCGCTCACGAGCTGCGATGACTCGGAATCGACCGCAACCGGCCCGGGATCGGAAACCACCCCGGAAATTGCAGGTTTAACCACCTCAAGCTCAGACGGATTCGCTTTACCGGGGAGTTCCAGCGATGGAACCGCTTTACCGGGAAGTTCGGACGGGCTTAGTGTCCCCGGTAGTTCTAACGGTACGGGCGAACAAGCCGGTATCGGTGGAGCGGATATCGGCGGAACTCCCGTTACCGGAAGTTCCAGCAGCATCGGCCAAACTGTACCGGGATCCAGTTCAAGCATCGGCAGCGGAGCCAATTCCAGCAGCATCGGCCAAGCAGCACCGGGCAGTTCTAGCAACGGCCAGGCAAACCCAGGGAGTTCCAGCAACGGGCAAGTAGCTCCGGCAAGTTCCAGCAGCGCAGGCCAGGCAACTCCGGCAAGTTCCAGCGAAGTCGCCCAGGCAAGCGGAGGCATTTTCCTCGCCGAGGGCAAGGAAGAAGAAAAGGACCAGATGAAGGTGGTCTACAAGACACGCACAGGTTGGGATGGCGAAGGAATTCTCGCTTATCCTGAACAGCTCTCCAGCGACAAGAAGCACGCTATCGTGGTGTGGGGCCCGGGTGGCGGCGAACAGCCGGGAAAATACGAAGGCATGATCCGCAGGCTCGCTTCCCACGGCTTCGTAGTGATAGCGCTTAAGGAATCTCCGGGTGACGCGAGCCAAGCCATGAAGGCACTCGACTGGATGGAACAGCAGAACAAGGATTCGAACAGCCCGTTGAACGGCAAGCTCGACATGAATACCGTCGGTTGCTCCGGCCACTCCATGGGCGGCCTTGAATCCGAACAGGCGGCCATTAAGGACAAACGAGTTATCACGGCGTTCCTCAACAACAGCGGTGACCGCAACGGAGGTGCGTTCAAGAACATTCCTGCCACCAAGACGGCCGGTGTCGTCTTCGGCGAAAAGGGCATGGAACACGACAACGCAATCTCTGACTACAGGAGTGCAACAAGCGTTCCCGCCTGCATGATCGAAATGACTGGCGGCCCGGATACCGGCGAAGGCGGCTACGGCCACGGTTCCGGCCCTTGGGACGGCATGGCTGTAACGATTGCCTGGATGCGTTGGCACCTCGGCGGCGAAGACTTCCGCAAGGCAGATTTCGTCGGTTCGAGCGGCAAGTACATCAACGGAAACATCGCCGGTCACCAGGGTAAATGGAAAGGCGAGTGCAAGAACTTCAACTAACGATTTTTTGTTGTGCAAAAGCTGGCGGCTTCGGCCGTCAGTTTTTTGTTTTGTAAAGTGTTTTTTAAGGTGTTTTTAAGAGCCTACATTCCCTCGTCATTCGCCTTTCGTCCCTCGTCTTTTTCTATCTTTACTGCCACTATGAGCATTTCTATCCCTCAGTTGCCCAAGGGCACGCGTGATTTTTACCCGGAAGCCGAGCGCATCCAGAACTACATTTTCGATACCTGGCGCAATGTCGCCGAAAGTTTTGCCTACGAAGAATACGAAGGCCCGATGTTTGAGCACCTTGAACTCTATACGGGCAAATCCGGCGAAGAAATCGTAAGCCAGCTTTACAACTTTAAAGACAAGGGCGACCGCGAAATCGCGCTCCGCCCCGAAATGACACCGACGCTCGCCCGCCTCGTGATCCAGAAGGCGCGCGAACTCAAGAAGCCATTCAAGTGGTTTAGCATGCCGCGCCTTTTCCGCTACGAGAAGGCTCAGAAGGGCCGCCTGCGCGAGTTCTTCCAGCTGAACATGGACATCATCGGTACCGAGAGCATCTACGCCGAAGCCGATTTGCTCGCCTCCATCGCGACGATGTTGCGCAAGTTCGGCCTCAAGGACGGCGAATTTGCGATTGGCGTCTCTAGCCGCAAGCTTCTGGCCACGTACCTCGAAGAAATTGGCGCCCCGAACCCGGCGCTTGTGTACCCGGTGCTTGACCGCCGCCTGAAAATCGGCCCCGAAGCCTTTGCGAAGGCACTCGCCGAAGCCGGCCTCACCGAAGAACAGGTGAGAAAACTCGACGACTTCATGGGCTGCAAGAGCCTCGAAGATGTGCGCAATGCGGTTCACAGCGAAAACGCGGGCGCCGCTCTCAAAGAAATCGAAGATTTATTTGAGACGCTCACTGCCGCGGGCTACGGCGATTGCGTGAATCTCGACCTGAGTATCGTGCGTGGCCTCGCCTACTACACCGGCATCGTATTCGAAGTGTTCGACAAGGGCAAATCGATGCGCGCAATCGCCGGCGGCGGCCGCTACGACAGCCTCACCGAAAAACTCGGTGGCGAACGCATCCCGGGCGTGGGCTTTGGCATGGGCGACGTGGTGCTTGCCGACCTGTTGGCCGAGCACAATCTGCTGCCGAGCCCCAAGCAGAGCGTGGATTTCTACATCGCAAGCTTCACAAACGACATGAAGAAGGTCTTTAAGACAGCCCAGGCCTTCCGCAGCCAGCCCGGCGCGAAGCCGTACTCGGTCGCCCACCCGCTCGCCCCGATGAAGATGGGCAAGCAGCTCGACCAGGCGAACTACCAAGGCGCCAAGATTGTCGTCTACGTGGACGGTTCCAAGGCAGGCGAAGGCGAGTTCGAATACAAGGACATGCGCACCGGCGAAATGTTCGTCGGAAACCCCGAAGCCATCATGGAACGACTGAAAACCGAGATTAAGAAGCCCGAATAATCAATGAGTCCGAAAAAAGCGTTAATTTCCATCGTAAGCCTGTTCCTTGTTCTTGGATTGATGGCCATTATTTTCCCGTCCGACGGCATACACATAAGTGAATCACTAGCACTCCGTTTCCCGTCCCTGACCGATGTTTTCCCTGTCGCCGACACCACGGCAAACGGGAAAAATGACCCGGAAGACGAAATCAAGGCCATGATGGAAGCTACCCGGCAAAAACAGTTCGCCGCCTTCGCCGACTCGCTACGCTTTTACGAGGACTTCTTCGATAGCGGCAAGACGCGATTCGACCTCCCCAACAACGACCCCACGTGGTTTGACCGCTTCTTCCTGCACCTCCAGTTGGCAGCGATAGACAGTTCCGTTGTCCATATCGTGCACTATGGCGACTCGCAGCTCGAGGAAGACCGCATCTCGTCGACCATCCGCGAAGACCTCCAGGAAGAATTCGGCGGTGCGGGCCCGGGCATGCTCCCGCCCGTCCTGAAGATCCAGCCGCAAACGACCGTACACTGGTACCGGGGTGCCCTGGAACGCTACATTCTCTTCGGCCCCAAAGACGAAGAAGCTACGCACAGCCGCTACGGACCGCTCGCCCAGTTCGCGAACCTGAACGGCACGGCAGTCATCGGCATCAAGCGCCGCCTAGACCGCAAGGACAAGATAAAAATCTACCCACATGCCGGCGGCTATGCCTCCATCAAGGTCCTCGCTGGCAAGCGCGGCAGGCTGAAGGCAAGACTAGATTACGACCGCACATTTACGACTGTCGTGGGCCTGAACCCGGACAGTACGGAAAAAATCAAGACTTCGATCAAAATGGTCGAGGCAGATCCACCAGTCGTGGATTCCTCTTACACAAAACTTAACGTGTATACGTGGAAACTTCCCGATACAACGTCGTCTGTAAAGATTACACTCACAGGAAATACCGAAATTTACGCCGTTTCCGCAGACGGAGCGTACGGCGTGGCCGTCGATAACGTGGCCATGCGTGGTTCCTCGGGAACGATTTTCCATAGGATTGACTCCGAACTCCTCGCGGAATCGTACAAGGCGATGAACGCGAAGCTCATCATGATGGAATACGGCGGAAACATGGTTCCGAGCATATCCACATCCAATATTGACTACATAAAGAAACTCGTCACACGCCAGATTCTCGCCATCCAGAAGGCCAATCCGGATGCAGACATTATATTCATCGGACCGGCCGACATGGAAAGACAATCCGATGGACGCTGGAAAACCTATCCCGCTCTCCGCATGACCATCGCGGCCCTCCGCGAAGTCGCCCTCGAAAACGGCGTCGCCTTTTGGGACATGCACCGCGTAATGGGCGGCAACGGCACCATGTCACAATGGGTCAAGCGCGAACCCCCGCTCGGGTTCACCGACCACATCCACTTTACCCGTCGCGGCGCAACGCACATGGGCGACCTGTTCTGCTCGTCGTTACGCATGTACTACGACTTCTTCAAGTTCAGGGGCAGGCATAACATTTCGGATAAGAAGTTGCACGCTCTGCGTACCTTCAACGACTCTATAAGCACTGTAGAGGCGAAGAAGCCTGTGGTGGAAGAAACCACAAAGAAGCCTATTGCGGCACCGGCACGCAAACCCGTTGCAGAGCAACCGGCACGCAAGCCCATTGCAGAACCGACGCGCAAACCTGTCGCCGAACAGCCTGTACGCAAACCCGTTGCAGAACAGCCTGTACGCAAGCCCGTTGCAGAACCGACACGTAAGCCTGTCGCAGAGCAGCCCGCCCGCAAGCCGATTACAGAACCGGTGCGCAAGCCTGTTGCCGAACCGACACGCAAGCCCGTTGCCGAGCAGCCTGCACGCAAGCCGGTCACGACAAAGAAAACAACAGAACAGACAACGGCCAAGAAAAAGACAAGGCGCAAAGTCAACGACACAGAAAATCCGCAGATAAAGAAGCGGAAACAAATTCAGCAGACTACGCCGGCCGACCAACAGAAGCGAAAGGTAAGGAAAAAAAGGAGGCCCGTAAACGGGCAAAAGCAGGGGAGCAACACAAACTTGTCTAAAAAGCAGCCGACAACGCCGGCTACAAGAAGGGAAAAGAGATGAGAAAGGTAGCACTAATCATTGCGATAACCGCATGTTGCGTCTTCGCTAGGGAGCCTGCGCCCTCCCCCAGCGACTACACCTTGGACCTGTCCAAGTACGGTTTTATAGACACCTCGCTCAACAAGATTCAGTTCCCGAAGGGGAACAAATCCTTTGAGCCCTTCTTCAAGAAGCTTGATACACTTGTCTTTGAAAACCGCGGACAGGTGAGGATCCTGCACATTGGCGGTTCCCATATCCAGGCCGATGCTATGTCTGGCCGTATCCGTGAACACCTGGTCAAGGAATACCCCGGAGCCAGCGCCGGCCGTGGATTTGTATTCCCGTTCTCTGCAGCCAAGACCAATACGCCCTCCAGCTACGGGAGCACGTACAAAGGAATCTGGGATATGAGCAAGAACGTGCTGCGCGAAGTCAAGAAGCCGCTCGGGCTCCTTGGAATTGCCGTCAGCACAAGCGACCCCCGCGCTGAATTTTCTATTCTCCTGAACCGCTACAACCCGCAGCCCATCTGGAGCGAGACACGAATCCGCCTTTTCGGTTACAGCGACCACGGAGACGTAATCCCCGTTTTGCATGTAGATTCCCTTGAAATTCCGGGAAAGCTCGATTCTGCGACACAGAGTTTCACATTCCCGATACCCCGCCCCATTGATTCTATCCATATTTCATTCCGCTGGCTCGACAGCCTGCAACAGGCCGAAATTGCCCGGTTCATCACGGACTCGCTCCGCCAAGATTCCATTGCCAGGGCCGCCGCCCTCGCTGATTCACTGGCAAAAGATTCCTTGGCCAGGAAGGATTCCTCGAAGAAACCCGCCGCCATACCGGACAACGTCGCTCTCCCGCTTGACTCCATGTACCAAGACAGCAGCGTAATCGATACCGCACTGGACGAACCTCCCCCATTTGAACCGGAACCATTGGCACCGCTGGACGTGTCGTCCAACGATTCAAAACCCGGCAGGCCGAGATTCACGCTCACAGGTATTTATACCGAAAGTGACGCCCCGGGCATCATGTATGCAAACGTAGGCATCAACGGAGCGAAAGTTCCCAACTACTTCGAAGCCACATGCCCGCTTCTCGAAAAGGAACTCGCCTTCCTCAAGCCGGACCTGGTCATTTTCGCAATCGGCATCAATGACGCAAACGTGGACAGATTCGACGACAAAGGTTTCCGCGCCAATTACGACACTTTGATAACCCGTATCCACAAGGTCAGCCCCAATGCGGCCATCATTTTTGAAACGAACAACGACTCCTTCCGCAAAACCAAGCGGAAAAAATACGCGCAGCACCCCAACGGCGAAGTGGCGCGCAAGTCGTTCTTCATGCTCGCAGACAAGTACAAAGCCGGTATCTGGGACAAGTTCTCCATCATGGGAGGCCTCGGTTCCATGGCCAAGTGGGAAAAAGCGGACCTCGCCAAGAAAGACAAAGTCCACTTCAAGCTCTCGGGCTACAACCTGCTGGGAGACCTGTTCTACAAAGCAATCATCCAGGCGTACCAGGACCATATCGCAAACCTCCCCGCATTGGAACCCGAAGCACCGAAACCGGCCCCCAAGAAAGCCGACTCTACGAAGGTCCCGCCCAAGACAAAAAAATAGAATCCAGAATTTGTAACCCATGTTAGACCATTTAATCCCATTTTTAAGTCACACATTCGCGTTCGACCCGAACTCGCCGCTGCTCTTTACGCAGTTCTATTTTTGGGGTTTCTTCGCCGTTGTATTTGCGATTCTCACGTTCATCCACAACAAGCTCCTGTTGCGGAACGCCTTCCTCTTTTTCACGAGTCTTTTCTTCTACTACAAAACAAGCGGAAGCTACGTCTGCATCCTGATTTTCTGCGTCATCGCGAATTTCTTTATCGGCAAATGGATCGAAAAAGCCGAAGAGCACTGGAAAAAGAAATTCCTGATGATTATCGTCGTCATCATCGACCTGCTGGTGCTCTGCTACTACAAGTATTCTTACTTCTTCCTGGATGCGCTTTACGACTTTACCGGAATCGAACTGCACGTTTACAACTTCTTCGCTGCCGCAAGCAACAAGATGTTCGGCACAAACTCGCTCGTCGATACGATTATCCTCCCGGTAGGTATCTCGTTCTTCACGTTCCAGGCGATGAGCTACTGCATCGACATCTACCGCGGTAAAATCAAGGCCGTAGATAACATTCTCAACTTCGGTTTCTACCTGTCGTTCTTCCCACAGCTGGTCGCTGGCCCGATTGTGCGTGCCGACAAGTTCGTTCCGCAGCTCTACAAGCCGTTTTTCCTCCCCCGTCGCACATTCGGCATCGCCGTGTTCTGGATCCTGAACGGCCTTGCGAAGAAAATCATTTTGAGCGACTATCTCGCCACGAACTTCGTGGACCGCGTTTTCGATACGCCGCTCCTGTTTACCGGCCTCGAGAACCTCATCGCGCTCTTCGCCTACTCATTGCAGGTATATGCCGACTTCTCGGGCTATACCGACATCGCCATCGGCGTTGCACTCCTCATGGGATTTCGTCTGCCGCAGAACTTCAACAGCCCCTACAAGGCGCTCAGCCCCACCGAATTCTGGCGTCGCTGGCATATTTCCCTTTCGAGTTGGTGGCGCGACTACCTCTACATCCCTCTGGGCGGTAACCGCGGAGCCTCCATCGGCACGTTCTTCTGGATGGGTTTCTTAAGCCTTGTCGCCGTCCTGCTTTCAGGCAGTGTGTGGGTCGCCGCGGCCCTCATCGCGCTATTCCTCTATATTTCAATTTACGCATACTTCAAGCCGGAGTCCCGCAAGTTCATCACCACGAACATGAACGCCATGGCCACTCAAATCGTGGGCGGTTGGTGGCATGGTGCTAGCTGGAACTTCATCATCTGGGGCGGCCTCAACGGGTTCGGCCAGGTGTTCAACAAGATTTGGGTCAAGAGGAGCCGCACGTTCAGGGCTTCTGCGGCACTCTTCTTCTTCGCCGTCAGCGCTATCATCTACAAGAACTACGACGTCGCCATCTGCGCCATTTCGGCCGTATGGTTTGGCGTGCTGTTCGTCGGCATCTACGCCGTCATGTTGTTCCGCCTGTTCAGCGACAAGTATTTCCACTGGCTCTACGTTGCCTGGAACGTATCGCTCACGTTCGTATTCATCACGTTCACGCGTCTCTTCTTCCGCGCGGGCTCGAACCTCGACCCCGCCGAAGCGAACGAAGTCGCCTGGAACACGGCCAAGAACATGGTCCAGCAGATGGGCACCGCCTGGAAATGGGACGATTCGCTCTGGACAATCGCCTGGGAACACATCAACATCATCCTCGTGTTCATCGCGGGCATGCTCATCCACTGGATTCCCAAGAAGTTCAAGAGCCGCTACAGGATTGCATTCGCATCCCTCCCGCTCCCCGGAATGGTCGCCGCAACAGCGTTTATCATCTTCGTGATATACCAGTTCATGAGTGCCGATAGCTGCCCGTTCATTTATTTCCAGTTCTAGGAGCGATGAGGTATGAGGTCGCTTCGCTTTGAGGTCGGGGCTAAAGCCCCTTTGAGGTGTGAGGTCGGCACTTCGTGCCTTTGAGGTCGGTCGCTAACGCTCCCTTTGAGGTGTGAGGAAAGTAAACAGTGGTTGGTGGTTAGTGGTTAGGGAAAACTTGTCATTGCGAAGGACGAATAGCTCGTGCCTGGAATTTCATACCTCAGAGTGCGAAGCACGACCTCATACCTCACACCTCATTGCTCACAGCTCATAGCTCGAACCTACATCGTATCATATATCCGGTCGTCTTTGTTCAAAATACTGCGCAGCGGCCAAGCACATCACTAAATTTTACTTTTCCCTCTTTTTTACTCGCTTTTCACATCCCTTAACTTATATTTAGGGTATGAATAAAAGAGTGCGTAAAATTTTTGGAAATCTGTTCATTTCATCCACGGCGCTTCTGTGGACCGCCTGTGGCAGCGACTCTGCCAGCGCACCAGACATTACCATACCCCAAGCAGGCAATAATCCAGCCAGTTCATCCAGTGAATCCATTCAAACATCTTCCAATGGTTCCGTTCCAACATCTTCCAATGAGCCCATTTCAACTTCTTCTAGCGAATCGATAACTAGTTCTAATGGGACTTCCAATGCATTTTTCAATATCGAAGAGGAACTTTCAAAACTGAAAAGGCCGGATACGACCGGATTAAGAGGGACAACCGTATCAGGATATCAGGCTTGCATTAATGGAATTCTAGCCGATGAGAATTCGGAATACATCGCTTATATGGTTCGAAGTGGTGAATTCGAGGCAGCACGCGTTGTAGATAACAGAATAGAAGCGTTCCTAGAAAGTCCCAAAGGGGCGTCTCTTTCTCAGAGTTTAAAGAACTGCTACAAGTCCGCCACGTACCTCATTGGTGCAGCAGCATTAGACTATGGCGTCGTCCCCTGCCATTCCGAATCTGAAGATGTTATCGTTGACGACAATTACATCAACAACCTCTTGGCGGCAGACGAGATCAAGCGCAAGGATTTCAAAAAAGCCCTCGAAAAAGTCAATGAAAGAATTGCCGAGTGCGAAACGTGGTAGGAAGTGGTTAGTGGTTAGGGAAAATAGACGAGAGAGTAGGAAGTAGTTTGTGGTTGATGGTTAGTGAAAATTTGTCATTGCGAGGGGTGAAAACCCTGAAGCAATCTCTAAGTATGAGGTCGGCACTTCGTGCCTTTGAGGTCGGTCGCTAACGCTCCCTTTGAGGTGTGAGGAAAGTAAACAGTGGTTGGTGGTTAGTGGTTAGGGAAATAGACGAGAGACGAGAGGCGAGAAGATTTGTCATTGCGAGGGGCGAATAGCTCGTGCCAGGAATTTCATACCTCAGAGTGCGTAGCACGACCTCATACCTCATACCTCATACCTCACACCTCATTGCTCACTGCTCATTGCTCGTGCCTCGAGCCCCGAACCTGAAAACGTATTTTGGAGATAAGTATGACTAAAAAAATTCACAACTTCTTCGGGAATTTATTCCTTTCGGCAACAGCCTTGTGCTGGATGAGTTGCGACAGTACATCTAGCAATTCTCCTATCCATATAGCCGACGAAGACCCGACATCTTCAAACGGTATTTCAGCAAGTTCATCGTCAAGCAACATCTCCGCCGAATCCTCATCAAGCGAAGTTTCTGCAAGTTCGTCATCAAACGAAGTTTCTGCAAATTCATCGTCGGCAGATCCCGCTTCTTCTAGCCTAACGGCATCTTCCAGCGGCGCAACCTCCTCGTCTTCTCATGAAATTCCATCTAGTTCTTCGGAAGAACCGATTGATTCAACGGGTTTCATCAACATCGTCCAAGCATTGTCCACACTGACACCCCCTGATTCAAATAAACTTATGGGGAAATGCGTTTCCGACGCAAACTACTGCGCCATACTGAGAGATTCCGACAGAGAGGAATTCAATCCTATCTATCATACTCTTACAGCAAACGCCGAAATATACGCAACCGGAAAAATAGATTCTCTCCTCAATGACGAACAAAGTGCATCGTTCTCAGAAAACAAAATTGAATGCCTCAAATCACTATTCCGCTATACATGCGCCCCTGATTATGGCATTTACACGCCTCTAGATTGCAAGGAATATCTCAAAACAAAAACTCTTGAAACTCCATGTGACTCCCTCGAAGAAGGAGTCCGCATTGACGCAGCGTACATCCGTTCACTTGAATATGTTTATCAACTTAAACGCGGAATTTATATCGAAGTTCTAAAACGCTTCAACGAAGACGTCGCAAGTTGCGATTCCCTTGAATAGTAGTCCATAAAACTATATTTGAAGTCGTGGACAGCGCAGAAAAAAATTCAGCATTCGACAAAAGGCTCAAGCGGCAGGTCATAGGAAAGCCTCACCGCTTCTTGGCCGTTGTCCCGCTCGGGTTCGAAAAAACATTCGTCAGGGAAATGGACTTTTTAAGACGAGAGAGTGTCGAAAATCAAGGCACAAGCTCGCTTGACATAAAAATTGCCGGTGACGGAAAGGTTGAATTTACTGCTAAACTCGTCGATGCTTGGAAAGTCGTGGCATACAGCCGCATCGCCAACCGCATCCTGATGCACATTGCCGATTTCAAGGCCGAAAATTTCCGCGAGCTGGAGAAGAAAGCCGCTGAGGTTCCCTGGGAGCTGTATTTAGACGAGAGTAGTACCGATGTCCATGTCACTTGCAAGCATTCGCGGTTGTACCACAGTGACGCCGTCGCCGAACGTTTGCAGAAGGTGATTGAAGGGGGAAGTCTCCCCCTCGCTGCAGCCCCTGCCGGGTCTTCCGCTACCCCCTCTGCGGGGGCACCCCGCAACGCCCCGAAAAGTGAAGCGAGCGACCTCGCACCTCATACCTCAAGCCTCTACGTCACGCTGATTGACGACCGATGCACCCTCTGGCTCGACCTCGCCGGCGAAGAACTCTACAAGCGCGGTCACGAACGTTTTGTCAACGACGCCCCGCTCAAAGAAACCATCGCCGCCGGGATGCTTTACGAAACAATCCGCATGGTTTCATTCTCCCTTACCTCAAAGGGCGAAGCCCGACCCCATACCTCAAAGCCCGACACGTCGGGCGACCTCATAACTCTTATCGACCCCATGGCCGGCAGCGGCACCTTCAGCCTCGAAGCGGCCTACATGGCAAACGGGCTCATACCAGGCAAATGTCGCGACTTTGCACTCAAGCACCAGCCAGCGTTCAAACCCGCAACCTGGAACCACATTGTCAATTCGGCAAACGCAAACCCGAATCCGTCATTGCGAAGGAACAATGATTCCGAGTTGTCATTGCAAAGAAACGATAATTCCATGTTGTCATTGCGAAGGAACGAAGTGACTGCGGCAATCTCCAGCACGATTCACAAAATCATCACCTCCGATATTTCGGAAAAGGCGGTCGGCATAATCACGCACAATGTGGAATGTTGCCCGCTCGCAAACATCGCCCCCAGCACCGCTGCACCGACAATCAGCCCACAGCTTCGCGACTTTTTCAGCTACACGGCAAAAGAAATTGCAGACCTCTGCGGAGAATCCGCCCCCGTCATCGTGCTGAACCCGCCCTACGGCAAGCGTCTCGACTTTGACGCACCAAAACTTTATACGCAAATCGGCAAGAAGTTTACAGAACTCGCCCGCGAACTTGCGCCCCTCGGCAAGCAACTCACGGTCGCCATTCTCGCCCCCAAAGACGATTCACGCCCAGGTTCCAAATACACTTGCACCGCGAACCTGCTGCACGAATGCCCCGCACTTGACCCGCAACAAAACTCCGACGCAAAATGCATCGCCACAAGCCACGGCGGCCTCAGCCTGAACGCGATAATCGCAAGAATTTAGCGTCCCTTGACTTTTTATTTTTAATTTTATATATTATACATCAGATGACAGGGTGGCAGACCAGTCCACCTAAGATAAAAAAGAAAGGTCAATGGATGACAGGGTGGCAGACCAGCCCACCTAAGACAAAAAAGAAAGGTCAATGGATGAGCCGTATTTCATATATCCTATGAAATACGTTTTTTATTTTCAACAACAAAGAACTTTAACTCCCCGAATTTAAATTTTCATCATTACAGTATTTTATAGATGATTTAGAGAATCTGTTTAAAGAGGATTTTACTCCACCGGCAGATTCTTCATCCGGCGCATGAATCGGAGCGTTTCCTTTTCGCCCTTCTCGGCCAGCATCTGGAGCAGATAAAGTAATTTGCGGTAAGTCGTCTCGGTCATTTTTTCGTGAGCGGTACTTTTGGTCAAATACAGCAGCGGGGATTCCTGCGTGTACGCCTTGTTGTACGTCTTGGAAGCCGCCACGCGGTCGCAGAACATTTCCTTGATGTAGCGGTCGGGCATGTCCATCGGCACGAGTTTCTTGGTTTTCATGTCGTAGTCGTACCAGAACTCGAAATGGTGCTTGTTGCGGCCCTTGTGGTGCATCCAGGCCAGACTGTAGCCTTTATCGAAACGTTCACCGTTATTGGGCGACTGGTCACCCGTGTAATACCGGGCCCCCGGAATAAACTCGGTCAGGCTGTACTTGGAAAGGTCGTGAAACATCCCCTGGAAACCGATGCCCGCCTTGAAACAGAGGCGAACCACCTCGTTGCGGTGCTTCGTTATCGTGATGAAATGCCGGATAGGATGGAAACTCATAGCCGTACCACGTCGTCACAGATTTCGGCGACCGCCGAGCGGTGCGTCACGAGGATGATTGTTTTGTCGGCAAGGCCCGCGAACAGGCGTCCGTACAATTCACGTTCCGTGTTCTCGTCGAGTGCGGAACTGATTTCGTCAAGGAGGAGGATATTGCCTGGGCGCAAGAGACCGCGCGCAATCGCGATACGCTGCGCCTGCCCTTCGCTCAAGCCCCCGCCGCGTTCGCCAAGCTCCGTATCGATTCCCTTGGGCAAGTCATCGACAAACTCGGCGCATGCCAGGCGGAGCACCTCACGCAATTCGTCTTCACTGGCATCGGGCTTTGCAAGCAGCAGGTTATGCCGGATGGCCCCGCTCATGAGCGTGTTACCTTGCGGCACGTACACAAAGTTGGCTCGCATTTTCTCCGAAAGGATTTCCACAGTCCCCGAAGCACCCCCGTCATCGGCGTTGCACTGCGAATAAATCAGCATTCTGCCGCGATCAGGCCGCACAAAGGCAAGTAATAGCCGCAACAGCGTCGTCTTCCCGGCTCCTGTCTCGCCCATCACGGCGACCTTGCTTCCGGGCACAAAATCGTAGCTGAAATGGTCTATCGCCTCGTGGTTCTGCCCCACGTAACCAAAGCTCACATCCTCGAGACGGACGCCAAGGCGACCGTCCATGACCTGTGCCGGTTCGGCCGTACTTTCGTCGGATTCGCGCTGTTTTTCCAAATCTTGCAGCCGGTCTATTCCGGCCATGGCGTGTATCACCTTGGGCCCCATATTCAAGAGCGAAAAAATCGGGTGCTGGATCTGCCCGACCAGCTGCAAGAAGGACGTCATCACGCCAAACGTTATGACGCCGTTGCGCAGTCCAATTCCGCCCCACACAAAAGCCACCAAGTAGCCAAGCCCCAGCGTGCAGCCGAAAAGCAACCGCGTCACCATGGTAAAGCGCGCCCGACGGCAAACATTGCGCCTCAACAGGCCCTGCTGTTCATCCAGCAAGCCCGTGACCCAGCCCTCGCTGCCGAGCGAACGCAGCACAGCATTGTATTCCATGCCCTCCTGCACCTGCGTCTGGATGCGGCTTTCACTCTCGCGAATTGCAAGCGTCATGTTCTTTAGCTTATGCGAAATCAACTTGCCGAACACCACGGCCACGGGCGTCAAGAGCAACAGCACCCAGGCAAGCCTCGGGTCAAACCAGCGCAACAGCAGGAACGAGCCGACCAGTTGCAGCGTGGTCACGAGAATCTGCGGGAGCGTGTCCATCGAAACTTCGCTGATAGTCTCGATATCCTTTGAAAAACGCGAAGTGATGTCGCCAGAATGGAGTTCCTTGACATCGTAGAGCTTGCGACGGAACAGGACCTCGAACATCTTGAGGCGCAGCCCGCTAGCCGCGCGGACCGACGCATCGGCCGTCATGTAAAAGCATATCTGGCGCAGCACCACGCTCCCCACCACGGTCAGCACGAGCAGCACAACCATGCGAACAATATCGTCGTCGCTCCCCGTGCGGATAGTCTCGTCGATAAACCGCTTGGAAAGCCAGACCATCAAGAGTCCGAGCGAAACACGGAGCGCCCCCATAACGACCCGAGCCGCTATGTTCAGGCGGAAACCCCGCGTAAAACGCCAAAGCCAGACGAGATAGCTCATTCGACTACTTTAACCTTCTGCCATTCGCCGACAATCGCCGACACATCCGCTTTTGCGCGTTCCAAGTCCACTTCGTATTCGTTACAAAGCGCCTCGGCAAGGGCATCTACAGTGAATTCACCTAGCGATTCCGCCTTTTCCCACAGCCAGGCGGCAGTTTCGTTCAGGCAAAGCAGGCGGCCAAAATCCAGGGCACCGATGCCCTCGCCCATAATCACCTTTTCGCCACACACGTCACGCAATACAAAGCCTTTTTTCAATTTCATATCGGAATCCTTCTATAAATTGCCAGGAGCCACCTCCTAAAAGGTAACACCGCGTACCAAATTTTTGCAGCCAGTCGGCCGCCCAAAGAGTCCAAAGAGCGCCTTTTTCCGCTCTTCCTCACCACATGGGTCGCACGGGCCCGGACATCTGCAAGCCGGCAATATTCCCGGCCAGCCAAATTTCCGTCTCCCATCAAGGTCACAGCATCGCCATCGAGGCAAACAATGCGGTGAACAACATACCGCCCGCCCTCTACCTGCGCAAGGACGACATCGCCCACTTTCAAGCTCTCGGGCTTCACGAGCACAACGCTGTCCTCGCCGCCCACGATAAAGGGAAGCATGCTCCGGCCATTCACCGGGAACGTGACAGAAACGCCCTCGCCCACCAGGCGGATAGCTTCCTGCATTATGCTTTCATCGCTAGCCATCAATCCTATCCGCAATCGTTTCACGGCAAAGCCGCGCCGCACCTTCGTCCGGCAAACATTCCAAATACCACACGGGCACATTCGAGGCCAAGGCATTTTCGGTATAGTGCAGTCCGTCCGCAATTCCACGTTCCCAACGCTTGCCCGAAATACAGGGGACCAGGGCCGCATAGGCCTTAACTCCACGCAGGCGCGCAATCTTGTTGAACGGTGCTTGCGAAAGAAGCACAATTCCACCCAAAGGCAGGCTCTCGTTCTTGTAACACGGAGTCTTTCCGCTCCAAGGGGAACCGTAAACCACAGCGCGTGCCACGCCCGCCGGGGATTCCGGTGCAAAAAAACGCACCACGGGATTGTCATCGTTGAGCAAGGTCGAGCCCTCGTTGTAACGCAGCCAAAGCCGCGCATGCGTGCTCTTGCCCGTGCCGCTCTTGCCAAGGAACATGTAGCCTTTCCCACGATAAGCGACTGTCGCCGAGTGGAAAAGTGCAGTTTCGAGTTTTGCCGTCGCAAGGGCGTAAAGCACCATCAAGGAATTGTTCACGGCAAATTTCACGGAATTCTGGTTCGAAATGTCGGGCACGACCAGGCGAGCCTGCGCATATCCGGGCGAACAGAGGAGTGTCCCCACGTCCGCACCACGCAACCGAAAATTGAACATGATCAAACCATCTGCACTATGACCACAAAGGATTTCCTGCCCCTCGTCCTCTTGGCGAGTTTCTTCGATAAATCCAGGTAAGGCCGTAGAATGCTCAACAGCAAAGGCAAACAAAGGGCTCTCCGGTACATTATCATCCACAGACGGCACAGCGAAGGGCTCGTAATTGTCCATCAATGCAAACAAGTCCACACCCGCCATTTCCGGCAGGTTCGACATCACCGAGAAGCGATGCCCTGCAACCTTGTAAACACGAGTCGTCATCCACGAATTCCCTTCAAGAAAACTCTCCGCGTACGGATGCGGAGCGATACGGTCCTAAAAAACCATACCCAAAAATAGAATTCATTCCACAGGGCCTCAACCGGATCGAAAGCAAAAAGACGGATGGACCGACACCTTTTCAATAAAAATCTTCGGAAATTTTTCGAGCGTTCCCTGACCGAGAAAAAACCAAAATTCCCGCCCGCGATGACATCCTTGAGCATCCACTTGCCGCGTTTTGCATCCGGTTCGCATAGCATATGGCTGCGTTCAAGCCCAAAGACATGCGCGAGCACCCACATCAGGGCGCTGCACGTCCGTGAAAGGCCGAACTTGGGCATCAGTGCGGCAATCTCGTCCCGTTCGCCCGGCGTAAGGCGCTGCAAAAGGACAAAGTAATCGGTCAGTTGCCGCAAGCCGATACCGTTACGCATAAAATGCCTCTGGATGTGGGCCATCTGCATCACCAGCGCAAACCGATTCGACGGGACAAAGAAACCCTCGGGAACTTTTTCGGTATTCTCGATTTCGCGGCCAAGGAACCTTTTCAGGCGCGCATCCATAAACGGATTCCAGCAACCGGACGAAGGCAAGAAATGCACTTCCACATCGGCTTCCGAAATGCCCGGGGCCAGGTGGACATGGTGATGCGACTCGAGCGATTTCGGCTCTTCTGCGCAGGGCATTCCGAGTGCCTGCAGCAAGTGCAATACGTGCTCGTGACCGCCCGAAACCCAGATGTCGATATCCCCGCCCTGACGGCTGTACGGGTCCGAATAGAGCCGCGCATTGGCAGGCCCCTTGAGGATTGCAGAACGTTCCCCCCGGGCGGCAAAAATATCCGTCAGGCGGGCGGCTTCCTGGTTCAGCATCCGGTTTTGACCCCTGATGAGCTCCGCCTCCCCCGCCCACTGGAGCAACAAGCCCATCGGAGGGCGACTTTCAGCAGGCAGGCGGCATATTCCCGCATAGGCGATGCCCACAAGGCCCTGGTTCGTCGCCAATTCCTGCAATTTCAGCCATTCATCGGGACTGCACACCGGAAAAACGGAAAGCCCCTCGCTAGAGGAGCTTAGGGCTATCCGTAAAAGTGCAAAGAATTTTTCTACGACTACAGTCAAACTACTTCACAATCACCTTTTTGCCGTTATTGTAATACGTTCCCTTTGTCGTCGGCTTGCCGTTGAGCCTGCGGCCCTGCAAGTCATACCAGCGGTCCACCTTGAATTCACCGGTCCTGGTATCGAGCGTACCCCAGCCGACAACCTTGCCCTTGCCATCCTGAACCTTCACGTCGATTAGCTCGGGCAATTCAGCGACATTCACCGAACGCCTTGCAGAAGCATTGATGGAACGAGTCAAGCCTCCAGCATCATTATAGACCAGGTAGGCTCTCATCGGACGCAGCCATGCTCCGGTACCGGCCTTTACGAACTGACCGACTTCGACACCATTGCCTCTGCTGGCAGCAAAACCATACGCACGGCCCAATTCCGGATCACCCGCAGTAAATTTCTTGTACACATACGTTCCCTTGAACGTCCAGTCACCACTAGTGGATGGATGCATTTCGCTCGTGTTGAACGTTACCGGCCCATTCAATTCGAAGGTCAGCGGAGCGGTTTCGGACGGCATCACCAAATAGGGCCTGTTCGCCACGATGGTTCCCGCTTCCGGCGGATTCACCGTAGCAGTCCATTTGTTTCCATTTCGCTCAAGCAAAGCGAACTCATAGAATTTGCCGCCATGCACCTCGCTCGTATCGATAGTGAACGGGAACATCACCGTCGACATTTTGCCACTATTGAACACGCGGTTAAAGCGGATCGTATCCACCTGGACATCGGTGGGAATATTGACGGTATCGTTGGAAGAACCATCCAGTTCGGCAGCAGAGGTTCCATCGCTATACATGGTTATCGTGATTGCACCATAGTTCGTCACCACCGGTTCATCCGGCACCCACTTAGCGTAGAAAGTCTTGTCGCCAGAGGAACCTAGCGGGACTTCCGTCACGGCATCGCCTTCGAAGTCAGGATTATCGTACCAGCCAGCAAAGGTGTAACCTTCACGCCCCGAAGCTTCTCCCAAAGCGAAGGTTGCCGTTTCGCTTGTGTAAGACACCCTGCTGTTGGCCTTCTCACCACCATTCAACACATAGGAAAGGGTATAGACCTTAATCCACTTTCCGTACAGAGTAATGTTACCATAAGAGCCCTTTGCAATCTGCGTAACCTTTGTTGTATAATTTGTTTCTTTATACCAACCACCAAAATCATAACCTTCACGCGACCGGGGATACCTTATGTCCTTTTTATCATTAATCGTATATGTCGTCGGATTCTGAGGGTTATTTACACAACCATCACATTCGTAAGTAATCGTGTAAGTCACCAAGCTCCACGTCGGGTACAGCGTAACAGGAGCTACAACCGTAATGGATTCACCAAGATCAAATTCCTTTGCTCCACCCATAGTTGTCGACCAACCCGTCTGTTCGTAGCCTGCACGGCGGAAGATGCCTGCAGATTCAAGGTTAATGGTAGTACCATGTTCCACGAACTGGTCAGAAATGGAACCATAGGAATTGTTGTCGGCCAGATACATGACCCTGAACGTTTTCCTGGTCCACTTGGCATAGAAGGTCTTGTCGCCCGTCGTTCCCTGGATTATCTGGGTCGCCTTGTTGGTGAAAGCGGCATCATAGAACCAACCTTCAAATACGTAGCCTTCAACATCGGCCGGAGCGTTCAAGACGAAAGCCGTATCGATGGTATAGGAACTGGGATTGTCGCCATTGACCGAGCCTTCATTCAACACATAGTTAATATTGAAGGACTGGAGAGTCCACTTGGCATAAAGAATGATGCTCTGGTTTATTTGTGATTCAAATTCGTATGCATTTACACCATTCGAATCTGTAAACCATCCAGCAAATACATAACCGTCATCCGCAATCGGATCCGCCGGCGCTACAACCGTATCGCCAGCCCCCACGCGAACATAGTCCACCGTGGTCGTTCCGTGTTTATTGGCATTGTAAGTCACCGTATAGGTTTCCACGTCGGTCCATACGGCATACAGGACAAGTCCGTCAGAAGCGGGCACGGTATCCAGGGAAACCGAATCGCTTTCGGGAGCACCCGCAGTCAGCGCCCAGCCAGTAAAGTACGACCAAGTTTCGCATTCGCCATCCGTCCCAGATACATACACTTTGCAACGAGAGGTCGGTAAGGCTCCAAGTCCCTCGACAGTAATTACATCGCCACTGGCAACCTGTTTTGTCTGAACGCTTTCACCAGATTCCGGGAACTCACCGGGGTCAACATCGAAGGTCACCGTATAGACCGGAGCCCAGACAGCGAAAATCGTATCGGTATGGGAAACGGTCCCAAGATCAGCCGCCGGTGCGGTAGCGTCACGGGTCATAGCCCAACCGACAAAGTTATGGTTTTCACGGGACGGCACGCCAACTTCGTCGGCAGTAATCGCCATTCCAGCCTCAAGAAACTTGTCCTTGTCCGCCTTTCCATTGACAAAGACGCCACCGTTAGCATCAAAGACAATCTTGTAACCGTCAATTCCGTAGCCGTTCAGAGAAAGTCCCGTCTCGCCAATAGACCACGGTTCCGTCTTGCAGGCACCAGTGGTTGAATCTATTCCGTTCAAAGCGCAAATGACTACATCGGAATTGATATTGTCGACCTGAACAGTCTGATCCGTAGTAGTATCGCAGCCAGAACAAAATTTACCAACACCACCGATTTCTTCACCTTGGTAATAATTCGTCCCTTCGTAAAAATCGTTTTCTGTAGATATTTTTCCAGACCAGACATTTCCGGCAATTCCACCGACAGCACCATCAGTACCGGTATTGATGAGTCCCGGACCGGCATAGATGCAAGAAGACACGGTCACATCCGTTTTCGTTATGCCGATAATACCGCCAATATACGCCTTGCTTCCGCTCGTCTGGATTTCAACAAGGCTCATGCAATTGGATATCGTACCCTTTTTAGCATTACCTACAATGCCACCAACACCCTGGCTATTGCCCGTCGTCTTGATGATTCCCGAGGTCATGCAATTGTCAACGACATTGGTACCTTTATCGGACATCCAGCCAACAACAGCACCAACCGAAATTTGATTGTCCTGATTAGTAATAATGGTACCGGCATTCGTCGTAGCCTGGATATCCACATTTTCAAGAATCAGGTTCAAGACTTTTCCATCACCCAAAACACCGACAAAACCGAGATTCTGGGCATACTCCTTATTGATGGCAGCAAGTTCATCTCCATTTACATAAAGATTCTTGATGATATGGTTCTGTCCGTCAAATATCTTTCCATAATACTTATCGCCCTTTCCGGCAGCCATCGGAATCCAAAGATGCCCACCCAAATCCAAATCGGCAGTCAGTTTCGCATTGCCACTATTATAATTAGCGCCATACCAAGCGAGCTCCGCCTCGGTATTGATGATATAATAATCACCTACTTTTGCTGGCTGCGTTTTTGAAGTTCCGTCCCATGCGGCAAAAGCCTGTCCCAGTCCTAAAAGGCAGGCAACGAAAAGAAAGGAATATAATTTTGCATTTTTTCTCATATTTCCTCCTTGGGGGTACAAACAAAATATTCATTTTGTTCAAAAATATAATATAATAAGTAAATAATTACATAACATTTCCCCGACCTGTGAAACACGTCACCAAACAGGCCTAATAGCGCGTGACAGCAAGCACAAAAGGCCAGATTTCCCGATTTTACTATATTTCAACCTAGAATAACGGGCGGGCCGCATTTTCCGGCGCCGCCACACACAAAAAAAGAGGAAAAAATGCCGAAACTTCGTTCGCTCAAGACTATGGAAGGCCGTGAAATGGCCGGTGCACGCGCCCTGTGGCACGCAACTGGAACCAAGGTGGAAGACTTTGGTAAGCCCGTCATCTGCGTGGTGAACAGCTATACCCAGTTTGTTCCGGGACACGTCCACCTGAAGGACTTGGGCCAGGTTGTCGCCCGCGCGATCGAAGCCGCCGGCGGTGTCGCGAAGGAAATGAACACCATCGCTGTGGACGACGGTATCGCCATGGGCCACGACGGCATGCTCTACAGCTTGCCGAGCCGCGACCTGATTGCAGACTCTACCGAATACATGGCTAACGCCCACCGCGCCGACGCCCTCGTCTGCATTTCAAACTGCGACAAGGTGACTCCGGGTATGCTCATGGCCGCCATGCGCCTCAACATTCCCGCCATCTTCGTGAGCGGCGGCCCGATGGAAGCTGGTCACGTGACCACAAAGGACGGCAAGGACCGCGCCCTCGACCTGATTGACGCCATGATTGATTCCGCCGACAGTTCCGTGAGCGACGAAGACGTGGCCGCCATCGAAGCCAACTCCTGCCCGACTTGCGGTTCCTGCTCCGGCATGTTCACCGCAAACTCCATGAACTCCCTTACCGAAGCTCTCGGCCTTAGCCTCCCGGGTAACGGCACCATCGTCGCGACCCACGCCGAACGCAAGAAGCTGTTCGAAGCCGCCGGTAAGCGCATCGTGGAACTCTGCCACCAGTATTACGACTTGAACGACGAAAGCATTCTCCCGCGCAGCATCGCCACGAAGGACGCCTTCGAGAACGCCATGCGCCTCGACATCGCCATGGGCGGTTCCTCCAACACCGTGCTCCACTTGCTCGCCGTGGCTCAGGAAGCCGGCGTCGACTTCACCATGAAGGACATCGACCGCCTCTCCCGCAACACGCCTTGCATCTGCAAGGTGGCCCCGACCGTTCACAACATCCACATCGAAAACGTGAACCGCGCCGGTGGCATCATGGGTATCCTCGGTGAACTGGACCACATGGGCCTGCTCCACAAGGACGCCAAGACCGTTCACGCCAAGACCATTGGCGAAGCCCTGGAACTCAACGACCTCAAGCGCAACCCGACCGAAGAAGCCAAGCAGCGCTACCTCGCTGGTCCGGGCCGCAAGTACAACCTGGTCGCTTTCTCCCAGAACTTCATGTACCCCGATCACGACCTCGACCGCGCTAACGGCGCTATCCGCGACGGCGAACACGCCTACACCAAGGACGGCGGCCTCGCTGTTCTGTACGGTAACCTCGCCGTGGACGGCTGCATCGTGAAGACGGCCGGCGTCGACGAATCCATCTTCAAGTTCACCGGCCCCGCCGTGGTGTTCGAAAGCCAGGAAGATGCCGTGAAGGGCATTCTCGACCCGAACGTGGTGAAGGCTGGCGATGTGGTCGTCATCCGCTACGAAGGCCCGAAGGGTGGCCCCGGCATGCAGGAAATGCTCTACCCGACCTCTTACCTCAAGAGCCGTCACCTCGGCAAGTCTTGCGCCCTCCTCACCGACGGACGCTTCTCCGGCGGTACGAGCGGTCTCTCCATCGGCCACGCTTCTCCGGAAGCCGCCAACAAGGGTAACATCGGCCTCGTGCACACGGGCGACGTCATCGAAATCGACATCCCGAACCGTTCCATCAACGTGCAGCTCACCGACGACGAACTCGCCGAACGCCGCAAGGAAATGGAAGCTCGTGGCGCCAAGGCTTGGCAGCCGGAACACCGCGACCGCGTGGTGTCCAAGGCTCTGCAGGCATACGCCGCCATGGCCTCTAGTGCAGACAAGGGCGCAGTCCGCGACCTCAGCCTTATCGGCGTGAAGTAAGAAACACTCGCACTTAAACAAAAGAACCGCCTTGTTCAAACAAGGCGGTTCTTTTTGTTATTGAATTTTTCGCACAATTAACTTTTGCATATTGTATTTTTTACCCGTTTATAATTATATTATAATTATTCAGAAAAAATTCACCATGCAAATAGAATTCGAATGGAATGAAAATACTATTGAAATAAAAGAAAAGGTGTTTACTAATGAAAGCCGAATACGATTTTTCAAAAATGAACGGAGTAAAGAATCCCTACGCCAAGATTCTTAAAAAACAAATTACCATAAGATTAAATGCAAAAACAATTGATTACTTCAAAAAAATGGCGAAAGAAATAGGCATTCCCTATCAAGTTCTCATAGACTCATACCTTACGGATTGCGCCGCAAACAAAAGAAAACTTGATATTCGATGGCTATAACTTCATGCTATTCAAAATACGAGTCCAGCCGTCATCGGGAATCTGTGCGCCCATAACCTGCACAACTTCGTTGCTGACGATGCTGCCGAGGTTGCCGGAGCGTTCCATATCCCAGCCGTTCATGTAGCCATACAGGAATCCCGACGCCCAGAGGTCACCGGCACCCGTCGTATCAATGGCCTTGGCAGGGCCCGCCTGCACGTGCGTCACCTGGCCATCCTTGGCGATCAAGGCACCGCGCTTGCCAATTTTCACAACAGCGACTTTCGCCTTCTTCGCAAGCACATCAAGAGCCGCTTCTTCTTTGACTCCCGCATAGGCAAAGGCTTCGTCTTCGTTGGCAATGATAATGTCAATCATCTTTTCGGCAAAGAGTTCGTCGAACAGTTTGCGGCAAGCATCCACCACACCAAAGCTGCTGAAGTCAAGCGCCGTTTCCACGCCCAAACTGCGGGCGAGCGTAAACGACTTCTTGAAACAATCCGCATTGAACGCCCTATAGCCTTCGGCATACAGGAGCCCCACACCATCGTAAAGCGCGGGCACAAAGTCTTCGCTCGCGAGGAAGTCGGAAGCGCCAAGGTAAGTCCACATGGAACGCTGCGCATCAGGAGTTACAGCGCTAAACACGCAACCCGTCGCAGCATCCGAAATGCCGAGCTTCGATTCCACACCGTTCTTGTTCAGGTGTTCCTGGAAAAGCTTTCCAAGTTCGTCATCGCCAATTTTCGAGATAAAGGCAGCCTTGCCCCCCAAGCGAGAAAGCCCGACCATCGTGTTGCAAGTCGAGCCACCCGGCACGCGCAGGGGCTTGTCGAGCGCCGCAAGGAACTTTTCCATCTGCGGCCAGTCAACCATATTCATGCCACCCTTCTGCACGCCTTGCGATTCAATCCAGGCATCATCTACATTTGCCAAAATATCGACCAGGGCTGCGCCCATACCAAGAACTTTTTTCATTACATACCTCTACGGCGACGCAGACGTTCGCCCGATTCAATTAAAAACTTTTTTTCGGAGTCCGTCAAAGAGTGGATACCTTCACGGCTGACCTTCTTCAAAATTTCGTCCATGCGTTTTTCTTCGTCCACATAGAAGACTTCACCTTCGATTGCATCGGACGAATCATCGGTACGCACTTCGTCACGGGAGGTTCCACCCCCACGAGACACCTTCACCTTTGGGCCACGGAAATTCAACTTCCCCGACAGCCGGCGGAAACCGCCCTCGTACAAATACATGTAGATAAACCCAGCCACGACGCCACCCAAATGGGCCAAATGCGCAATGCCGTCACCCGACGGAGCCATGAACACATCAATCGCGACCATCACCCACATTGCATACTTTATCTTCATCGGGAAAAAGAAGAACAGGAGCAGGCGACGTTCCGGGAAAAAGCGGTAATAGGCAACAAAGATACCCATCAAAGCGCCGCTTGCGCCGATAATCGGGTTGTTGGTAAGCCCCAAGAGGCACATGACAACACTAAAGAACGCAGCAAATACGCCACAGAACAAGTACATTCCCGTGAAATGCTTTGAGCCCATCCATTCAGCAACCTCGTCACCGAACATCCAAAGCATGAGCATATTGAACAAGAAATGCCAAAAATCCACATGCACGAACATGTAGGTAAAGTAACGCCAGGCCTCAAATGGGATTGTCGGGAAGAATGCCCCGAAGTACGTGATGTAATCACGGAGAGTCCCGTACCCGCCCCCCGGGAATCCTAAAATTCCACCAACCAGGAAAGCAAGCAGGAACACGACGAGGTTCGCAAGGAGCAATACGCGAATGGGCTTGGCCAGATATCTAAAAGGTTTCATTGGTCCCCTTTATTGCGGACTATATCGTGAATAATAATTTCGGGCACAAATTTAGAAAGAAGAGCGACATCTTTCACGCCATTTGCCAAAAGTTCACGCACGACGCTGCTACTCACAGAAAGGTGCTCCGGAGCGCTCAGCAAAAAAACGGATTCAGCATCGCCATACAAAGCCTTGTTGTTCCAAGCGACGGTTTGTTCAAAATCAAGATCGGAAGAATTGCGGATGCCGCGGACAAGGTAGCGCGCACCGACGTGCTTCATATAATCTACAGTCAGCCCTTCGAAAGAGGCCACCTGCACGTTGGGTAGCTCTTTTACAGCCTTCTCGACAAAGCTCTTGCGTTCTTCCGCAGAAAACAGGTTACGCTTCGAAGAATTTTGGGCAACAAGAACCCACAACGTATCGAACAAGGCCGACGCACGGCGCACCACGTCAAGGTGCCCCAACGTAAACGGGTCGAACGAACCAGCGAACACGGCGATTTTATTCATACTTCAAATGTAGTAAAAGGCTCGAGGCACGAGGTGCGAGGCATGAGCAGTGAGCGATGAGCTATGAGCTATGAGCAGTGAGCCATGAGGTTTTATACCTCATAGCGAAGCGGCCTCAAAGCGAACTTGCGAGCGACCTCACCCCTCAAAGGCACGAAGTGCCGACCTCATTGCTCAAAGCGATCGAAGGTCGCGACCTCACACCTCATCACTACCTATACACCAGCAACGAGGATTCGCCATAACGGCGTACTTCAGCATCGCTCGCCCACGCAGGGATTGCCCGGCTCGGAGCTTCGAATACGGCAACGCCGCCCGGCTCCAGCCAATCGATGAAGGGGCGCAAGTCCGGATATTCCATGCTCTTGAACGGAGGGTCCGCATAAATTAGGTCGAAGCCTTTGTCCTTGCAGAACTTATCCCGATCCAAAGTCAATGCGTTCGCCTCGAGCAGTTGCAGCTTGGATTCTTGCCCTAGCGCCTTGTACGCCTGGTAAACCATGCGAGCCTGGGAATGAACCATCTCGACAGCAATGACGCTTGCCGCCCCGCGACTTACCGCTTCCAGGCCCATGATGCCGCTCCCGGCAAAAAGGTCAAGCATTCTAAACCCATCCACACTTTGCAGGATGTTGAACAAGGCCTCCCTTGTACGGGAAGCCGTTGGACGGGTTTTCATGGAATCGGGCGAAGGAACATTCCTTCCGCGAAGCATGCCACCAGTAATGCGAATGGACATATTACTGTCCGACCAGCATCACGATATACAGCGTCGAGAGCAGGTCCTTCTTGACAAACTTGAGGTCGGCCTTACGGATGCTAGCACGGATAGGCGAATCAGCAAGAGCGGCCACAAAAGCCTGCAAATCGACATAGTCGGCAGGAGAAGTCGCCGTGAAGGTGTAGCGTTTGTAGACGCCGAAATCTTCGATAGCGGGCTTGTCCATTCCGGAAAGAACAACTTTATTCGTAGTCGCAAGGGCCTTGAGGCTCTTGACTTCGGAAGCGGCCTCGGCAGCCGGAACAAACGAAGTAATTGCAGCAAGGTTAGGACCAGTCACGTTGAATTCGCCAAAGGCGGTGATATCCGTTGCCGGAGCGTTTTCCGGAAGAGGCGGAGTCTTGAAATTCCCACTCACCGTCTTGAGACGGTCGAGGAAAGTACGCTGAGACGTAGGCTTCACAGCCGATCCGCGAACGTAGTAGTAGTTCGGCGCTTCGAACACGCAATCCGAGAAACCGACATCGTCGGGAGTCGCGGTCGACATGAACGTAAAGAACTGGTTCACTGCAGTGCGCTGGAATGAGAGCTTTTCGAGCGGCAAGTAAGCCGTGTAGTCCAAGCGTTTGTTGTTGAACAAGGCCTGGTGGTTGATTGCGCCAACCAAACCCTTGACCGTCATGGCCTCGCGGCGCTTGGCCTCGGCCATAGCAGCCATTTGCTGCGCTTCGAGCGTGCCACCGGCGGTGGTCATTTGACCAGCACCCAAAGACAGGGCCGAACGGCTCGGGTCTTCGGCACCAATGAGATCCAAGAACTGGGCCGGGAAAATGCCCTGCAAAGCGGTAGGAACGCCACAAATGCTGAGGAAACAGCAGAACGCGACGCAGAGGAAAATCATACCGAGGAAGACATTGAGCGCCTTCCGCTTCGACTTCCGCTGGACATCGGAAAGGTTGGTCAAGTTGACCGACGCGACATTGTCGACTTCGAACTCGCGTTCAGCAACTTCAATAAGGTTTAAGCGAATCATACACCCTCCATCACGGTCAGTGCAGCCCCGATGGCGCCAGCGCAACAGAGCACAGAGGCGGAATCATCGGAGTCAATCGGGAGACGAAGATTGGAGAAGGAATCCATGAGGGCAATCTGCAATTCAGGGTCCTTCTTGCGAAGCATTTCAACAAACAGGGAATCCTCGGCGACATCGCCACAAAGGTGAATTTGCTTGATATTCGGGGCAGAATTTTCCGTCTGGGCCATAGCAATCTGCTCGACGACATTTGTCGCCAAGAAATCAAAGGCTTCTTCGCGGCTCTTGTCGACAAGGGAAAGCGTGGAGACCGCGCGCATAGCCTGAAGGTTGTCCTTAGAAAGCCAGATAAGCGTGACGCCGCTGTAATCCGCCTTGACCACACATTCCACATGCTTGATGTGTTCGGCGACATCCATCAGGTTCATCACGGAAAGAACGTCAACTTCGAGAGACTTGGGAGTCAGGGACTTGTTGCGGAAACCTTTGCGCAAAGCATCGACCCATTCACGCCGGACCGCGATAAGCAGTACGGACTGTCCCAGGGCAGCGTTACCACCGCCAAGTACTTTGTAGTCAACGACATAGGCACCTGGATCGGCATTGGTAATAAGCCCGAGATACCACTTGAGGTAGTCCTCCATATTGGGTACGGCCTCGGGGGGAACGTAAATCTGCCTGACAACAGAACGGAATGCCGGAATTGTCACCGAGATAGCCCGGATGTTCTCGATCTGGTTTTCGTCCACCCAGTCCTGCAAGGCGCTTTCGAAAGAGAAAACGTCATCGAGCGGAGAGGTCTCCGTATTCAGGACAGCGGTCTTCAAAACCCGCTTTTCGGCGGAGTCCAGAAGGGCGACTTTCAAGGAAGCATCGCCGGCTTCAATTCCAAGGTATAACTTCGTATCACTCATATAATCAACGACTTATGATAATTTTGATAGTACAAAACTAATCAAAAATTACCCCCGAAAGGAGCCCTTCCAATTTTTTCTTACCGATTCCAGGCACTTTTTCTAGGTCTTCCGGCTTTTTGAAGGGTCCAGAGGCCTCCCGGACGGCAATAATCTTCTCCGCAAGCTTGGGTCCGACCCCTTTCAAAGCACAAAGTTGTTCCGCAGAAGCCGTATTTATATGCACTGGAAGCGAAACTTTGGCCTTTTTTTTCTTTGAACGGGACTTTCCATCGGAGCGTCCATCATCTGTTCCGGCACCGCCAGATACTCCAACATGTGAATATTCCAATTTGGACGATTCATCCACCACCGATGGTGCGTTAGCCTGCACCTCAATGACATCGTTTTCGACAATCGAGGGGAGCCCCCAAGGCAAAAACCGGACGACCAGCCCCACTACGAACAAGCAAAGAGCCAGGTGGAGAAGTTTCTTTTCGGGAGAATTCATAAGCACTCCCGGCGGAGAAATTTACTTTATTTGTAACCCATCCGCCTATTGACGTTGATGAAGCAAAGCGTCCACCGATTCAACATCGGAAGGGACATCCACAGACACCGATGGATACGGGCTTTGGACAATGCGAATCGGGCGCAAACCCAGTATGCGCATCTGTTCCAGCGAGCGTTCCAGTTCCACGGGGCTCTGCGGCAAGGAGGAAAATTCATCGCGGGCCGCCCTCGAATAAGCGTAAATCCCTTGATGCTGGTACCAGAGCGAAGCCTCCTCCGGCGGGACTTCGCGGGTAAAATCAACGGCAAGGCCATCATGGACCTTGACCTTCACGACCGTCTTGAGTTGCGCTTCGGCCGGATTTAGCGGGCACGCGACCGTAACCCAACTTTCCGGATGCGCAGCAAGTTCGCGGGCCACATCGCAAAGAACAGATGGTTCCACCAGCGGTTCGTCCCCCTGCAAGTTCACGACAAGGTCCAAGCCCAGCACACGTGCAGCCTCGGCAACGCGGTCCGAACCCGTGGCACAAGCACCGGTCATCACATATTCAAATTCTGCTTTTGAAACTACCTCGGCAATTTGCTCCGAATCGGTAGCGCAGACAATCCGCTCAAAACAGCCTGCCAGCCGGGCCCGTTCCAGCGTGCGGACAATCATTTCCTTGCCCCCGATTTTGACAAGGGGTTTCCCGGGAAAGCGAGAAGACCCCATCCGGGCGGGGACGATACAATATACAGGCATTACAGGCCAGCGGTATTAGCCGCCAATCACCTTGGGAATGGCAAAGTGGTCGTTCTCGACGGCGGGAGCGTTCGCGAAAGCCTGTTCCAGGGTAAAGCCCTGCACTGGCACGTCTTCGCGAAGAATCGTCGCACCGTTTTCGACGGCGGTCATAGGTTCCACATGCGAAAGATCGAGCGCCTTGAGGGCGTCCAGGTGATTCAGCATCTTGTCGAGATGGCCCTTGAACGCGGGAATTTCTTCTTCGGAAATACTCAGGCGGGACAACTTCGCAAGCTTCAGAACTTCATCATTTTCAAGCATAAAACCTCGTTTCTTACACTAACAAGATAGTAAAAAGGGACGAGCAGTGAGCTGTGAGCCATGAGCTATGAGCTATGAGGTCGGTCGCCTGCGGCTCCCTTTGAGTCAAAGTATGGCGGCAAAGCCGCAATTTTATAAATTCTCACGTCTTTCCCTAACCACCAACCACTGTTTACTAACCACATCCTACTTCTCATACCTCGAAGCGTAGCGACCTCAAAGGGGCTTTAGCCCCGACCTCATACCTCAAAGCGAGCCTGCGAGCGACCTCTACCCTACTATATCTAGAGCAGCGTACTTCAAGATTATTGTTCGCACGACGTTGTCACGGGCAAAGCGCACGTCTACACGGGCGTTGTCCCCTGTGCCGTAAGCCTTCATGATGACACCGACCCCATACTTGGAGTGGCTCACCTTGACTCCTGCGTGGAACGGGTTCTCGCTGTACTCGTCGTAGACAATCTGCGGACCCGACGTCGATGCCTTCTGGACCTTGATAGGATTGCGGTAGACGATATGCTTGTCGTTCTTCTTGATTGACGAGGATACAGGCGACGGGCGGTTGTAACTGCCCGAAAAACGACCATAACTGGAACTGCCAAAGCCGGAAGACTGGCCGTAACTTCCCGTGGAACCGGAGGGGCGACGGGCAAAGGCCGGAGGCATATTCGGGCGCGGAGAAGGAGAACGCGACGCAAAGGAATAATCTTCACGCATTGACGAAGAACCTTCGTCAATGCACGGAGTAAATTCCACGACCGAAGGATCAAGTTCCCCAAGGAAGCGCGACGGAGCAAACGGACGAACTGTGCCCTGGTAAAACCTCCGTTCGGCATGGTACAGATAAAGTTTCTTTTCGGCACGGGTACAACCCACGTAGAAAAGGCGGCGTTCTTCTTCCAACTGCTCACGCAAGGGCTCATCGGACAAGAGTAAAGATCCTCGAATTAGAGGGAAAATTCCCTCATCGCAACCGGCAATGTGCACCGTATGGAATTCCAAGCCCTTGGCCATGTGGATGGTCATCAGCGTAACATGTCCCTTTGAATCATCCAATTTCTTGTCAGCATCAGTCAAAAGCGAAATTTCCTGCAAAAAACCATCCAACGTTGCATTGGGATGATCCTCATCAAATTCACGAACCGCATTCACCATTTCATCCAAGTTAGCGATACGCTCAGGGGCCGTCAACTCATCTTCTTTCCGTAGGAAATTTTTATAATCTAAATCATTGATAATCTTTTCCACAAGCAGTGGCAACGGAGTCTCGCCCGCTGCAACCAACGCCTTCCAGGAATTGATCAAGTCAACGAATGGCTTGAGTTTGCCTGCGGCACGGCTTGCGCTGGAAGCTTCCGAAACAAGCACATCCCAGAAACTCCCGCTTCCCATACGGACCAGCCCGAGAATGTTTTCCACAGTCGTCTTGCCAATCGAGCGCGGCGGCGTATTGATAATTCTCAGGTAAGCGGCATCGTCTTTTTCGTTCGCCATCAGGCGCAAGTATGCAAGAATATCCTTGATTTCTTTACGGTCCCAGAAGCGCGTTCCCCCGAAAATCACGGACGGGATACGCCTATCGTTCAGCGCCTTTTCCAGGGCACGGGACTGCGCGTTGGTTCGGTAGAATACTGCTGTTTTCGAATAGTATTCCGGCCCCGCAACAGCAATCAGATCGGCAATCGTGCTGGCCTCGGAGCGGTCGTCGACAAAGTGTCGCACGCGAATTGGGTCGCCCGCCTCTTCCTTGGAATAGACGACCTTCTGCATTTCTTGCGGACGGATATTGTGAGCGATCACGGAACCGGCACCCTGGACAATGTTACTTGTCGAACGGTAATTACGCTCCAATTTAACTATCGTCACCGGAGCAAAATCACAATGGAAGTTGCGGATAATTCCGATATTCGCACCACGCCAACCGTATATGCTTTGATCATCGTCACCCACCACCGTCACATTCTTATTCTCGTTTATTACCAACTTTAAAAATTCATACTGAACATCATTAGTGTCCTGATATTCATCAACAATGACATACTGAAAATGTCTTTTTAATTCGTTTACAACATCAGGAACCTGCTGTAACATAAGCACAGTATTAAACAGAAGGTCATCAAAATCCATCGCATTAGACTTTTTTAATTCTTTTTGATATTCCTTATAATATTGCGCATAACGTTTAGCATCAGGATATCGTATAAAATCCTCTACACCAGCAGATTCAACATTCACCTCAACCACCTCAGGAGTCTGCAAAGTCGCAACACCGTTCTTATATAAAACGGTGTTCTTATAACGCGATATTGCTGCATGAACTTTCTTGAGTTCCAAATTAAGTTCTGAAGCCTCGCAGTGATCCCCCATATTCTCTTTCAAAATAGTCTTTAGCAATCGTCTTTGATCATCGTCATCATATATAGAGAAATTTTCATCATACCAACCACCCTCCATGGTTTGAATAACTTTTTTCATTTTCAAACAACGTCTAAGCAGTTTAAGACAGACAGAATGGAACGTTCCCATCCAGTTGAAAGGCACGTTGCAGTCCAGCAGCCTATGGATACGCTCCTTCATTTCGCGAGCGGCCTTATTAGTAAAGGTCACCGCTAAAATGTCATCAGGTTTCACATTGTAACATGAAACAATATGTGCAATCTTGTACGTAATCGCGCGGGTCTTTCCCGAACCGGCTCCGGCAAGGATCAACATCGGGCCGTCAATCTTTTTTGCAGCAGCGGCCTGCTCCGGGTTCAGTTCACGATCAAGTACAGCACCATCAACAATGTTCGCCATCAAACGCTCCTATAAGACATACGGGAGGGGAATATAGAAAATAGGGGGTAGGATCTAGAGGCTAGGGGCTAGGGAAATAGACGAGAGACGAGAGACGAAAGGATTTGTCATTGCGAAGGGCGAATAGCCCTGAAGCAATCTCGGTTAGAGGATCTAGGGGCTAGGGGTTATGCGTGATTCTTTTTCACTAGCCTCTTGTCTCTAGACTCAATTCTCTAGCTTTGAGCCTCACTAAGCATCATCGGCGGCGGATGCGCCCACTGCCTGTTCAAGCGTTGTTGCGCCGTCCAAGGCCTTCTGGATGCCGTCCATACGCAGCGTAATCATCCCGCATTCCTTCATGGCGGCACGCTTGATGACGTCACCCGAAGAACGCTTGATGATGAGGTTACGCACCGTCTCGTTCGGCACGAGGAACTCGTAGATACCGCAACGACCCTTGTAGCCCGAACCGTCGCACTTTTCGCAACCGCGCCCGTGGTAGAACTGCATGTCTGGAGTGAGGTGCAGTTCTTCGCGCAGGGAATCCGAAATCTCGACCGGCTCCTTGCAGTACTTGCAAATGCGGCGCACAAGGCGCTGGGCAAGCACGCCCTTGATAGCAGTAGACACAAGGAAGGGTTCCAGTCCCATTTCGAGCAAACGAGGGAATGCACCGGCAGCATCGTTTGTATGCAACGTACTGAAGACCAAGTGACCCGTCAAAGCAGCTTCGATAGCCATGGACGATGTCTCCTGGTCACGCATTTCACCGATCATGATGACGTCCGGGTCTTGACGGAGCAAGGCGCGAATGCCCGCAGCGAAGGTGAACCCCGCCGCATTGTTGATTTGCCCTTGGTTCACCCCGTCGATGTTCAATTCCACAGGGTCTTCCATGGTCGAAATGTTAATCGTAGAATCAAGAATCTCGCGGATGGAGGCGTAAAGCGTAGTAGACTTACCGGAACCCGTCGGGCCGGTCACAAGCACAATACCGTTCGGAGCATTAATACAATCGAGGAACTGCTTGAGCACACGAGCGTCGAAACCCATGTCCTTGAGCGGGAACTGACCCGAGTTCGGGTCCAAAATACGCATAACGATTTTTTCGCAAACGCCGCGCTTGCGCAAAGAAATCGGGAAAGAGCTCACACGGAGGTCGACTTCGGCACCCTTGTAACGCACAGTAAAGCGGCCGTCAAGGGGTTTACGCTTTTCAGCAATGTCCATCTTGGACAAAAGTTTAATACGCGAAAGAATCTGCGGCATCAAACGTGCCGGAATCGGGGACATCACCTGCAAGTCACCGTCAATGCGGTAACGGAGCTTGAGGAACGTTTCCTGCGGCTCCAAGTGAATATCGGAAGCGTGGCGAGCAATAGCTTCGTGAATCAGCGTCGTCACGATTTTCACGACCGCTCGGCCTTCTTCGTCACTCAGTTCAGGTTCGTTGTTGCTGTTGGCATCGCGGTCGACCGTTTCCAGTTCACCTTCATCCCTAGACTCGCTGATAAGTTCGGCCAAAGATTCTTCTGCCGGACCGTGGCCGGAGTACACGCGTTCAATCGCCTTGAGCACATCCTTTTCGGAGGCCATGACGATGTCCACTTCCATCTTCACCTTGAACTTCACGATGTTGATGACACGCATATTGGTCGGGTCGGTCATCGCGATTGTCAACGAAACGCGCTGCATGTGCCGTTCGTCTTCGGCTTTCAGGACAAACAGCGGCACAATCTTGTAAGTCTTGCACAAATCTTCGGGGAGATAGGTATAGGCATCCGGATCGATGATGAAGTTCTCGAGCCGTACATACGGGACCTCGAACTGCATCGACAGGATTTCGATTAAGCGTTCTTCGGGCATGAAGCCCAAGTCGACAAGGGTGCGTCCCAAGCGCTTGCCCGTGGTCTTCTGCATCTCGAGCGCCTTGTTCAGCTGTTCCTCGTTGATGTAGCCCTGCTTGAGCAGCATTTCACCAATACGCATCTTGGTGGAGGACTGCATCTGGACGCCAAGAATGCTTGTCAGCGTATCTTCGCTGACCATGCCCAAGCGCAGGAGAATCTTGCTCAACATCAATCCCGTGCGCTTGTGTTCGGCCATGGCATGGGCGAGCTGGTCTTCGTCCAGGATTCCCTGACGCAGCAAAAGCTGCCCTAAATTCAATTTTGCACTACTATTCATATATGGGACCAAGCCTGTGCTTTAAGTAAATTCCTCTTCCCTTCTGGCCCGAGGCCAAAAACCCCGGAACCAGCCAAGACCGTTCCAATCCTTGAAACGGCCCCAAGGTGTTCGTTATCATTCAACAATATACTTTTTGTATCTGCAAAAGAAAACAGCAAATTGTATTCTTCACCGCCATTCAGAGCCAAATCTAGGGCCGAAATATTGAAAAAGTCGGCCATTTTGCGAACTTCCGGGTCAATCGGGAGCTTTTCCAGGTCGATTTCCATCGAAACACCGGACGAAAGGGCCAAATGGTTCAGTTCCGACGAGAGCCCGTCGCTGATGTCCATGCAGGCGTTACAGCCCCCCAACCGGGCCAGTTCCGCACCCGCGGATTCCTGGATTTTGGGGCAAAGGTGGTATTCCACCAGGCGGGCAAAACGGGAGGCTTCTTCGGGATGGTTCATGAGAATCCAAAGCCCCGCAGCAGACTTCCCCAATGTCCCCGTCACATAAACTCCGTCTCCGAGGGTTGCGGCACTCCGCAAAAGAGGCTTTTCAGCGGCCAACTCCCCTAACAACGTTGTTGAAAATACTGTCGCATCGCCGGCGACCGTATCGCCGCCAATCAGCGCAATACCGCGCTTCGCGAAGCCATCGGCAAGGGCTGCCGAAATGCGGGAACGCATCGGTGCATCCCACGACTTGTTCAGACAAACTCCCAAAAGGGCCATGCGCGGCACGCCCCCCATCGCAGAAATATCGGACACGTTCGAGACGATATGCTTCTCGACAGCCTGCTCCGGCGTAGACCAATCCATACGGAAATGCACGTTTTCTACCGACAAGTCCTTGGTGGCAAGCCAACCATCAAAAATGGCGGCGTCGTCCCCGACCGGCAACCACTCCCGGTAACGCGGCGGACGCGCTTCCATCGAGGCCGATTTGTCCAAAATGGACTCGACAAAACGGAACTCACCGAGGGGCGGAAATTTTGCTTTTGGGGATAACATGTGCATAAGTTAGAAATTAAATGAGAATTGGGCAAAAAAAATAAAAAAAGGCCAAAAAATAGAATACTAATTACATAAGAAAATAGTTATCTTTAATGCCGTGGGACACATATTCTTCATAGCACCTTCATCGCCCGGCAGTTTGGAAAAACTCAGCCAGTGGACCTTGCGGTGGTTGCTCGAACGCGACCTCGCCATTGATTCCACGATGTACACGTGCAACAGCATCGAAGACGCCACCAGCCTCCTGGAATCGGCACTCAACTTCGGCCAGTCCCCCACACTGATTATCTTTGACCATTCGGACCGCCCCACCAAAAAGAACATCGCGTTCAGCCAGGCGCTCCGCGATGCCATCCCCGAATCCTGGGTCATCGAGTTCGTTCCCGACAACATGCCCGTGCAGCAAGACGACGACAACCTGTTCTGGGTACGCCGCCCGCTCACCGAGGACGAATGGGACGAGACCTTGGACCTGGTCCTCTTGAAAAGTGGGTCTCCGCAATGGGCGAAGGTAGAAACCTAGCCCCCGTCAAGGTAAAGGGCGTAAGCTATTTCGGCGTGCGTTCGCCTAAGCACGCAATTTCAGACATGCAAGGTATCAAGGCCGCGGGCTTCAACGCGGTGCTCCACACATGGAGCGAAGAAGACCTGCAATACTATTTTGACACCATGAAGGAAATCGTGGACCAGAGCGCCGAGCTCGGCCTCAAGGTCTACGTGAACCCGTGGGGAATCGGTCGCGTGTTCGGCGGAGAAGCCTATTCCGAACTCACCGCCAGGAACCACGACTTGTGCCAGGTGGCACTCGACGGCAAGCCCAAGGTGGCCGCCTGCCCGAACCACCCCGAATTCCGCGCCTACATGCACCGCTGGATCGAAACCGTGTGCGCGACGAAGGTCGACACGATATTCTGGGACGAGCCGCACTTCTATTTCGAAAAGGGCGGACTCCAGAACTGGAGCTGCCGCTGCGAGAAATGCCAGGCCAAGTTCCGCAAGCAGTTCGGCTACGAGATGCCCGCGGAACTCACTGATGACGTCAAGAAATTCCGCGAAGACAGTCTCATCGATTTCTTGAAGGAAATGACCGACGATGTACACGCCCGCGGCAAGCGGAACTGCGTGTGCATGCTGCCACCGTGGTTCCCCGCCGGGCTTGACGACTGGGGCCGCGTGGCAAGCCTCGAAAGCGTAGACGAAGTGGCCAGCGACCCGTACTGGGAACGCGGCGCCGCCGAGGAATGGGTCCGCGAGAAATACGCCGAAACAGCAAAGAAGCTTGTGGAAGTCGCCACCAAGTACGGCAAGGCCGTGCAGATGTGGATCAAGGCGTACCAGATCGAGGCGGGCCGCGAAAACGACCTCGCCATCGCTGTCGAAGAAAGCCGCAAGGCAGGCATCGACAACATCTTCGCCTGGAGCTACCGCGGCACCGAGACGCTCAGCTGGCTAAAAAGCGACAACCCGGACGAAGTCGCCCGGGTGTTCAGGAATGCTTTGCGCTAGAAAAACTAATCCTGGCGCTACTGCGTAGCGCAGATTCTGCGCCTCGGAAATGGTCGCTCAAGTAAACTTGGCGACCACTTCACTCGGCTTGTTAATCCTTGAGGCAACGGACAGAGGATGCGCCGTTCTTATTGCCGTAGTTCAAATGCGCATCCTCATCGCTGAAGGTCAGATTCATGTAGCGGGCGCCGTAGCTATCGACCTCAGTGGCACTCCAGAAGTTAGCGTCGTTACCCCTATTGTGGAAGTTGCCATAGCCGTTCCTGAATCCAGCGGGGAACGCAGAGAAACCGTAGGCGTCCGTACCGTTAAGATTCCAGCCTGTCTGCGACTTGAGCTTCTTGCCTGCATTACTTTTCCCGCCCACTGCGGTAAACAGTTTGCTCCATTCCGTGGTATCAGGCAAGAGCCATCCTTCAGGGCACACGCCACGCACCTTACCGGAAAGCCCGCAAGTTTTGCCGTAACCGCATTCATCTTCGGACTTACCAACTGCAGCCGACCAAAGATAGAGACGACCGTACTTGGTGCAATCACCTTCGTTCCCACCGCTTCCGCCACCACACCAGCTATTTTCAGTTTTATAGTTCAGGTTCTCCGCCATCCAGGTCTGATCGCCGATAGTCACTATCCTGTAGAACTGCCTGTCACGGGAGTCCACCATCCAGCCGAACTCAGAACCATTTACATCTTTACCATTGGCTCCGTTGCGCAGCTTAACCGACTTGCCGTCGGTACAGGTAATCTCTACTCCGTCAGAGACTTCTACGGCAGAGCAACTGGTACCAGCCTTGCCCGTGTCTCCCTTGGCGCCCGTGTTTCCTTTCAGCGAAGCAATCCATTCTTCTACGGACCCCTTGTAGCCGCCAGCTTTGGCGATTTCGTAAGCGGAAAGACCGTCTTTACCCGTCGCACCGGAATCACCTTTTGCGCCCGAGTCGCCCTTGGCACCGTCCTGCCCGTCTTCCCCATTCAGCACCACGCCGACTGAATCGCCGCCGCACACAATCTTGTAGCCGTTGCCGTCTTTCAGGGCCTTCACCGTGCAAGAGGAACCGTCTTTGCCATCAGCCCCAGCCGAACCGGCTGCGCCAGCCGCTCCATTTGCACCATTCTTCCCATCTTTTCCATTCTTTCCATCGGCGCCATCTTTCCCGTCTTTACCCTTTATCGGGGTCCATGTCCCGCCGATACAAGTGTAAGCCTCCGCAGAATCCACGGAATAGGCCATCGCCCCTTCGCTGTCTGCGGTACACTCGGGCAAGGCATCGCCTTCTTCCACCATCTGCATCCCGACCACCTGGGTTACCTTGGTCACTTCGGTAACTTCGTCACCACAGGCGGCAAACATTGCCGAGACAAACAAAATGGACCCGATCGCGGCGCTCCGCCGGCCCCAGGGTGACTGTTTGGAGAATAAATTCGACATATTTCCTCTTTTTAAAAAATTTTCATAACAATGTGGATTGAGGCCAAGTCTAATCCTTGAGGCAACGAATCGGGAAAGCTAAGTTCTTGCCGCAGTGGCCATAGTCAGTTTTGGTGTAATCGTGTCCCATGTAGAAGTCGTACATGTTGCCTACAGTGTCCTGCTCAGAACTCATGAAGAACGCATTGACACCGAAAGGCCTGTAGTCCCCATTCGCTTCCCTGTAGCTTATAGGCACAGCAGAAAATCCGAAGTCATCCGTGCCGTTGCCGTTGTTGTTCCAGCCTTCTGTAGACTTTAGCTTTTTTCCTGCCGTTTCTCTCCCGCCTACAGCCTTGTTCAGTTCGCCCCATTCTGTGGTATCGGGCAGATGCCAGCCTTCAGGGCAGATGCCACGAACTTTTTCGTTACCGAGGTTGCAGTATTTCCCATAGCCGCATTCATCTTCCGACTTGCCGACGGCGGCGGCCCAAGTATAGAATCGACCATACTTTTGGCAATTAGATAAAGTATCATTGTAGCAGGAGCTACCTGTTTCAACTTCGTAATTCAGGTTTTCGGCCATCCAGGTCTGTTTGCCGATGGTCACTGTCCTGTATAGATGCTTGTCACGATAATCCAAAATCCAGCCGTCTATATAACCGTCGTTTCCATCTTTACCATCAGTTCCGTTACGCAGCGTGAACGAATTGCCATCGGGACAGGTAATCTTTACACCGTCAGAAACTTTTACGGCAGAGCAACCGGCGGAACCAGCCACGCCCGAGTCTCCCTTGGCGCCCGTGTCTCCTTTCAGCGAAGCAATCCATTCTTCTTCGGATCCCTCGTAGCCGCCAGCTTTGGCGATTTCATAAGCGGAAAGGCCGTTATTGCCCGTCGCACCGGAATCACCTTTTACGCCCGAGTCGCCCTTGGCGCCGTTCTGCCCATTCAGCACCACGCCGACGGAATCGCCGCCGCATACAATCTTGTAGCCGTTGCCGTTTTTCAGGGCCTTCACCGTGCAGGAGGAACCGTCATCGCCATCAGCCCCAGCCGAACCGGCTGCGCCAGCCGCTCCATTTGCACCATTCTTCCCATCTTTTCCATTCTTTCCATCGGCGCCATCTTTTCCGTCCTTGCCCTTCATCGAGGTCCAAGTCGTGCCGATACAAGTGTAAGTCGCAGCAGAATCCACGGAATACACCATCGCACCCTCGTTGTCTGCGGTGCACTTGGGCAAGGCTTTGCCTGCATCCACCACCTGCACCCCGACTGCCTGGGAGACCTCGGTCACTTTGGAGACTTCGTCGCCACAGGCGGCAAACATTGCCGAGATAAACAAAACGGACCCGATCGCGGCGATTCGCCAACCCCAGGGTGACTGTTTGGAGAATAAATTCAACATATTTCCTCTTTTTAAAAAATTTTCAAAAACAATGTGGAGTGAGGCTAAAAGCTAGTCCTTGAGACAACGAACAGAGAGGGCACGGTTCTTACTGAAGCTGAGCAAGTACGCATCCTCTCTGCCGTAGTACAGACCCATGTCGTAGGCGTTGTCGCTATCCTCCTCAGTGGCACTCCAGAAGCCAGTGCCGTAACCCTTATCGAAGTAGAACCCACCGTAGTCTTCGCCACCAGCCGGGAACCCAGAGAAACCGTAGACGTCCGTACCGTTGCCACTTGTACCTTTGTAATCTTTCCAGCCAGTCTGCGACTTGAGCTTCGTGCCTGTAGTGCTATCCCCGCCCACTGCGGTAATCAGCTTGTTCCATTCCGTGGTATCAGGCAAGTGCCATCCTTCAGGGCACACATCATTCGCAGCAGCCCAAGTATAGAGACGACCGTACATGGTGCAGTTTTCTGTCTTGGGATCGCTTGCGGTCTCCCCGTAACAGTAGCTATTTTCAGTTTTATAGTTCAGGTTCTCCGCCATCCAGGTCTGATCGCCGATGGTCACTACCTTGTAGAGTTGCTTGTCGCGAGGATCCAAAATCCAGCGATCCGCTAAACTTTTTCCATCCTTGCCATCGGCTCCGTGGTTCACCGTGAACGACTTGCCGCCGGAACAAGTAATCTCTATTCCGACAGAGTCTTCTTTGACTGAGCAACCGGAACCAGCCACGCCCGAGTCGCCCTTGGCACCCGTGTCTCCTTTCAGCGAAGCAATCCATTCTTCTTCGGACCCCTCGTAGCCGCCAGCTTTGGCGATTTCATAAGCGGAAAGGCCGTTATTGCCCGTCGCACCGGAATCACCTTTTACACCCGAGTCACCCTTGGCACCGTCCTGCCCATTCAGCACAACGCCGACGGAATCGCCACCGCATACAATCTTGTAGCCGTTGCCGTTTTTCAGGGCCTTCGCCGTGCAATAGGAACCGTCATCGCCATCAGCCCCAGCCGAACCGGCTGCGCCAGTCGCTCCATTTGCACCATTCTTCCCATCTTTTCCATTCTTTCCATCGGCGCCATCTTTTCCGTCCTTGCCCTTGTTCGAGGTCCAGGCCCCGCCGAAACAAGTGTAAGCAGCCGCAGAATCCACGGAATACACCATCGCCCCCTCGTTGTCTGCGGTGCACTTGGGCAAGGCTTCGCCTTCTTCCACCACCTGCATCCCGACTACCTGGGTAACCTCGGACACTTCGGTGACTTCGTCGCCACAGGCGGCAAACATTGACGCGGTAAACAAAATGGACCCTATCGCAACGCTCCGATTGCGCCAGGGAGACTGTTCTGAGAATAAATTCGACATATTTCCTCTTTAAGAAGATTTAAGCAAAAAATAATAAAAAAAGCTCAAAAAGCCCCCCCTTTTATAATAAACGCTATTAGTTGATACGCTTTTTACCCTTTATATATATTTTATCCGCAATCCTGATCCAAGAAGGAATACAGATGAAAAAAGTCTTTTCTGCGATACTCTTAGCAGCACTCTGCGCATCTACGCAAATCAATGCAGCGACATATCCAGGAGAACACAGGGGCTTTTATTTTTCGCAAAACCTTGCGTTTGCTTACACCTCTATTGACCAGACAACCAAGTATAACAGATCCTTCGGTTCCGAAAAAGAAATACTTCTTTTTTCCGGCCCACTTTTTTACAGCGAATCGCGGATTGGCATATCCATTGCGAACATCGCCTCTATTTACGCCCTCCTTGGAGGGGGCTATGCGTCGGGCTCATACAGCGAAGAAACCAAATATTCCGTCAAAGATCCCGAAAGCAATTCCGATAAAGATTATGAAAACAAATACTTCGAAGACAATGCAAGTTCAGACACACGATACGTTTTCGGTATAGGAGGCGAATTTTACCCCATCCGGGACGACAGCAACATTCTCTATGGACTTTTCTTCGGACCTTCCCTGGGCATGATGTTTGACAAAATCACCCATCTCGAAAAAGAAGACGATGAAAAGACAAAAACAACAACCCTGATCAACGCCTTTATACGATTAGAGGTCGGTAAGGAATGGTGGATCAGCAGGAGCTGGTGCATCGGCGTTGCAATCAGCTACGCCATCGGTGATTCGGAATCTGATGTCGGGCAATACGAAGGCCAGACGAACGTAGAGACCATTTCAAGCAACACGTTCGGCCTGACGTTCAGAATTGCGCACTAAAATCATCAATGACTGCACCTGTAGAATAACCCGGGCGAAATCGCCCGGGTGTTCAAGAATGCTTTGCGTTAATAGCTAGTCCTGGCGCTTGTTAATCTTTGACGCAACGAACCGAGAATGCGACGTACTTATTGCTGTAGAGCAAGCTCGCATCCTCATGGCTGTAGTCCAGATTCATGTAGTAGGCGTCGTTGCTACTGTCCTCAGTGGCACTCCAGAAGTAAGCGTCGTTACCCTCACCGCTGAAGTTGCCATTTCTGATCCTGACACCAGCAGGGAACGCAGAGAAACCGTAGGCGTCCGTACCGTTGCCACTTGTACCATCGTAATCTTTCCAGCCAGACTGCGACTTGAGCTTCTTGCCTGCAATGCTTTGTCCACCCACTGCGATAAACAGTTTGTTCCATTCCGTGTTATCGGGCAAGTGCCATCCTTCAGGACACACGCCACGCACCTTGCCGGAAAGCCCGCAAGTTTTGCCGTAACCGCATTCATCTTCGGACTTGCCAACTGCGGCAGCCCAAGTGTAGAGACGACCATACTTGGAGCAATCACCTTCGTTCTCACCGTTTCCGCCACCACACCCGCTATTTTCTGTTTTATAGTTCAGGTTCTCCGCCATCCAGGTCTGTTCGCCGATAGTCACTACCCTATAGAGTTGCTTGTCGCGAGGATCCACCATCCAGCCATCTACAAAACTTTTTCCATCTTTACCATCAGCTCCGTTGCTCAGCGTAAACGACTTGCCGTCGGTACAAGTAATCTTTACTCCGTCAGAATCTTCTTCGGCGGAGCAACTGGTACCCGCCACGCCCGTGTCACCCTTGGCTCCTGGGTCACCTTTTAGCGAAGTAATCCATTCTTCTTCAGTTCCCGTGTAGCCGCCAGCTTTGGCGATTTCATAAGCAGAAAGGCCATTATTACCCGTTGCACCAGAATCACCTTTTACGCCCGGGTCACCCTTGGCACCGTCTTTCCCATTTGTACCATTCTTCCCATCTTTTCCATTCTTTCCATCGGCGCCGTCTTTTCCGTCTTTACCCTTCATCGAGGTCCACTTTCTGCTGATGCAGGTGTATGCTGCGGCAGAATCCACAGAATAAACCATCGCCCCTTCGTTATCTGCGGTACACTTGGGCAAAGCATCTCCAGCTTCCACCACCTGCATCCCGACAACCTGAGTTACCTCGGTCACTTCCGTCACTTCGGTGACCTCGTCGCCACAGGCGGTAAACATTGCCGAGACAAACAAAATGGTTCCAATTGCGGCACTTCGCCTGCGCCAGGATAACTGTTTAGAGAATAAATTCGCCATATTTCCCTCTTTAAAGAATAAATCTGAAAAAAAACATAACAAAAAAACATTGCTTTTTCGCCTCGGGGCGTATAAGACAAGCAAAACGAAGAAATTTATACGCCCATTTATACGCAAAACAACACATAAATGCACTCCAAAACAAAGGAGGGGCGTATAAAATAGACCAACGAGCAGGATTTATACGCCCCTAAAATGCAAAACAGCAGCAAAAAGCACATATAACATAACAAAAGGGCGTATAAAAATGGATTTTTCAGTCAACTTATACGTCCCAGCACGAAAAAAGGCGCCCGAAGCGCCCTTGTTTTATAGATAGATTTAGCCTATGGCTAGTCTTTGAGGCAACGAACCGAGAACGCGCTGTACTTATTGCTGTAGTACAAGTACGCATCCTCATCGATGTAGCGCAGACCCATGCTGTAGGCGCTGTTGCTACCGCTCTCAGCGGCACTCCAGAAGTAAGCGTTGTCACCCTCATTGCTGAAGTAGCCACTGCTGCGTCTGTTACCAGCAGGGAACGCAGAGAAACCATAATCGTCCGTACCGTTGCCACTTGTACCATTGTAATCATTCCAGCCAGTCAGCGACTTGAGTTTCTTGCCTGCAGTGCCTTTCCCGCCCACCGCGGTAAACAGTTTGCTCCATTCCGTGGTATCAGGCAAGAGCCATCCTTCAGGGCACGCATCATTCGCTGCAGCCCAAGTATAGAGACGACCGTACTTGGTGCAGTTTTCTGTCTTGGGGTCGCTTGCGGTCTCCCCGTAACAGTAGCTATTTTCTGTTTTATAGTTCAGGTTTTCCGCAATCCACACCTGATCGCCAATTTTCACAGTCTTGTAAGTCTGACCATCGCGGTCATCGAGCATTTCACCATAATCAATATTTGGGTTCAAATACTCCCATGCTGTTTTCTGACCCGCAAAATTGCCGCTAGAGATTGCTTCGTCCTTACAGTCCTCGCAATGACGCGAGGAGGAAGAGTCCTCGCTCACGCTGGACGAAGACTTCACATCGTCTTTATTGTTGGAGATTGCTTCGTCCTTGCAGTCTTCGCAACGCGAGGAGGATGATTTCGCTTTGTCTTTACTATTACTGGAGTTTGCTTCGTCTTTGCTATTACTGGATTTTTTGCGAGTATCGGCGTTGGTGTCGATGGCCCAATCACCGTTGGTGCAGATGTAAGCGTTATTTTCGTTTTTCACGTAGGCGGTCGCGCCTTCGCGATTGCTAATGCAAACCGAAAGATCGTCAAAGGAATCCACTACAAAATCGGCCTCGGCAGAAGGGTCCGGTTCATTGGCTTTATTGCCATCGCCACCGCAAGCCGCGAGAAGGAAAGCAGCCATTGCCGCAGCCACTATGTTAGCTCGCAAAGACAACCTAGAGAACAAATTCAACATGATTCCTCCTATTATCCGCACTAAATATAACTTCTTATGTTTCTGCAATGTAAAAAAATGCGCATAAACAAAATTTTTCGGCTCATTTTACCCCCTTTCTTCGTCTTAAAGATAGGGGCACCTTAAAGGTTTTCTAAAAACATACCCGCTTGACATATACACGTGAAATAGGTATAATATATTACCACTAGGAGTTTTTATGAAAAAATACATCAAAACACCGACAATCGGAGAGATTCTGAACGAAGAGTTTTTCACGCCCATGGGACTTTCCGCCTACAAGGTCGCCCAGGCAATCAACGTTCCCGTTTCCAGGATTCAGGACATCCTTCACGACCGCAGGCGAATTACCGTCGACACCTCCCTGAGACTTGCCAAGTTTCTTGGCGTATCCGACGACTATTTCATCTCCCTGCAAGACGACATCGACATCCGAAATCTCAAGATAGAGCTTTCGAAAGAACTCGAAGAAATCAAGCCTTTCGCTGTCGCATAGCTTGCAACTATTTTAAACGCAATAAAAAAGCCCCCGGCCAAAGCCAGGAGCATTTTGAATGACATTTTGCAAGTAATATTACTTAGCGCGTTCGAGGTAAGAACCGTCGCGGGTGTCCACACGGATCTTGGTGTTGTTCTCGATGAACAGCGGGATCATCACCTTGGCGCCGGTTTCGAGGATGGCTTCGCGCATCACGTTACCGCTGGTGTTGCCCTGCACTGCCGGAGGAGCTTCCACGATCATCAGGTCGACAAATGTCGGCGGGATGACTTCGATCGGCAAGGTAGAACCGCTCTTCGGGTCCTTCCACCAGGTGACTTCGACGGTAGCGCCGTCAAGGAGCCACACTTCGCAGCCGTTCAGGGATTCCTTCGGGATTTCCATGGTTTCCTGGGAATCGTTGTCCAGGAAGTACCAGGTGGAACCGTCGTTGTACAAATACGTCATCTCAGTGTAGGTCACGTCGGCTTCTTCGACAGTGTCGCCGCTCTTCCAGGTACGTTCGAGAGTGCGGCCAGTCACCAGGTTCTTGATGCGGACGCGGTTGAAAGCCTGGCCCTTGCCCGGCTTCACAAACTGGTTCTCGATGATTTCGTACGGCTGGCCGTCGACCATAATTTTGAGCTTCTTGCGGAATTCGTTGGTGCTTACAGTACCCATATTATCCTCTTGTTGATTTTGATTCTAAATTTAGCAATATAATGGAAGCATCTGTTAAAGTTTTTACTCAAATTTCCGAATTTTTCGACTATTTGGGCGCCGACCAAGCGGCCAACATCACCGAGGCCCTCGCCCCCGCCACGCTAGATTCCGACCCGAAATTCCCGTTCATCTGCTCCAGGCACTACGCCGACCTCATCAAGAAATCCGCCGAGCCCGAAGCACTGATGCGCGAAGTTCTCCCGCTCATGGCAGAGCGCGAGAAGGTTCCCGGATTCGTTGACGACCCCGTAGGCGACCTCCCCGCAGGCAAGTCCGACTGCGTCATCCAGAAATACGACAAGCGCGCCCTCGTCGTATCGACCGCCACCTGCGGTATGCGCTGCCGTTTCTGCTTCCGCAAGAACTACCCGTTCCAGAACATTCCCGACATCGCGGGGCATGTGGGCAACTGGCTCGACACGCACTCGGATATCTGGGAAGTCATCCTCTCGGGAGGCGACCCGCTCACGCTCGGCCCGGGCGAATTCCGCGACCTCGTAGAAACTATCGCCGTACACGGCTCCGTGACAACGTTGCGTATCCATACGCGACTTCCCGTAATCCGCCCCGACATTGCCATGCAGCACTTCGAGCTCCTCCGCGAACTGCCCGCCCGCTTCGAATGCGTGCTTGTTTCGCATGTGGACCATCCCGACGAACTCGACGAGGAATCGCAGATGGTGTTCGGACACTTGCGTTTCAGCGGCTGGACACTGCTCAACCAGAGCGTGCTGCTGAAGGGCGTGAACGACAATGCGGCGACGCTCGAAAAGCTGAGCCACAAGCTGTTTACGCAAGGAGTCCTCCCCTACTACCTGCACCAGTTGGACCACGCGAACGGAGTCGCGCACTTCGAGGTGGACGACGACCGCGCACGGGTACTCATCGCCGAAATCCGGACCAGGCTCCCCGGTTACCTTGTACCAAAATTGGTGAGGGAGATTGCGGGCGAAAAGAGCAAAACCCCTGTTTAGATGAAAAATTGTCATTGCGAAGGGCGAAGCCCTGAAGCAATCTCCGCAAGTCATCTGGAAACAGGCAAAAGGCTAGTTACTTTATTCAAAAAAAAATTAGATTAATACAAAAAAAAGAGCCTGCGGTAAGCAGGTTCTTTTTAGTACCCCCAAGCGGACTCGAACCGCTGTTGCGGGAATGAGAATCCCGAGTCCTAGGCCACTAGACGATGGGGGCCAAATGCCGCTGTTTTCAACGGCGGCACGAATATAGTAAAATTAGTCCTTATAGTAAAGGTCTAAATTGCTTTTTACAGCAGTGCCATTTTCGATGTTGTTGACATACTGATTGAAGATAGAGGAAGAAGCGAAGCGTGCGCTGTTTTCCTTGTCGTCCTTGACGGCGCTCTTGACAGCAGCTTCGTCAGCAGCCTTCTTCGAGACAACCTTCATCATCACGGCACCATCGTTGGCCTGAATGACCGGGCCCCATTCGCCTTCCTTCTGAGCAAGGACTGCACCGGCGAACTTCGGGTTAGAATAACCGAAGCCCTGGACGTAGCCTTCGAGAGAAGTCGTGAGCGTCTGGAAGTTGACCTTGTCGACGGAGATTTCGCTCTGGGTAGAATCGGCGGCCGGCTTGTAGGCCTTCACCTTTTCGGCAACAGAATTGAGATAGTTGGCGCAAGCTTCTCCAGCCTTCTTGCGGGCGAGAGCATTCTTGATGTTGGGTTCGGCATAGGCAAAGCTACGTTCGCCCGGCTTCACAGCATCGGTCTTGTAAAAGATGGCAACAAAGTTGTCGTTCTTGAGCACCGGGGAAACGAGGCTCGCTTCGTCCGGGAGGTTCTCGTTCGGCCAGGCATAAGCGGTAAGGCCCTTGAGGTAGCCGAGCTGATCAATGGAGCTTCCGCGATCGACCCAGTTAGAAGTAAAGACATTGACGTTACGTTCCTTGGCAGCAGCGGCGAAATCCTTGCCGGCATCGACATCAGCCTTGATACCGGAGAGAATCCTTTCGAGGCTGTCGACCGTCTCGGAAGAGGCGTTCACAACGAGGAGGATATGAGCGGCCTTGATTTTTTCGGCACCGGTAGAATCCTGGGTCTTGCCGTAAGACTTGATGATATGGAAACCGAAGCGAGTACGAATCGGAAGAGAAATTGCACCGGAATCAAGAGCATAGGCAGCGTCTTCGAATTCCTTCACATAGGTTCCCTTGGGCATGTAGTCTTCGCTCAGGAGGCCGCCCTTCTCGGCAGAGACGAGGTCTTCGGAAGAGACACGGGCCAAGTCTTCGAACGTGGTCGAGACAGAGGAATCCGTGAGCTGGTTGTAAATGGTCATCGCGTAGTCCTTGATGCGTTCCTCGTCACCGGCAGTTGCGGCAACAGGAATGCTTGCAACCAGGAACCTGGCGGCATCATCGGCTACGTAGAAGCTATCCTTGTTGGCTTCGAAATAGGCCTTGGCATCGGCTTCGCTGATGCTGTCTGCAGAGACTTCGAAAGCGGAATTAGGAACGACTGCCACCTGCAGTTCGACCTGCGTTTCGCGGCGGTTAGCAATCCATTCGGATTCGAGAGAAGTCTGGTGAATGCCGGCACCGACCAACATCTGCAACTGGCGCATCGGGATAGTCGTGTTCTTGAGGTCTTCTTCGAACTGGAGCATCACGCCCCACTGGAAGGCTTCGCGAGTATCGAGCCAGGCATCGTATTCGGCCTTGTTGAAGGTCGAATCCGTGAGGAACTTAGGAAGAGTCGCGATGTAGGCCTGAGCGCGCTGGTTGGCATCTTCCTGGGAAGTCGCCTGACGCTGGATGGAGTAGAGGCGCTGCTGGGCTTCTTGCACCAGACGGGCGCGAACGGCATCCGGGTTACGCTTGAATTCGGAACGGAGTTCCGCGACAGAAGCCCTGAGGTCGGCCTTGCCGTATTCCTTCTGCAGGAGAATTTGGCGGACGAGACCACGGAAGACCTCGTTACGGATCTGCGTGTACTGTTCATCGTTGGGGTGAGCGTCGCGGAACTGGTTTTCGACGATCATCTTGACGCGGGAATCAAATTCGGCATACGTAATCTTGTGATCGTTAACTTCCCCGACCGGGTAGCTGTGAGCCTGGTTGGGCACACGGTCCATGGCCAGGAGGCCCACCGCGATACCTGCGGCGAAAATAACAATAACCCACTTGGCTTTTTCATTTATCCACGTTAACATAGAGAAAACTCCATAAAAAATGACGGGCTCAAATCTAATAAAAAAATTATAAATCGAATATAGATATAGCCGTATAGGGCCCTTTTTTTCTATTTATTGGTCAACAAAAACAAAAAGGACACCAACGGAGTTCTTCCCATGTACGATATTTTGGTCCTAGGCGCCGGGATTTCCGGCCTGTCCGCGGCACTCCACGCCGCCGAAAAAGGGCTTCACGTTTTGATTCTAACAAAAGGGGCCAAACCGGACGGTTCATCGAACTACGCCCAGGGCGGAATCGCGACCGTCACCGAAAAGACGGACAAGTTCGTATTCCACATCGCCGATACATTAGAAGCGGGCGCAGGCCTTTGCAAGAAGGAACCCGTGAACATCCTCACCAAGAGCGGGCCCGCCACCATCAAACAGCTCGTCAAATGGGGTGTCCAGTTCACGCCGTCCCCAACCGACCACACGCAGTTTGACCTCCACCTCGAAGGCGGCCACAGCCACCACCGCATTCTACACGCGGCAGACCTCACCGGCAAGGAAATCATGAGGGCACTGCTCTGCGAGCTCCACAAGCAAAAGAACATCGACTACCTCGAGAACTGCTACATCAAGGACCTCATCTGCACCGGAACCGGCAAGGCCAAGCGCTGCATCGGTGCGAAAATTATCCACCAGAAGACCGGCATTGTCGAAAACCTCTATGCGAAGGCGACCATCCTTTCGACGGGCGGAGCCGGACGTATCTGGCAGTACACCGTGTGCCCGCACGACAGTTGCGGCGACGGCATGGCGATTGCCGCCCGCGCAGGCGCTGCCCTCCAGGACATCGAATTCATGCAGTTCCACCCGACTAGCCTTTACGCCCCACAACTCAAGAAGCCCTTCCTCATCTCGGAAGCGGTCCGCGGGTTCGGCGGCATCCTCAAGAACTACAAGGGCGAAGAATTCATGAACCAGGTGCACCCGTTGCACTCCCTCGCCCCCCGCGACATCGTGGCCCGCGCCATCCACAGCGAAATGATGCGCCTCGGCAAACCGAACATGTTCATCGACCTTTCCGGCCGCACCCCCAAGGACATCAAGAGCCACTTCCCCCACATCTACGCCAAGTGCCTCGACGCCGGCATCGACATCACCAAGGAATGGATTCCCGTCGTGCCCGCAGCCCACTATATGTGCGGTGGCGTGCTCGTGGACACGTGGTCCCGCACCGAAATCAAGGGCCTGTACGCCTGCGGCGAAGTAGCCGACACCGGTGTACACGGAGCCAACCGCCTCGCCTCCAACTCGCTCTTGGAGAGCGTGGTGTTCGCCATCCGCGCTGTGGATAACATTTGCAGCAGCGGATTAACCAAGGACAAATTCACCGCACCGAGAGCCACTAAAAAAGAAAAGGTATCCTTCACCAAGGCTGCCTACTGGCGCAAGCGCAAGAAAATACTCCAGGATATGATGTGGGCCAACTGCGGCATCGTCCGTACGGTCGCCGGCCTCAACCAGGGCCTCAAGGTCATCGAAAATCTTGAAGGCGATATCGCTGCGGCCATCAAGAACGGCGAAACCGAGAACTTCCACTACCTCGAATTCCTGAATGCCCTCCAGGTATCCAAGATGATCCTGCTCGCCGCACTCAGGCGCAAGGAATCCCGCGGATTGCACTACATCCTCGACTACCCGAACCTTGACCCGAAGACAAAGCACCAGAGCATATACCTGAGCGACAAGAAATAAAATGAGCGAGCCGACGACACCCCGCAAGAACACGAAGCCCTCGAAAATAGGCGGTTACACGCCGACCCAGCAAATCGGTCACGGAGCCATGGGTGACATCTGGCTCTGCCACGACCCCTCCATGGACCGCATGGTTGTCGTGAAGCAGATGCACGCCTCGCTTATGAACCAGGACGACCTCATGCAGCGATTCCAGCGCGAGGCCGTGATTCTTGCGCACCTGAACCACCCCGTCATCGTCCAGCCGCATGCCCTGTGGAAGGAGAAAGACGGCAAGCTTTCGCTCTCGATGGAGTTCGTGCAAGGGAAAAGCCTGCGTGAACTTTTGAACAAGGACAGCCGGCCTCCCGTCTGGGCAGTCATGTATATCATGTACGAGATTCTCTCGGCCGTGGGGCATGCCCACCGCGAAGGCGTCATCCACCGCGATTTGAAACCCGCGAACATCATGATAGACAAGGACGGCCGCGTGCGCCTGCTCGACTTCGGAGTCGCCCACGCCGAGACCGAAGACACCGCCCTCACCATGGCCGGAGCCGTCATCGGGACCGCCGCCTACATGAGCCCCGAACAGATTCTCGGATTCGAGATTACCCCCGCCTCCGACCTCTTCAGCATCGGCATCGTCATGAGCGAAATGCTTATCGGCGAAAACCTATTCCGTGGAGAAAACCTGGAGCAGACCTCCAAGCGCATCCAGAAACTCAAACTTTCCATGAAGGCTTTCCCTGACGACGTTCCGAAGCCGCTCCGCAAGTTCGTCATGAAGCTTCTCGAAAAGAAGCCCAAGAACCGCCCTGTGTCTGCCTGCGACGCAGCCGATCAACTTGCGAAAATGTTACTTCCCTATCCCAGGGACCTCACGCCCTACCTGGCCGACTGGGTTTACAGCATAAGCCAGGATACCGTCTCCGAACTCACTGTCCCCGTCACCCCGAACAGGTCAAAACGCATCTTTGCGACTGGCGCCGTGTCCGGATTTATTCTAGCTTTGGTCCTGGTTACCCTCGCGTACCTCATTTTATAGTATGGGACTTAGGATTTAAATGAACTGGATAGACATAGCAAGCCTCGTCATCATTCTTTCATTTGCACTAGTCGGGCTATACCGCGGTTTTCTCCGCAGCGTCTTCCGTGTAGTGGCTTGGCTTGTCGGAATTGCCGGTGCCTATTTCTCGCACCTGTTCCTCTCCGACTTCGTCATCGAGAATTTTGACGTGTCTTCCTTGGCGGTCAAGCCTATTTGCCTCATCATCGGTTTTGTCGTGCCGTTCACGCTTGCACAGCTTGCCGGGCATTTTTTGCACACCGCAGTATCCCACACCATCATCAGCAAGCCCAACCGCCTTTTCGGAGCATGCTTCGGAGCACTGAAGGGCGCCATCGTCTGCTTCATCCTGCTCACGATTATCCATTTCTTACCGTTCAAAGACGGCAAATTTAACGACATGCGCAACGAAGCCGTCGCCTACGATACATACAAGAGTTCACTTGAGTTCATGGGCTACCCCACCGGACGCAAGGAAATCATCAAGAAGGCCGAAAAGAAAGCCGAAGCCATCACGAGTGGTATCGCCGAAAAAGTCACCGACAAGGCAAAAGACGGTGCCGAGCAAATTGCGGACAAGGCAAAAGAAGCCGCTGTTGACGCAGCAGGCAAGGCAATCGACAAAATTTCCGAAAATGCGACACAGGCTGTACTTGCCAAGGACAAGGCCACAGAAAGTGTTGCAAGCAAAGTGGATTCCGTCAAGACGAAATCCAGCGCCTCTAAGCTTTAGACTTTAAAGATTCAACTTTCGAAGCAAGCGTCTTCGCGCATTTTTCCGCTTCGGCTATAATTTCGCGTTCGCCGTCGACATGGCGGTTCCGCATCAGGAATTTTCCGTCACAAATAACCGAATCGATCAGGCCGGAATTGGCAGCATACACCCAGTTCGACGTGAGGTTGAACAGAGGCGACATGCAAACATCGTCCAAACGGACAAGCAAAGCATCTGCAAGGGTTCCCTCGGCAATGACACCTGCATCAATTCCATAGGCGAGCGCACCCGCACGGGTCGCCATGTGCAGCGCATCTCCGGCAGGGAGCGTATCTGCCGTTCCCTTAACCTTGGCCAGCAATGCAGCAAACTTCATTTCTTCGCGCATGTCCAGGTTGTTGTTGGACGAAGCGCCATCCGTCCCGAGCGCGACTTTCATTTTTGCGGCAAGCATCGCGGGAATGTCAGGAATTCCGCTATTCAGCTTGAGGTTGGAACACGGGTTGAGCACAGCCGTTGCCCCCGATTCCGCCATGAGCGCCATATCGACTTCGGACAAGTGGACGCAATGCGCCGCCACGAGCGATTCGTTCAGCAAACCACAGCGTTTGAGCCATTCCACGGGAGAACATCCATGTTCCTTTAGGCATTGTTCCACTTCGCTTTGCGTTTCGGAGAGATGCGTATGCACAAGCATCCCCTCGGCGCGGGCCACATCGGCACAGCGTTTCAATAACGCCTCGCCCACCAAGTAAATGGAATGCGGCATCATGACCAATTTTACACGGTCGTTTTCGCCAACATGGTTCCGGGCAAACGCAAAGTTCGCCTCAATTTTGTCCGGAGTCATCAGGTTTTCGGCCATGGTCACGCCAATAGCCGCACGCAGCCCCATTTCCGTCGCCACCTTCATCGTGCGTTCACGGTGCCAGTACATATCGGCAAAGAACACCGTCCCCGACTTGATCATTTCGAGCGTGGCCAAGCGGCTGCCTATTTCAATTTCGTCGGGCCCCATCACGGCCTCGAAAGGCCAGATATGGTCTTCGAGCCACGGGCGCAGCGGAAGGTCGTCTGCATAGCCACGCAAAAGCACCATCGCCGCATGCGTGTGCGCATTGTAGAACGGCGGGAGAATTGCCAAGTCCTTGCAGTCCACCACTTCGGCGCCGGCTAATTCCTGCGCGGGGATATCCTTCGCAATCTTTGCAAAATGGTTCCCGTCAATGAGGACATCGGTCCGGGAATCATTCAGGAAAACGGACTGAAGAAGAATCTTGGACATCGTGATTAAAGCAAATCGGGGTCGATAGTGGGTTCGTAACCGGGCTCGACAAAGTCTTCGGCGGCAATACCGCGCCTGCGGGCAGCCTTCATCTGCTTGATGCGCTTGCGCTCGGCAGCCTTTTCCCTGCGCTGGGCAGCAGTCGCCGCCTTCTCGGCATGGCGCTGGGCTCGTGTCTTGCGTTCCTTTAATTCCGGGAAAACACATTCGTCGAACTGGTCTAGCATTTCGTTATCGGGTTCATCCGCATCATAGCCTTCGTCAAAGCGGATATCCGCATCGAAGTCATGGAAGCCTTCTTCCTCGTCGAACACAGGGGCATCCGCCGGGCATTCCTTCTTCAAGAACTTGAGCACCTTCGCGAAGGGTTCTTCCATCGGGACCTTGAACTTCATCTTCTTGCCCGTCGTCGGGTGGATGAGTTCAATCTTCACGGCCTGCAACAGTTGCGCAGGAGCCATCTCGAGAACCTTCGCGGCAATTTCCTTCATCAGAGGGGGCACGCGGTTCAGACTTTCTTCGCGGCCATCATACAGCGGGTCGCCGACTACCGGGTGACCCGTATAGCGGCTATGCACACGAATCTGGTGCGTGCGTCCCGATTCAAGTTGCAGTTCAAGCAAAGTCGCGATTGCAAAGAATTTCTTCGCAACGTAATGTGTACGGCTTTCCTTGCCGCCCTTCACCACAGCCATCTTCAAGCGGTTTTTCGGGTTACGGGCAATCGGGGCATCGATACAGCCTTCCAAATCTCGCGGGCAGCCCCACACAAGCGCATTGTAAGTGCGGTGCAAAGTGCGCGTTTCCAGTTGGTGTGCAAGGTGCCTGTGGGCGGCATCGTTTTTGGCCACCACCATAAGGCCCGGCGTATCTTTATCCAAGCGATGAACAATTCCCGGACGAAGCGGACCGTTGACCGCCGAAAGGTTTTCCTTAAAATGGTACAAAAGGCCCGCAGCAAGAGTCCCGTTCTGCACACCATTGCCCGGATGCACCACGAGATTGCGTGGCTTGTTCAAAACGACAATGTCGTCATCCTCGTACACGATGTCGAGCGGGATGTTCTCGGGCTCAAGCGTGCTCGCCTCTTTTTCGGGAAGGCGCTCCACCACCACGACCATGCCCGATTCCACACGGAAATTCTTGGATACGGCTGCACCCCCCACCTTCACTTCGCCAGCGGCAATCAGTTTCTGCACATCGGTACGGGATACATTTTCCATAACACCGACAAGGAACTTGTCAATACGCTCACCGGAATGTTGTTCGTTAACGAGATAGTTCATATTTAGTAGGAAGTTGGAAGTAGGAAGTGAGAAGTGGTTAGTGGCTATGAGGTCGCTTCGCTTTGATGTATGAGGTGTGAGGTATGAAAGTTTCATTGCTCATGGCTCACTGCTCATTGCTGGAGCCTCGAGCCTCGTGCCTTATTTGCTCTTTTTCGATTCTTTAATTTCCTTGTGCAACTTTCTTAGGATAACCGGTGAAAGTATCACCACCGCAACGCCGACGGTCACGAAGGAATCGGCCACGTTGAACGTCGGGAATCGCTGCATGATAAAGTCCGGGAAATCGCAGTCGATAAAATCCACCACCATCTGCATACGCATACGGTCGATAAAGTTGCCAATGGCGCCACCGATAATCATCACGACGCCCAGGCGCGAAAGGAAATCCCTCTTGTCGATGCTGCGATAGAACCAGAACAGCACACCAGCTGCGATAATCGATATAATCAAGAAGAACACCCAAGACGGGAGAAACGGCAGCAAGTCCTGCGGACGGCTGCTGAAGGCGGCACCCTTGTTGAACACCAACTGGAAACGGACCAGATTGCCAAGCACAGAAATACTTTCATGGTTCGGCGCACCAAATTCGTTCGTAAAACGGTGTATGCACCACAGCTTTGTCAGCTGGTCGGCAACAATACTAAAAATCACCAGTCCCAAATGGAACGGCCACTTATTATAAAATTTCACATCCTCATCGTATTGCATCGTAAACTCGCTAGTGAGAAGCTTTCAGCTTGTTGTAGGTTTCGTCAATCCACTTGTTAGAATAGAAATGACGCATCGTGTTCTTGACAATGTTCTTCACATCATCCCTTGTTATTTTCACCTTCTTGTCCGAGACAAACACCGAAAGCCCATCGCCGATGAGGCTCAGGTTCTCGGCTGCCATCAACAGCGGCCACAGGCAGAAAAGCCTCGTACGCATGTTGACTCTCGGAATCAGTTTTGTGTAGGCTATGGCATCGTCAAGATGTTTCCAAGCCTTTTGAACAAGTTCGCCAAGAGCCGCGGCACAAGATTTCTTGTCGGCACCTTCGGCAAACATGTCATAAGAATGTTCAAAGCCATGACGGCGGCAAATTTCTTCGGGCACAAAGCACACCCGGCGCCCAGAATCCTCGATGCAGTCCTTCACGATATTCGTGACCTGCAAGGCAAGCCCGAAACTCACGTCCAGCTGGGCAAGTAACTTTTCACACTCGGCACCAATCAAGCGAGAATCGGCAGCAAAGAGCTTTGTCAAAAGCTTCCCGACAATGCCCGCGACATAATAGCAGTACTCGTCCAAGTCGCTCACGGATTCCAACGTGAACCACCCGTTCGAAAGAGCCTGTTCCTGCCTGAGCGCGAACTTGGCCATGCCTCCGCACATCTCGACAACAACATTGCGCACCGGCGCAGCGTACTTCTCGGGAAGTTCATGGAGGAGCGGGACAACGACGGACGCCTGCAAGCACAAGTCCATGTTCGGATCGTCGGAATTTTTCCAGCTTGTAGGGAGCGCATCGACAAACTGCCGGATTTTTTCTTCGGGCAATTCCGCCGATTCAAAAATTCCAGCAAACAGGGAGAGAATACGGCCCTTCTCCGACGCCCCCATCACGGGATCGTCTTCGACCGTATCGGCAATACGCAGGTACAGGTACGCAAGCAAGATGCCCTTGTGCAACTTGCCCGCGAGGATGTTGATGTTCAGGGCGAATGTCCTGGAAACCAACAACAGCCTGTCTTCGGCGTATCTCCATGCCTCCCTAGAATTCATTCATTGTCTCCGCATAAAGGTCGGGGGGAATTTTCTTGCTCGCGGCCATCGCATGCACGTACTTGCGAAGGCGGCGATGCTTTTCGGCATAGCGCAACTTCCTGTTGAAGTTCCACGCCGTCCGGTTCAAGATGTCGGCCTCGTTCCTCAAGTTTCCCCTGCTGTCGCTTTCGTAGCAGGTGCGGCGGTATTCCAAGAAATAGGCAGCCTGCAAAAGGCGCCCAATCTTGCGAACAGCCTTGCGGTACAGGACCGAAGCGACAATCAAAAAGAGCACTGCCGATACAGCACCGATAACCGGCGGGTAAGCAGTAAACTTCCACACAACCCAGACAACGGAAAGCGTCGACAAGACAATGACGGAAAAAGTCCACAATATGCAGCGGAACCGCAAAAAACCAATGTAGGAGCGGTTTTTCGAGGCAAATTCCGGCAAAAAAGCCCATTTACGCCCTTTCCGCATCTGATTATCCAGATAAAGCGGATAAGCAACCATGCGAAACCAATAGAACAAAGCAATCCATAGCACCAGGGGGACCCAAGTGACATAATTCAAGAAACGTATCAAATCCATGCCCCAAAAATACTAATTTTCAGATATCTCATAAATTTTATCAACAATTACTCCCTAAAAATACTTCAAAATACTACATTTATTACTCTGGGTGTTGATAGATTCGCATCCTAGTTTTCCGGACAAGGAATATTTGTTTATGCAAGTCGAATGGGAAAGATGCCTTAATTATCTTCGCGGGATGCTTTCGGATTCCGTGTACAAAACATATTTCGCACAGACCAAACTTGTCAACCAAACGACAGGGCATGCCACAATATCCATCCCGTTCGGACTGGATACCAAAGTTTACTCGGCCTACAAAGACCTGATCCGTCTCGGCTGGCGCGAAACCACCCACGACGACTCCCCCATCGAATTTGATTTCCTTTCGCAAGAAGCCATACCGCAATCCGTGGTCAACGCAGGCGAAAACGTATTCAAGGACTTCGCAAAGCCCAGCGTTCCGCTTTCCAGCAGTTTCCGTTTTGAGAACTTCGTCCCTGGCGACAAGGCCCAGCTTGCGTTCAACGCAGCCCTCGCCGTAGCCCGCAACCCCGACGGCACGCAGTACAATCCGCTGTTCATCTACGGCTCGTCCGGCCTCGGCAAGACGCACCTGCTGCAAGCCATCGGCAACTATATCCTCGAAGACGACCCGAACAAGCGCGTTTGCTACCTCACCAGCGAAGACTTCTCGCAGCAGTACATGAAGTGCCTCAAGGAAAACCGCGTGACCGAAATGAGCGACTTCTACCGTAACGAGGTAGACATCCTGCTCATCGACGACATCCAGAACTGGACCGGCAAGTACGAGACGCAGAACGAATTCTTCCTTATCTTCAACGCGCTGCACCAGGCCGGCAAGCAGATCGTGCTTACCTCCGATGCCCCGGCCGTCGAAGTCAAGAACCTTTCCGACCGCCTCGTGAGCCGTTTCGCCTGGGGCCTCACCGTGGACATCCAGCCGCCCGACGTCGAGACGCGCGAAGCCATCCTCCAGAAGAAGGCCGAAGAACGCCACCTCGAAATCAGCGACGAAGTCATCCACTTCCTCGCCGAGCACATTGCAAGTAACGTCCGTTGCCTCGAAAGCGCCATCATCAAGCTTACCTTGCAAGCAAGCCTCATGAACCACGACATCGACATGAGCATCGCCCAGAAGGTCGTTGCCGAAATTGCACCCACTCTGCGCCGCCGCGTTAGTTTGGACGCAGTCCTCCATGCCGTGTCGCAGCACTACGAAGTTCCCGAATCCAAGCTCACCGAGCCCGGCCGCGGTACCAAGGAAATTTCCAAGGCAAGGCAGGTCGCCATGTTCCTCATGCGCGAATGTTCCTCCATCAGCCTGCAGAGCATCGGTTCGCGCTTCGGCGGCAAGGACCACTCCACCGTCGTGCACGCCATCAAGAGCGTCAAGAAGGAAATGGAGACCGACCCGAGCTTCGCTCGCCTCATCGAGAGCCTCAAGAACTCCATACACGACTAGAAAGTCGAACTCCAGGGAGGGGGATCCATGTTCCAACTGAAAAAGACGTTGTCCTTTTTTGCGATATTCATTCTCTGCGCTCAGGTTTTTCTCGCCTGCAGCGATTCAGACTCTTCTTCCGTCGACAAAATTGTTGAACCGCAGCCCACATCGTCCGAAATTGTCGAGCAGCAGTCCTCATCGTCTGAGCTGTTCTCATCAGCAGAAACAGAGGAACCGCAGCCCGCATCGTCCGAGACAGTCGAACAGCCGACCTCGTCGTCCGAAACGGAACGACCCCACATATTTACGATAGACAGTGCCGGGATTCACACCATCATCATGGGCGACAGCGCAGGCCAGCTCACATCCAGCGACCTGTATCTGGACTGCCCGACAAAAATCTTCCTGAACGAATTTCAAATGGGCGATATCGTGACCGTGGCGATAAACGGATACGACACCCTCGAAATGCCGATCGTTGAATCCGCCTACGACGTGCCCATCGCGGGGTTCGCTCTAGTAGCCATAAAGGATTATGATTATCTCATCTTGTCGGTCCATTACGGCCACATGTCAAACATTCTTAAAATAACCGATGTTGTAATTCCCATAGAAGTCTCCATATCCATGAAGGAAAAAGGCGGCTTTCTGTTTGGCCTCGAAATGCGCAACGTCCAGAACATGGACTACTATGCAGAAATTTATCCGGATCTTTCAATCGAAGAATTTGCAAACTTCAGGGAAGTCCGCACCACAGGCATGGGACAAAAAAGGCTCTACCGCTCTTCCAACCCCATTGACCCCGGTCTCGGCCGCAATCTCTACGCCGACTCGCTTGCGAAAAATGCGGGAGTCACCACGTTCATCAACCTGTCAGATTCGGAGGAGTACGCCAAATCCTGCCAGAACTTCGACAGTTCCTATTACTCGACGCAGAACGTCATCTTTTTGGATTTACCCGTATATTTCTATTCGCAACATTTCAAGGGTGGAATTGCGAACGGATTCCGCTACATGATCGAACACGACGGGCCATACCTGGTACACTGCACCTTCGGCATGGACCGCACCGGTTTTACGATTGCCGTGTTGGAAGCGCTGATGGGAGCGACCACCGAAGATCTCCAGGCAGACTACGCAAAGACATTTAGCAACTACTTCAATGTCGTCGACAACAAGCATGTTGCCTTGAACGAAGAACAGGTGGACTTCTTCAGGGCCGTCGTCATCAGGAATCTAAAGGCGGTCTATCATGCCGTGGGAATAGACGTCCCCGACACCGAACCGATTGACTGGGCCGCAGCTACAGAAAAATACCTGGAGAAACTCGGGATGACCCCAGAGGAAATCTCCGCATTGAAGGAACGGCTAAAATAATCCATCATTAAAGAAAGCCTCGGGATTAACCCGAGGCAATTTTCTTTTTGCTCAAAGTCTGCCGAAGGCAGACGCGCTCATACCTCAAAGGCGCCCAGAAGGGCGCCGAGCTCATACCTATTACAAGCAGTGAGCGCGGAGATCGTCGTCACTCAGAGTGCTGAGGTATGCAGGCGGCACATCGAGGACGGTGAAGCAACCGGTCTTGCCGTCGTTAGCCTTCATGCGCAGAGCGGCGCGGGCGTAAGCCACGAGAACGCTCGTCGTGAATTCCGGGTTGGAATCGAGCTTGAGGCTGTATTCGATCACGTGCGTGTGTTCCTTGTTCATGCCGGTCTTGCCGGTACGAATCACGAAACCACCGTGAGCCAGCCCGCTGTGGTTCTTGTTGAATTCTTCTTCGCTGATGAAGTTCACCGTGGTGTCGTATTCGTCGAAGTAGTTCGGCATCGTCTTGATGGCGTTTTCGATATAGGCCTTGTCGGCACCTTCTTCGGCAACCACGTACACGAGGCGCGTGTGCTTCTGGCGGGTGGTGAGTTCCGGCATGGAACCGCTACGCACGGCTTCGAGAGCGGCTTCGACCGGGCAGGTGTACTGCTTGGCGTTCTTCACGCCCTTGATGCGGCGGACAGCGTCGCTATGGCCCTGGGAAACGCCCTTGCCCCAGAACGTGTAGTCCTTGCCTTCCGGGAGAATGGACTGGGCGTACACGCGGTTCAGGCTGAACATGCCCGGGTCCCAACCGACGGAAATCATCGCGATCTTGCCGGCAGCCTTGGCAGCAGCGTCGACGGCAGCGAAGTGCTGCGGAATCTTGGCGTGGGTGTCGAAGGAGTCGATCACGTTGAACATGGCGGCGTACTTCGGGGTGAGCACCGGCAGGTCCGTAGCAGAACCGCCACAGATGATGAGCAGATCCACCTTGTCCTTCCAGGCTTCCATTTCGGAGACGTTCAGCACCGGAACGCCAGCGGTCTGTATTTTCACCGTAGAGGGGTCGCGACGAGTGAAAACAGCGACGAGTTCCATATCGGCAGCCTGCTTCACGGCGCATTCCACACCGCGACCGAGGTTACCGTAACCGAGAATAGCAATCTTTGCCATAACAATGTCCTTGTTAAAAATTTTTGCGGATGAAAATATAGGAATTAGACGACAAATGCGTAAACCGAGAGTCGCGACAAAACATGTTTTGGCTTGACCAAGGTTAACATTTGATACTTGAGTGGAACGAAAGTATAAAGACGATAGACGAAAGACGAGAGATTGTCGCAATAATACTGCGCGAACCGCCATTTTTTTCTTTCGTCTTTAGTCTGTAGGCTCGAAGAGCCGTTCTTTCGTCTATAAAGGGGGGACGCCTCCCCCTCGCTTCAGCTACGTCGTCAAGGCGGGCCGCGACCCGCCATCTAGCCGTATCTTCCGCTACCCCCTCACCTAGGGGCCCAGCCCCTAAAACCCCAGTTTCTTGGATATTAGCTTGCTAGAGTTTTCCGAGATCGCGAAGCATCTTCTCGTACTTGTCAGCACGAGCTTTTTCTGCATCAGCCTGCTTTTGGATTTCGTCAGCACGAGCTTCCGCTGCATTTGCACGCTGGCGTTCCTGGTCTACGGCGATGTCGATTTCCTGTTGCCAAGTCATATAGCGCTTCCTCGTTTCGTTGTCCGTCTGGTACCACTTCACCAACCGATCGATGTTTTCGGTTTCCGGAGAGATTGGCTTCTTGGTGGCAAAATACTCCAAGTATTCCCGAATCGATTTCTCGGCGACATCACGGTACTTGTTAAATATATAAAAGTTCTTGAAACAGTGGTCCCCTAATACAATTTTCGGATTGTCGACTTCGATATTCATGAACCTGTACACTGCACGCCCCTGCCCGAAAATGTCTTCGGGACAAAGAAACATAATGTAGAGTTCCTTTAGGTTGTAGTATACTTCGCCCTTGTTCAGCGACTCGCTATCGCACATTGCCTGGTAGTAGCGAGTCCTCTTGGGGATTTCCTTGTTGTCTTCCATCTGCATTTCAATGTCGAAACTGCGAATAGTCTCTCCATCCAGGCCAGTTTCCTTTACAAAGACGTCGTAGCGGATTCCCTTGTAAAACGGGCTCACATCGACTGTCTTTTCCGGTTCGGGTTCCTTGATTTCGTGAATCTTGATGCCGAGAACTGCTTCAAGGAAGGGCTTGGCAATTTCCTTGTGGCTGAACACCATGGCGAACATGAAACGGTCCGTGATGGGAAGTTCTTCAATTGTGCCGAAAATTTTCCTACGGGAATGATTTTTTTACAAAGGGAACGTCTTTATATTCCCGTGCTGCCGAAGCCGCCGCGGTCGGCGCCGTCAAGCGGGCCTTCTTCGAAGGTGAGCGTCGGCTGGATTTCCATGATGCGGAACTGCGCGATGCGGCTTCCCTTCTCGATGGTCACGTCGCGGGTGGCGTAAACGGGCATTTTCCACCAGTCATTCGCGCCGCAATAGCTGGAATCAACCACGCCCACCGAGTTCGCCTGCAGAATGCCAAAATTCTTGAACGTGGAACTGCGCGGAGCAATGTGCGCCTCGTAGCCCTCGGGCAACTTCATCGCCACACCCAAGTGAATGAGTTTGAACTCGCCCGCCTTGAGCGTCACGGTCTCTGCCGCAGCAAGGTCAATCCAGTCGGACTTGCCGCCGATGTAAGTGAGTTTCGGGATGGAATCGTCGAGATATTGAATTTTAATCGTCTTTGTGGTCATAGAGCCCTACCGAGTTCCCGGCATGAACATATCAAATATCTAATACCAGGATTGTTACAAATTAATAATCATGCTGCCACCAGAAGCGTCACTATTGCTACAAGGAGGCATTTGGATTTTGACAACACGGTTGCCTTCGCATGTGTAATATATCCAAGTGTCTTGATCGTACATTGTATTGCCGTTCGGGCAACTGTAATTGACATGTTCCATGTTCTTAAGCGTAATCGTCGCCATACCACTTCTGTAGCACTGTTCGGCAGATTCCGCCTCCTGCTCACTGGAGGATTCAGTGCTACTCGAAGATTCTTCGATTGATTCAGCGGCCTGAACGCTAGACGATTCAACACTGCTCGAAGACTCTCCAGCAGGCTCGGCCCCCTGAACGCCAGAAGACGACGAGGTTTGCGAATCATCCGAAATAACCGAGCTGCTGCTCGTGTTCCCCGGTTCATCAGCCGGAGCGGAACTGCTGCTGTCATCACCACACCCCGTAAACATCGCAGCACCACATAAAACAGCCATTGCGATAAGGGCGCTATAAGAAATTTTTGTTTTGCGCATAAAAAAGTATATACTCCGTTTCATATCTATAAAATCTATATTAAAAAATAAAAAAACATAGCCCGAACTAGAACCTCGTGCCCCGAACCTCGCACCTCATTCTTTTTACACAACGCAACACTCTGTTTCTTGTTTTTGCACGATACCATAGGTATATTTGAGCCGTAAACAAAAAGGAGTTTAAATGAAGACCTACGAAATCCTCAAGAGCATCCGCGAAAAGCACAACCTCACCCAAGACCAGATGGCCGAACGCATCGGCGTGACCCGGCAAGCCGTGAGCCGCTGGGAAACCGGCGAGACGCAGCCGAACACCGAAATGCTCAAGGTATTGTCGAAGGAATTCAACGTTTCCATAAACACGCTGCTCGGCGCCCCGCGCCAGCTCTTCTGCCAGTGCTGCGGCATGCCCCTCGGTGACGATGCGATCATCAGCCGCGAAGTCGACGGAAACTTCAACGAGGATTACTGCAAGTGGTGCTATGTAGACGGCAAGTTCACCTACACAAGCAAGGACACTCTACTGGACTTCATGCTTTCGCACATGCCAAACCCAGAAAACACGCCGGATGCAGAAAGGCGCAAGTTCTTCGACTCGCACCTTTCGCAATTAAAGCACTGGGCTGGGTAACCGCCTCAAATAACAGCGTCAATCTTTTCGTTCCAGTGGTCCGTGGTTTCACGGGCCATTTCGTTTCCGCAGTCGTAGATGCACAAGAAGCAGATTTCGTTCACGACTTCGTAATCGGAGCCGCCGTTGAACACGTTCGCATTGCCATACTCTTCGCGGTCTTTCCACAAATATACTTTGCACTGGAATTTTTCGGATTCGGCCTTACAGTAGGCTGCGAGAACATCTTCAGTGAGGTCGGCGGCGCACGAAATCCCGGCAACCAAAGGCGAAGCGAGTATTTCGGCAAGCGTTATGACGCGCGTGCCACCCGCCGAAAGGATTCGTCCTGCAATGTTGAATTCGACTTCCATAACTTATTTAGTTTCAGCAGCGGCTTTGGCAGCCTTGTCGGCAGCCTGTTCCAGGCGGGCAGGCTTTTTTGCAAGGTTACGGATAAGGCCGAACAACGCAGAAAGTTCGTTGCGGGTCGGGTGCAGGCGCTGCAAAAGCGTATTCAAAAAATTATCGCGCCACGACTGGTCGTGATACTGCCCGGTCAGATAACGATCCAGGAATTTCTTGAAACTGTCTATTTGCTCAATGGTCGCCGGAGCTGTTTCGCAGGCTCCCTTGGTTCCGCGCTTCGCGCGCCCTTCGCCATTCGCAAGCGCACCACTGCGGCAAAGTTCGTAGAGCCCCACCGTTACCGCCTGAGCCAAATTGAGGCTCATGAGGCCCGGCACCGGGATTTCGCACTGATACGTGCAAGCGTTCACTTCTTCGGTTTCGAGGCCACAAGATTCTCGGCCAAACACAAGCGCAATCGTACCGTTTTCGGGCAAGAGTTCCGAAAGCCCGGGCATCATCGTATGCTTGATGGCTGACCCGTAAATGCGGCGGCTGAACGCGATGGCACAGGCACAATCACCAATGGCATCCTCGAATTTGTGCACAATAGTCGCCTTGTCCAAAACCTCGTGGCTGTTAGGAGCCGTATGGTAGGAATTTTCGATTACCTTCTCGCGCCTCGGATAAACAATATACAGTTCATCGAGGGCGTAGCAGTGCATGGCGCGGGCAACAAAGCCCACATTGTGCGGGTGTTCCGGTTCAACAAGGACAACTCTGAATTTGCGCATAGTTTTATAGATACAAACAATTAATAGTTACGCATTACCATTTAGCCAAGGCATTGGCGATAATCAAATCTTGCAATTTTTCGATAGCGCGGGCCTGACCATGACGGTCTTCGGACTCGTTCTTCTGGATATCGTAAGTTCCGTCGGCCGAAAGTGATGAACTTTCATAAATGATGCGTTCTTTAACATTATCGTAGAATTTCACGCTCACGCGGAGCGTCACACGATAAGTTTCCACGTCGCTGTTGCTGTTGTAGTTCTCAGGCTTGTTCGTATAGCTGAGGAGCGTTATCTGGAAATCAGCGTTGGCCTCCTCGTTCACAAGGCGCACACCACCCGCATTCTTCTTGAACATGTCCACGACAGCCGTGTGAATATTGTTCGCAAGCACCGGATCAAGCGTTTTGTCCTCAACCTCGTGTATCTGGACAGTCTTGATATGGCTCGGCAACGTAGACGCCGTAAAACTGTAGCAGCCGGACAATAGGCATGCAAACAAGGCAAGCACTACAAAAAACAACCGAGACTCATTCCAAAAAAGCATATTACAAATTTAAAAAAAAAGAAGAATTTAGAATCACGAATTAAAAAAACACTCCCTTGCGAGGAGTGCTTTTTTTATGTTACTAATCGATTGATTTTAGAGAGCAGTCTTGAACGTCCTGCTACCGACCTTCACGATGTACACGCCCTTAGCACCGGTGTAAACCTTCTGCTGCGTTTCGAGACCGCGAGTCGTGCTGACAACATGGCCGAGGCTGTTGAACACAGTGATAGTCTTGCCCTGAGCATTGGCAACCACGATGTAGTTGTCAGAGGACCTGTAGACAGATACCAAGAGCAGACTCGGATCCTTGTGCTGAGCGATTGCAGCGAACTGGCCACCGATTCCGCTAGAAGAAGAACCAGCTATAGCGCCGCCAAAGCTAGAGGAAGAACCAACTACGAGATCCGCGCTAGAAGAAGACCTACCAATGGGTCCCCAGGGGGACTGAGTACCACCAGAAGACCCAACTCCGGTACCAGAAGAAGACCTGCCGCCAAAGCCCCAGCCCCTGCTGGAAGAAGACTGACCCTGGGCTACGCCGGTACCACTGCTGGAGGACTTAGCCACGTCAGCCGAGGAGACGGGAGCGGCGGAAGAAGATTCCGGCTTGGTCTCACCAATTTTTCCATCCACAGACCACTGCTTCACAAAATTCCAAATATCCGAAACTTCGTTCTTAGAGGGCATATGACCACGGCCTTCAAGCTTCATGTGCTTGATATAGACACCCCCATCACAGGGGCCCCAAGTGTACATCGTAGCCTTTTCTCCCTGATGCGGGTAGTTATCCTGCACTTCCGCCTGAGCAGGACAATTGAACTGGTCACGGTAATTCTTGATGAAGCCTTCGACATTGTTATAAGGCAAAACATCGTCGGTCGTTCCGTGCGGATGGATAATAGGAACAGGACGCTGAGCCTTCGAAGCACCCATCACGTTTGTACCGGAAGTGGGCGCATAGGCGGCGATCTTGTCGGCAATCTTGCTCATGGCATTATAAGTAAACATGCCGCCCATGGAGAAGCCCGAAAGATACACGCGCTTTTCATCGATGTCGTAGTCCTTGACCATCTGCGCGATAATTTCAGTCATCCATTTGGCATCCTTGTCACCACTGATATCCCAAGTGTTCATACCCTCGCCACCCCTCGGGTAGACGACGACAAAGCCAGCCGTATCGGCAACGGCTTCCCAATGGGTATTTTCTTGCTGATAATTGGGGTCCTGGTTCATGCCATGGCACGAAATGAGCAACGGGCTCTTCGGAGCAAGATTGCTCGGAGCGTAGACATGGATTTCTCTGCCCGAGACCGACATTTTTTTATAGTCGTTCAAGGACTTGCCGCCGCCACCGCCGCCCCACTGTGCGAAGGAAAACGATGCCGCGATTAGAATCGGTAAAAGGAATTTCATTTTTTGTCTCCCGGGGTTACCCCAATTTTTGGATTTTTTATAATATCCGAAACTAATATATATCCAAAAAGCGAGGCTTCGACAGAACTCAATCAAATAGCGGTGTAAAGGCATACAACAGACAAACACTGCAAAATTCAACGAAAAAAGCAAAAAAATAATTGTTCATTTTTGTTTACAAATTAATTCTGCCGCATTTCCCTAACCACCGACCACTAAAACCAGACGAATGAACGCCCCTTTGGCGCTACAGACGAAAGACGAAAGAAAAAAAGCCTCAACATGCATATTTAACAGCAAAATATCTCTCGTCTCTCGTCTCTCGTCTCTCGTCTTTTCTATCTTTACCCGCGTAAAATTTCCTAACCGAGGCATAACATGCTTGACATAAAGAAAATCCGTGAAAATCCGGAATACTACATTGCAGAAACCGAAAAGAAGTATACGACCGTCAGCCTGAAGGACGTTCTCGAAATCGATAACGAGCGCCGCCCGCTCCTCACCGAAGTGGAACGCCTCAAGAGCGAACGCAACGCCGAATCCAAGAAGATTGGCGACCTCAAGAAGAAGGGCGAGAACGCCGACGAAGCCGTTGCCGCCATGCGCGCGCTCGGCGACAAGATCGACGAACTCGACAAGAAGCTCAAGGACCTCGACTACAAGCAGACCGAAATGCTCATGCACGTGCCGAACATCGCCCCGCGTTCCCCGGAAGGCAAGGACAGCTCGGACAACGTGGTGGAAAAGGACGGTCCGATTCCGTTTGACTACTACACCAAGAACGACGACTTCGCCCGCGTGGACCACAAGACCTTGGGCGAACGCCTCGGCATCTTTGACTTTGAACGCGGTGCCAAGATTTCCGGCTCCGGCTTCCCGGTCTACCGCGGCCTCGGTTCCCGCCTGGAACGCGCCCTCATCCAGTTCTTCCTGGACGAACACCAGAAGAACGGCTTCGAAGAATTTACGCCTCCGTACCTCGTGACCCGCAACACCATGCGCGGCACGGGCCAGCTCCCGAAGTTCGAAGAAGACATGTACCGCTGCGACAAGGACGACGACCTGTTCCTCATCCCGACCGCAGAAGTGCCTCTGACCAACCTTTACGCTGGTGAAGTGATTCCGGAATCCGAACTCCCGAAGCGCATCTGTGCCTACTCCGCCTGCTTCCGCCGTGAAGCTGGCTCCTACGGCAAGGACACCCGCGGCCTTCTCCGTCTGCACCAGTTCAACAAGGTCGAAATGGTCTACTTCGCCCATCCGGAACATAGCTACGAAGACCACGAAGAGCTCACCCGCTTCGGCGAAATGCTCCTCGAAAAGCTCGGCCTCCCCTACCACCGTCTGGCCCTCTGCAAGGGCGACCTCGGTTTCGGCGCCGCCAAGTGCTACGACCTCGAAGTCTACGCCCCTGTCGAAAAGAAGTGGCTCGAAGTCAGCTCCTGCTCCAACTTCGAAGACTACCAGGCACGCCGCGCCAACATCAAGACCAAGATTGGCGGCAAGAACACGTTCATCCACACGCTGAACGGTTCCGGCCTCGCCACGCCGCGCGTGATGGTCGGCATCTGCGACAACTACCAGCAGAAAGACGGCTCGCTGTTGATCCCCGAAGTGCTGCGCCCGTACATGGGTGGGATGGAACGCATCGAACCGAAGAAGTAGTTCGCACAGAACAAACTATTCTACGAGAAAAGGCCCCTCGAAGGGCCTTTTTCTTTTGCTTGCATCAAAGCGCGAGATCTCTATTCAGCGTTCTTGACGCAGCGCAGTGAATATCCCGTAGATTTCAGGTTGTTGTACACGCCCAAGAAATCCTCGTTCGCAAAATACAGGTTCCAGTAAGGCGCTCGGCCCGCCTCGGAAGCCTCTGTGGCGACCCAGAAGTTGCAGTCCTGGCCCAAGTAATTGAACACGCCGTTGGAATTGCGGTAGCCACCCGGCACAGCACCGAACCCGAACCGGTCCGTTCCCAGCGGGGCCTCGTCGCTCTCTTCCCAGCCTTCCTTTTTCTTGAGGCTGGTCCCAACACCCTCTACAACGGAATCCTTAAGGTCTTTCAGTTTCTTTCGCAGACTAGCGTAAAGCGTCTTCATCTCAGCGCTCGTCGGCACATGCCAGCCTTCGGGGCAAATTCCGCGACGTTCTGCCGTGAGGGAATCCTTTGCAGACTTGTTCAAGAACGAATCGTCGAGCCCTACAGCCGTGGTCCACTTGTAAAGCCGGCCATAAGTAGAACAATTCTCCTGTTTATCCTCGTAGCACCAGCTCCCGGGAGCATTGAACTTCAAGTTTTCCGCCATCCAGACCTGCCCACCCAAACGGACAGTGCGGTAAATACGGCCATCGCGCTTGTCGCATAGCCCCGCCTTCGGAGCCTCGGCACACAAGTCCGGCGTGGCAGACGAGGAAGACGGCACCGACTTAGGAGGACGCGGCGCCACCGAAGACGAACTTGGAGGTGCCTCTACACTCGTCGGAACAACAACTTCGGAAGATGACGACTCAATTTCCTCCGAAGAAGACGTTTCAATAATCAGTTCTGACGAGGAGGATAATATAGGCCTAGGCATTTCCTTGACATCGGAACATGCACAAAAGAATGTCGCCAAAACGGCAACAGAAAATGCAGAAATTAAGCGATAATTCTTCAATTTTTTCCTTCTTAGTTATCAATGAATATATAAAAATCAGCCAAGAAACGCTAGATTTTCCCCAAAAAAGCCCCATTCCAAACGTTAATTTGCTATACCCGAACCACCTCGGGGTGTAGCTCAGCCTGGTAGAGCGTCTGCTTTGGGAGCAGAATGTCGTCAGTTCGACAAAATACGCGGTGAAGCAAGGCAACCGAAAAAAAATGCTTTGATAAAAAAAATTTGAGCGAGACCAAGTGCAGGCAGGAGTGAAAAGAGGCTAATACTGGAGGTATTTGCCTCTTTGAACGACGAACCGGCACGAAGTGTCGCAGCCAAATTTTTGAAAATGATTTTTTTGAGGTTGCCTCAAGTGAACATTAGCGTATTTTGCGCGGCATCCATAAGGATGACGCCCGAAGGGCAAAATGGAGCAAAGCGACATTTTGCAATCTGGCTACCCAAATTATAAAAACTTCCTAGAGAAACTAGAATTTCCAAGAAATAGTTCCATTCCGGGCGTTAATTTGCTATATTTGAACCACCTCGGGGTGTAGCTCAGCCTGGTAGAGCGTCTGCTTTGGGAGCAGAATGTCGTCAGTTCGACAAAATACGCGGTGAACGCAGTGAACATTAGCGTATTTTGCGCGACATCCGTAAGGATGACGCCCGAAGGGCAAAATGGAGCAAAGCGACATTTTGCAATCTGGCTACCCAAATTATAAAAACTTCCTAGAGAAACTAGAATTTCCAAGAAAAAGTTCCATTCCAAACGTTAATTTGCTATATTTGAACCACCTCGGGGTGTAGCTCAGCCTGGTAGAGCGTCTGCTTTGGGAGCAGAATGTCGTCAGTTCGAATCTGGCTACCCCGATAAACAAAGGACCCCCTTGCGGGGTCCTTTGTTTATCGATAATAGACAGTGAGAACTGACGAAGTCAGTTCGACAAAATACGCGTATGAACGAAGTGAATAAAAGCGTATTTTGCGCGGCATCCCTCGGGGATGACGCCCGAAGGGCAAAATGGAGCAAAGCGACATTTTGCAATCTGGCTCCCCATATCAAACTCTAAAATAAATTATATTACCTTATTGTAAGAGGGATTTTTATTATGAGAAAACTTTGTCTTCTTTGGCTAGCTGCATTTCTATTGTGGTCCTGCGGTGACAGCGATAGCTCAAATAGTGCAACAGACATCATCGGCACCGACAATTCACATTCAATAGAAACCTCATCAAGTAATATTCAGAGTTCATCTAGTTCTGAACCCGATGAAGACAAAACATACAGTTCCAGTACGAAAAAAACTGAAAATTCTTCGTCGGTTGATCACAAGAACTCTTCTAGTTCTAAAAAAACAAAGTCAAGTTCTTCCAGTGTTGAGCACGGCAATCCCGTGCAAACATCTTCTTCATCAATATGCATAAGAGAAGTTTCCCCCATTCATTTTTTGCCACTTACGGCCAAACCCAATGCAGATAAATCAGAAATTCTCTTCTATGGAGGCGCAAATTTTCACATATCCGAATGCACCGCAGACGCAAGCGATGAAACAGACTTTATTTTTACAGACGTTAATCTACAACTTGTCCATGTGAACGAGTTAGGCCAAAACGAACAAGCCCGAATCACTATCCAATACACGCCACCAACATTGCCAGCGCAAACAATTGATTTCGCACAAATGGGTGCAAAAATAAGCGATTCGGCAAAAACCCAATGCGGAAATTTCAAGTTGTTTGTTGTTCTCATGGCAACAAACGACCCCGAGATAAACAATAAGTTCATCAGCGTAGATTCCATAGAATTCGTTCGTGAACCCATATACTGCGAAGCAGAATCATCTTCTTCCGCCGAGATTATCGAGCCCAAAGTCGAACTAAGGAAGTTTACCGGCAACATATCCACATCAGAAACCCGAGGATACTCGTTCAAAGAAGATGGCGAAGTTCCCAAAGAGCAAGCTCAAATTCAAATCAGCATGGATGAATTAACTGGAATTCTCACACTCCACGGCCTCGATGGTTATAAAGTTGTCATATATGATAACGATAAGGATAAAAAATATAATGACGACTGGACAAGTAGAGATTTACCTCCATCGCCAACATTCACAACCGATTTCAAATTTACAGAAACCAAGCTTATAGAATCGACTCGTATCGATGGATTCTTATTCGCAATAGTCATTGGACCGAATTACAACAAGGAAACGGGTGATGATTTTTACGCAATCACAATCAAGAACAATGACTATCTAAGCAAAACAGTAGAAATTATCTACTACAAGAAATAGTTGCATTGTAAAAAACGTTTTTTGCATAAAAAGTGTTTTATATTACCTTGTTGTAAGAGGGATTTTATTATGAGAAAACTTTGTCTTCTTTGGCTAGCCGCGCTTCTATTGTATTCCTGCGGTGACAGCGATAGCTCAAATAGTGCAACAGACATCATCGACATCGACAATTCACATTCAATAGAAACCTCATCAAGTAATATTCGGAGCTCATCCAGTTCTGAACCCGATGAGGACGAATCATACAGTTCTAGCAAGGCAAAATTGAGCAGTTCCAGTACGGGAAAAACTGAAAATTCTTCGTCTGTTGATCAGAAGAACTCCTCTAATTCTAAAAAATCAAGTTCTTCCAAGTCTAAATCAAAGTCTTCCAGTTCCGGCAATTCAAAAACAAAATCGTCCAGTTCCAACAACTCTATAACTAGTTCTTCCAGTGATGAACACTGCAATTCCGAGCAAATATCTTCTTCATTAGGACCATACGTTTCCCCCATTCGTATGCAGCCACTTACAGCCAAGCCCAATGCAAACAAATCTGAATTCACATTCACTGGTGGAGCCTTCTTGGAACGACCTTGTATCCCCGAGGATACTTATCGCGAACCATACTTTACAAGCGTTGAACTAGTCCTAGCCTATGTGAACGAGTTAGGCCAAAACGTACCGGCCCGAATCACTATCCAATACACGCCACCAACATTGCCTGCGCAAACAATTGATTTCGTACAAATGGGTGTAAAAATAAGCGATTCGGCAAAAACTCAATGCGGAAATTTCAAGTTGTTCGTTATTCTCGAGGCGAAGGACGACTCCGAGATGGACTATAGGTTCGTCAGCGTAGATTCCATAGAATTCGTTCGTGAACCCAAATACTGCGAAGCAGATGCGAAATCATCCTCCAGTGCAGTCATAGGCTCTGTCGTGCGGAAAGTTAAACTCAAGCGATTTTATGGTCATATGTCCACCTCGAAAACCAAGGGTTTCTCGCTCAAAGAAGAAACCGAGGTTCCTATAGAGCAAGCCCAAATTCAAGTGAAAGAAAATCAAGACGGAAGACTAATACTCAAGGGCGTTAATGGCTACAAAGTCACCATGTATGACAGCATTCGCAACACAAATTATGAAGATGACTGGTATGAACATGTCATTCCCTCAACCCTTACATTCAGGACAGATTTCAGATTTACAGAAACCCAGTTCACAGACTCAACTTTTTTCTCTATTGGCTATTTCTGGGTAATCTTTGGACCGGCATTCAGCAAAGAAAATGCAGATGATTTTTACGCAATCACTCTAGTTGAAAAGGAAAAGGGAACCGAAGAAGGGGTCTCTCCGGTAGATATTCTCTACTACAAGAAATAGCGAATTTTCATTTAAAGCAATAGCCCACAAGACCAAATCAGTCCATTATACAGCGAACGGCAAGAGCCTCGTTCTTTTGATAAGCATGATTACCAGAGTAAGCCTTATCTTTATTTGAAATAATTATATGGTAGACATAATTTTCATCAGACGGGTTCTCTGTAGAAGTCCAAAATGCAGCAAATACAGACCCATTTTTAGAGAGATACTCGCCAAGGGACCATGCATCCGAAGGGTTAACAGAGAATCCATAAATATTATCACCATTGTCCGATATAATCCCATAACCAACTCCACCACCACCAATAACATAGACGTTTTTCGTCGGCCATCCAGTAGTATTCTTCAAATGATATGCGGCAACGGAGTCCCCACCCACCGTTTGGAAGAGTTCGAGCCAATCGTCATAAGTTGGAACATGCCACCCTTCAAAGCATACCCCTCGGGGAGCTTCCTTTTTTTCGCATTCGGCTTGGAATCCACACCCCTTCGCATCAGCACTAAAAAGCCCTGCAGAATCCAATGCTGCACTCCACACATATAAGCGACCTTGATCATAACAACGAGCTTCGTTACTGTTGCTACAATAAGTTTCAACAACGACATTCCCGGAATCATCCTTTACCAAATAATCATAATTCAGGTTTTCGGCCATCCAAGTCTGGTTTCCAATTTTAACAGTCTTGTAAGTTTTACCATCCCGTACATCAGTAATGGTTGATTCAATCACTGTTGCAGGGTCTATCCCCTCATAAGAACTGCTCGATACAGATTCCGACGAGGACTGAACCGGATTATCATCAATAGAACTTTGCCCGTTTGCGGTCGACGAGCTAGACAAATCAACTTGATTATTGAGAGAATCCGCCTGGGAATTGCCCGTAGAATCGTTTCCAAAACTTGTTCCGCTGCTAAACCCAGGCCCCTCTAGAGAACTGCTAGATTCATTCTGCGCAAAATCCTGGTCGGGCGAGGTTCCACTACTGGAATCACCACAAGCCACAAGGGACATGCACGCAAACATCATTGAACAGGAGGCAATAAACGCAAATTTTTTTAAGAGCATCATTTAATCCTTTTTTGGGACCAAAGTTAAAAACACGGAAGCTCAAATGTCAAATTTTTGATAACTCATTCGGTTTATTCCGACAATTTTCAAAAATAATGAAATTTTGTGCAGTGAACCTATTGACATTTGTCCAAGAGTGCACTATATTTATATACGATGCCGCAAACAAACAACCAACTGCGAGGCTAAAGATGGATTACACAAAGAAAAAGGAACTGACCAGCCGTCAAGAAGAAATCCTGGAATACATCAAGAAGTACTCCAAAGAAAACCATATGCCGCCAACTGTGCGCGAAATCGGGAACCATTTCGAGATTTCATCCACGAACGGTGTACGCTCCATCCTCGCCGCCCTCATCAAGAAGGGCTACATCAACCGCTCTCCGCGCCTCAGCCGCGGTATCGAAATTCTCTCGTCCGATGCAGATGCTTCAGAAAACCAGGCACCGAGCAATACCATAGAAATTCCCATCGTCGGCCGCGTGGCCGCCGGCACGCCGATTCTCGCCGTGCAGAACCTCGAAGGCACCGTCACCATCGACCGCGATTTTCTCGCCTGCCGTAGCGACGTGTTCGCACTCCGCGTCAAGGGCGACTCCATGATCAATGCAGGCATCTTCGACGGGGACCTCATTTTCGCACGCCAGCAGAAAAACGCCGAACAAGGCGAAATCGTCGTCGCACAAATAGACAACGAAGCAACGGTCAAGTACTATCACCCCAGTTCCGACCACATCGAACTGCGCCCGGCCAACCCGAAATATCGCCCGATTATCGTGAACAACCGCAAGGATTTTTCCATTGCAGGTCGCGTCATCGGCGTGATGCGCAGGGTCAGCTAAGCCCTACCGGCAAAACAACAACCTGCCCGCACATTTTATACAACATAAAAAAGGACCCTGAAGGGTCCTTTTCATTTTAGACTTGTGCGAAATTTCGACTATTCGAAATCGGCGAATTCTTCTTCGGCGTCCTTGATGTCGGCGGCATCCGGTCCTTCGCCAAACTCGCTATCATCCTCAGCCTCGTCCAGGGAGTCGCCACCCATGGCACCCAGCTGGTATTCGACCTTGCGGGCTTCCTTGGACTGTCCGAGCTTGAGAATTGCAGCGCACTCTTCGCAGTAACCGAGGTGCTTATCCACCCAGAATTCAGGAGAAACGAGGTTCTTGTTGCAGCGGGTGCAAATCTGGGTTGCCGCTTCGCGGGTAAACGCGAGGTTCTGTTCTTCAAGTTCCTTGAGCAGGCGCTCGGTCAGTTCTTCCTGCGTTTCTTCGGCGAGGGAAATTTTGTGACGAATAGCCGAGGTCGGCTTCATGTCGAGGTTCTTCATTTCAGAAGAAACCTTCTTCTTGTTGGCGCGTTCCTCGTTCTCATCGATTTCAAAGAAGAAAATGGACTTGTTCAGTTTCTTCCCACCTTCGAGGAGGACGGCGTATGGGAGCTCGACCTTTTCCTTGCCACCCTTCTTGGCCTTCGCTTCTTCGGCTACGGCCTTCGGAGTTTCTTCAACAGGAACTTCCTTTTCGGGAGCCTTCGCCTGCGGAACCTCTTTTTTTACGACCTTGGCTTCCGGCTCGGGTTTTGCGACCGGTTTGGCGGCAGGCTTAGCAGCGGGTTTCGCGACAGGCTTCGCAGCCGGCTTGGCAGCGGGCTTTGCAGCAGGTTTGGCCACCGGCTTAGCGGCAGGCTTTGCACTCGGCTTCGGAGCTGGCTTTGCAACCGGCTTGGCTGCGGGTTTTGCAACAGGCTTTGCCTTCGCAGCCGGCTTGGCAACTGGCTTAGCAGCAGGCTTCTTTGCAGGAGCCTTCGGAGCGGGCTTCGAACTCGACTTTGCCACCGGCTTAGACGCTGGCTTAGCAGCCGGTTTGGCGGCAGGCTTCTTTGTTGCGGCCTTCGGTGCCGGTTTGGACGGTTTCGTCGGCTTGGCTGCGGGTTTTGCCGCCTTCGGAGCAGGCTTTGCAGCTGGCTTGGACGCAGACTTCGCGGCGGGCTTGGCAGCCGGTTTCTTTGCCGGAGCCTTTGGAGCGGGCTTGGCAGCAGCCTTCTTAGCGACAGGTTTCTTTGCCGGAGCGCTCTTTGCAGCGGAGTTTTTCGAAGACACTTTCTTAGAGCTCATACTTATTTCTTTTCCAGAATTTTGATGTTTATAATTCTATCAAACTGTTCAATGCGGCACACCACGTCGTGGCCCTTGGTAACACGGCCAAACACGGTATGCTTCCCGTCCAGGTGGTGCTGGGCCATCTGCGTGATAAAGAACTGCGAGCCGGCCGTATTCGGGCCACGGTTCGCCATGGAGATGACGCCATATTCATGAAGCAACTTGTTCGGTTCGTCGTCAATAGTATAGCCCGGACCGCCGGTCCCGTTGGCATCAGGGTCGCCGCCCTGAATCATGAAACCGTTAATGACGCGATGGAACGACAGCCCATCGTAAAAACCTTTCTCCGCAAGGTCCACAAAATTGGCGACCGTATTCGGAGCTTCCTTGAAGTTCAAGTCAAGGACAATCTCGCCTTCGTCGGTGGTGATTGTCGCCTGAATTTCCTTGATTCCGGAATAATCTTTGTTAAACACCTTCCCCTCGGCAAACGCCAGGGAACATAGCCCGAAAAGGGACAGAAAGAGAATGAATTTTTTTACCACGTTCAGAACTCTCAATGTTGTGCAGCACAACGCACGGAATGTGCATCCCAAATATACAATTTTTCAAATCAAATATTGCGCCGGGCATGCGGTGGCCCTCGTCAATCGCCTATTTTTCTATATTTACCCCCAAAAAAGACTCACAACGATATTCTTATCGCACCTATGCCGCAAAACGACAACATCAGAAATTTCAGTATTATCGCCCACATTGACCACGGCAAATCGACACTTGCCGACCGCATGATCGAACTGACCAAGACAGTCTCGAAAAACGAGATGACGAACCAGCTCCTGGACGACATGGATTTGGAACGCGAACGCGGCATCACCATCAAGGCGCACGCCATCCGCATGGTGTACGAACGGGACGGCAAGGAATATATCCTGAACATGATCGACACGCCGGGGCACGTGGACTTCACGTACGAAGTGAGCCGCTCGCTCGCCGCATGCGAAGGAGCGATCCTCGTGGTGGACGCAAGCCAGGGCATCGAAGCGCAGACGCTTTCTAACCTCTACCTCGCTCTCGAAAACGACCTCGAAATCATCCCGGTGCTCAACAAGGTCGATTTACCGGGTGCCCAACCCGACCATGTGGCACAGCTCGTGGGCGACCTCCTGGGTTACGACCCCGACAGCATCCCGCGCATTTCCGCAAAGACGGGCCTCAACGTAGAGCAAGTGCTCGACAAAATTGTCGACGAAATCCCCGCCCCCAAAGGCGACAGTGGCAAGCCGCTCAAAGCGCTGATCTTTGACTCCGTGTACGACTCCTACCGCGGCGTTATCAACTACATCCGCATTGTGGAAGGCTCGCTCAAGGCTGGCATGAAAATCAAGATGATGAAGACCGGCGCCGAATACATGGTCACCGAAGTCGGAACCTTCAGCATGCGCCGCGACCCGCGCGACGAACTTTCCGAAGGCATGGTGGGCTACGTGCTCGCAAACGTCAAAACGATTAGCGACGTGAAAATCGGCGACACACTCACCGACGCAGCCAACCCCGCCACCGAACCGCTCCCGGGCTACAAGGATATCTTGCCGATGATCTATTCCGGCATCTACCCCATCAACCCGGAAGACTACAAGGACTTGCGCGAAGCCCTGGAAAAGCTCCGCCTGAACGACTCCGCTATCAGTTGGGAACCGGAAACCTCCGAAGCGCTCGGATTCGGCTTCCGTACAGGCTTCCTCGGGCTGTTGCACATGGAAATCGTGCAAGAACGCCTCGACCGCGAATTCAACGTGGACATCATCACCACAGTGCCGAACGTGGAATACCATGTGTACATGAGCGACGGAACGATGGTGAAAATCGAAAGTCCCTCCAAACTCCCCGATGCAAGCCGCTACGACCACATCGAAGAACCCTACGTGAAGGCGCAAATCTTCACGCCCAAGGAATACGTGGGCGCCCTCATGACGCTCTGCGACGAGAAGCGCGGCGAATTCGAGACCATGGAATATATCGACGAGGCGAAGGTCATCCTCAAGTACAACCTACCGCTCGCCGAAATCATGTTCGACTTCTACGACCGTCTCAAGTCGGTCAGCCGCGGTTACGCGGGCCTCGACTACGCCCCGAGCGAATACCGCAGGAACAACCTCGTAAAGCTCGACATTCTGTTGAACGGCGACCCGGTGGATGCATTCTCCGTGATTATCCACAAAGACAAAGCGCACACCTACGCAAACGCCATCTGCGTGAAGCTCAAAGACCTCATTCCGCGCCAGCAGTTCGACGTGGCCATCCAAGGCGCGATTGGCGGAAAGATTATCAGCCGCTCCACCGTGAAGGCTGTTCGCAAGGACGTGCTTGCCAAGTGCTACGGCGGTGACATCACTCGTAAGCGCAAGCTCCTCGAAAAGCAGAAAGAAGGCAAGAAGCGCATGAAGAGCATCGGCTCGGTCGAAGTGCCGCAGAAGGCGTTCCTCGCTGTGCTTTCGCTTTCGGACAACTCCACGAACAACGGCGACTAATTTATTTTTCAAAAGCGATGGCATACCTGGACAGAAACGTGAGGCGCTTACAGTGGAGGACATCCAAGTCCCGCCTCTTTTTTGCTGTCTTCATTATGCTCGTGGCCTTTACCGGAGCCCTCGCCATCCGCTACTACGCCGTCGAACCGATTCTTTTGCAAGACACAGCCATGCAGCCCCGCATCAAGAAGGGCTCGCTAATATGGGTCTGTAGGCTCCCCCAATGCATCGACAAAGCGACTTTTGGCGAAATTGTCTGGGCCAGGCAACCGAACAACGAAACACTTGTCCGCAAGATTATCGGCTACCCCGGCGACACTATCGAAATTTCGGACAAAGGGCGCATAAAGACAAAGCAGAAGCGCTTTATGTGGCGTGGCGAAGACTCCTTTATCGAAACGCGCAAGTTCTACGTCCCAAGGCAAGGCGATACGTTACTCCTCTCCACGCTCAACGACGTGGAAGAAGACTACATCCTTAGGCTGATGAACGAGCAGGGGCTCCCCATCACCATCAAGTCGACGCTTTGGCAAGGGAACCGCGAAATTTCCATTGAGCGAATCGGTTCGACCAAGCTGGGGCACCGCCTCGTGAGCCTGAAGGAACTGGACGTGCTCCCCTGGCAAGACAGGCGACTCATCGAAATGCAAATCCGCCAGGCAGAACCCGGCAACGCACCAATTAAAATCAAGCGCCAGTTCTTTATTGAAGGCGATTCCGTGCCGATGGACACGTTCATCGTCGCAAGCGACAACTACTACCTCGCCTGCGAACAAGGGAACCATTGCGTCGACTCGCGCGAACTCGGATTTTTCACCAAAGAACGGATTCTCGGGCGTTACATCAAACAACCCGACATCGTAAAACAATTTGTCCTCAAAAAAGCGCAAGAGTTTCAGAAGACTTTCTTCCCCATCAAAAAGAAAGAAGTCGCGGAGGATGCTCCGCAAGAAACGCCGAAGGAAGAACCTAAAAAGGATAAGAACGAAGTAGAGGTTATCAAGGTGGAAGTGGACGAGAACGGCAAACCCCAGCCGATTCACGACATCAAGACCAATAACGTCCCCGAACGTGTCCAGCAAATCAAAAGGCCGCACGCCATCAAGGCAATCGATCCCATAAAGGAGCCCACGAAAGGGCAAAAAAAATAACCCCGGACAGCGAACCATCCGGGGCAAATTCCAACTAAGATAAATTAGTCGAGCGAGTGGACCAACAGGCCATCGCGCAGCTTGGGTTCAAACCATGTGCTCTTGGGCGGCATGATTTCGCCGGCATCGGCAATGTTCATCAGCTGGTCAAGCGTCGTCGGGTACATGGCGAAGGCGCAAGCACATTCACCGCTATCCACGCGCTTCACGAGTTCACCGAGACCGCGAATGCCACCGACAAAGTCGATGCGCTTGGAAGTACGCGGATCGTCGATATCGAAGAGCGGCTTGAGGATAAGCTTCTGGAGGAGCGCCACATCGAGGCTGTCGACCGGGCCAAGGTTCTTGAGGTATTCAGCCTTGAAGCTGCAAGCGTACCACTTGCCGCCCATGTAGAAGTTCACCTGGTTCTGCTTGGCAGGGCTCTGCATGCTGTCAAGTTCGACAATATCGAACACCTTCTTCATCTCGGCCATGAGCTGTTCCGGAGTACGGCCGTTCAAGTCCTTGAGCACGCGGTTGTAGTCAAGAATCTTGAGCTGGGTGCTCGGGAAGAGGATGGCGAGGTAACGGTTGTATTCCTCGGCACCCGTATTGTTCGGGTTCTGCTGGGCGCGGTAGCTTGCGGCGCGGGCACCGGCAGCGCTCCTGTGGTGGCCGTCGGCAATGTAGCTCACCGGCACAGCCTCGAAGGACTTGCGGATAGCTTCGATTTCGGCGTCATCGTCGATAATCCACACCGTGTGGCCAAAACCATCGCCCTTGCTCACAAAGTCGTAGACCGGCGGACGCTTGGTCACGGCGCCGAACACGTCGAACTGGCCCTGGTCGCGGTAAGTGAGGAACACTGGACCGGTGTTGGCGTTCGTGGCGAGCACATGGCGCAGACGGTCTTCTTCCTTGTCGGCGCGGGTAAGTTCGTGCTTCTTGATGATGCCGTTGAAGTAGTCGGCGGCGGGCACGCAGCACACCAGGCCGTACTGTTCACGGCCGTTCATCGTCTGGCGGTAAACGTAGAGGCAAGGCTTCTTGTCGTAGGCAATCACGCCGTCGGCAATCATCTTGTCCAGATTCTCGCGGGCATGCGCATAGACCTTCGGGTCGTAGGCGTCCACGGAGTCGGGCAACTCAAGTTCCGCACGCGTGACACGGAGATAGGAGTGCGGGAGCCCTTCGGCCATAGCTTTGGCCTCGGCGCGATTCATCACGTCGTACGGGAGGGCAGAAATAGTTTCGGCTTCGGCCGGGTTGACCGGACGCAAGGCCTTGAACGGATAGATGTGCATCATAGGCTTCTTTCCTTTGTGGGATTCCTTAATTAAAACTTCGTCCTCGGAGATGAGGTTGTGGATGTAGCCGGTCTTGCCGTCAATCCATTTCTTCTTGCGGTAGCTCACCACGAAATACGCAATGGCAAAGAACACGAACGCCGTCGCTGCGGCCATGATGGTAATACCGATCATGAACGCAATCAAGTGGTCGGCGGCATTTACCCAGAGGTTCTTGATGATCACGACGCAGTTGCGTATGGACATGCGCTCGAACTCGCCCAAGAAGTCAAAGGAAATGGAGTCCGGATTGTAAATCTTGCAACCGATGTAGTATCCGCCCGGGTAGAAGAACCCGAACTGCGTGACCGGATTCGCGACAAAATCTGCGATAACGCCGGGAACCTTGGGGAGTCTGAAAACGGCACAAACGGCTACAGTGAGAATAATGGCAAAACCAATCGTGGGCCAAACGCCAATAAAAACACCAATAAACACGGACCACGCAACCTTGAGGGCATCCTGGCGGCGCGGGAACATACGATTATAGTAAATACGGCTGAGTCGCTTGTACTTCGACTCATTACGATCAATAGGGGTGTGCTTAAAACGAATCATTGCGTGCCAAATATAGAAAAATAGGGGCTAGAATCTAGGGGCTAGAGGCGATGAGGTCGGGGCTAAAGCCCCTTTGAGGTGTGAGGTATGAGGTCGGCACTTCGTGCCTTTGAGGTGTGAGCGATGAGCTCGCGACCTTCGGTCGCTTTGAGGTGTGAGGTCGGCACTTCGTGCCTTTGAGGTGTGAGGAAGTAGACGAGAGAACGCCGCTGCGCGGCTACAGACGAGAGACGAGAGAAAGTAGGCAGTAGGAAGTAGAAAGTAGGAAGTAGGACAAATGCGTAAGGCGAGCGCCGCGGTCAAGCTTGCTTGAACATGGCCGAGCCGAGCATTTGGTACTTGAGCGTAGCGAGAGTACAAGTAGGAAGTGGTTAGGGGTTAGGATCTAGAATCTAGGGAGAAATATCACGGCTTCGCCGTCTGTTATTAACGCACGAAGTGCGTGATTCTCATTCACTAGCCTCGAGCCTCATACCTCACCGCTCACTGCTCGGGTCTCGTGCCTCGAGCCTCGCCCCTTTTTATATATTTTACAATCTATGAAGCATTTGATTTCCAAAGAGGGTTTCGAAAAACTCAAGGCCGAATGGGAACACCTCAAGTACGAGGAACGCCCCGCCATGATCAACCAAGTGCAGGCCGCAGCCGCCGAAGGCGACCGCAGCGAAAATGCAGCCTACACATACGGCCGTATGCGCGTCCGCGAGATTGACCGCCGCCTGCGCGAACTGGACCGCATCCTGGATGGCGCAAAGATTGTCGAAAACGTCGCTCCCGAAGACGGTTCCATCAAGTTCGGTGCGACAATCAAGATGGTGGACATCAAGACAAAGCGCGAAAAGACATACAGCATCGTCGGCGAAAAGGAAATCGACCCGCTCAAAGGCCGCATCAGCATGAAGTCGCCCATCGGCGAAGCCTTGCTCGGCAAGAAGAAGGGCGAAACCGTGCAAGTGCAAGCCCCCCGCGGAACGATCACGTACGAAATCTTGGAAGTAACGTACTAGCTATGGGCACGCTCCCTACGGTCGCTTCGAGGAATGAGGTCGCTTCGCTCTGAGATAAATAATCGCGCCCTCGGCGCCAAACTTAAAACTCACAGGGAGCCGTAGGCGACCGACCTCATGCCTCATACCTCACACCTCATACCCCTATGTTCATCGATACTCACTGCCATATTGATTCCTACGAGCGGCATGCTGGCGAAAGCTTCGACGCCCTCCTCGCCCGCCTCCCAAGCGACGCAGACGATAACGTCCAATTACCCGAAGCGCTCATCCACGTAGCCTGCGACCCAGCCGATTTTGAATACGCCCGCGAACTCAGCGAAAAATACCCGAACGTCTACGCCGCCTACGGCATCCATCCGGAATACGTCGAGACGGAAACCGCCGAAGACGAACTTCGCATGATGGAATTTCTCAAGCACCCCAAGTGCGTTGCCTGCGGAGAATTCGGACTTGACTACCACTACGGCGCCGAAACAAAGGCCATGCAAGTCGAACTGTTCGAGCGGCACCTGCAACTCGGCATCGAAAGCGGCAAACCCCTGGTACTACACCTGCGCGAAGCCGACGACGATGCCCTCGCTGTACTCCGTAATGCCGATATCCAAGGCAAAAAAATCCATGTCCATTGCTTTACGGGTTCGCCCGAATTCTGCGGGCAAATGCTCGACTTGGGTTCCAAAGGCGCCGAAATCTATGTAGGCTTTACTGGAATCATCACGTTCAAGAATGCGCAAAACGTTCGCGACGCTGCCGCCATCGTACCGCCAAGCCAAATGCTCTTGGAAACAGATTCCCCCTACATGGCGCCCATTCCCTATCGCGGAAAGCCCTGCCACTCCGGCTACATTCCCTATATCGCACAAGCGCTCGCCACAATAAAAAATTTGCCCGTAGAGGAACTCTACAGGCACTGTCGCGAAAACACTCGCCGCTGTTACGGCATCTGAAACGCCATGGAAACCTGCGAAGGGGTTGACTCCCCTTTGTAGTGCCTACGCAAATACGCAAGCGCCGCCTCGGAATTGAGCGGCTTGCTGAAGTAGTACCCCTGAATAAACTGGCAACCTTCGCTCCTCAAGAAGTCGAGCTGGTCGCGAGTTTCGACACCTTCGGCAATCAGGCCCATGTTCATCGAATGAGCAATGCCGATAACCATGCGTGCAAAAGAAGCATCTTCTTCGTCGTCTGTCACGTGGTCGACAAAAGACTTGTCCATCTTGAGAGTATGCACCGGGAAGCGCTTCAAATAGGCCAAGCTGCTGTAACCGGTACCAAAATCGTCGATAGAAATCTGCAAGCCCATGCTAGCGAGGGCACGCATCATCTTGATCGTCTTCTCCGATTCGCGTAATGCCGTATATTCCGTAATTTCGAGTTTCAGGTTCTTGGGATTCAGTTTCGTCTCTTGCAATATGCGCCGGACATCATCGACCATGTTGTCGAGCGTGAACTGCTTGGCACTGAAATTGACCGACACCTGAATATTTTCGTAGCCCATGTCGACCCAAACCTTTGTCTGCTCGCAAGCCATGCGCAGAATTTGGGCACCCATCGGAACAATCAACCCAGTTTCTTCGGCAATCGGAATAAACTCGCCCGGTGAAATGATGCCTCGTTCGCTGTTGTTCCAACGGACAAGCGCCTCAAAACCGACAATGCGGTCACCATTGACAATATCCACAATAGGCTGGTACACCAACACAAACTCGCGAGCCTGAATAGCCTTGCGAATTTCAAACTCCAGCTTGTAAAGGTTCATTGCCTTTTCACGGATTCCACCCGTAAAGAACTGCACGCCACCATGGTTGCCGCCCTTCTTCATATCGCGCAAGACCGCATTCGCGTTCGCCAGCAAGTCTTCTACGCAATCGCCGTCCTTGTTCACCACAACAGACATCGAAACGCTGATATACAGTTCCCTGCCATCCAACTGGAGAGGCATCTTGACCTTGGCATGGAGATTGCGCACAATGGAAATAAGTTCCGCATTGACATCGCTCCCCTGGATATTCCGGAATATCAGGGCAAACACATCCGGGCCAATACGGGCGACAGAATCCCCCGTACGGGAAGACGCCGTAATGCGATCGGCAACAATTCTCAAAACCTGGTCACCCACATCTATGGAATAGGAGTCATTAATCGCGGCAAAACTGTCTATATCCAAAAGGGCGACCGCAAAAATATAGTCAGGGCGTTCCGTGGACTTTTCCACTTCCTTCGCAAGTTCGTTCAAGAACTCCTGGCGGTTGCTGACACCCGTCAGAGAATCGCATGTCGAGAGAAAATCATTTTCACGAACAAGGTTGCGAGAATCCTGGATAGCGGAAAGCGAACCGATTACGCGAATCAGGAGCCCGGCCTCGTTGCACTGCGGACGGCCCGAGATAACAATCGCCTCGCAATTAGCCATCTTGTTCAGGAGGCGCATCCGAATCGTGAAATTGCGTTTTTCGTTCAAACATTCCTGCAATGACTTGCGGAAAGACTCCCAGTCGCTTTCCAGGACGCAGCTCTTTACAATATCAAAAGAATCCCCGAGAGAGTCCTTCCCGAGAATTTTGCCGACCTTGTTTGACCAAAAAACTTTATCCGAGGAAACGTCAAATGTCCAGAATCCTTCAGACGAGACATCAATCATCATCTGGAAAAGTCTGTCTTTTTCGATAAGGTCCCGCTCATAATTGCGAATGGGTTCCAAAACAACCTCGTCCACATTGATATCGCTCCGCATTTTTTTCTGGGAAATGGTAGAAGGGAAACGATAAAATAGAGCAAGATAGACAAGGAACAAAATGCAGATAACATACGGCGTAGCAACAACAAAGTTCTCCGAATGTTCCACAAAGTCGGGAATAACCGCAGCAAAAAGGAAACTGGTTATCAACAGCGCGAATCGCAAAACAACATGTTCATCAAAAAGTTTCATTTATGCTCCAAATTATTGCAAAAAATATACATTCAAAATCAAAATGGGTGCAGAAATAATGTTTACAAAAAGAATACATTCTCTTTTCAAAAAACAACCAGTCTAAAAATCGCTCCAAAACGCCCAAAATCGCCCCAAAAAACGGCTTTTTTGAGCACTGCATACAAAATAACATAAACAAAAGCTATAACGCAAGTGTGAGCCAGCCCACACAACGAACAAACGAAAAACATGACGCCAATCACATTCGAAGGAAAAAGGTTCGAGGCTCGGGACACGAGGAGACAGCAGTGAGCGATGAGCTATGAGCAGTGAGGTTCGAGGTTCGAGGCTCGGGGCACGAGGCTAGTGAATGAGAATCACGCACTTCGTGCGTTAATAACAGACGGCGATGCCATGATATTTCTCCCTAGATCCTAAATTCTAACCCCTAACCACTTCCTACTGTCAACTCACCTCATACCTCAAAGCGAGCTTGCGAGCGTCCTCAATGCTCAAAGCGACCGAAGGTCGCGACCTCAAAGGGGCTTTAGCCCCGACCTCACACCTCAAAGCGAAGCGGCCTCATTGCTCAAAGCGACCTCATACCTCATCGCACAAAGGCTCCAGGCTCGAGAAATTAAATAGGAGTAAAAAAAATCCTCTGGTTTTACACCAGAGGATTTTTTGCAAGAGTTGCACTCAGTTTATAGCTGATTGCTCATTGCTCAAGGCTCATAGCTCACAGCTATTACACCGCGCCCTGCCACTTCATGGCATCGGCAACCTTGAGGAAGCCGGCGATGTTTGCACCCATGACGAGGTTCTTCTTGTCGCCGTACTTGGCAGCAGCGCCAGAAGCAGCGGCGTAGATGCTCTTCATGATGCCTTCGAGCTTGGCGTCGACTTCTTCGAACGTCCAGGAGAGACGTTCGGAGTTCTGAGACATTTCGAGGCCGGAGGTAGCAACGCCACCAGCGTTAGCAGCCTTAGCCGGTCCAAAGAGAACGCCAGCCTTCTGGAAAGCTTCGATAGCTTCCGGAGTAGACGGCATGTTAGCACCTTCAGCAACGGCCTTCACGCCGTTAGCGATAAGGGCCTTGGCACCTTCGAGGTCGAGTTCGTTCTGGGTAGCGCACGGGAGAGCGATATCGCACTTGACCGTCCAGACACCCTTAGAACCTTCGTGGTATTCAGAACCCGGAACGAGCTTGGCGTATTCGCTGATACGAGCACGCTTGTTGTTCTTGAGGTCGAGAACGACGTCGAGGTTGATGCCGTTCGGGTCGTAGATGTAGCCGTTGGAGTCAGAAACCGTGACAACCTTGCCACCGAGCTGAGTAGCCTTCTGGCA